>Ga0209051_1000462_pt1 | contig 53349 bp, 49 predicted proteins | sample AraplaCvi_mMS_r2_2_FD_184286 | JGI IMG/M metagenome (GOLD analysis project Ga0209051, IMG submission 184286) | Arabidopsis root microbial communities from North Carolina, USA - plate scrape MF_Cvi_mMS_r2 (SPAdes) (version 2) | ecosystem: Host-associated > Plants > Roots > Endosphere | place...
GGATTTGCTCACCTTCGTAGCATTGAGAGAGTCACGATGACAAAATATAAGCTCGAGTATATTTGGCTCGATGGGTACACTCCGGTACCGAACCTGCGTGGCAAGACGCAGATCAAGGAATTCGACGTATTCCCGACGCTGGAACAGCTTCCGCTCTGGGGCTTCGACGGTTCGTCGACCATGCAGGCCGAAGGCCGCAGCTCCGATTGCGTGCTGAAGCCGGTCGCCATCTATCCAGACCCGGCTCGCACCAACGGCGCGCTCGTCATGTGCGAAGTCATGATGCCTGATGGCGTCACGCCGCACCCGAGCAACGCTCGCGCGACCATTCTCGACGATGAAGATGCATGGTTCGGCTTCGAACAGGAATACTTCTTCTACCAGGACGGCCGTCCGCTCGGCTTCCCCGAGCAGGGCTACCCGGCTCCGCAGGGCCCCTACTACACCGGCGTCGGCTATTCGAACGTCGGCGACGTCGCCCGCGAAATCGTCGAGGAACATCTCGACCTTTGCCTGGCTGCCGGCATCAACCACGAAGGCATCAATGCCGAAGTGGCCAAGGGCCAGTGGGAATTCCAGATTTTCGGCAAGGGCTCCAAGAAGGCCGCCGACCAGATCTGGATGGCACGCTATCTGCTGCAGCGCCTGACCGAAAAATACGGCATCGACATCGAGTATCACTGCAAGCCGCTCGGCGACACCGACTGGAACGGTTCGGGCATGCATTGCAACTTCTCGACCAAGTACATGCGCGAAGTCGGCGGCAAGGCCTATTTCGAAGCACTGATGGCGCAGTTCGAAAAGAACCTGATGGACCACATCGACGTTTACGGTCCTGACAACGACAAGCGCCTGACCGGCAAACACGAAACGGCACCGTGGAACAAGTTCTCCTACGGCGTTGCCGACCGTGGCGCCTCGATCCGCGTCCCGCATTCCTTCGTCAAGAACGACTACAAGGGCTATCTGGAAGATCGCCGCCCGAACTCGCAGGGCTGCCCCTACCAGATCGCTTCCCAGGTTCTGAAGACGATTTCGGAAGTTCCGACTGCAAGCTCGGCTTCCGCTGCGGCTTAACCTCCCAAACGGCGCCGGTCCACGACCGGCGCCGTCTTTCTTTCCGCATGAAAACCGCGATCGGCCGCTGACATATTCGCGAGGATCGAGCCGCTGAAAGGCCTGCAAGCGCGGGCATGCGGCTGTAATATTTCCATTATGGTCATGCCTCAAAATAGGCAAGCGGGAATCGCCGTTCCGGAACCCCGCTTTGGGGTTGAGCGTTGGCATATCGATGCAACGCGGATGGAAATCGTGACATGCTGCAACGTCCGGCAAACACTCATCACAGCGAGAGCTGGGCCAATGCCACAGCCGCCGGCAACCTGCCCGAACGGTTGGTGATCATCACCGATGCCTGGCATCCGCAAGTCAACGGCGTTGTGCGCTCGATCGAGAACACCAATCGCGAGCTGGCCAAGATGGGCGTGGCTGTTTCGATGGTGACGCCGGAGCGCTTCAACAGCATCCCGTGCCCGACTTATCCCGAGATCCGCCTGTCGATCGCCAATTACCGCCGCATCGCCCGTGAGATCGAAAAACACAATCCCTCCTACGTGCATATCGCCACGGAAGGGCCGCTGGGGCTGACTGCCCGCCGCTGGTGCCTGCGCAAGGGCATGCCCTTCTCCACCAGCTACCACACGCGCTTTCCCGAATATGTTTCCGCCCGCCTGCCGATTCCGCAAAGCTGGCTTTATGCCTTCGTGCGCTGGTTCCATAATGGCGGCGCCGGCTGCATGGTCGCCACCCCGAGTCTTGCTCGCGAGCTTTCGGCACGCGGCATCAAGAACCTGATGCCCTGGACCCGGGGTATCGACGCCACGCAATTCCATCCCATGCCGCTTGAGGAACAGCCATTCGGCCTTCCGCGCCCGATCTTCATGACAGTCGGGCGCGTGGCGCTGGAGAAGAACCTGCCGGCCTTTCTCGATCTCGACCTGCCCGGTTCGAAGGTAGTGGTCGGCGACGGCCCGGCACGAGCCGAACTGGAGCAGCGCTATCCCGATGTGCACTTTACCGGTGTGAAGTTCGGCGAGGATCTGGCCAAAGCCTATGCCCAGGCCGATGTCTTCGTCTTTCCCTCGCTCACCGACACGTTCGGCAACACGATCCTTGAAGCGCTGGCATCGGGTGTCCCGGTCGCCGCCTATCCGGTCACCGGCCCGCTCGATATCATCGGCGAAGACAGCGAGGTCGGCGCGCTCGACCAGAACCTGCACGCCGCCTGCCTTGCCGCCCTCTCCGCCTCGCGCACCAAGGCGCGCGAGCTTGCCATGCAATATTCCTGGGAAGCGGCGACGCTGCAGTTCATCAACAATATCCGCGCCGCCAACGGCGTCATTACGCCGAAATGGAAAAAGGCCTGGCAGTTTGCCAAATCGCTGCCTAGAAGCAGAAAGCCTGGCGAAACCGCCGGGCCTCTCCCCTCCGCAGACTGATCTCCCCTGCTCGTGCCGTTCCCGACGGCAATCGCGCTGCGCGCAGCAGATATTTCGGCGATGGCGTTCAAGGGCACAAAATCGTGGATCGTGCCGTTGTAGCGCATCGACGTGACGCGAACGCCGGCGAGCGACCGCGACGCGGCGGATCTCACCCGGCTACAGGCCGATATCGTGGCGCTGCGCGAAGCGCAGGATAAGAGCGCGGCTTAGGTTCAGGACGACCGACATAGGGTGCGCATGAGGCGCCCCCTCTGCCTTGACGGGCATCTCCCCCACGAGTGGGGAGATCGGCTGGGGTACCCGCTCGCTCCAACATCGATTGTTTGGGGAGATACTATCCGCGGGCGATCTCCACCCTTGTGGGGAGATGCCCGGCAGGGCAGAGGGGGGTGCCCCAGGGTCCGGCAACGCCCCTAAAATAACCCTACGTCCGCCTCTTCTTGCCTTCGAACGGATTCTCAGCTGAACGGAAATGAATACGGATCGGCACGCTCGGCATGTCGAAATCGGCGCGCAAGCCGTTGATCAGATAGCGCGTATAGGATTCCGGCAGTGCGTCCGAACGGGTGCAGGAGATCATGAAGGCCGGCGGGCGGGCCTTGACCTGCGTCATGTATTTCAGCTTGATCCGGCGGCCAGACACGGCCGGTGGCGGATGCTGGATCTGCTGCGTTTCCAGCCAGCGATTAAGCTTCGCCGTCGAAATGCGCTTGTTCCAGACCCTGTCCGTGTCGATGATCGACTGCATCAGCTTGTCGAGCCCCCAGCCGGTTTGGCCGGAGATCGGCACGGCGCGGATGCCGCGCGCCTGCGGCAGCAGCCGGTCGGTCTTTTCGCGGAGATCCGCAAGCACTGCCTGCCGGTCTTCGATCATGTCCCACTTGTTGAAGGCGAGCACGGCCGCGCGGCCTTCGCGCAGCACGAGATCGACGATCTGCAGATCCTGCTTCTCGAAAGGGATCGTCGCGTCGAAGACGATGACGACGGTTTCGGCAAAACGGATGGCGCGCAGCGCGTCGGCGACGGAAAGCTTCTCCAGCTTCTCGGTCACCCGCGCCTTGCGGCGCATGCCTGCGGTATCGAACATTTTGATGGTGCGGCCGCGCCAATCCCATTCGACTGATATGGAATCGCGGGTGATGCCTGCCTCCGGCCCGGTTAAAAGCCGGTCCTCGCCGAGGAAACGGTTGATCAGCGTCGACTTTCCGGCATTCGGCCGGCCGACGATCGCCACCCGGAGCGGCTTGGTGTCGTCATAGACGGGCTCTTCGTCCTCGTCGTCGCCTTCACCCGCGGCCTCGGAAATATCGACGTTGGTGACGGCGACATCCTCCTTGGCATAGGCGCGATCCTTGCCGATCGCCTCGACGATCGCGTCCCGCAGATCGAGCATGCCCTCGCCGTGTTCGGCCGAAATCGGTGTCGGCTCGCCGAGCCCGAGCGTATAAGCGTCATAGAAGCCGCTGTCGGAGCCGCGCGCTTCGGATTTATTGGCGACCAGCACTACCGGCTTGCCGCGCCGGCGCAGCATTTCGGCAAGCGCGGTGTCGACGGGCGTCAGTCCGTTCTTGGCATCGACGACGAAAAGCGAAAGATCGGCCTCGTCGATTGCCGCTTCCGTCTGGGCGCGCATCCGGCCCTGCAGGCTTTCTTCGTCGGCCTCTTCCAGACCGGCCGTGTCGATAATGGTAAAGGTCAGGCCCATCAGCCGCGCATCGCCCGGCCGGCGGTCGCGGGTCACGCCTGGCGTGTCGTCGACAAGCGCCAGCTTCTTTCCCACCAGGCGGTTGAAAAGCGTCGACTTGCCGACATTCGGACGACCGACGATCGCGACCGTGAAACTCATTCTTTTTCCTTAAAACTCAGCCCTGCGCGGCGGGCGCCTTGCCGGATGCGGTAATGAGATCAAGCATCATATGAGCGCGATTGGTAACATTGCGCGGGCTGTCGGTATCGTCGACGATTGACTGGAACCATTGCCGCGCCTGCGCCATGTTGCCGGCCTTATAAGAAGCAAGGCCGAGCGCTTCGCGTGCCGAATGGCGGAAGGCGTTGCCCGGCACGGCCATTTCCTCGATCGCGGCCGAAACCTGTTCGTAGGAGCCGTTTTCGATCAGCAGCCAGCCCGCCCGCATTTTTGCGGCATCGCGCACGGCGGCCGGAACGCCATTATCCTTGCCGATCTCGTTGAAGGCGGCGATCGCCGTGGCAGCGTCGCCCTTCTGCGCCTGAACGGTCGCCGCCCGCATGCGCGCCAGCACCGGATAGGCGCCATGGCCTTCCTTTTCCAGCTTATCGAGCGCGGCCAGCGCTTCGTCGTTCTTGTTCTCGTCGGCAAGCTTCATCGCCGCCAGGAACTGGTCGCCGGCGCCGGAGGAGCGGGTATCGTCCCAATATTCATAGAGAACCTTGCCGGCGGTGCCGACGACGATCAGGATGGCGACGACGATGATATAGCGGCCAAAGCGGCGCCAGACACCCTTCATCTGGTCGGACCGCAATTCGTCATTGACTTCACGGATGAAGCTGTCGTCGTTGAATGCCATTCTCGTCTCCGGCCGCGGAAATACCCAATACTATGCAAGATGCATATTGCCGGGCCTTCTACCCCATTTTGCCGCAGTTGTAAGGGGGATATGAAAGATTCGTTACATCACAAGCGGCGAAACGCCGATCAGCCATTCGTGCAGCTTCCAGATAATCAGCGCCCAGACGACGATGCCGATGACGATCGCATAGAGATCGTATTTGGCTGACACGAACGGCCGGAGCACGATCTCGCCCGCCCGCTGCCGCCGTTTCAGCGAAATGCGCAGGATGACGCCCCAGGCGAGAAAGGCTGCAAACAGCAGCACCGACGACGTCTCGCCATTGGCGAGCAGATGCGCCAGCGCCCAGATCTTCACCGACAGCACCATCGGATGTTTGGTCTTGGTCGCAATGTGCCCCGCCGGCAGCAGCGAGGCGACCAGACAGATCATCGCGATCAGCATCAAGGTAATGGTGATATGCGCCATCCAGACCGGCGGATTGTAAAGCACGCCGGTCACCTGCCGGGCCTGGCCGAATCCGTAGATCAACAGGATCAGCGTGGCGAGACTCGCGACGGAATAAGCCGCTCGCCAGCCCTTCTCGCCAAGGCTTGCGATCATCGAGGCGCGGAAGCCGGGGGCGACCACCCGCAAAAGATGCACCCCGAGGAAAAGTATGATGCCGACGATAAGCAATGCCATGGCGGATCCCTTCCGTGCCGTTTGTCATGGCTTAGCGGCTAGCGGGAAAAAATACCAGTTGAGACCGCAGCTTCGCCGCAATTCTATCGGAGGGAAACCGCGAACAAATTGTCGCGGTGCCCATGTCTCGTCCTCTCCTCTCCGCCTGTCTGGCTGCCTCCTTCATTCTGCCTGTCACGGCAGAGGCGGCCGACCGGCCGAAACAGCTGGTCATCATCTCGTTCGACGGCGCCCACGACAATGCGCTCTGGCTGAAAAGCCGCGAGATGGCGGCAAAGAACGGCGCCCATTTCACCTATTTCCTCTCCTGCACCTTCCTGATGAACGAGGCGGCGAAGAAGGCCTACCAGGCGCCGCACCAGAGACGCGGAAAGTCCAATGTCGGCTTCGCCCAGAGCGACGACGAAATCCGCGAACGCCTCGGCAATATCTGGCATGCCCATCTCGAAGGTCACGACATATCGAGCCACGCCTGCGGCCATTTCGATGGCCGCGAATGGAGCGAGGCCGACTGGTCGGCCGAATACGCCACCTTCCACACAACCCTGAAGAATGCCTGGAAAGGCGTCGGTCTGGACGAGCCGGCCGGCTGGCGGGATCTGGTCGATCATGGCATCAAGGGTTTCCGCGCCCCCTACCTCTCCGCGACCGCGGGCGCCGACATGATCGCCGCCGAAAAGAAGGCGGGCTTCAGCTATGACGCGAGCCTCGTCACCAAAGGCCCGGCCATGCCTGTCGAGGAGGACGGCATTATCCGCTTCGGCCTGCCGCTGATCCCTGAAGGCCCAAGCGAAAAACCGATCATCGGCATGGACTACAATCTCTTCGTGCGCCACTCCAAGGGCGAGGAAGACAGCGCGGATTCCAAAGAATTCGAGGACCGCGCCTATGCCGCCTTCTCCCAAGCCTTCGACCGCCAGTACAACGGCAACCGCATCCCGCTCCAGCTTGGCTTCCACTTCGTCGAGATGAACGGCGGCGCCTACTGGCGCGCCCTCGACCGGCTGGTCGGCGACGTCTGCCACCGAGAGGACGTCGCCTGTGTCAGCTATTCCGAAGCGATCCCGATGATCGAGGCGCGGGGGAGATTGCAGCAGACGTCGGGACTGTGACAGTACTTTTCGAGACTGAGACGAGGTGCCGTGCGGCCCCGTCATCCGCTTGCCGGCACCTCCTCCGCGCTCGGCGCGCTAGGGAAAAGGGATAAGCCGCAAAATTTCGACTCCCTCTTCTCCCCTCGGGGAGAAGGCGCCCGTAGGGCGGATGACGGGGCGACACGGCAGGTGAGGTATTTCCCGTTGCCGCCTGCCTCCCCATGGGACAATCTCACCCATCAGCCATCCGCGTGTACGGCGCCGGCTTCACGCTCCAGATAGCGCTGATCGATCTCCGGCAACGGCTCATCATCGATTGCCGCCTCGAAGGCCTTCAGGCGTTTGTGGATGGAAAGTAGCTCGATAATCGTCGTCCAGGCGTTGACGAGATACTGGAATGAGTTGCTGACCTGACCGAAGGCGGTCGAAATCTGCTGGAAGATGCCATAGGTGATGGCGCCGGCCACGATCGTCGGCACCAGCATGAAGATGACGAAGAGCGCGTCCGCCTGACTGTAGAAATTGCGGGCGACGTTAAAATACATGTAGTGAAAATACATCCGGTAATAGTTGCGGCGAACATTGTCGAAGAGTTCGCGCACCGTCAGTGGCTGGGCCCTTTCCGCATGGTCTTCGCCGTAGACGAGTTCCTTGCGATAGGCCGCTTCAACGCGCTGATTGCGGAAGTTCAGACCCGGCAGCTTGATGCCGACAACCGCCAGCAGCACGGTGCCGAAAGCCGACCAAAAGAGCGCTAGCCAGAAGAGCGAATTCGCCACCGGTCCGATGACCGGCAGCGCGGTCACGTAATGCGAGAGCGCCAGCAGGATCGGGAGGAAGACGACAAGCGTCATCACCGAGTTGATGAGGCTGATGCCGAGCACTTCGAGCGTGCTTGCAAAACGCATCGTATCTTCCTGAACGCGCTGTGAGGCGCCCTCGATATGGCGCAGCTTTTCCCACTTCGACATGTAGAAATTGTTCATCGCCGTGCGCCAGCGGAAGATGTAGTGGCTGGTGAAGAAGTCGGTCATGATCGACACGAACATGCTGAGAAATGCGATCTGACAGAAGACCCACATCAGGTCGTAGAAATTATCGACGCTAATGCCCGGCTGCTTCGACAATGCGTTCTGCAAAAGATCGCCGAACGGCCGGCGCCAGTTGTTGATCACGACGGTAATCTGGACGCCGAAATAGGTCACGAAGATGATGAGTGCCGAACCCCAGATCGACCACAGCTTCCAGGGATGGTGCAGCGCCTTCAGATGCCATGCGCCGCAGAAGATCACCGCCGAAAGAAAGAAATAACTATAGAACCAGAGGTTTTCGGGCAGCAGGAAGAACGAAAGATCGATCGGCTGCTGGTCTTCCGGAACAGGTCCATAACCGAGCGATACACCGAGATGAGCGGCGAACAGATACCAGCCGGCGATGCAAATCAGGGTCCAAATGACGAGCGAAGTAAAAAACGCCTTCGGCTGGGGAAAAAAGGAATGAAACACGGGGAGCTTTGCTTTCCTGAACTGTGAGTCTCGGGAGTGTCGTCGAACACTGATTGTGCCGGAAACTAAGGCAGTTCGAAGGAAGCAGCAATGGGTTTAGCCGATTGTTACGCAGATGTAACGGGTTAAGCGATTTTCTTGATCACCGGCATCACCAGTCCCGCGCAGGCAACGAGTGCCGCCGCAGCAATCACCGTCGGAACGGTGAAACTGCCCGAGCGTTCGGCGATCCAGCCGGCAACGACAGGCCCGACGATCTGGCCGACACCGAAGGCGGCCGTCATCATCGCCAGGATCCGCCGCGGGCTTTCGGGGGAAAGCTTGCGGCCGATCTGCAGCCCGTAAGCGGTGATCGCCAGGAAGGTCGCCCCGAACAGCGCCCCGCCGATCAGCAGTGCGGCAGAGTGCGGCAGCATGACGGTTGCGAGTACGCCGGCCGCTTCAACCAGAACTGATGCGACATAGACGCCCCCGAGCCCGAGCGGCCTGACCAGCGGCTTCCAGGCAAACAGCGCCACCGCCGACGTCAGGCCGGCGATGAACCAGCAGAGAAATTCGACAAAGGCACCCGTGGCGGACAGACGGGCGATGGTGACGAGGAAGGTCGCGGTGATCACATAGCCGAAGCCGAACAGGCCGTAGGACAGCGTGATCAGCACCATCGGCCGGCTCCAGACGAGGGCCGGCTCTTTGCCCGTGCGCCCCGATTGCGCCGGCGCCGACGGCAAGAGCAGGAAGACTATGACGAGGCTTGCCGCGCAGTAGAGCGCGCCGCCGATCCAGTCGGCGCGCCAGCTGTCCGGGCGGCCGTGAAAGCCGAGGCCGATGAGAAACACCATGATCGAGGACAGCGCGATCCCCGCTCCCGGCCCGCCGAAATGCGCTGCCTGCACATGGTCGTTGCCGGCGGAAGCCCCGTGGCTGAGCACGATCGATGAGGTGAAGACCATCGCAAAGGCGCTGGCGAGGCCGGCCAGGAACCGGATGACGGCAAAGACTGCGACGGAATTTGTGGCGGCCATGGCGGCGAGCAGGATTGCGGTCGCAAGCAGTGCCGAGAGCGCCACCAGCCGTTCGCGCCCCGCCGCCCAGCCATAGGCGGCAAGCACGGCGCCGACGAGATAACCGACGAAATTCGCCGAAGCGATAAAACCGGCATCCGCCGCCGAAAGCGGCACGCCACTCATCATGCCGGGCAGGATCGGCGTGTAGGAGAAACGCCCGAAGCCCATGGCCGCCGCCATCGCAACGGCGCCGGCAGCGGCAGTGGAAACAAGGTTCGGCGGGGAATGACGGATGCGCTCAAGCATGCAGCGCTTATCGCGCCGCAGGACCTGCGCGACAATCAAGTAATTCTGATCGGTCGATCAATTTCCGGAAACATGAAAAATTCCTCGCCTCCCTTGAAAGCAATTATCTTACGATATATGTTTTAAGACATAGCCAACGATACATCCAACGATGAAAGGAAAAGTCATGAGAGGTTTTAAAGGCGGCATGTTCGGCGACGCTTTCCGCATGGGCCGCAAATTTGCGGCCGGCGATCTGCAGCTCGTCATTCTGGCGCTGCTCGCTGAGCAACCCCGCCACGGCTATGAATTGATAAAGTTGCTGGAGGAACGCTCCGGCGGCTTCTACGTGCCGAGCCCCGGCGTTATCTACCCGGCGCTCACCTATCTCGAGGAAACCGGTCTTGCCGAGGTGGAGAACGAGGGCACCAAGAAACTCTACAGCATCACCGACGCCGGCCGCCGCCGCGTCGAGGAAAACCGCGACATGATCCTGCACACACTCGCCAAGCTGGAACGCATCGGTGAGAAGATGGCCTATGTGAAGCGCGTCTTCGAAACCGACCGCCACGGCGCCGACGAGGGTGACGACGGCGATTTCATGCAGGACGGCGGCGATATCCGCGCCGCTCGCATGCTGCTGCGCTCGGCACTGCGCATGCGTTATCCCTGGTCAAAGCCCGAGGCCGCCCGCATTGCCGGCATACTGGAACGTGCGGCGACGGAAATCCTGCAGGGCGGCAGGCCGCAAACGCGGGGGTGAAGACGGGTGATGCCAAGGTACAAGGATGAGGCGCTCGAGGATACCGCACTGGTGCCCAAGAGGGCCTCATCCTGAAGCGCCCCGCAGGAGCCTCGAAGGACGGGACGGGTGCACCGATGCCGGATGAATGCAAGAAGCGACGTTGTGGCGTACTTCGAGGCTCCGCCCTACGGGCTGCGCACCTCAGCATGAGGAACGTTGGTGGATGCCGCGCTTGTAGTAGCGGGCGTTGCAGGATGCCGTGCCGACACTCAAGCCCCCTGAGATGCCGCCGCCTACACTCAAGAGAGCCTCATCCCGAGGTGCCCCGCAGGGGCCTCGAAGGACGGGGCGGGCGCACTGATGCCGGATGAATGCAAGAAGCGAAGTTGCAGTATGATCATTCGAGGCTCCGCCCCACGGGCTGCGCACCTCGGCGTAAGGAGCGTCGGAGGATGCCGCACGTAAGGGAGCTCCGCCTCTGCGCGTTTCCCTACGCCCGCCCGTCCGGCAAAGTCAGAATCACCGGCCCGTTGCGCGTTGCCACAACCGTATGTTCATATTGAACGGTCGGCGCCTTCGGATCGGCATAAAGCGTCCATGCATCGTCGCCGCCTTCCGCCCAGGTCGCGCCGAGCGACAGGAAAGGCTCGACGGTAAAGACGAGCCCATCCGTCATGACGCGTTTTTCCGAAGGGTCCGGCCAGGTCGAGAGTTCGGCCGGCTCCTCGTGAAGCGAGCGGCCGACACCATGGCTCGCCAGATTGGCGACCAGCGTATAGCGGTTCTTCTGCGCGAAGGCGCCGACGGCGGTGCCGATCTTTGCCAACGGCTCGCCCGATTTCACCTGATTGAGCCCGACCCAGAGCGCACGCTTGCCATCACGGCAGAGCTTGTCGATCTTCGGCTTAACCGGCGGCATCGCGAAGGAAGCGCCGGTATCGGCAAAGAAGCCGTCCTTCTCAGCCGAGACGTCGATGTTGACGAGGTCGCCGGCGCGGATGACGCGCGGCCCGGGAATGCCGTGGGCGATTTCCTCATTGACGCTGATGCATGTCGCACCCGGAAACTGGTAGCAGAACTCCGGCGCCGAGCGCGCGCCCGAATCCTCGAGCACCTTACGGCCGATCCGGTCGAGCTCCAGCGTCGTCATGCCGGGCTCCATCGCCGCCGCCATCACCTGGATGGCGTTGGCGCAGATCCGGCCGATCTCCTTGAGCTTTGTCAGTTCGTCGTCGTTTGCGATAACCATTCGTCTGTTCCGGCTTTGCGCAGGGGCGACCGCAGCCGCCTTGGTTAGGCGGTGGCTTTCGCCCCTTCGCCGCTTTCAGTCAATGCCTTTCTGACGATCGGCGCGACTTTCGTCCCGTAGAGCTCGATACCGCGCATGATCTCGGCATGCGGCATCAGGCCGATCGCCATCTGCAGCAGGAAGCGGTCGTTCTTGAAGAGTGCGTGATGGGCGATAATCTTTTCGGCGACCACCTCGGGATCCCCAACGAAGAGCGCACCGTTCGGTCCGCGCGACATGTCGAACTGTGCCCGGCTCGTCGGCCCCCAGCCGCGCTCGCGGCCGATGCGGTTCATCACTTCGGCCTGCGGCCCGTAAAACTGCTCCGCTGCCGCCGTCGTCGTATCGGCGATGAACCCGTGGACATTGATGCTGGTCTTCAGCTTGGCCTGATCCTGCCCGGCTCGGCGCGCGGCCTCCCGGTAGAGATCGAAGAGTGGCGCGAAACGGCGCGGCTCGCCACCGATGATCGCCAGCGCCACCGGCAGACCGAGCGCACCCGCGCGCGCCACCGACTGCGGCGTGCCGCCAACGGCGATCCACAGCGGCAGCGGATCCTGCAACGGCCTGGGATAGACGCCGCGCCCCCGGATCGACGCGCGGAGCTCGCCGCTCCAGTCGACCGTCTCGCCGTCACGCAGCGCCAAAAGCAGATCGAGCTTCTCTTCGAAAAGCTGGTCGTAATCCTCGAGATTGTAGCCGAACAGCGGGAAGGACTCGATGAAGGAGCCGCGCCCCGCCATGATCTCGGCCCGGCCGTTCGAAATCAGATCCAGCGTCGAAAACTGCTGGAAGACGCGCACCGGATCATCGGAGGAAAGCACAGTGACGGCGCTGGTCAGCCGGATGTTTTTCGTCTTGACGGCCGCCGCCGCCAGCGCGACGGCAGGCGCCGACGCCGCATAATCCGGCCGATGATGTTCGCCGAGCCCGAAGACATCGAGCCCCACCTGATCGGCAAGCTCGATCTCCTCGATCAGATGCTTCAGCCGTTCGGCCCCTTCCGCACCCTTGCTGCGGGAGGGATTGGGATTGACATCCGCAAACGTATAAAGACCCAGTTCCATCGTCGGCATCCTGTTGAATTCCGCCCGGAGATAAGGATCGCCGAGACCGAGCGCAAATACAAACTCTGGAACGGAATGTTCGAGAATTTCGATAGTGGCGTGATGTTTTCTGCCGCGTGGTAAGAGTCTTTGCGCCGTAGACACGGCGCTGCTGGACTGTGACGAGCACAGGAAAGAGGGAGCAAGGGGTGCACGCCGTGCTCCCATATCGCCTATCATACAAAGCGCAACTCCCTCATTCCTGTGCTCGTCACAGGAATCCAGCAGTCGCGCGTCCGCGCGACGAGAGACTCGTCACAGACCGAGAAGATGAAACGAAATATCCTCCCACGCAGGATTGTCCCGCTCGATCAGATTAAGCTTCCACTGCCGCGGCCATTTCTTGATCGTCTTCTCCCGTGTGATCGCTGTCGTCAGCAGATCATGCTCCTCAAGCCACACCAGCGTCTTGACGCCATATTTCGATGTGAAGCCCGGCGTCAGCTCATTCTGATGCTCGTATAACCGCCCGGCTAGGTCCCGCATCACGCCGGTATAGAGCATGCCGTTGCGTCCAGATGCGAGGATGTAGACGTATCCTTTTATCTCCGCAGATTGGCACAGGACACATCCGACGTCGACAGAGACACGGCCACGCTCAGCCCCCAATTCGACTCTCAATTCAACGACTTGAAGGCGCCGGCGGAATCATCTTTCGAGCCACCTCAACTCGCACTGAAGCGTCAGGACGGCGCCTTCACCAGCAATTCCGCCAGCTGATCTGCGGCCTTGCCCCATCCTTCATGGAAGCCCATCTTCTCGTGCGTTTCCTTGTCCTCCGCGCGCCAGTGCAACGCCTTGGCGGTATATTTCGTGCGGCCATTGCCGAGGTCTTCGAGCAGGATGACGCCGGTGAAGAAAGGTTTTTCGGCAGGCACCCAGGCGCTGGTATAGGCATCGGTGAAGACGATCTTCTCGTTCTCGATGATCTCGAGATAGACGCCGCGGTTCGGGTACCGATTGCCCTCGGGATCCTGCATGACGATCACGCTGGAACCGCCGGGGCGAACGTCGAGCGTTGCTTCCGCAACACCCCAGGGGCGTGGAACGAACCACTGCTTCATGAGATCGGGATCGGTCCACGCCTTGTAGATTTTCTCGCGCGGGGCGTCGAATTCGCGAACGAGGACGAGTTCATGTTGGGTGCTGGCGGTCATTTCAACATCTCTCCATTTGAATAAACCTGTTTCTGTCAGGTTGTTACAAGGACGTGCCGAAGTTCGCCGTTCCGACAAAGCGCCGATTTTTTCTTGATTATTTCGCGACCGGCTGCGTCGCCTCTTCCTGCATCTTGTCGATCTGCCGGCGGATATGGGCGGCCTCCGCCGCCGAATGGGCAAGCGCGATGGCGCGGTCGAAGGCTTCGCGCGCCTGGCCGGTCAAGCCAAGCTGCTTCAGCAGCCCGCCCCGCAGGCCGTGATAGTAGAAATAGCCGCCGAGCTTTTCGCCCAGCGGATCGATCAGATCGAGCGCCTGCTGCGGCCCGTGCAGTTTGGAAACAACGACCGCGCGATTGAGTGTCACCACAGGAGAAGGCTGCACACGTTCCAGCGCGCGGTAGAGCAGATCGATTTCCACCCAGTCGGTGTCTTCGGCGCGTTTTGCCCGGGAATGGATGGCGGCGATCGCCGCTTGCAGCTGATAGGGGCCTGGCCGGCGGTGTCGCAGCGCTTTGTCGAGCAGCGCCAGGGCCTCGTTGATGAAAGGCTGGTTCCAGAGCGAGCGGTCCTGATCTTCGAGCAGCACGATTTCATCTTCCGCGCTGAAGCGCGCCGGCCGGCGCGAGATCTGCAGAAGCATCAGCGCCAGCAGCCCCATCAGCTCCGGTTCGGACGGAAAGAGATGCAGCATCAACCGTGCCAGCCGGATCGCCTCGTCGCTGAAGGCGGCCGCTTCATGCCTGGGATCGGCCTGGCTGTAGCCCTCGTTGAAGACGAGATAGATCATCGTGCTGACGATCGTAAGACGCTCGGCCCTTTCCTCAGGGCTCGGCGTTTCGAACGGCACGCCGGCCTTGGCGACGCGTGCCTTGGCGCGGGTGATGCGTTGCTCCATGGCGCTTTCCGACACCAGGAAGGCGCGGGCGATCTGCGTCACCGAAAGACCGGAAACGATGCGCAGCGCCAGCGCGATCTGCTGGGTCGCCGGCAGATCGGGATGGCAGCAGATGAAGAGAAGCCGCAGGATATCGTCGCGATAGTGGGAATCGTCCAGCCGCTCGGCAATATCGCTTTCGGCATCCTCGGTATCGGAGATCGTATCCTCGTCCGGCAGGGCCTGGAGCTTTGACCGCTTGCGCACCGCGTCGATCCCGCTGTTTCGGCCGACGAAGATCAGCCAGGCTGTGGGATCGCGTGGCGGCCCTTTTTCCGGCCATGTCCGGATCGCCCTCAGGCATGCCTCCTGAAAAGCCTCTTCCGCGGTATCAAGATTGCGGAAATAGCGCAGCAGCGCACCGAGCGCCTTCGGGCGGGCCGAGGCAAGGGCAAGGTCGATCCAGGCAATGTCTGTCATGATGAAGCATCTCCCGGCCTGAAGACGTAGAACGGCCGAATTTCGTAAGAGGTGGAACCCGGATTGACGGAGGAAAGCTGTTTCGAGAAGGCGACCGCCTCGTCGAGCGTTTCGAAGTCGACCACGTAGAAGCCGAGAAGCGCCTCTTTCGTTTCCGCAAAAGGCCCGTCGATGACCAAAGGCTCGTCCTTGCCCTTGCGCACGGTGGTCGCAGCCGTCGTCGGCATCAGCCGGCCGACGGGGCCGAGCTTGCCGGATGCGGCAAGCGGCTCCTGCACGGCATAGAGCTTCTCCATGACGGCGGCCTCTTCCTCCTTCGTCCAGGCGAAGACGGTTTCCTCATGGGCGTAACAAAGGATTGCATAAAGCATTGCTCACTCCTCTTTCCGAATGACGAAGGAGTAGCCGCTTAGCCGACAGGCCGCATCAAAAAATTCTGGATAGGATTCGTGATCTTCCGGAGCACGGCAACGCTCCGGCGGAAGAAATAGCCGGATGCTGCGTGGAGACACCCAGGGCCTGCATCGCGTTCCTCACCCCTCGCTCAGCGTCCGCCTGACCGCGCTCTTCCAGCCCTTGAGCTTTGCCGCCCGCACCTTCTCATCCATGTCGGGCTCGAACCGCCGGTCCCGCTTCCATGTCGCTGAAAAACCGTCCCTGTCCGGCCAGACCCCTGCCCGGCTGCCAGCAAGCCAGGCAGCACCCAGCGCCGTCGTCTCCAGGATCACCGGGCGGTCGACCGGGGCGTCGAGCAGATCGGCCAGGCGCTGCATCGTCCAGTCGGAGGCGACCATGCCGCCATCGACGCGCAGCACCGTGTCGTCGCCACCGTTCTTCCAGTCCTTCTGCATGGCGTCGAGCAGATCGCGGGTCTGGTAGCAGACAGCTTCGAGTGCCGCCCTGGACAGTTCCGCCGGGCCGCTGTTGCGTGTCAGCCCGAAGATCGCGCCGCGCGCCTTGGCATCCCAATGCGGTGCGCCAAGCCCGGTGAAGGCGGGCACGAGATAGACCTCCTGCGTCGGATCGGCCTTTTCGGCAAGCGCATTGGTCTCGGCGGCGCTGCCGATGATCCCGAGCCCGTCCCGCAGCCATTGCACCGCCGCGCCAGCGATGAAGATCGACCCCTCAAGCGCATAGGTCGTCTCGCCGTTCAGGCGATAGGCGATGGTGGTCAGCAGCCGGTTTTTCGAACGGACCATATCGGCTCCGGTGTTGAGCAAAGCGAAACAGCCGGTGCCGTAGGTCGATTTCAGCATGCCCGGTGCAAAACAGGCCTGACCGATGGTCGCCGCCTGCTGGTCGCCGGCAACCCCGAGAATCGGGATCGCGGCGCCGAAGATATCAGGATCGACCGTGCCGAAATCGGCGGCGCAATCCTTCACCTCAGGCAGCATGGCGGCCGGCACGCGCAAAATATCGAGCAGATCCTCATCCCAGGCGTTTTCGGCGATATTGTACATCAGCGTGCGCGAGGCGTTGGTGGCGTCGGTGACGAAGCTCTTGCCGCCGGTCAGCCGCCAGATCAGGAAGGTATCGATCGTACCGAAGCAGAGATCGCCCCTGGCGGCGCGCGCCCGGGCGCCCTTGACGTTGGCGAGCATCCAGGAAAGCTTGGTGCCGGAAAAATACGGGTCGAGGATCAGGCCGGTCTTCTTGGTGAACAACCGCTCCAGATCCTGCCGTTTCAGATTGTCGCAATAGCTTGCCGTGCGCCGGTCCTGCCAGACGATGGCGTTCTGGATCGGCCGGCCGGTCTCGCGTTCCCAGACGACCACCGTCTCGCGCTGGTTGGTGATGCCGAGCGCGGCAATATCCTTGGCTGTGATCCCGGCGTCGCGCAGCGCCATGTTGACGGTGGAGACGACCGAGTCCCAGATTTCCTCGGGATCGTGCTCGACCCAGCCGGATCGCGGATAGATCTGAGTGAATTCCTTCTGGCCCTTGCCGGCGACATGCATTTCGCCGTCGAAGACGATCGCCCGCGTCGATGTCGTTCCCTGATCGATCGCCAGAACATATCCACTCATGCAATTCCCTCCTCTAGCATGTCGATTATCGTGACAAATCAATAAGACACGGATGCGGGTGAGAAAAGCGAATAAAGCGGAATTGCCAGCCTGCCGGCTTTGGGCATAACCTCGCCACTAACGTTGCAACGCAGCATCGGCCTGTCAGGAGAAAAATATGAGCAGATCAGTCGTCGTCACCGGTTCCACCAGCGGCATCGGCCTTGCGATCGCCACCGCCTTTGCCGAAACCGGCGACAACGTCGTCATCAACGGTTTCGGAAATGCCGATGAAATCAAGGCGATCGTCGCACGGCTTGAATCAGTATCCAAGGCCCGGGCGATCTACCATCCGGCCGATATGACCAAGCCCGCCGAGATCGCCGACCTGATCGAAACGGCGGCAAAGACCTTCGGCACCGTCGATGTCCTGGTCAACAATGCCGGCATCCAGCATGTCGAAAAGATCGAGGACTTCCCGATCGAGAAATGGGATCAGATCATCGCCATCAATCTGTCGAGCTCCTTTCACACGATGCGCGCCGCCATCCCGCTGATGAAGGCGAAGAAGCACGGCCGCATCATCAACATCGCCTCGGCGCACGGGCTCGTCGCCTCTCCCTTCAAATGCGCCTATGTCGCAGCAAAACATGGTATATTAGGTCTGACGAAGACGGCCGCCCTGGAGCTTGCCGAATTCGGCGTGACGGTCAACGCCATCTGCCCCGGCTATGTGCTGACGCCGCTGGTCGAGAAGCAGATACCCGATACCGCCAAGGCCCGCGGCATGACCGAGGAACAGGTGAAGAGCGAGGTCATCCTCAAGGCGCAGCCAACGCGTGAATTCGTCAAGGCCGAGGAGATCGGCGCGCTGTCGCTTTACCTTGCCAGCGACGCCGCCCGGCAGGTGACGGGAACGCATATCTCGATTGACGGTGGCTGGACTGCGGCTTAACCATTTGGAAAAAACAACCGGGAATATCATGAACGACAGCATACGCTTTATCCTGAATGGCGAGGACATCGCGCTCGCCGATGTCGGCCCGACCGAGACGTTGCTCGATTTCCTGCGGTTGAAGCGACGCCTGACGGGCACCAAGGAAGGATGCGCGGAAGGCGATTGCGGCGCCTGCACCGTGCTCGTCGGCCGGCTCGCCGACGGCAAGCTCACCTATGAATCCGTCAATGCCTGCATCCGTTTCATCGGCTCGCTGCATGCGACCCATGTGGTGACGGTCGAGCACTTGGCCGGCCGGGACGGCGCATTGCATCCGGTGCAGCAGGCATTGGTCGATTGTCATGGCTCGCAGTGCGGCTTCTGCACCCCGGGCTTCGTCATGTCGCTCTATGGCCTATGGCTGACGAAGGAAAATCCCGGCCGCCGCGAGATCGAAAAGGCGCTGCAAGGCAATCTCTGTCGCTGCACCGGCTACGAGCCGATCGTCAAGGCCGCCGAGCAGGTGAGCCTGATGCGGCCGAGCGCGCTCTTCGACCCGCTGGAGCGGACACGTTCGGAAATCGTCGCTCGGCTCTGGGCAATGCAGACAAGCAGCACGATCAGAATTGCCAAGGACGAAGACCGGCTGATCATTCCGGTTTCGCTTCAAGCGCTGGCCGAAGTCCTCTCGCAGGAGCCCGACGCGATCGTCGTCGCCGGTTCGACCGATGTCGGTCTCTGGGTGACGAAGCAGATGCGGCGGCTGAGCCCCGTCGTTTTCATCAATCACTTGAGCGAACTGCAGTCGGTCACCGAAAGCGAGCACGGCGTCACCATCGGCGCCGGGGTCAGCTATAGCGGCGCCTTCGCCGCAATCTCGAAAAAGATCCCGGCGCTTGGGCGGTTGATCGATCGCATCGGCGGCGAGCAGGTGCGCAACATGGGCACGATCGGCGGCAATATCGCCAACGGCTCGCCGATCGGCGACAGCCCTCCGCCGCTGATCGCGCTGGGCGCAACGCTGACGCTGCGCTCCCTGGAAGGCCAGCGCAAAATGCCGCTCGAAGATTTTTTCATTACCTACGGCAAGCAGGATCGGAAGCCCGGCGAATTCGTCGAGAGCGTCTTCGTGCCCTATCCCAAGACAACCAGCCGCTTTGCCGCCTACAAGATCACCAAGCGCCGCGACGAGGATATCACCGCCGTGCTCGGCGCCTTCCTGCTGACGCTCGATGAAGCGGAAGTGGTCACGGACATCCGCATCGCCTTCGGCGGCATGGCCGCAACGCCGAAACGCGCCCCCACGGTCGAAGCCGAACTGATGGGCAAACCATGGACGGAAGCGACGATCGAAGCCGCCCGCCCCGCGTTTGACGCCGACTACCAGCCGCTGACCGACTGGCGCGCCACGGCGGAATACCGGCAGCTGACGGCAAAGAACCTGCTGACGCGGTTTTATCTGGAGACCGTTGGAGCGCCGGCGGAACTGAAGCGGTTCGAGGAGGTGGCGTGATGGTTTGTTTCACCAACCGGCCTTCTGCCGCCACCATTTTGCCCCTCACCCTAACCCCCTCTCCGCTTGCGGGGAGAGGGGGCGTGCCCTGCGCGATGGTTGAGAGAGGGAAATACGGTGCGGCATATCCTTTCTCCCCGTCAGAACGGGGAGAAGGTGGCGGCAGCCGGATGAGGGGCAGCACCGGCTGCGGAGGGCTCATCTAATGGACAAGTCCACCTTCGAAAACCCCAAGGTCGTCATATCGGGCCCCATGCACGGCTCGCTGCGGCATGATTCAGCGCATAAACATGTCACCGGAAGTGCCGATTATATCGACGATATTCCCGAACCCGCCGGCCTGCTGCACGGCGCACTCGGCCTTTCCGATCGGGCGCATGCCGAAATCATCAGCATCGATCTTTCCGCTGTCGCCGCCTATCCCGGCGTCGTCTGGGTTTTCACCGGCAAGGACGTGCCCGGCGTCAACGACACCAGTTCTAACGGCAGCCATGACGAGCCGCTGCTTGCTGAAACCTTAGTTCAGTTCCACGGCCAGCCGATCTTTGCCGTCATCGCCGAGACACGCGACGCGGCGCGACGCGCCGCCCGGCTGGCGAAGATCGACTATCGCGAACTGCCGCACTGGCACGATATCGACGGCGCGCTCGCCAATGGGGGCCCGCTGGTCATCACCCCGATGACGCTCCAGCGCGGCGAGCCGGAAACGGAAATGCCGAATGCTCCAATGCGTCTGAAAGGGCAGATGCGCATCGGCGGACAGGAGCATTTCTACCTCGAAGGCCATATCGCCGTGGCGATCCCCGGCGAGGACGACGAGGTCACCGTCTGGTCCTCGACCCAGCATCCGAGCGAGATCCAGCACATTGTCGGCCACGTGCTCGATATCCCGTCGAACGCGGTCACCGTCAACGTGCGCCGCATGGGCGGCGGCTTCGGCGGCAAGGAGACGCAGGGCAACCAGTTCGCAGCCCTTGCGGCGATCGCCGCCAAGAAGCTCGGCCGCGCCATCAAATTCCGCCCCGACCGCGACGAGGATATGAGCGCCACCGGCAAGCGCCATGATTTCCTGGTCGACTACGAAATAGGCTTCGATGCCGAAGGCCGCATCCACGCGGTTAATGCGACCTACGCGGCGCGCTGCGGCTTCTCCTCCGATCTCTCGGGGCCGGTGACCGACCGCGCCCTGTTCCACGCCGACTCCAGCTATTTCTACCCGCATGTACATCTGCAGTCGAAACCGTTGAAGACGCACACCGTCTCCAACACCGCCTTCCGCGGCTTCGGCGGACCCCAGGGCATGCTCGGCGCTGAACGCTTCATCGAGGAAATCGCTTACGCCCTCGGCAAGGACCCGCTCGATATCCGCAAGCTGAATTTCTACGGCCAGCCGGGCTCCGGGCGCACGCTGACGCCCTACCACCAGGAGGTCGAGGACAATATCATCGCCCGCATCGTCGAGGAGTTGGAGGAAACTGCCGAATACCGCGCGCGGCGCAATGCCGTCATCGGCTTCAACCGCGATAGCCGCTATATCAGAAAAGGCATCTCCCTGACGCCGGTCAAATTCGGCATCTCCTTCACCATGACCGCCTTCAACCAGGCGGGCGCCCTCGTCCACATCTATCAGGACGGGTCGATCCATCTGAACCATGGCGGCACCGAAATGGGCCAGGGCCTTTATACCAAGGTGGCGCAGGTGCTGGCCGACAGTTTTCAGGTCGATATCGATCGGGTGAAGATCACCGCGACGACAACGGCCAAGGTGCCGAACACCTCGGCCACCGCCGCCTCCTCCGGCTCGGACCTGAACGGCATGGCAGCTTATGACGCCGCCCGCCAGATCAAGGAACGACTGGTGGCCTTTGCCGCCGAAAAATGGGATGTGGCGCCCTCCGACGTCGTCTTCCTGCCGAACCGTGTGCGCGTCGGCGAAATCGAGATCCCCTTCCCTGATTTCATCAAGCAGGCCTATTTCGCCCGCGTCCAGCTGTCCGCCACCGGCTTCTACAAAACGCCGAAGATCCACTGGGACCGCAAGGCCGGCCGCGGCACGCCCTTCTATTATTTCGCCTATGGCGCCGCCTGCACCGAGGTTTCGATCGATACGCTGACCGGCGAGTACCTGATCGACCGCACCGACATCCTCCACGATGTCGGCCGCTCGCTGAACCCGGCAATCGACCTCGGCCAGGTCGAGGGCGCTTTCGTCCAGGGCATGGGATGGCTGACAACGGAAGAACTCTGGTGGGATGACAAGGGACGGCTGCGCACCCATGCGCCCTCAACATACAAGATCCCGCTCGCCTCCGACCGCCCGAAGATCTTCAACGTCCGCCTTGCCGAATGGTCGGAGAGCGCAGAGGCCACCATCGGCCGCTCCAAGGCCGTCGGAGAGCCGCCCTTCATGCTGGCGATCTCGGTGCTGGAAGCGTTATCGATGGCAGTCGCCAGCGTGGCGGACTACAAGGTCTGCCCAGGGCTCGACGCGCCGGCGACGCCGGAGCGGGTGCTGATGGCGGTGGAGCGGATGAAGCGGGTTTAGGATGAGAAGGCGTTCGGCTGGTTTATTCCGTCAGCGGGACCGGCGGCGCGGGTGGCACCCCCCTCTGTCCTGCCGGACATCTCCCCCACAAGGGGGGAGATCGACAAGACCGCAGCCCTTCGCCCATATTGCCTTGGCATCGGATTATCAAAATCCGCTTTTACGCTGTCGTTTCGGTGTCTTGGGAGGCCAGCGCCTGATGCCGATCTCCCCCCTTGTGGGGGAGATGTCCGGCAGGACAGAGGGGGGTATCACAGCCGCTTACCTATCGGCCATCTTTCCATGACCGACCTCCCCACCTTCCTCACCGCCAACCCCGACAGCATCCTCGTCGACATCACCGGGGCGCAAGGCTCCACCCCGCGCGAGGCCGGCGCCTACATGCTCGTCTCGCCGACCGCGCTGTGGGGCACGATCGGCGGCGGGCAATTTGAATTCATGGCGATCGCGAATGCACGGGAGATGCTCGCAGGAACCGGCGGAACCGCCGGGATGGACATCCCGCTCGGCCCCGAAATCGGCCAGTGCTGCGGCGGGCGCACACAGTTGCGGTTTCGCCGGCTGACGCAGGCGGTAAAAGACGAACTCGAAGCCAGGATTGCCGGCGAGATCGAGCGCCTGCCCGAGGTCTATCTTTTCGGTGCCGGCCATGTCGGCCGGGCGCTTGCCGCAGCCCTTGCGCCGCTGCCGCTGTCGGTCACGATCGTCGAAACGCGACAGGAAGAATTGACCAATCTGCCGGCTGAGACGAAAACCCGGCTCGTGCCGATGCCGGAGGCGCTGGTGAAGGATATTCGCGGCGGCGGCGCTGTCGTCATCCTGACGCACGACCACGCGCTGGATTTCCTCATCGCCCGCGAGGCGCTTGATAGGAGTGACCTTGCCTATACCGGCATGATCGGCTCGGCGACCAAGCGCGCCACCTTCGCAAGCTGGCTTTCCCGCGTAGGCGGCGGAGAGCGTGGCTGGATGGAGCGGCTGACGCTGCCGATCGGCGGCTCGGCGGTCAGGGACAAGCGCCCCGAAGTGATCGCCGCCATGAGCGCCGCCGAAATCCTGACGGCGCTTTCAGCCTACCGCATGCGGTCGTCTTCGTAGTAAGGGTCCCGCCCGTCGAGAAAGCCGAGGTCGCGCTTGACGCGGTCCGGCATGGCGGAAAAGTCGAGCCGAGGCAGACGGCAGAAACGGTCGGCGCTGCCCGCCAGCCAGCCGGCAAAACGCCGGAAAGCACCGATGCTCTGTTGCGGCCGGTTCTCTTCGATCGTGGAGCAATCCATGACATCACCTCGATAGATTGATGGTATGAGTTGCAGTTTGCCGCCGAAAATGCTGCAATTCCAATCGAACGACCGTCTGCCTGCATCAAGAGAACTTATCCATGAAACTGTCGAAGCAATTCCCGCTGAATGCGCTGCGCGTCTTCGAAGCCGCTGCCCGGCTCGGCAGTTTCACCAAGGCGGGCGACGAACTCGGCATGACGCAGACGGCCGTCAGCTACCAGATCAAGCTGCTGGAGGAGAATGTCGGCGAGCCGCTCTTCTTGCGCCGTCCCCGCCAAATCGCGCTGACGGAAACCGGCGAACGGCTGGCGCCGAAGGTGACCGAAGCCTTTGCCATGCTGCACGATGCAATGGCGACGGCGCGCGACAGTGTGGAAGGCACGCTCGCCATCAGCTCGACCCATACGTTCGCCTCGAAATGGCTGGCGCCGCGCCTCGGTTCCTTCCACTTGAAGCATCCGGCGATCGCGGTGCGCTTTCAGGCGAGTTCCGACATCATCGATTTTACCCGTGAACAGATCGATGTCGGGATCCGCTGGGGCGACGGCAACTGGCCGGGTCTGACCCTGCACCGGCTGATGGGGCTGGAGTTCACCCCGATGCTCAGCCCGAAGCTGGCGGAATCAGCCGGCGGCATCAAGGCGCCGCGCGATCTCCTGAAGTTCGATCTCTTCGACGCCGGCGACATCTGGTGGAAACAATGGTTCGAGGCAGCCGGCGTTACCGACACGGACCTCGATCGCCGCCCGCGCAACCAGCTCGGCTCCCAGGCGGTGGAAGCCGACGCGGCAATCGCCGGCCATGGCGTTGCCATCCTCCATCCGGCCTTCTACGCGGCCGAGATCGCCCTCGGCCGGCTGTATCAACCTTTCGAGCTGACCCGCAGCGACGGCAAGGCCTATTGGCTCGTCTATCCGGAAAACCGCCGCAACGTGCCGAAGATCAAAGCCTTCCGCAACTGGATCCTCGACGAGATGAAGGCAGCCGGGAACTAATGCATGTCGCCGGGAAGTGTGTAGCGGTTCCGGGATAACGACATGCATCAAAACAAAAAGCTAAAGCGCGTAGCATGAATCAAGTTTGCTGCGACGCGCTTTGGAGCCAGGCATCGCCGTGGCCTCAGTATCCCATCTCCGGCGCATAGAAGCAGCGCGGCGTGTCCTCGTTCGGGAATAAACAGAGATGATAGTCGTTGTCGCCGGATTGCATCGCCTTCGTCATCGGCAGCAGGAAGACGTGGGCATGCGTGACCAGCCGGTGGTCGCCCGGCAGCAGCGTGACACGATATCCGCCCGGCGTCACCGCCACGCTCTTCGAAGGGATCATCTGGCAGTCGCCATTATGACTGTCGCCGTTGCAACAATAGGGGTCATAACTCCACCCCGACGGTGCGTCGTGAGCCATCGCCAGCGACGCATACGCAATCATCACACACGTCAGAATGCTGCGCATGGGCATCTTCTCCGTTGATGAATGCGCCGCCGACGATCTAACTTTTCTTATTTATTCCGGCGGCCTTAAACATAACTGCAATCGAGTCGTCATCGTTCAAGATCCACTATATTAGCAGATCGAGTATAAGACGGAGATAATGCACAGCATTCTCGGCAGCTTTTAGGCACGGGACAGCAGATCGGCGATGCGGCCGCGATCGGCAGCTTCGACAAAGCCGCCAGCGATCATCAGCGGAGCGCCGAAGATTTCGACGAGCCCATCGCAGAGAATGAGACCCTCACCGTCCCGGCACGCGAGAATGGGATTTGCCGTGGTCTCGCTGTAGCGCAGCAGCGCGGGGAGATAGCCGGGATCGTCGTTCAGATGCGGAAAGAACTCGAAGGGCATGAGATCAAGAGCCGCGCCATCCCGTACCGCCTCCGGCGAACCGCCCTCAAAGAGCGCATCGGCGGCGATCGTCGGCGTCATCAAAATCGCCCCGGCGCTGGTGCCGACGAGAATGCCGTCGTCAAGCGCCCATGCGCGCAGTTTTTCCAGCATGCCGCTTTGGCGCAGCCGTCTCAGAAAATCGCCGGTGTGGCCGCCTGTGAGATGGATGGCAATGCAGGCAAACAGCCGGCCGATCTCCTCGCCGCCGGCAAGCGCGTCGAGATCGACGAAGAGATCGAGAGAAAGGCCATATCGGGCATAATACTGCCGCTTCTCGTCGAAGAACGCCCGCTGCGGCTCCGGGGCCGAGGCGATATAGCCGATGCGGTTACCACGCGACAGAATGAGCGCCGCGAGCCGCCGGTCCATCGGCGCGTTTTCGGCGATGAGCTGATCGCTGTAGAGCGCGGTGATCATTCCATGGCTCCTTCGGCCTCGCCACCGTTGCGGAAACCGGTGCACATGTGCGGTCTTTCAATCTCCTCTTCCCTCCCCGCCAAAATTTCCGCAATGTTACGAGTCGGAGGAAGATAGGGGAACTCGATGTATGAATATGCCATAGCATGGGAATGGCTCGCCTTCGCGGCGCGCTGGTTCCATGTCGTCACCGCGATCGCCTGGATCGGATCGTCCTTCTATTTCATCGCGCTCGATCTCGGACTGGTGAAACGCCCACATCTGCCGCCCGGCGCCTATGGCGAGGAATGGCAGGTCCATGGCGGCGGCTTCTATCATATCCAGAAATATCTGGTGGCACCCGCGCAAATGCCGGAGCACCTGACCTGGTTCAAATATGAGAGCTATTTCACCTGGATATCCGGCTTCCTGATGCTGTGCATCGTCTATTATGGCGGCGCCGACCTCTTTCTCATCGATCGCCATGTGCTCGATATCAGCCCGCCGGTCGCCATCGCGATCTCGCTGGCATCCCTGGCTTTCGGCTGGATCGTCTACGACTTGCTCTGCAAGTCGCCGCTCGGTCGCAACACCTGGGGACTGATGGCAGTCCTCTACGTCGTGCTGGTCTTCATGGCCTGGGGCTATACGCAGCTTTTCAGCGGCCGCGCCGCCTTCCTGCATCTCGGCGCCTTCACCGCGACGATCATGTCGGCCAACGTCTTCATGATCATCATCCCCAACCAGAAGATCGTCGTCGCCGATCTCATCGCCGGCCGAACGCCCGATCCGAAATACGGACAGATCGCCAAGCAGCGTTCGCTGCACAACAACTACCTGACCCTGCCCGTCATCTTTTTCATGCTGTCGAACCACTATCCGCTGGCTTTCGGAACACAGTTCAATTGGGTGATCGCGGCGCTTGTCTTCCTGATGGGCGTCACCATCCGCCACTGGTTCAACACCACCCATGCCAGGAAAGGCCGGCCGACCTGGACCTGGATCGTCACCCTCGTCCTTTTCATCCTGATCATGTGGCTTTCGACGGTGCCGAAGCTGCTGACCGGCGATAAGGATACGGCGGCGGTGGCGCCCGCCTTCCAGCAATTCGCCGGCGATCCGCATTTTCCCGCCGTCAAGCAACTGGTCGCGACGCGCTGTTCGATGTGCCACGCCGCCGAGCCCGTCTATGAGGGCATCGTGCGGCCGCCGAAAGAGGTGATGCTCGAAAACGACGCGGAAATTGCCGCCCATGCCCGCGAGATCTATATACAAGCGGGCCGCACCCATGCCATGCCGCCCGGCAACCTGACCGATATCACGCCGGACGAACGCAAGCTGCTGGTCGCCTGGTTCGAAAGCGCAGTCGAAGGCAAGAAACAATGACGACGACACTCCTGCGCGGCCGCCTGCTTTCTTTTCATCGCGCGCCGCTGAGTCTGACCGACAGCCAGAGCTATCTCTACGAGGAGGATGGCGGTCTGCTGATCGAAGACGGGCTGATCGCGGCGGCCGGCGCCTATGCCGACGTGAAGGCAAAGGCAGCCGCTGATGTGATCGAGATCGACCATCGCCCGCATCTGATCCTGCCCGGCTTCATCGACATGCATTTGCATTTTCCGCAGATGCAGGTGATCGCCTCCTATGCCGCCAACCTGCTCGAATGGCTGAACAGCTATACCTTTCCTGAGGAATGCCGTTTCGTCGAAAGCGCACACGCGCAAAGGATCGCCACGCATTTCTACGACGAACTGATCCGCCACGGCACGACCACGGCGGTCGCCTATTGCTCCGTGCACAAGACCTCGGCCGACGCCTTTTTCGCCGAGGCGATGAAGCGCAACATGCGCATGGTCGGCGGCAAGGTGATGATGGACCGCAACGCCCCGCAAGGCCTGCTCGACACGCCGGAGATGGGCTATGACGAGACCCGTCAGGTGATAGCCGACTGGCACGGCAAGGGCCGCAACCACGTCGCCATCACCCCGCGCTTCGCCATCACCTCGACCCCGGCGCAGATGGAAGCGACGGCAGCGCTCGCCCGCGAATTTCCCGATCTGCACATCCAGACGCATCTTTCGGAAAATCACGACGAGATCAAATTCACCTGCGAGCTCTATCCCGACGCGATCGACTATACCGACATCTACGCCCGTTACGGCCTGCTCGGACCGAAAAGCCTGTTCGGCCACGCCATTCACCTGTCCGAGCGTGAAGCCGATGTCATGAGCGAGACGGGCTCGGTCGCCGTCCACTGCCCGACCTCGAACCTCTTCCTCGGCTCCGGCCTGTTTCCGCTGAAGGCGCTGGCGCGGCGCGAAAAGCCGGTGCGCATCGGGGTGGCGACCGATATTGGCGGCGGCTCCAGCTATTCGATGCTGAAAACCATGGACGAGGCCTACAAGATCCAGCAATTGCTCGGCGAACGGCTGAACCCGCTGGAAAGCTACTACCTGATGACGCGCGGCAATGCCGAGGCGCTGTCACTGGCAGGTCGGATCGGCACGCTGGACCCCGGCACCGAAGCCGACCTCATCGTCCTCGACGCGGCCGCGACCCCGGCCATGGCGCTGAAACTGGAGGCGGTAAAGACCTTGCCCGAAGAACTCTTCCTCTTGCAGACGATGGGCGACGACCGGGCGGTCGCCGAAACCTATGTGGCGGGTGTGGCTATGAAAGCGGGGCTTGGATGACACCTCGCTTTATCGATCCCCGATGCCCAACTGCAGCCTGAAAGGGCCAATTTCCTGTAGCCGCATTCAGATGTGAAGGTTCAATTCATGGCCACGCCGCTCACCATCGCCGATCTGAAACAGCGCGCACGGCGCCGCGTGCCGAAGATGTTTTTCGATTATGCGGATTCGGGCGCCTGGACGGAATCTACATATCAGGCGAACGAGAGTGATTTCAGCCGGATCAAGCTGCGCCAGCGGGTAATGGTCGACATGGCCAACCGCTCGCTGGAAACGACGATGATCGGCCAGAGAGTGTCGATGCCGGTGGCCCTGGCGCCGACCGGCCTGACCGGCATGCAGCACGCCGATGGCGAGATGCTGGCGGCGCGCGCCGCCGAGGAGTTCGGCGTCCCCTTCACGCTGTCGACGATGAGCATCTGCTCGATCGAGGATGTCGCTTCGGTGACGACGCGTCCCTTCTGGTTCCAGCTCTATGTGATGCGGGACAAGGATTTCGTCCTCGGGCTGATCAACCGCGCCAAGGCCGCCAGATGTTCGGCGCTGGTGCTGACAGCGGACCTGCAGATCCTCGGCCAGCGCCACAAGGACCTGCGCAACGGCCTGTCGGCGCCGCCAAGATTTACCCCGAAACACATCTGGCAGATGGCGACCCGGCCCTTCTGGTGCCTGGATATGCTTAAGACCAAGCGCCGCACCTTCGGCAACATTATCGGCCACGCGAAAAATGTCACCAACATCACCTCGCTTGCCGCATGGACACACGAGCAGTTCGACCCGCGGCTTTCCTGGGCCGATGTCGCCTGGATCAAGGAGCAATGGGGCGGCCCGCTGATCATCAAGGGCGTGCTCGATCCGGAGGATGCGAAGGCCGCCGCCGATACCGGCGCCGACGCGATCGTCGTCTCCAATCATGGCGGCCGCCAACTGGACGGCGCCCCTTCCTCGATCAGCATGCTGCCTGCGATCGTCGACGCCGTCGGCGACCGCATCGAAGTCCATCTCGACGGCGGCATCCGCTCCGGACAGGACGTCTTGAAGGCCGTCGCGCTCGGCGCCAAAGGCACCTATATCGGCCGCCCCTTCCTTTATGGCCTCGGCGCCATGGGCAAGGAGGGCGTCACACTGGCGCTCGGCATTCTCCGCAAGGAGATGGACATCACCATGGCCCTCTGCGGCAAGCGCGACATCAAGGATGTGAACTCGTCGATCATCGCTGTGCGGCCGTGACCCTGCTTGAGAAGCTGCTCAGCAGAGCGGCGGCCCATCGGTCGCGTCGAGCAGAAGGATCGCGAAAATCACGAGATAGATGGAGAGCGCGAGACGCTGCTGCCAGACGATGCGGCGCGATCCGGCAATCCGCTTCTCGAGGCCACGCGGCGTCCCGTCAGGCTTGCGAAGCTGCATGCGGGACAACAGGTCGTCGATCGCGGCAAGACCGGCCGTCTCGGTCTCGTAGCTCGACGCGAGGCGAAACAACAGCGCATCGAAAAGCAGATGGATCGCCAGCGCAAGAATAATCCCGCAGAAAACGAGCATCAGAAGCCAGCCGAGCATTGGAGCGAAACCTCGATAGTCCGCGGTGATCGGGCCGACAATCAGTGGCAACAACACTGTGAGCCCGCAGACGACTGCATTGCGGCCGAGGTTTCGCGCAGCCGCAGAGGCCACGGTATTCCACTGCGTCATTGCAAACCCTCCGCCACGGCATGGAGACTTTCCACAGGCAGATAAACACGCCACCCCGCCCGTTCGATCAGCCGCAGCGCTTCGGCTGGATTGTCGCAACGTCGGCTGATAAGCAGCCAGCGCACGATGACGCCGGCGCTCCGCTGGAAACCTAAAGCACAGCAGACGAGGACCGGTCCCTGGTGGCGCGCAACCTCGATAAGGTTCGCCGCAGCCCGGGTCTGGATCTTGTCGAGGCCGGTCAGATCAAGGGTTGGAAAGCTGGACCAGCCCGCGAGCGTCCCGCTCGGGCGCTGAAGTTCGCCGGTAATGTCGATCACCGTGGCAAAACGATTGGCCTCGTGGCGACGCGGAAAACGACCAAGATGGACACCATCAGCGATCGCCACGGATGCCGGCATTTTTCGGGTCCAGAGCCAAACGTTGATGACAGCGCCGAGCCGGTAGGGCGCCAGCAGCCAGCGGCTGGCAAGCGTGGTTCGGCCATCGGCGCGTTTCTGGAATATCTGCGGGCCGGCGCCGAAATATCCGACTGCGACGATCGCCAGCGCCATGGCCGGCCAGAGCAACAGAAGTGCTGCGGCCGATAGAGGCGTGCAGAGCACTGCAAGACCGAGGAATGCGACGGCGCCGCACAGGTAGTAGACGCCAAGGCGGCGCGACTTCGGATCGCCGCTCATCGCAAACTTCGCGAGAGGCGAACCGGCGTCGCGCGGAAAAAGCCAGGCGGCGAACAGACCGAGCAGCATGCCGGTCGGTATGTCCATGACGTGATGCTGCCACGTCGTCAGCACGGAGGCTCCGATCAGGAAGCACCAGAAGTGCCAAAAAAGCCGTGCCTTCCGCGGCAGCCGGCCGCGCAGATGGTCCCAGATCACCATCAGAAGCGCGATATGCAGGGACGGCGCCTGGTTGAACGGCTTATCGAATCCACCGAGGACGGTGAACATGAAACCGGGCAGGCCGCTCGTTGCCGGCCGCACGAAGAGCGCTTCGAGCGGAAACGCGACAAAGCAGGCGACGGCTAGCAGCTGGATCGTCAAATAACGCCTCGCGAGCACATCCACATCGCGCGGCGTCGTGTTGATGAACAGGCAGAGTGCGTAGAACAGATTGATCGACCAATAGGGAATGATCGTCCACGCTAGGAACGGAATGGCGCTTTCCCATGCGAAGGCGATGTTCGGCACATGGGCGCGTTGCGACGCCACCCAATTGGCGCCGCCATAGGTCAGATAGAAGAACGGCGCCAGGAGGACGAGCCAGAGCCCTGCCCGCCTCAGGACCGGCGCTGCCTCAGAAAGAGTTGAACGTGCCTGCCCCAACGGCTTGCCCTCACGCTCTCTCCGCCAGCGAGACGGTGAAAATACCCCACTGGTCGATGCGCTGTTCAAGCTTGCGGAAACCGGCTGCGGCGACCAGTTGGTCCATTTCTTCCTGCGTCCGCCGTCGCATCACCCATGCCTGGCCGCCGCGGTGGGAGGTCAGAGCACGGGCGATCATCGCCAGTTGCGGATGCCATGGCTGGTTGGTGTAGACGAGCAGTCCGCCGGGCCGCATCGCGCGGGCAATCCCATCGAGCGAAGCGGCGATCATCGCATTGTCGGAAAACAACTCATACAGGCCGGAGACGATCGCGAGATCCGGAGCCGGCATGATTGCAGCCAGCCCATCGCCGTCAAAGGCATCCTGCTGGCGGAAGCTCACGAAATCACCCAGTCCCCGCGCGGCGATGCTGTTGCGGCCGGCATCGACGTTTATGGGGGAATAATCCTGCAATCGCGCACTATCGGGACGCACGGCAGCCGCCTCGATCGCATCAAGGACATAACGGCCGTGGCCGGCCGCTATGTCGAGCATATGGGTGCTGCGGCCGGCTGCTTTCAGGCGCTGCAGCGCGCGGTCGATCAGCTCCTGCAAATGCAGCTTTCGCTGCCTGATGCCGCGCCAGCCGATCGCCTCGAGGAACACCTTGTCGATCAAACGCCCGCCGGGACCGAGCCCGCGCGGCTTGTTCTCGTAGACGTAATCGAGCGTTGAGCCGGAATCAAAACCGGTCTTGACCCCCGTCCTGATGCCTTCTGAGACCAGGGCGCCAAGCCTGATGTTGAGGCGGCTGAGCGCCCAGTAGATGCCGCGTGGGGATGCGGCGTCGAGAGGGCTCGCGAGCCGGTCGGCCTCATCCTTCGTATAGCCCTGGATATGGGCGGTGCTGAGATCGGCAGGCGCCCGGGGCTCGGCGAAACGCGCATCGACAAAACGGCGGATCTCGGCGAGCGCCATCGTACGGTCTTTTTCGCCAAGTGTGTCATGGTAGAAGCCGGCAAGCACATGCCGCTCCTTGATGCGGCTGCCGAGGTTTTCATAGAACCGGTGCTGCGGCGCGTGTCGCACCACCCAGTCGCTGCCGGATATCAGCAGTTGGGTCGGAACGGTGATGGCGCGGGCGTCGCCGACGACGCGGGCTGCCGCCTCGTAGAGCTGCAAAAGAATGTTGGAGGCAATTGGCCTAGATATCAGCGGGTCGGATTCGTACGAGGCGATGCGCTCGGGGTCATGCGTCAGGAACCTCGCCTTGACATAGGAATTGACGAAGAATGTGCCCTTAAGCTTTTCCCAGAGCGCAATGCCTTCCCTGGCAAAAGGCACATAGAGCTTGACGCTGAAGGCCGGCGAGGCCAACACCAGCGCACGGATCGGCGGCGCATAGTCGTGCACCCAGGCGGTGGCGAGAACGGCGCCGACGCTCTGCGCAATGACGGCGATGTCTTCGACGGCAGTACCGCTTGTCTCGCTGACATGGCGGACGAAGCAATCGAGGTCATGCGCCGAGGCGGCAAAGGATGGCGAATAGCCGCGCTCCCCCGGTGAACGCCCGTGGCCGCGCGCGTCCCAGGCGTAGAAGGCAAAATCATCGAGGCCGAGCTCGGTGGCGAGATGGGCGACGCGGCCGCTATGCTCGTGGCCGCGATGGAGAAGGATGATTGCGCCCTTCGGTGCAGCGCCGGTCGCAGGCCACATCCGATAAAAGAGCCGTGTGCCATCATGCGAGACAAATTCGGATTCTTGCATTGCTCTGGCCGTCGATGACGAATGCCCACTATCGGCAGTTTGCAGCACGGTCTTCTCCAATTCTGATCGATGGATGAGTTGCAACCATTAGCGGAACAGTGATTTGCATTCATTGCAAAAGTCTAGTCGCAAATGTAAGTCCTAAGCGAGAACCGCTATGAAGTATGGACTTCCCCACAAGTACGATCTGCACCGCCGGAGCCGGACTAGATTTATCCGATGCCACGAAATTCCATTGAGGTCGCATGTCTGTTTATCAATTGAAGTCCCGGTTTCAGAATATTCTTCGCCCTCTGGTGCGCTCCCTTGCGGCGCGAGGCGTCACCGCCAATCAGGTGACGTCAATCGCCGCCGCCGTCTCGGTTGCACTCGGCCTTTTTCTGAGCGTTGCTCCGCTTCCGCATTGGTTCCTGCTGGTGCCTGTCTGGTTTCTCCTGCGCATGGGCCTCAACGCCATTGACGGCATGCTTGCGCGCGAACATGGGCAGAAGAGCATTTTGGGCGCCTATCTGAACGAGATCGGCGATGTCGTGTCGGATGTCGCCCTGTATTTGCCGTTTGCGCTCATCGATCCAAACGGCTTGGTGCTGGCGATGGCCGTCATCTTCCTTTCGGCGCTGACGGAATTTACCGGGGTTCTGGGTCAGACCGTCGGCGCAAGCCGGCGTTACGACGGGCCACTGGGCAAGAGCGACCGCGCGGTACTTTTCAGCGCGCTCGGCATCTTCGTCGCGGCAGGTGGAACGTTTGCAGCATGGACTTCGTGGCTTTGGGCCGTGGTGGCTCTCCTGCTCATATGGACCATCATCAATCGTATCAGCGCCGGCATTCGCGAGGCGCGCACGGCCGCTCGATAGGGAGCGGAGCCGATCTGATGCCGGTTCTTCCATCTGCAATGTAATTCGGAATGTCTCAAACGCTGCTTCTTGCAACTTGCTTACAGCGCGTATCGTTCGACGCCTCCCGCCTTCTAACGATACGTTAAGCAAAGGTTGTATTTTTTGCGCCTCCCCTTGAAAGCACAAAAGCGGTGCTTTATGTTTTATCCATGGCACCCACGAGCAAGACACCGCATCCTTCGCTATTGCGCTACATGCTGGCGCCTGACGATCAGGCCCGGCAGGCGCTTGATGACACCATTGCCGCCTATCGCAAGATGACCGGCATCCTGACCGAACTCATCGACGACAAGGCCGGCGCCAATCTCGTGGTCCTGCATGATCTTGCTTACGAGACGGTCCGCGAGCAGACGGGCCTGCCGGCGCGGCTGGTGACGCTCGGCCTGCGCGATTTCGCCGCCAATCGGGGCGCCATCCCCGATCCGCTGCAGCTGCCGCTCGACGACAAGCTTTTCGCCATCAAGGGGCCATCGGATCTCACGATCGCTACGGTGCACGGACGTGTTGCCGTGGCTTTCGATGTCGCGGGTTATTCCAAGGGATGGGAGAGTATTTTTCCCGCATACCTTGTAGCGGACCACGATCGCTACGAGATTAACATCGGCGTCACGCCGAATTCCGCTCGGATGGAGGAAAACATGACGAATGAAGGCATTCTTTCACGCATGGGTCGCCTGATCGCGGGCATCGCCAATGCAGCGATCGACAAGGCGGAAGGCGTCAACAAGATCGCCGTCATCGAACAGGCGATCCGCGAAATCGATGCGGCGGCCGAGGAAGCCCGCACCGACCTCGGCAAGGCGCGCGCTGAGGAATACCGCATCCAGAGCCGCAAGGACGAAATCGTTGAAGACATGGACGCGCTCGACGCAAAGATCCGCCTTGCCGTCTCCTCCGGACGGGATGATCTCGCAAAGGCCGGCGTCGCCCGTCAGATCGATCTCGAATCCCAGATCGCCGCGCTCGACAAGGCACTGGCCGACGCCCGGGAGCAGCTGGACGAAGGCCAGAAAGCCCTCCAGGCCGTTCTCGCCACCCGCCGCGAGGCCGACGCCCGCCTTGGCGATTTCAAGCGCAGCATCGCCAAGCATCCCGAAGAGGCCGCAGCCGGCCACAACAGACCGACGCCCGGCGCAGGTGCCGCCCGCGCCGCCGCGGCGGTCTCGCGGCTGACCGGCGTGCCATCAGCCGAGCATACCAATAGTTCCGAGTTGGACGAACTCGACCGGTTGCATCGCGAACGCGCGATCGAGGCACGCCTCGCACGCTTCAAGACGGATAGCCGGTAACGCCGATGGCACTTTTCTTCGCGCCCGAATGTGCTCCCTTTGCCATTGCCGCCGCCGTGCTCGCGGGCCTGACGGCGATCGAGATGCTGGCGACCGTCATGGGTTTTTCGATCACGGAACTTCTCGGAAAGCCGGATTTCCATGGCCATGACGGCATTGCTGGCTATCTCTCCTGGCTCAATCTCGGCGGCGTTCCCCTGCTCATTCTGCTGATGCTGACACTCGGCTTCTTCGCCATTTCAGGCTTTGCCGTCCAGGCCGTCGCCAACACCTTCTGGGCGCCGCTACCCTCCGTCATCGCCGTCATTCCGGCCCTTTTGATCACCTTCCCCATGGTCAGGGCATCGAGCAGAACCGTGGCGCGGATCGTGCCGCACGACGAGACCTATGCGGTCGATCTCGACACCTTCGTCGGCCGGACCGCCGAAGTGTCCCTTGGCCCGCTCGATCAGGGACTGCCGGGACGCGTCCGCGTCAAGGACCAGCATGGCAACTGGCATGTGCTGAGAGCCAGGGCCGCCAAGGATCAGCAGCCTCTCGGCATCGGCACGCAGGTTCTCCTCGTCGATCGCAACGCAGATGTATTTATCGCCATTCCCGCCCTGGTGGACCCCACCGGCTCGGACAATCAATCTTTCAGGGAGCAGTCATGATGTATGACATTATTCTACCGGCCGCTATCGCGATCGTTCTGATCTTCGGCATCGGTTTTGTCCTCGCCTCTCTCTACACGCGCTCCAGCCGCGACGAAGCCTATGTGCGCACCGGTCTTGGCGGCCAGAAGGTTGTGCTCGACGGCGGTTCGGTCGTTCTGCCGATCTTTCACTCGATCGCCCGCGTCAACCTGAAGACGCTGCGGCTCGAGGTTCGCCGCGGCGAGGGCGATGCACTGATCACCAAGGACCGCATGCGCGTCGATATCGGCGCCGAATTCTATGTGCGCGTCAAACCCGACGCCTCCTCGATCGCGCTGGCCGCTCAGACGCTCGGCAGCCGCACCAACGATGCCGAGGCGCTTCGTATCCTGATCGAAGCAAAATTCGTCGACGGCCTTCGCTCGGTGGCCGCGACAATGAATCTCGACGCGCTGCAGGAACAGCGCATGGACTTCGTCAAGGCCGTGCAGGAAGCCGTCGGCGCCGATCTCCAGTCGAACGGCCTCGAGCTCGAATCCGTGTCGCTGACACGCCTCGACCAGACCGACATCAAGCACTTCAACGCCAACAACTTCTTCGATGCGCAAGGTCTTGCGGCATTGACCCGCATCACCGAGGGTCGCAAGAAGGAGCGAAACGAAATCGTTCGCGATACCGAAGTCGCCATCGCCCAGAAAGATTTGGAGGCCCGCCAGCAGTCGCTGACCATCGAGCGGACCAAGCGGGAAGCCGAACTCAGCCAGGAACGCGACATCGCCAACAAATCCGCGGCGACGCGCGCCGAAACCGCCCAGCAGGAGCAGGCGGCAAAACGCGCCGAGGAAGAAGCCCGCATCGCCTCCGAACAGGCGGTCGCCGAACGCGAGGCAGCCGCCAAACAGGCCCGCGAAAGCGCCAACATCGATTCGGCCCGCGCCGTGCAGCAGCGCGACACCGAAGCCAAGCGTGACCTGCAGATCGTCGCGCAGGAAAGCGCGATCGCCGTTGCCAACAAAAGCCGTGAAGAATCCGAGGCGAAGGCGGCTGCGGAAGCGGCCCGGGCGCTGGCGATTGCGGCAGAGGAAAAAGTCGGCACCGCCAAGGCGATCGAGATCGCCGAACGCGAAAGGCAGATTGCCGTGATCGATGCGCGCAAGAAAGCCGAGACGGAAGCAACCGCAGTCACCGTCGGCGCCGAGGCTGAAAAACAGGCCGCAAGCGACCAGGCCGAAGCCATCAAGACGCTGGCGACCGCCGAAGCGGATGCGGCGATCATCAAGGCCAAGGGTATTCTCGAAACCGGCAAGGCCGCGGCCGAGAGCGAAGCCTTGCTCAACGACGCGCGTAACAAACTGAGCGCTGCCATCATCGAGTTCGAGATCACCCGCGAACGTATCCGCATCATTCCCGAGGCGCTTGCCGAGGCGGTCAAGCCGATCGAAAAGATCTCCGATATCAGGATCTTCGACACCGGCGGCATGCTTGGCCGCGGAAACGGCGCGACCGGCGGAAACGGCATCGGGCTTGGCGAAGGACTGGCCGGCCAGCTTCTGTCCTATCAGGCCAACAAACCGATCCTCGACAGGTTGATGAAGGAAGCCGGCTTCGACGGCGACGATGCTATCTCGTCGCTCCTTGGAAATCTCAATGGCGCAACACCAGCCGCAGCTCCGGCAAAGCCGGCAATACCGCCGACGGCTCCGGTAAGGCCGGCAACATCGGCCGCTGTTCCGGCAACACCGGCAACACCGGCCGCGGCCCCGGCAAAGACGATCGCCCCTTCGTCGCCGAAGAAGGACTGATCGCAGCGCGGGCGGGTGTCTGGGCTATCTCACCCAGCCCGCCGCCAAGGCACTCGCCCAGTCGGCACGGCCCCTTTCGCCGGCCAGTGCCGACATCGCCACATGGTCGTAGGCAACGGTTCGAAACTGCCATATCCATCCGGCCGCCGTCTTTTCCAGAATAGCGTAGCTCGCCAGCGGGTGGCCGGCCTCGACCTTGTGGTAGTAAGGCAGCACATCGTCATAGGCGGGGCAGCCGACGCTGCCGGGATTGACGATCAGGCGGCCGTCGGAGAGCCGGACGGCGCGGGGAAGATGGCTGTGGCCGCAGAGGATCAGCGGCAGGTCGATACCCTCAGCCAGCGCCTCGATCGCCTCGATCGGCTTCAGGAAGACCAATCCTTCGGGCGAGACCGATTCCAGCCAATAGAGATTGTCGTTCTTTGGGGTCGCATGGCAGAGATAGGCCTCGCCGCGATAGACCGTGTCGAACGGCAGGCCGCGGATCCAGTCGAGATGGGCCGGCGTCAGCTGCCGATAGGCTGAGGCATCCGAAACATGCATCGTCGCCGGATCCTGCTCGATCAGGTAGCGGTCATGATTGCCGCAGACCGAGGTCAGGCCAAGCGGCATCAGCAGCTCCGCCGTCCGGCCGGCATCGAGCGGACCGCTGAAGAAATCGCCGAGGTTGACGATCTCCTCGATACCTTCAGCGCGAATATCCGAAAGCACGGCTTCAAGCGCCAGATGGTTGCCGTGAATGTCGGCGATCGCGGCGAATTTCATAATTAACTGCCTCGATAGGTGGAATAGCCGTAGGGCGAGATCAGCAGCGGCACATGGTAGTGCGCCGTGATATCGGCGATGCCGAAACGGATCGGTACAAGATCGAGGAAAGCCGGATGCGGCAGCGGCGTGCCGCTCCCCCTCAGATAATCACCGGCGTGGAAGACCAGTTCATAGGTGCCGGCCCGGAAATTTTCGCCGGCAAGGATGGGGCCGCCGTCGACCCGGCCGTCGGCATTGGTCTCGACCGTCTTCAGATGCCTGCGGATTTCGCCATCGAGCTGGAAAAGATCGATCCTGAGCCGCTCGGCTGGCTTGCCCAAGGCGGTATCGAGAACATGCGTGGTCAGTCCGGTCATGGGGCTGGCTCTCTGATGACGAAGGGGGTTTCGAAGAAGAATTCCTCCAGATTGTTGCCTGGCCCGTCGCGATCGACGACCAGGAAATCGGAGACTTGGCCAAGCGCCATCAGCGGATGATGCCAGACATTGCGGCGGTAGTTCACACCCTGGTCCCCCCGCGCGTAAAACACCTGCGGCCTGCCCGGGCGTCCGCTCTCGTCCTCGGCGACGACGACCAGAAAAGGACGGCCGGAAACCGGCGAGAAACTCTGGCTGCCGAAAGGATGACGCTCCATCATATCGACATCATAGGGGAAACTGCGCGGCTGGCCGCGAAACAGATTGATGATGACGCGCGCGCCCTCGCCCGCCGCCTCCGCCACAGCCAGCGCGTGAAACCGTTCGGTCGTGCCACCATTGATGAGCCGCATCGAGGCCGGATCGGCTTCGATGACTTCGCCGAAGGCAGCGAAGGCAGCGCTGGTGAGCGGGCAAATGTCGAGAAATTCGGGCATGGCCTCACTCACCTTGGGCATGCCAGTTGCGGACGGCATCGATCTCGCGAAGAAGCTCCGGCAGCGTCCGATAGGTCGCCTCCCAGATGTCCGAAGGATCGAGATCGAAGACATCGTCGAGGATGCGATTGCCCGTGCCGCAGATCTTTGTCCACGGCAGGCCGGGATGCTCGGTGGCAAATTCCGGATGCGTCACCAGCAGACGGGATGCCGCGGCACCGATGGTGAAGTGGCAGAAGGCAACGGCCTTGAAAGTGAGCTGATCCTCGGCGAAAGCCGCCTCATCCATTCCGCCGATGAAGGACAGCGCTTCGGATGCCGCCTTTTGCATGTCATTGAGATAGTCGATGGCACGCCTCTCCTTCATTCCGCCTCCGGCAGCATCGAGGTCAGACGCAGCAGCGCGATCTTTTCGACCTGCGCAGTCGCGGTCGCAAATTCTTCGTCCCGGCCGTTGCCGATCCGTGTTTCAAAAGCTTCCAGAATATCCTCCTTGCCGAGTCCTTTGACGGCGATGATGAAGGGAAAGCCATATTTTTCGACATAGGCCGAATTGAGTTCGGTGAAGCGGGCGTGTTCGGCAGGGCTCAGGCGGTCGAGACCGGCGCCGGACTGCTCCTTGCGGCTGTCTTCGGTAAGTTCGCCGGATATGGCAAGACGCCCGGCAAGATCGGGGTGGGCGCGGAGCACGCCGAGACGTTCCTCCGGGCTTGCGGCGCGGAAGACGGCCGCAAGCGCCGCATGCACGCCTGATGCCGTCAGCGGCTCGGTCAGGCCGCCGGCGTCATAGGCACGCTCGGCGATGAAAGGCGAATGTTCGAAGACGCCGCCGAAGCGGAAAACGAAATCCTCGCGCGACAGCATCAGATCGCGTCCGGCTGATGATGCTTGTGCCAATGCTCGGCGATCTCGATGCGGCGCGGAATCCAGACCTTGTCGTGATTCAGCACATATTCGATGAAGCGCTTCAGCGCCGCCGCCCGGCCGGGGCGCCCGACGAGACGGCAATGCAGGCCGACCGACATCATCTTCGGGCTGCCCGCCTTGCCTTCCTCATAAAGCGTATCGAAGGCATCCTTGAGATAGGTGAAGAACTGATCGCCGGTGTTGAAGCCCTGCGGCGTCGCGAAACGCATGTCGTTGGTTTCGAGTGTGTAGGGAATGATCAGGAAAGGTTTCCCGTCGACGCCCTTCACCCAGAAAGGCAGGTCGTCGGCATAGGAATCGGAGGAATAGAGGAAGCCGCCCTCCTCCTGCACCAGCCGCAGCGTATTGTCGGAGGGCTTGCCCTGATACATGCCGTAGGGCCGCTCGCCGGTCAGTTCGGTGTGCAGGCGCACGGCTTCGAGGATATGCTTGCGCTCCAAGTCTTCCGGAAAATCCTTATATTCCAGCCAGCGGTAACCGTGGCTGGCGATCTCCCAGCCGGCTTCCTTCATCGCCGCGACGGCCTCGGGGTTGCGCGCCATCGCCAGCGTCACGCCGTAGACGGTCGCTTGCACCTTGAGATCGGTGAACATCCGCCAGAGCCGCCAGAAACCGGCGCGCGAACCATATTCGTAGATCGATTCCATGTTGAGATTGCGCTGCCCAGGCCAGGCCGCCGCGCCGACGATCTCCGACAGCAGGTTTTCGGACGCCGGATCCCCGTCGAGGATCGAGCTTTCGCCGCCCTCCTCGTAATTGATGACGAACTGCACGGCGACGTGTGCCTCTTCAGGCCATTTCGGATCGGGCGTCTGACGCCCGTAGCCGACGAGATTGCGCGGATAAGTCTCGGATACCATCAAATCACCTTCTGAAAAGACGAAGAACGGTAGCATCCGCAGCCGGAATGTCGAGACCGAAACTGTGCAGCGGATTTTTATCCTTTCTGCGCAATACGTTAGCTTATCTCTTGTCAGGCGATCTTGCGCGCGCTGACCTTGCCCATCGGGTGCAGAGAATGAACGCGGAAAGGACCGCCGGTGCCCTCTTCGATCATCAGCGCCACGTTCGAAACCAGGACTGGTTCGCTGAGCACAGGCTCGAAAATCGTCCGCAGCGCTGGCTCGATGCGCGGCATGTCGATCGCGTTGACCGGGCCTGTCACCGGCATATGGAAGCGGAATTCCTCCATCACGTAAGGATTGCCCCAGCGATGCAGGTTTGAGAACTGCGCGGCCGACAAGCCATCCGGATCGCTGCGTTCGATGTCGGCCTCGCTCAGCGGCGCGCGGAAACGGTCGAATTCCTGCACGATCGCCGAAGCGAGATATTGAATCCGCTCGCAGGGAACACTCGGCAGCAGGCTGTAGAAATTGCCGAGCCGGGCGACTTCGAGGCGCGGAATCTGGAAGGGAAGGACAGTCCCGGAAAAACGCATGAGGTCGCGCAGGAGTTGCGATTCGGACAGTTCCGGACACAGGTGGAACGGCGCTTTCAAAAGGCCATGAAAACCATAGCGCCGCGGCACGGCCGTATGGAAGGCAATCTCATGAATGCCGAGGCCGCGCACCGCCGGAGGCTCCAGCATCTCACCTGAAAACACGTTTCGGCCAAGCCAATGGGCGGCCATAAGCGATAGCGGGTCGCTCGCCGGGGGCGTGAAGCAAATGGCATAGCGCATGCGATTTCCTCCATCAGGAAAAGGAGCGCCGGTGATCTCAGGCGCTGTCGATGCGCAAGCAGATAGGTGATTTGCATGACAGAATAACGAAACGAAGCGGCGCCGAATTCACGTTTAACGTGAAGCCACCGCGATATGACTTGAAATATCGAAGCTTTCCGGAAGTGCAAATCCGCAGTCTCTATCGCCTGCGATACATATCGCCGCTTCCGCCAGCCGGTGGGCCAGGCCGAAGCTGACCTTGAAACCGCCGGTCAGCGCGATGAGGCGCGAGTGCTCGGGATGGCGGCCGATCATCGGATCGCGGTCGACCGCCTTCGGGCGAAGCCCGGCCCAGCGTTCGACGACGGCAGCGTCGTGGAGTGCCGGCACAATCTCCCGCGCCGCGCCGATCAGCGCGTCGAGTTGGCCATCGGTCGAAGTGGGATCGTCGAAACGATTCTCGCTGGTACTGCCGATCGCCGCATAACCGCCCTCATGCGCCACGACATAGAGCCCGTCGAGAAAGATCGTCGGCAGCGCCGGGTTGAGATCGGCTTTCAGCAGCGCCGCCTGCCCCTTGACCGGCTGGCCGAGCGGCTGTTTCAACCCCGGCGTGAGGCCCTGCAGCAACGGAAAGGATTGATGGCCAGCGGCCAGGATGCAGTGACAGAAAGCGATAGTTTCGCCGCCTATCTCAGCCACGCCGCGATCCGGATCAAGGCCGGCAACGGCTGCATGCTCCAGAATGCGTACACGTTTGGCCTGCCGCAGCAAGGTGACGAGTGCCGCGATCAGCGAACGGGGCGCGACGCGGGCGGCGAGCGTGTCATGTATGAAGCCACTCTCGCCGGCCGACGCCTCGATCCAGCCGCCGACCGGCGGAGTGTCGAACACATGCCAGTGGAACCGGCGCGCGTCGGCCTGCCAATGGCGTTCGGCGTCCTCGCAGTGACGGCGCGCGATTATCTCGAGATGCGGCTTCGGCAGCGGGATCAGCCGTCCCGAACGACGATAACCGGCCGAAAGCCCGGTCGCCGCTTCGAGCGCGGCGATCTCGTCTTCGAGCGAGACCAGCGCATCGAATTGGAACTGCTTCTTCTCAGACCACCGATCCGGCATATGCGGCATCAGCGCGCCGAGCAGGCCGCCGCTTGCGCCCCCGCCCAACCTGCCGGCGTCGGCGACGATCGTATCGATGCCGCGGCGTTCGGCATGAACGGCTGCCCAGAGACCCATGATGCCGCCGCCGACGATCAGCAATTCGCAGGATGATTGACCTGAGACCGGCCGAGGATTATCGGCTTTTTCCATGACAGACGTGAACCCCGATCAGATTGGCGCGGGCGCGCCGCAGCCGCTCGAATGGCGCGACGGCGATATGCCTTATTCCACCGCCTTTGGCGATCATTTTTATTGCCAGACGGACGGCCGGCTGGAATGCGGCCACGTCTTTCTCGCCGGCAACGGCCTGCCGGAACGTTGGAATGGGCAGCAGACATTCGTAATCGGCGAACTCGGCTTCGGCACCGGCCTGAACTTCGCCGAGACCTGGCGGCAATGGAAGCTGCACCGACTAGCTGGCCAACACCTGCATTTCATCTCCTTCGAACTCCATCCGATGCGCGGCGAGGAGATCGGCCGGGCGCTGTCGCACTGGCCGGAGATCGATGCCGAACGCCAGGCGGTGACGGCGTCCTGGCCGGAAACGCCTGCCGATACGGTCTCGCTCGACCTCGACGAGCAGACGAGGCTCAGCGTCGTCTGCGGCGCAGCACTCGAAGGCGTCGCGGCCGCAAAGCCCGGCTTCGACGCCTGGTATCTCGACGGCTTCGCCCCGTCGCGCAACGGCGACATGTGGTCGGAGGAACTGATGCGGCTGGTCTGTGAGAAAGCGGCACCCGGCGGCACCTTCGCCACCTATGCGGCCGCCGGTTTCGTGCGCCGAAATCTCATCGCCGCAGGTTTTTCCGTCGAGCGCCGCCAAGGCTTCGCCGGCAAACGCGAAATGCTTTGTGGCATCAAGGCATCCGGCAAATAAGCAGATCAGTAGCTGGTACGCCCCGGCTGCTCCTCATCCTTGCCGAGCCATTGCCGGATCTTCTCTTCCAGCAGTTCGGGGCTGATCGGCTTCGACATATAGTCGTCCATGCCGGCGTCGAGGCAGAGTTCGCGGTCGCTTTCGAGCGCATGGGCGGTGACGCCGATGATCGGCACCCGGTGGCCCTGCCCCTTTTCCCTTTCGCGGATCGTCTGGGTCGCCTGATGGCCGTTCATGACCGGCATCGACACGTCCATCATGATGATCCGCGGCGTATGCCGCTCCCAGGCGGCGACCGCCTCCTCGCCATTGTCGACGACGAGGAAGGAGAGGCCGGTTCCCTGCAGGATCTGCGTGAAGACGATCTGGTTGACTTCGTTGTCCTCGGCGACGAGCACATCGACGAATTCGGCGGCCCGCTGCGGCGGTGCCGGTGCAGGCGGCGGGACAGGCGCGGCCGCCTGCGCCTGCAGCCGGGCGATCTCGGCCTCTGAAGCCTGCTTGACGCGGCTGGCGCGCACCACTTCGACGACGGTGTTGCGCAGCACGTTGGCGCGCGCCGGCTTCATCAGATGCGCGTGGCCGTTCAGCGCCGCGAATTCCTTTTCCGTGCCTGAAATATCCATCGATGTGAGGAAGATGATCGGCAGCTCGACGAAGCGGCGATCGGCGCGCAGCCGGCGCGCAACATCGGCGCCGTTCATATCGGGCATGTGATAGTCGAGCACAACGGCATCGACGGTGATGCCGAGATCGGCAGCCGCCTCCAGGATCGCCAGACCGGTGCCGCCGCCTTCGGCCGCCACGCCGTCGAAGCCCCAAAGCGACAGCTGCTCGGTCAGGATCCGCCGGTTGACGTCATTGTCGTCGACAACAAGGATGCGCGCACCCTGCACGTTGATCGGCAGCGGTTTCGGCTCGAGCCGGGCGGCCGCCACCGCAAACGGCAGGTTGACGGTGAAGACCGAGCCCTTGCCCCATTCGCTCTCGACATTGAGATAACCGCCGAAGAGATCGACGAGGCCGGCGGTGATCGCAAGCCCGAGACCCGTTCCCTCATGCCGCCGGGTCGAGGAAGCGTCAACCTGCGAGAATTTGTCGAAGACCGATTCGAGCTTTTCGGCCGGGATGCCGATACCCGTATCCTCGATGCGGATGCTCGCCATGATCTCGCCGCCGCCGGCCGCCTGGAACCCGACATCGACGAAGACATGGCCGCGCTCGGTGAATTTGACCGCGTTGCCGACGAGATTGGTGACGATCTGGCGGAAACGGCCGGCATCGCCGATCACGGCGGCGGGCAGATCGGGAGACGCCCGCACCAGCAGTTCGATGTTCTTCTCGGCGGCATGCGAGGAGAGGAGCGTGGCCACATCCTCCACCGCTTCGGTGATGTCGAAGGCGGCTCTGCGCAGTTTCATCTGCCCGGCATCGATCTTCGAGAAGTCGAGGATGTCGTTGATGATCGTCAGCAGCGCATTGCCTGACTTGACGATGATGTCGACGAAGGTCTTCTGGCGTGTATCGAGATTGGTCTTGGCCAGCAGCTCCGCCATCCCCAGCACGCCGTTCATCGGCGTGCGGATCTCGTGACTCATATTGGCGAGGAATTCGGATTTGGCGCGGTCGGCGGCTTCGGCGCGCGACAAGAGCTGGCGCAGTTCCTCCTCACGGCTCTTCAGATCGGTGACATCGGTGAACAGCGCTACCCAATGCTGTCCCTCGCTGACCATCGCATCCATGTTCACCCAGCGCTCGCCGCCAACATGGAAGACGGTGGAAATTGGCTGCCTCGCGGCGATATTGGCGCGCCACTCCTGCAGGATCTCGTCCGCCGCATCGTGGAAATCGCCGCGCGCCGCGCAGAATTCGAACATACCGAGCCAGCCTTGCCCGGCCTCGATGTAGGAAGCCGGAATCTGCAGGATATCGGCCATTGCCTCGTTGGACATTTTGATGATGCCGTCCTGGACGATGGCAAGCCCCTGCGACATCGCATGCGTGGCATCACGCATCATTTCGCCGACCCGCTCCAACGCAGCGCGCGTCTCGTGAATTTCCTTTTCCCGCTCGCGCACAGCCGAAATATCGGCGTAGGTTAGCAGGATCCGGTCGTTGGAGATGCGCCGGCTGTCGAAGATGACGGATTTTCCGCCCGCCCAACCGAGCTCGATCGGTTCCGGTTCATCGGTCTCGAACAGGTGCTTGCGGAAGGCGTAGATCTCTTCCGCCGTCTGCGTGCCGTCGTAGCGGCCGAGCTCGTTATTGCGGCGGATGACATCGACGAAATGACGGCCGTCGAAGGGATCGTCGAGCGGCAGCTCCCAGATGCTGTAAAATTCGTCGTTGGCGGAGAGAATCCGGTGGTCGTTATCGAGGATAAGCACGCCGATCGGCAGCGAGCGCAGGATGTTCTCGATATCCCGATGCAGCGCCTCCTCCTGCTTCTTCGCCTCGATCAGCGCCGTCTCTCGCTCCTTAAGCGGCGCGATATCGGAAAAGGAGCCGACGACATAGGTGCGCCCATCCGCCGTCACGACGCGGTTGACCCGCGAGATGAGCGGATGAATGCGGCCATCCCTACCCGGCATCTGGCTTTCGATCTCCTTCGACAGCCCATCTTCCAGCGCCAGCCGGTTTTCCTGGTAGATCGCCTCTCCACCCTCCGGCCCGAACATCTCGTGCTCGGTCATCCCCAACACCTGAGAGCGTTCATAGCCGCTGAAGCTCTCGTAATATTGATTGGCATAGACGAGGCGATGTTTGTCGTCGCGCACGAAAACCGCGACCGGCAAGTCCTCCATGATGGTGCGCAGCAGATCGCGTTCGTTGACGCTCTCGTGCCAGCCCGTATCGCCGGCAGCAGCCGGCTTTGCGCCGTTGCGGTAGGCGGCGTTGACGACCAGCGGGCGTCCGTCCTCGGCAAAGATGCCGATCGGATGGTCGAGCTTTTCCAGCGCCTCGCGCACACGGGCAAAATCCGCTGCAGCGCCGGGGTTGCCGGCAGCCCCTCTATCGTTCACCGCGCGCCGCGGCGCTTCGCGCACTTCGAAAATGCCGAGCACATAGGCCCGCTCCGGCGACGGCGAAAAACTTTCGATCTGGACGCGCTCGTGGCCGAGACCCGCGGCATCGAAACAGATGGCGTTTTCCTCGGTGCCGAACACCAGCGCGCGGCGCTCCCTATCCTCGCGCTCCTCTTCCTCGGGACGGTCGAACAGCTCGCGGCTACGCCTGCCGATGAAATCGGAAATTTCACGGCCGAGGAAATCGGCATAGGCCTCGTTGACGGCGACATAGCGCAGTTCGCTGTTCTTGACATAGGCCGGGGTGTCCAGATCGGCGATCCGGCGGCATGCCAATTCCAGTATGTCCCCGGCTGATTTCAAGAAATTGTCGCTCCCGCAATGAATGAAATATCAACTACAAAGATTATAACGCCAAGGCTTTTAACAAGGTTTTAACCATAAATTTCAGCAGAGTGTTTTTACAAGTCGGCTCATCAAGCTAAGCCGCCGTACATGTGCACCCGGACTTGCAATCCTTACCGTCCGCACATTCCCTTTTCGCGCCGACTTTCGTTGAAATCATGACGAAAATTTAATGCGGGAGCCGCTTGCACGGCCATCGCGCCGCCGCGATCCGGGCGGAGTCTGAACACGGCTTTATGGAAGCCAGTCTAGATCAAGGAAAATAGCATGTCCGTTCTTCATAAGACCATGGCGACGGGCCTGATCGCGCTGACCCTTGCCGGCGCCTCACTCGCCACCGCCACCACCGCCGATGCCCGCCCACGCGATGCCTTCTGGGGCGGCCTTGCCGCCGGCGTCGTCGGCGGCGCCCTGTTGTCCGAGGCCGCCCGCCCGGCCTATCCCGCCTACCCCTATTACCGCCCCTACCCTGTCTATCGGACCTATTACCGGCCGTCCTATTGCCACCTCGAATGGCGCTACGACCGTTGGGGCGAAGCCTACCGCGTCAAAGTCTGCCCGGAGTAAATGAAAGCTCGTTCTGGCGGGTTCTCACCCGCCAGAACGAATTGCTGACATCGCATTTGCATCGTTACGGAGAAAGCTCCTCCAGCACGCGATCCTTGGTTTCGACCGCAAACAACACCGTGATGATCGCACCGACGATCAGAATGGCTGCGAAGCTCGCAAAGACATACTGGATGCCCATGGAAGACATCACCGTGCCGACGAGGATCGGACCGGCCGATGATCCCAAGCGAAGCCAGGCGCTGCCGGTTCCTGTTCCCAGTGCCCTGAGGCGCGTTGGGTAGATCTCTGCCGAGTATAGGTACAGGGAGAATGTAACGGTCTGGACAATCGCATAAGCGAGACCGGCAAGAACCAAAACCTGAATGGGAGACGTCGCGCCGAGCCATGCGAGAGCGAGCAGCGGCACGGGAGCGAGAAGCAGTGCACCGGTGTACCAGCGCTTGCGTCCCACTTTGTCGATGAGCAGCGCGCAGATGACGGCGGCAATCACGCCGCCGACCGACGTCAGGAAACCATAGAAGATGCTGGTTTGAAGCGGCAGATTGAAGACCTGTCGATACAGGGTCGGCAGCCAGGTGATCGTACCGTTGGCCACCGTATAGGCGGTAAACCACATTGCCCAGATGGAAAGCGTCCGCTTCAGGTAAATGCCCTGGAAGAGCTCGCGCCAGTCCGACTTGCGGCGGACCGGCGCCTGGATGAGCTTCGGCTCGGGCAGTTCCTTGCCGGCTGCGCGGGCACTCTCTTCCATGCGGGTGACGATAGCGTTTGCTTCGCCATAGCGGCCGTTGGCAGCCAGCCAACGCGGTGATTCCTTCAGGAACCAGCGCAGAGGAATCATGATGATTGCGGGAACGAGACCGACGATGAACATCGCCTTCCAGCCGTAAACCGGTACCATGAAGTAGCCGATCAGCCCGGCGCCGACGAGGCCCAGCAGGAACATGACCTCATAGAGGAGGAAGAACTTGCCGCGCCCCTTCGACCCGATCAACTCGTTGATATAGGCGCTGGCGACCGGAACCTCGCCGCCGGTGCCGATCCCCTGGACGAAACGAAAGGCCATCATCATGCCGGCCCCGGCAGCGAACAGGCATGCGACATCCATGCTGACAAAGAGCAGGATCGTGAACAGAAGAACTTTCAGCCGGCCGACCTTCTCGGCAAGCCAGCCAAACAGGATCGCACCGATCAACTGCCCCAGATAGCCCATCGACAGGATCATGCCTGTCTGTGAGGGTGTCAGGCCCCACTCGCGGACGAGGACGGGCATGGCATAAGCGATGGCGATGACCGTGTAGCCGTCGAAGAATGTTGCCGCGCCGACGATATTGCGCGCCCAGAATACCTCGCGGGTGATGGGAAGGCGCTCCAGACGAGCGCTGATTTCGGCCTGAGGATCAGCGGCATTCGCCGTCTCAGCCGGCATAGGCTGCATGACATTCATTGGTTCCTCCTTCTCGCCCCGTGGCCTACCACTCTCCCGGCCAGGGGCGCTCCTGCTTGATGGTTATTTTTGCGTGCCGGTTTGTCCTGTTGATGCGCTGCGCTTTGAACGGCGAGCCACCTTTGGCCAAGGCTGTGCTCCCACGCTGCCTCCTGCCCATCGAAGCGACGCCCCTGCGCAATGCACAGGAGCGTCGAATGAATCACTCGGCGGCCAGGAGCTGGTCGACGCGGCCGATACCGGCGGCATCGAAGGCGGCAAAGATTTCCGCTTCGGCTTTTGCGCCAAGATTCTTCAGCGGTTCGCGGATTGTCGCATGCTCAAGGATGCCGCGATGGACGAGACCGAGTTTGAGCGCGACGGTCCCCTCCATATGGGAGCCGCGATGATAGACGGCTCGCGTCACCGGAAGAAGGCGTTCGAAAATCTTACGGGCTTCAGGGTAGTTCTGCGCCCTGCCTGATTTGATCAGCTCGATCAGCAGTTCCGGCGCGATATTGCCGTAACCGACGAGCAGGCCATCGACGTCGAACATGGTCGGCAACAGCCATTCGTCGTGGCAGCTCAGAACTTGCAGATCAGGATTGGCTCTCTTCAGTTCCGGAATCTCGACATACCAGCGCTTCATGTTGCGCACGCCATTCTTGGTGGCGACGACGCCTTCCTGGGTGGCGATCGCCAGCTGCGTGTCGAGATCATAGGATGCTTTGGTGGCATCGGGATATTGGAACAGGATGCACTGCAGGCCGGATTCCTGCCAGACCGCCTTGTAGCGATCCTGGGGCGCACCCTTCTGAAAGCCGAAGCGCAGCCAACCGTGGTTCGGATAGACGAGCGCGCCGGTGGCCCCAGCCGCCTTGCACTTCCTGGCTTCTTCGGCGGCGACCTTCGTGCCTTCACCGGTAATCCCGGCAATGATCGGAACGGCGCCGTCAACCGCTTCGACATAGGTGCGGACGAGCGCCAGCCGCTCGTCTTCCGTGAGGAAAGTACCCTCGCCGGCATGGCCGAGAATGACGAGGCTTTTGACCCCTTCCATCGAAACCAGCCATTTGGCGATTTTTGCGTTGGCTTTGTGATCGACTTCGCCGTCGCGGGTGAAAGCGGTTACGGGGGCCGGGCTCAGCCCGCGCATGTCCATGGGTTGCATCTTGATCTCCTCCTCTATGCGATCGCGTACATCAGCGACCGGCAATAGGATCGTTAGCGGGAACGTTCCCAATATCGTTCTCGAAACTGCTGGAGTCAATTTCTTTTTTAGTGCATCTTCGGAAACGGGGGCGGATTGCCCGACTCTAGTGGAAAAGGCTCAATGAATTCAAAGGCAGACGAAATTCCCGGCCAGATCCGCGTCAACATTCACGACGTGGCTGCCGCAGCCGGCGTCTCCAAGTCGACCGTATCGCGTCTACTTGACGAACGGCTTCCACGCTCAGACAGCGAGACCGCGCGTCGGGTGCGCAGGGTGGCCGAAGAGCTTGGGTATGTCAGGGACGTTTCTGCAGCAAGCCTCAGGCGCGGCAACACCATGACGGTCGGGGTGATCGTGCCCAGGCTGACGGACACGGTCATGGCCATGCTTTACGAAGCCCTGGCCAAAGCCTGTAGTCGTACCGGCCGCTTCGCGATCGTCGCCACCACCGACGACAAGCCGAAGGCAGATCGGCTGGCCGCCGAGTCTCTTCTGAAACGCGGTGTCGATGGACTGATTCTTTCAACGGCCCGGGAGGACGACGACTTTCCGGACGAGTTGGCAAAACGCGGCGTCCCGTATGTCCTTGCTCTTCGAACCGATGGTCACAGCCTCTCTTCGGTTGGCGACGACAGGCTTGGCGGTTATCTCGCGGCCCGCCATCTGCTCGATCTAGGCCATCGCAGAATTGGGATCATCGCCGGCCCATCCTATGCTTCCAGCGCTCGGGGCCGAGTCGAAGGGTTCAAGCAGGCTCTGGAAGAAGCTGGATTGAATACAGATCCCTCCTACATCGTTCCCTCGACATTCGGCATCGAATCGGGCGCTCTCGCTGTCGAGACACTGATGACTCTCACTCCTCGCCCGACCGCTGTTTTCGCCGTCAACGACAATACCGCCATCGGAGCCTTGTCGGGACTGACGAAACTCGGCCTTTCCGTGCCCCAGGACATCTCGGTCGTCGGTTACAACGACATTCCGATCGTCTGCCACCTCCCCACGCCGCTCACGACGTTGCGGGTGCCGCTCGACCAAATTGCCTCAAACGCCCTCGATCTTCTTGCGGGTACTGACCGTCTCGCTGACGACCGTATTCGGATCTCGGCTCCAACACTCATTCCCAGGAAATCGACAGCGCCGATACACTAGGGGTCGTGAGAGGTATAAACATGCCGGAACCACTCAAGAATCTGCTGCATCAGGCGCTGGTCGCCGACATGGCCGATCGCATCGCCGCCAATGCGCCCACCTTCGACACGAGCCGTTTCGTGGCGCTGGCGACCGATGGCCTCGGGGCGCTGGAGCTGATGGAGCGCTCGGCCCTGATCCGCGACGCGCTGTTTGCCACGCTTCCCGATGATTTTACCAAGGCCGCCGCCATCCTGAAGGCGAGCCTGCCTGTCTCAGGCAGGCCGGGGCTGACCGGCTGGATGCTGCTGCCGGTCAACCAGTTCATCGCGGCCCGCGGCCCCGATCATTTCGATCTCGGCCTCGATCTGCTGAAGGCGCTGACGCCGCATTTCACCGCCGAATACGGCATCCGCCCCTTCATCCATCGCGACCAGCAACGCGCGCTCGCCATCATCTCCCGCTGGGTCGGCGACCCTGATCGGCACGTGCGCCGGCTGGCGAGCGAGGGAACGCGGCCGCGCCTGCCCTGGGCCATGCGCCTGCCGCAACTTGTGAAAGACCCCGCGCCGATCCTGCCGATCCTGACCGCGCTGATCGACGATCCGGAAGATTATGTCCGCCGCTCCGTTGCCAACAGTCTGAACGACATCGCCAAGGATCACCCGGATCTGGTCGCAGCCTTCATCGCCAGCAATATCGAGGGGGCTTCGCCCGAGCGGCGCCGAATGCTGAAACATGCTTCGCGCACGCTCCTGAAGAAGGGTCATGCGCAAGCGCTCGCCAATTTCGGCTTTGGGGCGGCAACGGCGCTGACATGCGAACTGCGCCTCTTGAACGGCGAGGTCACGTTCGGCGAGGGGTTGGATTTCGAAATCCACGTCAACAATGCCGGCGAGACCGCGCAATCGCTGATGATCGACTACGCCATCCACCACGTGAAGGCCGACGGCTCGCTCTCGCCCAAGATCTTCAAATGCAAGACGATCATGCTCGCACCCGGGCAAAGCCACGCAATCGAGCGCCGCCACGCCCTGCGGCCGATCACCACCCGGCGCTATTACCCCGGCGAGCACCGCATCGCCATCCTCGTTAACGGCTGGGAAAGCGCATCACAAAGCTTCTTGCTCGTGATGTCCGACTAAGTTCCACCGGAGGCTTTCTTGTGCACTGCACTTGACTTTCCGCGGGAACTAGCCCAAATGCAGCCCAGCTTTCACCCTTCCGGCCGCCGCGTGAGCGTGCCCCTGCTAAAAAATACGGACGCAGGAAGAAGGGACAAAAGCGCATTTCGATAGAGCGCCGCACTCCCATGAGCGGCCAGAAGCGCTGGAAAGCTTTTTCCAACTCACAAGTTCCCACTTCACGCGGGGTTCTTGACGCCAGAATGAAACCGGATCGCATGGTGCGTTCCGGC
>Ga0209051_1000465_pt1 | contig 53039 bp, 51 predicted proteins | sample AraplaCvi_mMS_r2_2_FD_184286 | JGI IMG/M metagenome (GOLD analysis project Ga0209051, IMG submission 184286) | Arabidopsis root microbial communities from North Carolina, USA - plate scrape MF_Cvi_mMS_r2 (SPAdes) (version 2) | ecosystem: Host-associated > Plants > Roots > Endosphere | place...
ATGATTCACAGGGGTTTCAGCTTGGTAGGGGTGGTGCCCAGAAGAGGACTCGAACCTCCACGATGTTACTCGCTAGTACCTGAAACTAGTGCGTCTACCAATTCCGCCATCTGGGCCCACATAGCTGCCGAAGCAGTTATGTTTTGAATTTCAGGAAAGAGAGAATCATATCAAAAATAATGGCCATTCCAGCGGTCTGCTGGATGAATTTGAAGGAACTGTTCAAGGGCATCGCGACGGACACGGTTTCGTGCAGCGCGACGACGGCGAAGCCGACATCTATCTGCCCCCGAACGAGATGCGTGCGGTGCTGCACAAGGACCGCGTCAAGGCGCGCGTGGTGCGGCAGGATCGGCGCGGACGTCCCGAGGGGCGGGTGGTCGAAATCATCGAGCGCCCCGAGCAGCCGATCATCGGCCGCCTGCTGCATGAAGGCGGCGTGTGGCTCGTCGCGCCCGAAGACAAGCGCTACGGACAGGACGTCCTGATTCCCAAGGGCGCCACCGGCCCCGCCAAGGTGGGGCAGGTCGTCGTGGTGCAACTCACCGAGCCGCCGGCGCTGTTCGGCCAGCCGGTCGGGCGCGTGAAGGAAGTACTGGGCGAGATCGACGACCCCGGCATGGAGATCGAGATCGCGGTGCGCAAGTACGGCGTGCCGCACGAATTTTCCGAGGCCTGCCTGGCCGAAGCCAAGGCGCTGCCCGAGAAGGTTCGCCCCGCCGACAAGAAAGGTCGGATCGACCTGACCGACGTGCCGCTGGTCACCATCGACGGCGAGGACGCGCGCGACTTCGACGACGCCGTGTACTGCGAGCCGGCCAAGGTCGGCCGCGGCAAGGGCTGGCGCCTGCTGGTGGCCATTGCCGACGTCAGCGCCTATGTGCAGACCGGCTCGGCCATCGACATCGATGCCTACGACCGCGCCACCAGTGTCTACTTTCCGCGCCGCGTGATCCCGATGCTGCCGGAGAAGCTGTCGAACGGCCTGTGCTCGCTGAACCCCGAGGTCGAACGCCTGTGCATGGTGTGCGACATGCTCGTGGCCGCCGACGGCGAGATCTATGCCTACCAGTTCTACCCCGCGGTGATGTTCAGCCATGCCCGCTTCACCTACACCGAAGTCGCGGCCATCCTTGGCAACACGCGGGGCCCTGAAGCTGCCAAGCGCAAGGACCGCGTCAAGGACCTGCTGAACCTGGCCGACGTGTACAAGGCGCTGCTCAAGCAGCGCGGCAAGCGCGGCGCGGTCGACTTCGAAACCACCGAGACGCAGATCATCTGTGACGACGCGGGCCGCATCGAGAAGATCGTGCCCCGCACGCGCAACGAGGCGCACCGCCTCATCGAAGAGGCCATGCTCGCGGCCAACGTGTGCAGCGCCGACTTCATCGCCGAGGGCAAGCACCCGGGCCTGTTCCGTGTGCACGAAGGCCCGACGCCCGAGAAGAAGGAAATCCTGCGCGGCTACCTGAAGGCCATGGGCGTGGGCTTGAGCATCACTGACGATCCGCGGCCCGGCGAGTTCCAGGCGATCGCCGAAGCCACCAAGGAGCGCCCCGACGCGCAGCAGATCCACACCATGCTGCTGCGATCGATGCAGCAGGCGATCTATACGCCCATCAACAGTGGCCATTTCGGCCTGGCGTACGAGGCCTACACGCATTTCACGAGCCCGATCCGGCGCTACCCCGACCTGCTGGTGCACCGCGTGATCAAGGCCATTCTTGGCAAGACGCGCTACCAGCTGCCGATGCTTCCGACGCCGGGCGAGGCGCATGCCAAGCTCGCCAAGCGGCTGGCTTCGCGCGTCAAGGCGCCGACCACCAAGCCGCAGAAAGCCACGGTCGCGCCGACCAAGGAAGTGCTGGCCTGGGAGGCGGCCGGCCTGCATTGCAGCGCCAACGAGCGCCGCGCCGACGAAGCCAGCCGCGACGTCGAAGCCTGGCTCAAGTGCAAGTACATGCGCGAGCACCTGGGCGAGGAGTATGGCGGCGTGGTCACGGCGGCCACGACCTTCGGCATCTTCGTGACGCTCGATGCAATGTACGTCGAGGGGCTGGTGCACATCACCGAACTCGGCGGCGAATACTTCAAGTTCGACGAGATGCGCCAGGAACTGCGCGGCGAGCGCACCGGCATCCGCTACGCCATCGGCACCCGCGTGCGGGTGCAGGTGAGCCGCGTCGACCTGGACGGGCGCAAGATCGATTTCCGCCTGGTGCGCGAGGGCGAAGACCTCACCACGCGCGCCATGAAGGACAAGGGCGCGGCCCCGGCCGGCGTGCCGGTCAAGGCATCGGCCAAGCGCAGTTCGCGCCACAAGGCCGAAGCCGTTCCAGAGCAGCGCGTCGAGCGCAGCGCCGCCGTTGCCGCTGCGGGCCCGCAGTCGGCGATGCAGGCTTTCAAGTCGGCCGTCAAGAAGGCCGCCAACAAGATGAAGGGCCGCAAACCCCGCCGCGCATGACGCACGGCGCCGCATTGCATCCCATCCATACAGACAAACCGAGAAGGAGACACCGAGCATGAGCGTGGAAAACAACAAGGGCCGCATCGCAATCGTCACGGGCGCCGGCACGGGCATAGGCCGCGCCGCGGCGCTGGCATTGCTGGCCGACGGCTGGAGCGTGGCCCTGGCGGGGCGCCGCCTCGAGCCGCTGGAACAGGTCGCCGAAGAGTCCGGCGCCGGTGCGCGCGCCTTCGCGGTGCCCACCGACGTGGCCAATGCGGAATCGGTGCAGGCGCTGTTCGCCGCCACGGTGGAGCGCTTCGGCCGCGTCGACCTGCTGTTCAACAACGCCGGCGTGGGCAATCCGCCGGGTCCGTTCGAGGACTGGACGCCCGAGCAGTGGCGCGGCGTGGTCGACATCAACCTGAGCGGCATGTTCTTCTGCATCCAGCAGGCGTTCCGCACGATGAAGGCGCAGACGCCGCGCGGCGGCCGCATCATCAACAACGGCTCCATCTCCGCCACCGCGCCGCGGCCCAATTCCGCGGCGTACACCGCGACCAAGCACGCGGTCGAGGGCCTCACCAAGACCGCTTCGCTCGACGGGCGCAAGTACGACATCGCGGTCGGCCAGATCGACGTGGGCAACGCCATGACGGAACTGGCTGCGCGCATGGCCAAGGGCGTGCCGCAGGCCAACGGCGAACTCGCGATCGAGCCGCTGATGGACGTGAAGATCGTGGGCCAGTCGGTGCTCTACATGGCGAACCTGCCGCTGGAGGCCAACGTGCTGTTCCATACGGTCATGGCGACGAAGATGCCCTTCGTCGGTCGCGGCTAGAACTCGTCAGCAGGGCGCCTGGCGCGCCAGCGCGCCGGCCGTCAGCGGGGGCGCGCCGGCCGGCCAGGTGTCGGCGATGCGGCCGTGGTGCCAGACGGCTTCGCAGGCCGCCTCGAATGGTGGCCGCCGCGCCGCCAGTGCGGCGCCGATCATTCCCGCGAGCACGTCGCCGGTGCCGGCGGTTGCCAGCTTCGCGTTGCCAGTCGGATTGAGCACCGGCGGCGTGCCGCCGCCCTCGACAATCACTGTTCCCGATCCCTTGAGCACGGCGACCACGCCGTAGCGCGACGCGAGCTGGCGGGCGGCTGCGAGCCTGTCGGCCTGGATGTCGGCGGCCGTGCAGTTCAGCAGGCGTGCGGCTTCGAGCGGATGCGGGGTGATCACCGTCGGCCTGCCGCGCCGGGCGCGCGATGCCAGCTGGGCCTGCAGCGCGCCATCGACCGCGATGGCATTCAGTGCATCGGCGTCGAGCACCAGCGCGGCCGCCGTCGCCAGCACGCGCGGCAGCACCGCGCGGATGTCCGCGCCGCCGCCGCATCCGCAGACCGCTGTCATGCCCGAGAGATCGAGCGACTTGGCGTCTCGCAGCATCAGTTCGGGCTGCGCCAGGTCGACCGGGACCGCGCTCGCGTCGAGCAGTCCGACGAACACGCGGCCCGCACCCGCATGCAGCGCGGCGGAGCCGGCCAGCAGCGCGGCGCCCGCCATGCCGGATGCACCGCCGATCACCGCGACATCGCCATAGCTGCCCTTGTGCGAGGCGTGGCTGCGTGGGGTATCCGCCGGTGCGCCCGCCAGGCGCGCGACCGGCGCCTCGCCGGCGCTGCTGCAGCCCAGGTCGTCGAACCAGACCGTGCCCGCGGCATCGCGGCCCTGCGCTGTAACCAGGCCGGGCTTGAGGGTCAGGAAGCTCAGGCAGAAGCGGCGCGAAGCGTCAGCCGCACGGGGCTCGGCGCTTGAAGCGCCGGTGTCGGCATTCAGCCCGGAGGGCACATCGACGCTGAGCACCGGCGCGGCCATCTCATGCATCCGACGCAGCCAATCAGCCATGAGCTTTTCGGGAGGCCGGCTCGATCCGATGCCGAGCAGCGCGTCGATCGCCAGATCGCAGCTCGCAGGCGGCTCCGGCGCGAAGATCACGCCGGCATCGCGGGCCCGTTGCAGCGACGCCCTGGCATCCGGCGGCAGCCGGTCTTCATCGCCCGCGAAGGTCGCGATGGGCAGGAAGCCGCGGTGCTGCAGCTGCGCAGCAGCTTCGAAGCCGTCGCCGCCGTTGTTGCCCGGCCCGCAGGCGACCCAGATCGTCCGCGCATGCGGCGCCAGTGCCATCGCGAGCCGCGCCACGGCCAGGCCCGCGCGCTGCATCAGCGTGTGAGGGGGCAGGGCGGCCGCCGCTTTCTGTTCGATGCGACGCGTTGCCGCAATGTCGAACAGGTCACAGGCGGTGGCGGGCGTGATGCGTTGCATGGGCCGATTCTGCCCGCCTGAAGCCGCGCCTGCGCAGCTGCGGCCCAGCCTACTGGGCGAGCCGCTCGATGCCCAGGCCTTCGAGGTCGACGCCAGCGTCGCGGCCGCCGATCAGGTCGGCCACCACGCGTGCGCTGCCGCACGACAGCGCCCATCCGCTCGAACCGTGGCCCAGATTGAGCCAGACGCCCGGTACGCCGCTGGCACCGAGCACCGGCGGGCCATCGGGCAGCATCGGGCGCGCGCCCTTCCATTGCTGCACGCCCGACTGCAGCGTTGCGGCGCCCGGAAACCAGTCGTGCAGCACCTTGTAGAGCGTTTGCACGGCCGAGGCATTCATCGAACTCAGGGAGCCGCCGATCTCGGCGCCGCCGGCCACGCGCACGCGCTGGCCCAGGCGCGAGATCGCAACCTTGTAGCGTTCGTCCATCACGGCGCTGCGCGGCGCGTTGAGCGATTCGCGAATCGGCGCGCTGATCGAATGGCCGTACACCGGCGCCAGCGGAATCCGCAACCCGAGCGGCCGCAGCAGCGTGGCCGAGGCAAGACCGGCGCACACCACCACCGCATCGAAGCGCAGCGGCGGCGAGCCGCTGGCGAGCGAGACGGAGGTGGGGGCCGCGCGGCTCAGCGGCGCAATGTCGCAGTTGAAATGGAACTGGGCGCCGAGCGCCTCGGCTTCCCACTTGAGAAGCAGTGCGAACTGGCGGCAGTTGGCCACTTCGTCCTCGGGCAGGTGGATCGCACCCGCAAGCGCCGTTTCGGTGCTGAGCGCGGGCTCGATGCGGCGGGCCTCGTCGGCGTCCACCTCCCTGAAGACGCTGCCCGCTGCGCGCAGCACCTCGAGGCCTGGCTGGACCAGTTTTTTTTCGCGCTTGGAGCGCAGCAGCACGAGGTAGCCGTCGCTGCGTTCGTAGCTCAGTTCGCGCGCTTCGGTCACTTCGTGCAGCCGGGTGCGGCTGTAGAACGCCAGGCGCTGCATGCGGGCGCGGTTGGCCAGGTAGGTTTCGAGCTTGCAGGCCTTCTGCCAGCGCGACATCCAGCCGAGGTCGCGCGGGCTCAGCGGCCAGCGCAGCTTGATGGCGCCGTGCGGCGACAGCAGCGAGCGCAGCACCTTGGCGCGCATGCCCGGCGCGGCCCAGGGCGTGACGTAGCCCGGCGCGACCACTCCCGCATTCGCAAAACTGGATTCCTCGGCGGCGGCGCCACGGCGCTCGAACACGGAAACTTCATGGCCGTCCGAAACCAGTTCCCAGGCGGTTGTGACGCCGATGATGCCGGCGCCCACGATCGCGATTTTCATTGAATTTTTGAGTAAGAAGAGATGGCCGGCGCCCGTCGATCGGTGCGCGAGGCTATTGTTTTTGCAGCGCTTTTTCTGCTTGCAGCGCGACCGCCAGGACGGCGTCGTCGTGCAGCGAGGCATGCCACAGCATCAGGCCCACCGGCAACTCGCCGGCGGCGTGGCAGGGCAGCGAGATGGCGCAGCCGTCGAGCATGTTGACGATCGACGGGTTGCGCAGCAGCAGCGCATTGATGCGGAAGAATTCGTCATCGCGCTCGGCGCCCGGGGCGACGCCCGCAATGGCGGGCGCGGTGATCGGCACGGTGGGCGAGAGCACCGCGTCGAAGGGCGTCAGCGCCGCCTCGACGCGGGTGATCCAGTCGCGCCGGGCGTGCACGAGATCGATGTATTCGTGCGCCTTCATGGTGGCGCCCCGCAGGATGCGCTGGGCCACGCGAGGGTCGTAGCCGGCACCGCTGCGCTCGAGCAGCAGCCGGTGCCAGGCATAGGACTCGGCCGCCGAAAAACCGCCGGTGGCGTTGATGGCCTGCAGTTCCGCGAGTTCCGGCAGCTCAATCTCCTCGATCCGGGCACCACCATCGCGCAGTGTTCGCAGCGCATCTTCGAAGGCTCGGGCCACAGCGGGTTCGATGCCGTCGAAGAAAACGTTCTTCACGACGGCAAGCCGGTATGCTCCCAGCGAGGCCGCACCGGCGGTCACACGGCGCGCCGCAAGGATCTCGTGCACGGCGACGGCGTCGCGCACCGAGCGCGTCATCGCGCAGACGGTGTCGAGCGTGGTCGACAGCGGCAGGGCGCCCTGGGTCGGCACCAGCCGGGCGGTGCTCTTGAAGCCCACGATGCCGTTCAGCGCCGCGGGAATGCGGATCGAGCCGCCCGTGTCGGAGCCCAAGCCGATGAAGGCCGCCCCGCTGGCGACCGAGACGGCGGCGCCGGAGGACGAGCCGCCCGGGATGCGCGGCGTGGCCGCATCGCTCGCGTTGGCCGGCGTGCCGTGATGCGGGTTGACTCCCACGCCGGAAAAGGCGAATTCCGTCATGTTGGTGCGGCCCGTCAGCACGCCACCCGCGGCGCGCAGCCGCGCCACCGCGACGGCATCGGCCTTGGCGGCCGGCGCATGCGAAAGCACCACGGAGCCCGCCGGAGTCGGCTGCCCCTCGATGTCGAACAGGTCCTTGGCGGTGAAGGCAAGGCCGGCGAGCCGGCTCTGCGGCGCCGAGCCGGCGGCCTGCCGGCGGGCTTCGTCGAACAGCGTGCGGGTGAACACGTGGCTGCAGGCCGGGGACTGGGCAATGCCGATGGCGCGCTCCAATTCGGTGCATGCATCGGTGCCACCTGCCAGAAGGTTCAGACGGGTGGCGTGGAGGTCGTTCATGGGTGGGCTGGGAGGGCGCGGACGGCTCGGTTCCGGGGTGGACAAGGAGAAGGGGCGAAAGAGGGCCGTGCTATACTCTTTGGGTTTCGCTGAACATGTGACGGCTTTCGTCGCACCCAGCCAAACACATTCGCAAACCGGCCCATTCAAGGTGTTGTGACTCCATTCGAAGGAGGCACAAAACGGGCTGGATTTTAGACCCAACCTTTGGAGTAATTTTCAATGCCTACCACCATGCGCGAAATGCTGGAAGCCGGTGTCCACTTCGGTCACCAAACCCGCTTCTGGAACCCCAAGATGGCCCCGTACATCTTCGGCCATCGCAACAAGATTCACATCATCAACCTGGAAAAGTCGCTCCCGATGTTCCAGGACGCGATGAAGTACGCCAAACAGCTCACCGCCAACCGCGGCACGATCCTGATGGTCGGCACCAAGCGCCAGGCCCGTGAAATCGTGGCTGCCGAAGCCCGCCGCGCCGGCGTGCCTTTCGTCGACACCCGCTGGCTCGGCGGCATGCTGACCAACTTCAAGACGGTCAAGACCTCGATCAAGCGCCTGAAGGACATGAAGGCCCAGCAGGAAGCCGGCCTCGAAAGCCTGAGCAAGAAAGAGCAGCTCACCTTCACCCGTGAAATCGAGAAGCTCGAGAAGGACATCGGCGGCATCCAGGACATGACCGCGCTGCCTGACGCCATCTTCGTGATCGACGTGGGCTTCCACAAGATCGCCGTGGCCGAGGCCAAGAAGCTGGGCATTCCGCTGATCGGCGTGGTCGACTCCAACCACTCGCCCGAAGGCATCGACTACGTGATCCCGGGCAACGACGACTCGTCGAAGGCCGTCACGCTCTACGCCCGCGGCATCGCCGACGCGATCATCGAAGGCCGCAACAGCGCCACCGGCGACGTGGTCAAGGCCATTGCCGAAGGCAGCGATGAATTCGTCGAAGTCGAAGAGGGCGCCTCGGCCTGATCGAGTGCTCTCACGCGCCTGAAGAAGGGGCTTGGTGCCCCTTTTTTTTAATCTGATTTTTTGGACACGGAGATAGAACAATGGCTGCAATCACCGCAAGCATGGTCGGCGAACTGCGCGCAAAGACCGACGCGCCGATGATGGAATGCAAGAAGGCCCTGACCGAGGCCGACGGCAACATGGAAAAGGCCGAAGAGCTGCTGCGCATCAAGCTCGGCAACAAGGCCGGCAAGGCCTCGGGCCGCATCACCGCCGAAGGCGTGGTCACGGCGTTTGTCGACGGCGCTGCCGGCGGCATGATCGAGATCAACTGCGAAACCGACTTCGTCACCAAGAACGACAGCTTCCTGGCCATGGCCAACGCTGCCGCGATGCTGGTCGCCAAGCACAACCCCGCGGACATCGCCGCGCTCGGCGCGCTGCCCTATGAGCAGGACGGTTTCGGCCCCACGCTCGAGGACGTGCGCAAGGGCCTGATCGGCAAGATCGGCGAGAACATGAGTTTCCGCCGCTTCAAGCACTTTGCCGGCAACGGCAAGCTGGCTTCGTACCTGCACGGCACGCGCATCGGCGTGATGGTCGAATTCGAAGGCGACGACACGTCGGCCAAGGACGTGGCAATGCACATCGCCGCCATGAAGCCGGTTGCCATCTCGGCCGCCGACGTGCCTGCCGATCTGATCGAAAAAGAGCGCGCCGTGGCCGCCGGCAAGGCCGAGGAAGACCGCAAGACCGCCGAAGCCGAAGGCAAGAAGCCGCAGCCGGCCGACATCGTTGCCAAGCGCATCGAAGGCGGCGTGCAGAAGTACCTCAAGGAAGTCTCGCTGCACAACCAGCCGTTCGTGAAGAACGACAAGCAGACCGTCGAGCAGATGCTCAAGGCCGCCAACACCAGCATCAAGGGCTTCACCCTGTATGTGGTCGGCGAAGGCATCGAAAAGAAGGTCGACGACTTTGCAGCCGAAGTTGCAGCCCAGGTGGCTGCTGCCAAGGCCGCCGCGTAAAAACTGTTACGCCCCAAGGCAGCGGTGCACGCGTGTGTGCCGCCGCTTTTTCACCGCCTCGTTCTACACTCGCCCCCGCCAACCCAAGTAAGGAAATTGCCCATGTCTGATCCCCGCCCAGCCCACAAGCGAATCTTGTTGAAGCTGTCGGGCGAGGCATTGATGGGAGACGATGCCTTTGGTATTAATCGTGCGACCATCGTTCGCATGGTCGAAGAGGTGGCGGAAGTGGTGAACATGGGCGTGGAAGTCGCCGTCGTGATCGGCGGCGGCAACATCTTCCGCGGTGTCGCGGGAGGCTCGGTCGGCATGGACCGCGCGACGGCCGACTACATGGGCATGCTGGCCACCGTCATGAATTCGCTGGCCTTGGCCGACGCCATGAACAAGCAGGGGCTGGTGGCGCGCGTCATGTCCGCCATCGCCATCGAGCAGGTGGTCGAGCCCTACGTGCGGCCCAAGGCGCTGCAGTACCTCGAAGAGGGCAAGGTGGTCGTGTTTGCCGCGGGCACCGGCAATCCGTTCTTCACCACCGACACGGCCGCTGCGCTGCGCGGTGCCGAGATCGGTGCCGAACTGGTGCTCAAGGCCACCAAGGTCGACGGCGTCTATTCCGCCGATCCGAAGACCCATCCCGATGCAACGCGCTATTCGTCGCTCACTTTCGACGAGGCAATCGCGCAGAATCTCGGCATCATGGACGCCACGGCCTTCGCGCTGTGCCGCGACCAGAAGCTGCCGATCAAGGTGTTCTCGATCTTCAAGAACGGTGCGCTCAAGCGCGTCGTCATGGGCGAGGACGAAGGCACGCTGGTGCATGCCTGAGGAGTAATTTGAGATGACGACCCCCACCATTGCAGAAATCCGCAGTGCGACCGATGCCAAGATGAATCAGTCGCTTGCCGCGTTCCAGAACAACCTCACCAAGATCCGTACCGGCCGCGCGAACTCCGCGCTGCTCGACTCGATCCACGTCGAGTACTACGGCTCGCAGGTTCCGCTGAGCCAGGTGGCCAACGTGTCGGTGCTCGACTCGCGCACGATCAGCGTCCAGCCCTGGGAAAAGGGCATGGGCGCCAAGATCGAGAAAGCCATCCGCGAAAGCGACCTGGGCCTGAATCCGGCCTCGATGGGCGACCTGATCCGCGTGCCGCTTCCCGCGATGAGCGAGGAGCGCCGCAAGGAAATGACCAAGCTGGTCCGCAACGAAGGCGAAAGCGCCAAGATCGCCACGCGCAACCTGCGCCGCGATGCGAACGAGTCGGTCAAGAAGCTGGTCAAGGAAAAGCTCGCCTCCGAGGACGACCAGAAGCGCGCCGAAGCCGAGATCCAGAAGGTCACGGACCGCCACATCGCGGAAATCGACCGCCTGGTCGCGGCCAAGGAAGCGGAGATCATGGCCGTTTGAGGCTGCGCATGGCCTCTTCTTCGCCGCAGATCCCCCGCCACATTGCCATCGTCATGGATGGCAACGGACGCTGGGCCACGCGGCGGTTCCTGCCTCGCGTGGCAGGACACAAGCAGGGCGTCGAGTCGCTCAGGCGCTGCGTCAAGGCGTGTGTCGATCGCGGCGTGGGCATTCTCACGGTCTTCGCGTTTTCGTCGGAGAACTGGAACCGTCCGCCCGAGGAAGTTTCGGGGCTCATGGAAATCATGGTGGGGGCACTCGCGCGCGAAGTGCCCAAGCTGAGCCGCGACGGCGTGCAGTTGCATTTCGTCGGCGAACGGACCGGGCTCTCCAAGAAAATGGTGCAGGGCCTGGTCGACGCCGAAACCGCCACCGCGCAGAACACCAAGCTGATCCTGAACGTCTGCTTCAACTACGGCGGCCGGTGGGACATTGCCCGCGCCGCGGCCAAGCTGGCCGAGCAGGGCGAAGCGCTCACGGAAGCGAATCTCGACCGCGCCATGGCCCTGGCGCACGTGCCCGATCCCGACCTTCTCATCCGCACCGGCGGCGAGCAGCGCCTGTCGAACTTCCTGCTGTGGCAAAGCGCCTACGCGGAGCTTTTCTTCAGCGACAAGCTCTGGCCCGAGTTCGACCAGGCCGAACTGGATGCGGGAATCGCCGCGTTTCAGGCGCGCGAGCGCCGCTTCGGCAAGACCTCGGCGCAGGTCACGGCCGGCAGCGGCTCCGCACCCGATCGCCAGTTGGCCTGAGGGCCTCACGGCCTGTCCCTCCAGCCGCCCAGCCGCATGCTCAAACAACGCATCCTCACGGCCATCGTCCTGTTGGCGATCCTGCTGCCGGCGCTCTTCTACCCGTCGCACGTCCCCTTCGCCTGCGTGATGCTGGTGCTGATCGGTGCCGGGGCATGGGAATGGGGCCGTCTCAACGGCTATGGCCAGCGGCTGTCGGTCTTCCTCGGCGCAGAAACCGTGGCGCTGTGTGCGCTCTCCTGGTGGCTCGGGCTGCTCGATCGGTCGCTGCTGCCCATGTGGCTGGTGGCCAGTGCAGCCTGGGTGCTCGGCGGGGCCGCGCTGCTGCGGGTGGCGGTGCCGGGCTGGCCGCGCATTCCCCGTGGGCTGCGGCTGGTCGGTGGGTTGCTGGCGCTCTGGGTGGCGTGGCTCGCGGCCGTGCAGGCGCGCATGGTCGGCATCAACTTCCTGCTGTCGATCCTCGTGCTGGTCTGGGTGGCCGACGTCTTCGCGTATTTCGCGGGCCGCGCCTTCGGCCTCAAGTTCACGCGCAACAAGCTCGCGCCCGCCATCAGCCCCGGCAAGAGCTGGGAAGGCGTGTGGGGCGGCATGGCGGGCGTCGTGGTGCTGGCCTTTGCGTGGGTGTGGGCCGACACGGCTGCCGGCGCCGCGGTGGCCAGCCTCTACACCCGGCTGTACGAGCGCGGCTGGTGGCTGCTGCTGGTCGGCGTGCTGTTTCTCGCCGCGATGAGCGTCGTGGGCGACCTGGTCGAGTCGCTGATCAAGCGCAGTGCCGGCGCCAAGGACAGCAGCAGCCTGTTGCCGGGCCACGGTGGTGTGCTCGACCGCGTGGATGCCCTCTTGCCGGCGCTTCCCATTGCAATGATGCTGGCTTTCCTGTGAACACACCCAAACAACGCATCACGGTGCTGGGCTCGACCGGTTCGGTCGGCGTCAGCACGCTCGATGTCATTTCGCGGCACCCGGAGCGTTTCGAGGTCTTCGCGCTTTCCGCATCGACCAAGGTCGACGAGCTGCTGGCGCAGTGCGCGCGTTTTTCGCCGCGCTATGCGGTCATGGCGAGCGCGCCGCATGCGGCGCTGCTGGCCGAAAAGATAGAGCAGAACAATCTCAAGACCACCATCTTGAGCGGCGTCGATGCTATTGAAAAGATAGCATCGCACGAAGAGGTCGACGCCGTGATGGCGGCTATCGTGGGGGCGGCCGGCCTCGGGCCCTGCCTGGCGGCTGCGCGCGCCGGCAAGCGGCTGCTGCTGGCCAACAAGGAGGCGCTGGTGGTCGGCGGCGAGCTCTTCATGCGCACCGTGCGCGAGGGCGGTGCCACGCTGCTGCCGATCGACAGCGAGCACTCGGCCATCTTCCAGTCGCTGCCTGAAGATCCGTCGACCTGGCCGCGGCGCATCGACAAGATCATTCTCACGGCGTCGGGCGGCCCGTTCCGCACGCGCGCGCCCGATACGCTGGGCACGGTCACGCCCGAACAGGCCTGCGCGCATCCGAACTGGGTCATGGGCCGCAAGATCTCGGTCGATTCCGCCACCATGATGAACAAGGCGCTCGAGGTGATCGAGGCACGCCATCTGTTCGGCGTGCTGCCCGAGCAGATCGAGGTGGTCATCCATCCGCAGAGCGTGGTCCATTCGATGGTCCAGTTCACCGATGCATCGGTCATTGCCCAACTGGGGACGCCCGACATGCGCGTGCCCATTGCCGTCGGACTGGCCTGGCCCGAGCGCATCGAGAGCGGCGCGGCGCGCCTGGATTTCCGCCAGATGGCCTCGCTGAGCTTCGATGCCCCCGACGCGGCGCTGTTTCCCGGGCTGGGCCTGGCCTGGCATGCGCTGCGCGCGGCGCCGGGGACCACGGCGGTGCTCAATGCGGCCAACGAAGTCGCGGTCGAGGCCTTTCTTGATCGGCGCCTGCGCTTCGACCGCATTCATGCGGTCAACATGGAAACTTTGGAAGCCGTCAGCCCCTCCAAGCCCGCATCGCTGGCCGACCTGCTGGCGCTCGACGCCAGCGCCAGGGCTGCGGCCAATGCCGCGGCGCTGCGCTTCGCGGCCTGACACTCCCGCCAACAGAGGATCCGGATGCTCACCGTCATCGCTTTCGTGGTTGCACTCGGCCTCCTGATCGCCGTGCATGAATACGGCCACTACCGCGTTGCCGTCGCCTGCGGCGTCAAGGTGCTGCGGTTTTCGGTGGGCTTCGGCAAGACACTCTACCGCTGGCAGCCCAAGCGCCAGCATCCGGGCCAGGAAACGGAGTTCGTCATCGGCGCGTTTCCGTTCGGCGGCTACGTCAAGATGCTCGATGAGCGCGAGGGGCCGGTGGCGCCCGAGGAGCGCCACCGCGCCTTCAATACGCAGCCGCTGCGCTCCCGCGCGGCCATCGTCGCTGCCGGGCCCATTGCGAATCTGCTGCTTGCCGTGGTGCTCTACACGGCCGTCAACTGGATCGGAGTCGAGGAGCCTGTTGCCAAGCTGGCGCGTCCGGTGGCGGCATCGCTGGCGGAAGCGGCGGGATTACGCGGCGGCGAGCACGTCACGCGTGCCGGTTTCGAAGGCGACCTGGAACCCGTGCAGTCGTTCGAGGACCTGCGCTGGCGCATGACACGCGGCGCGCTCGACGGCCGCGACCTGACGCTCGAAGTGGCGGGCGAGGGCGGCCGGCCCGGCCGGCAGGTCGTGCTGCCGCTGAGCCTCATGGAGGCCAGGGACGCCGACCCGCAGATGTTCCGCAAGATCGGCGTGCTTGCACCGCTGACGCGTCCCGAGATCGGCCAGGTGATGGCCGGCAGCGCGGCAGAACGCGCGGGCCTTCGCAGCGGCGACGTGGTCCGCAGCGTCGGCAATGTGCCCATCGTCGATGGGCAGCAGTTGCGCGAGGTGATCCGCACCTCGATCGATGGCAACCAGCCGCGTCCGCAGACCTGGCAGGTGCAGCGCGGCAGCCAGTCGATCGAACTCGAAGTCAGGCCCGAACTGCGCGAGGAGGGCGCGGCGAAGGTCGGCCGCATCGGCGCCTATGTCGGTGCGCCGCCTGAAATGGTGACGGTGCGCCAGGGCCCGATCGATGGCGTCTGGCGCGGTATCGTGCGCACCTGGGAGGTGTCGGCGCTGACCGTCCGCATGATGGGCAAGATGGTGATCGGCGAAGCCTCGCTCAAGAATCTGAGCGGGCCGCTCACGATCGCCGACTACGCCGGCAAGTCCGCGAGCCTCGGGTTGACCCAGTACCTGGTATTCCTTGCGCTCATCAGCGTGAGCCTTGGCGTGCTCAATCTCATGCCGCTGCCGGTCCTCGATGGAGGACACCTGATGTATTATCTTTGGGAGGGCCTGACCGGCAAGAGCGTCTCTGACGCCTGGATGGAACGGCTTCAGCGCGGCGGTGTCGCCTTGCTGCTGGTCATGATGTCGGTTGCACTCTTCAACGACGTCACGCGGCTCTTTGGTTAACTTTCTGCCGGCCCTTTCCGCGCCGGCCCAATTCACAGATGAACACAAACTTCAGTCGCTTTCGCCTGCGTAGCGTTGCCGCGGTGGTGGCCAGCGCGTTGGCGGCCACGGCAGCCTGGGCCGTCGAGCCCTTCACGGTGCGTGACATTCGCGTCGAGGGCCTGCAACGCGTCGAGCCCGGCACGATCTTCGCATCGCTTCCGCTGCGTGTGGGCGATACCTACAGCGACGAGCGCGGATCGGCTGCCATCCGTGCGCTGTTCGACCTGGGGTTGTTCAAGGACGTGCGCATCGACGTCAACGGCAACGTGCTGGTGGTGATCGTCGAAGAGCGTCCCACCATTGCCGACGTCGATTTCGTCGGCACCAAGGAATTCGACAAGGCCGCGCTCCAGAAGGCGCTGCGCGAAGTGGGCCTGGCCGATGGCCGTCCGTACGACAAGGCCCTGGCCGACCGCGCCGAGCAGGAACTCAAGCGCCAGTACGTGAGCCGCAGCCTCTACAACGCGCAGGTCGTGACCACGGTCACGCCCATCGAGCGCAATCGCGTCAATCTCACGTTCACCGTCACCGAGGGCGATTCCGCGCGCATTCGCGAAGTGCGTGTGGTCGGCAACAAGGCATTCAGCGAATCGACGCTGCTGAGCCTGTTCGACCAGGACAGCGGCGGCTTCATGAGCTGGTACACCAAGTCCAACCAATACTCGCGTTCGAAGCTCAACGCCGACCTGGAAACGCTGCGCTCGTACTACATCACGCGCGGCTACCTCGAGTTCCGCATCGATTCGACCCAGGTCGCCATCTCGCCGGACCGCAAGGACCTGTCGGTGACCGTCAACATCACCGAAGGCGAGAAGTTCGTTGTGGCCGGCGTCAAGCTCGACGGCAACTATCTCGGCCGCGACGAGGAGTTCAAGTCCCTCGTGACCATCAAGCCCGGCGAGCCCTACAACGGCGAGCAGGTCACCGAAACCACCAAGGCCTTCACCGACTATTTCGGCACCTTCGGCTACGCGTTCGCACGCGTGCAGGCCCGCCCGGAAATCGACCGCGTCAACAACCGCGTGACCCTGACCCTGCAGGCCGAACCCTCGCGCCGCGTCTACGTGCGCCGCGTGGCGGTGGGCGGCAATGCCAAGACGCGCGATGAAGTGATCCGCCGCGAGTTCCGGCAGTTCGAGGCCTCTTGGTACGACGGCGACAAGATCAAACTCTCGCGCGACCGCGTGGACCGTCTGGGCTTCTTCACCGAAGTGAACGTCGAAACCCAGGAAATCCCGGGTTCGCCCGACCAGGTCGACCTGGTCGTCAACGTGGCCGAGAAGCCCACCGGCAGCCTGCAGCTCGGCGCGGGCTATTCGAGCGCGGAAAAGGTGGCTCTCACCTTCGGCATCTCGCAAGAGAACGTCTTCGGTTCGGGCAACTTCCTGGGCGTGCAGGTCAACACCAGCAAGTACAACCGCACGCTGTCGCTGACCACCACCGATCCGTATTTCACCAAGGACGGCATCTCGCGCACGATCAGCGTCTATCACACCACCACGCGCCCGTACTCGACCAACATCGACGGCGACTACAAGCTCGTGAACCAAGGTGCTTCGATCCGCTTCGGCGTGCCGTTCAGCGAAGTCGACACGGTCTTCTTCGGTGTCGGGCTCGAGCGCTACGCGTTCGAGCCGAACACGTCGACTTCTTTCTCGGGGCTCTTCACGCCGAATTCGTATCTTCGTTATTTCCAATGCCAGAGGGATGCGAGCGGTTTGTTCGTGACCGAGTGCGATCGGAAGAGCGTCTGGGGCGTCCCGCTGACCGTCGGCTGGGGCCGCGACAGCCGCGACAGCGCGCTGGTTCCGACCACCGGGCGCCTGCAGCGTGCCAACCTGGAGCTGGGCGTCGCCGGCGAAATGAAGTATTTCAAGACGAACTACCAGTACCAGCAGTTCTTCGCAATCAACAAGCAGTACACGTTTGCGATCAACGCCGACCTGGGCTATGCCAAGTCTCTTGGCGGCAAGGACTACCCGATCTTCAAGAACTTCTATGCCGGCGGCCTGGGTTCCATCCGCGGCTTCGAGCAGAACTCGCTCGGGCCGCGCGACAAGCCGCTGTTCCTGCAGACCGAAGGCGCCGCACTGGGCGGCACCAAGAAGGCCGTCTTCAATGCCGAACTCAGCACGCCATTTCCTGGTGCGGGCAATGACCGCACCCTGCGCCTCTACGGCTTCTTTGACGTCGGCAATGTATTCGGTTCGCGCGCTCCCGGCGTGAGCGACGAGCAGTACAAGGCCGAGAAGAAGCTGCGTGCCTCGGTGGGCCTCGGGGTCAGCTGGATCTCGCCGCTGGGCCCGCTGCGTCTGGCCTACGCCTTCCCCATCAAGTCCCAAAAGGAAGTGCTGGATCCGAATACCGGCTTCATCCTGATCCCGAAGGATAGAATCCAGCGCTTGCAATTCCAGATCGGAACGTCTTTCTAAATGAAGCATTTGATTCGCGCCGCCGCTGGCGCGTTGTTGATTCCCGTTTTCGCGCTGGCTGCGGCGACTGCTGCCCAGGCGCAGGAAACCTTTCGCATCGGCTTCGTGAATCCGGATCGCGTGCTGCGCGAGGCGCAGCCGGCCAAGGCTGCGCAAGCCAAGCTCGAGGCTGAATTCCTCAAGCGCGAAAAGGATCTCACGACGCAGGGCGAAGCACTGAAGACGGCCTCCGAACGGTTTGAGCGCGAAGCCCCCACCCTGTCCGAAAGCCAGCGCACTGCGCGCCAGCGCGCGCTGGTCGACCAGGACCGTGATTTCCAGCGCCGCCGCCGCGAGTTCCAGGAAGATCTGAACGCGCGCAAGAACGAAGAGCTTCAGCAGGTCTACGAACGCGCCAACCGCGTCGTGAAGCAGGTGGCCGAGGCTGAAAAGTACGATGCCATCCTGCAGGAAGCGATCTACATCAATCCCAAGCACGACATCACTGACAAGGTGATCAAGGCCCTGAACGCCTCGACCGCTGCTCCTTCGGCCGGCAAATAACGCCGCGAATCGGCGTGGGACTGCAGCTCGGAGCCATTGTCAGCGCCCTTGGGGGCGAGCTTCACGGGGACCCGGCGCTGTCCATCGAGCGGCTTGCGCCGCTGCAGAATGCGCAGCCCGATGCGCTCAGCTTCCTGAGCCATCCCAAGTACCAGCAGGAACTGGCGGCCTCCAAGGCCGCCTGCGTGATCGTTGCGCCGGCCATGCGCGAGGCTGCGGCCGCGCGCGGGGCGTTCATCGTCGCGGCCGACCCCTACCTCTATTTCGCGCGCCTCACGCAGCTGTGGAAGGCGCATCACGCGCGGCCCGAGGCCGACCGCATCCATCCCTCCGCGGTGATCCATCCCGAGGCCCTGGTGGACGCCACGGCGCGCATCGGCGCCCTGTGCGTGGTGGAGCGGGGCGCGCGCGTCGGCGCCGGCACGGTCCTCAAGTCGCGCGTGACGATCAGCGAAGACTGCGTGGTCGGCGAGCGCTGCCTGCTGCATCCGGGTGTGGTGATCGGCGCCGACGGCTTCGGCCTGGCGCCGCACGAGGGCGCCTGGGTCAAGATCGAGCAGCTGGGGGCGGTGCGCATCGGCAACGACGTCGAGATCGGCGCCAACACCTGCATCGACCGCGGCGCGCTCGACGACACCGTCATCGAGGACGGCGTCAAGCTCGACAACCTGATCCAGATCGGCCACAACGTGCGTGTCGGCAAGCACACCGCGATGGCCGGCTGCGTCGGCGTGGCGGGCAGCGCCACCATCGGTGCGCACTGCACCTTCGGCGGCGGTGCGATCGTGCTCGGCCATCTCACGGTGGCCGACGGGGTTCACGTGTCCGCGGCAACCGTGGTGACCCGCTCGATCCGCAAGCCCGGCCAGTACACCGGCATGTTCCCCATCGACGACAATGCGAACTGGGAAAAGAACGCTGCAACGCTCAAGCAGTTGCACAGCCTGCGCGAACGACTCAAGGCGCTCGAAAAGGCCCCTCAGAAAAAGTGAAGACGATGCAGGAACAGAAAATCATGACGACGACGCTCGATATCCATCAAATCCTCAAGCTGCTGCCCCACCGCTACCCGTTCCTGCTGGTGGATCGCGTGCTGGACATGGAAAAGGGCAAGCGCATCACGGCGCTCAAGAACGTGACGATGAACGAGCCGTTCTTCAACGGCCACTTCCCCCACCGTCCGGTGATGCCGGGCGTGCTCATGCTCGAAGCCATGGCGCAGGCAGCCGCACTGCTGTCGTTCCATTCGCTCGACATCGTGCCCGACGACAACACGGTCTACTACTTCGCAGCCATCGACGGCGCGCGCTTCAAGCGCCCCGTGGAGCCCGGCGACCAGCTCACGCTCGAAGTCGAAATCGAGCGCATGAAGGCCGGCATCTCCAAGTTCAAGGGCCGCGCGCTGGTGGGCAGCGAGCTGGCCTGCGAGGCCACGCTGATGTGCGCGATGCGCCAGATCAACTGATCTTGAGGCGGTTACGACTAGGCATGACGCAGGTTCATCCCACAGCGCTCATCGACCCGAAGGCACAGCTGGACGCCTCCGTTTCGGTCGGGCCCTACACCGTGATCGGTCCGCACGTGCGGGTCGGCGCCGGCACAACCATCGGTGCGCATTGCGTGATCGAAGGGCGCACCACCATCGGCCGCGACAACCGGATCTTTCAGTTTTCCTCGCTCGGCGCGGTGCCGCAGGACAAGAAATACGCCGGCGAGCCCACCGAGCTGGTCATCGGCGACCGCAACGTCATCCGCGAGTTCTGCACCTTCAACCTCGGCGTGCCGGGCGCGGGCGGCGTCACGCGGGTGGGGAACGACAACTGGATCATGGCGTACACGCACATCGCGCACGACTGCCGTGTCGATGACCACACCACGCTGGCCAACAACACCACGCTGGCCGGCCACGTGCATCTGGCCGACTGGGTCACGATCGGCGGCCTGACGGGCATCCACCAGTTCGTCTCGGTCGGTGCCCATGCCATGGTCGGCTTCGCCAGTGCGGTGTCGCAGGACGTGCCGCCGTTCATGCTGGTCGACGGCAATCCGCTGGCGGTGCGCGGCTTCAACGTCGTGGGCCTGCGCCGCCGCGATTTTTCGGCCTCTCGCCTGGCGGCGGTCAAGCAGATGCACCGCCTGCTGTACCGGCAGGGCAAGACGCTCGAAGAAGCGCGTGCCGGCATCGCCGCCCTGGCCACCGAGATGCCTGAAGCGGCCGCCGACGTGGTGCTGATGGAGCAGTTCCTGGCCACATCGACACGCGGCATTGCGCGTTGAAGTAAGCGAGACGGCCGTCATGGGCAAGGACGAACAGCGACGCTTCGCGCTGGTCGCGGGAGAAGCTTCCGGCGACCTGCTCGCCGGCCTTCTTCTCGACGGCCTGCAGGCGCGTTGGCCGTCGCTCCAGACCATGGGCATCGGCGGGCCCCGCATGCTCGCGCACGGGCTGCAGAGCTGGTGGCCGCAGGAGAAGCTCGCGGTGCGCGGCTACATCGAGGTGCTGCGCCACTACGCCGAGATCGCCGGCATCCGCCGGCAGCTCAAGGCGCGGCTGCTGCGCGAATGGCCCGAGCTCTTCATCGGCGTCGACGCCCCCGATTTCAACCTCGACCTCGAAGCCGGACTGCGCAGCCGCGGCATGAAGACCGTGCACTTCGTCTGCCCGTCGATCTGGGCCTGGCGTGCCGACCGCATCGACAAGATCCGGGCCGCGGCTGACCACGTGCTGTGCATCTTTCCGTTCGAGCCGGCGCTGCTGGCCGGGCAGGGCGTGCAGGGCAGCTACGTCGGCCATCCGCTGGCCAACGTGATTCCGATGGTGCCCGACCGCGCCGGGGCGCGCGCGGCCCTGGGCCTCGCGCCGGATGCGCAGGTCGTGGCCCTGCTGCCCGGCAGCCGCCGCTCGGAAGTGCGCTACCTTGCCGCCCGTTTTTTTGCCGCCGCGGCGCAGATGCTGCAGGCGCGGCCCGCGCTCCGGTTCGTCGCCCCCATCCTGCCGGGGCTGCGTGTCGAGGTCGAGGCGCTGCTGCAGGCCAGCGGCGCGGCGGGGCGGGTACAACTGCTCGACGGCCAGTCGCATGCCGCACTGGCGGCCTGCGACGTGACCCTGATCGCCAGCGGCACCGCCACGCTCGAGGCGGCGCTGTTCAAGCGGCCGATGGTCATCGCATACAACATGAATGCGCTTTCATGGCGTCTGATGCAGCGCAAGCAGCTCCAGCCCTGGGTCGGCCTGCCCAACATCCTGTCGCGCGAATTCGTGGTGCCCGAGCTGCTGCAGGAGGCCGCCACGCCGCAGGCGCTGGCCGAGGCCACGCTGGCCTGGCTCGACGCGCCCGAGAAAACGCGGGCGCTGCAACAAAAATTTTCAGAGCTGCACGTGCAACTGCAGCGCGATACGCCCACACTTTGCGCCGATGCGATCCAGAAAGTTCTTGAAGGCTGAGCAGGCGGCCCTCGTGTGGGACGCACCGGGCCTCGTCGCGGGCGTCGATGAAGCGGGCCGCGGGCCGCTGGCCGGCCCGGTCGTGGCGGCAGCCGTCATCCTGGACGACCAGCGGCCGATCCGCGGCCTGGCCGATTCCAAGACGCTCACGGCCCTGCAGCGCGAACGCCTGAACGACCAGATCCTTGCCAAGGCGCTGTGCTGCTCGGTGGCGCAGGCCACGGTCGAGGAAATCGACACCCACAACATCCTGCAGGCCACCATGCTCGCCATGCGCCGTGCGGTCGAGGGCCTGCGCCTGAAGCCCGCCAAGGTGCTGGTCGACGGCAACCGCCTGCCCACGCTCGACGTGCTGGCCGAGGCCATCGTCAAGGGCGATGCGCGGATCAAGGCGATCTCCGCCGCCTCGATCCTGGCCAAGGTCCACCGCGACCGGCTGTGCGAGCAGCTGCACCTGGAGTTTCCGCACTACGGCTTTGCCGGCCACAAGGGCTACGGCACGCCGGAGCACCTGGAGGCGCTGCAGCGCCATGGCGCGTGCATTCATCACCGCAGGTCGTTCAGCCCGGTGGCCGCGGCGCTGGCGCGCACTGCGGACGGCGCGGCGGCGCTCGTGCTCGATGCCGCCCGGCCGGTTCTGGCCGACATTCCAGCGGTCGAGACCGTGCAGCACCTCGATCTGCGCGCCGCGTCCTGAGCCGAAGCATGACCAGCCCCACCGGCGCGAATCACGTCAGTTCGCGCGACAACCCGCTGCTCAAGGACCTGCGCAAGCTCGCCCAGGATCCAGGCGCCTATCGCAAGCTGGGCCGTGTCTGGCTCGAAGGCGACCATCTCTGCCGGGCGGCGCTGGCGCGCGGCATCCGGCCTGCGATCGCCGTTTTTTCGGAGTCCTTCTGGCCGTCAGCGCCCGCCGAGTGGGCGAGTTGCGCTATCAAAACGGTAGTGGTCGACGACGATTTGCTGCGGGCGGCCAGCGGCCTGGAGTCGCCGGCGCCGATGGGGTTCGTGCTCGATCTGCCGGCGCGGCCGCCCTTGCTTCCCGATGCGCCCAGCGTGGTGCTCGACCGCCTGCAGGACGCCGGGAACGCCGGCTCCATCCTGCGCAGCGCGGCGGCTTTCGGGTTCAAGCAGGTGATTGCGCTCAAGGGCACGGCGGCCCTGTGGGCGCCGAAGGTGCTGCGCGCCGGCATGGGCGCGCATTTCGGGCTGCGGCTGATCGAAGGCGTGGAAGCCGATGCCCTCGACGAACTGAAGGTGCCGCTGGTGGCCACCAGTTCCCACCGGGGCGACTGGCTGCACCAGGCGAGGCTGCCGCATCCTTGCGCATGGCTGCTGGGGCACGAAGGGCAGGGCGTTTCACCGGCGCTGGAAGCCCGCGCCAGCCATCACATCCGGATCGCGCAGCCAGGCGGCGAGGAGTCGCTGAACGTGGCGGCCGCGGCGGCGATCTGCCTGCACGCGAGCGGCGCAGCGGCGCTTGCCCAGGCAGCTTCCTGATCTCCGAATGCCGCATAGGCATGTGCCGCGAATGTTTTCCGGCCCTGCGGCCCGAGAGGGCGATGCCGCCGGGCTACAATCGGGGGCTTACTCGCAATAGCGTCGCCCGGCCGCCTTTAACGCCAAAATCCCCTTAAGCAGCAGTCCGCAGGCAACGCGCCTGGGGCTCCGGGCGACCGTAACCATCCGGAGAACCCAGTGCTTTTGTCTCTCAAGGGAAGTTTCCCGCCCGCCATCCTGGCGCTCGCAGACGGCACGGTCTTTCAAGGCAATTCGATCGGGGCCGCCGGCTCCACGACCGGCGAGGTGGTGTTCAACACCGCCATGACCGGTTACCAGGAAATCCTCACCGACCCGAGCTACTGCCAGCAGATCGTGACCCTCACGTATCCGCACATCGGCAACTACGGCGTCAACGGGGAAGACATCGAAGCCGACAAGATCCATGCCGCGGGCCTGATCATCAAGGACCTGCCCCTCGTCGCCTCCAACTTCCGCAAGACCGCGACGCTGAGCGAATACCTCGTGGCCGGCAAGACGGTGGCCATCGCGAACATCGACACCCGCAAGCTCACGCGCCACCTGCGCACCCATGGCGCGCAGAATGGCTGCATCCTGGGCCTGGCCGCGGGCGAGGCCGTGACGCAGGCGCTGGTCGACAAGGCCATCGCCGCCGCCAAGGCCGCGCCCAGCATGGCCGGCCTTGACCTCGCCAAGGTGGTGTCGGTCCAGCAGACCTACGAATGGACCGAGACCGAGTGGAAGCTGGGCGCGGGCTACGGCGTGCAGATCACGCCGAGGTTCCACGTGGTGGCCTTCGACTACGGCGTCAAGAAAAACATCCTGCGCATGATCGCCCAGCGCGGCGCCCGCATCACCGTGGTGCCGGCGCAGACGCCCGCGGCCGACGTGCTCAAGCTCAAGCCCGACGGCATCTTCCTGGCCAACGGCCCGGGCGACCCGGAGCCCTGCGACTACGCCATCAGCGCGGTCAAGGAGCTCATCGAGACCGGCATTCCCACCTTCGGCATCTGCCTGGGCCACCAGATCATGGCGCTGGCTTCGGGTGCGAAGACCTTCAAGATGAAGTTCGGCCACCACGGCGCGAACCATCCGGTGAAGGACCTGGACGACGGCCGCGTGAGCATCACCAGCCAGAACCACGGCTTCGCGGTCGACGAGAAGTCGCTGCCGGCCAACCTGCGCCCCACCCACATCAGCCTGTTCGACAACACCCTGCAGGGTCTCGCGCGCACCGACAAGCCGGCATTCTGCTTCCAGGGCCACCCCGAAGCCTCGCCCGGCCCGCACGACATCGGCTACCTGTTCGACCGCTTCACCGCGCTCATGGAGCAGACACGTGGCTGATGCACCCGCGGTGCTCGACGTCTCGGTTCTCGCCGCGTTGCGCGACGCCGAGGGCAAGATCTATGTGCTGCGTGGCCTCAAGGTCATGCTGGCGCAGGATCTTGCCGCGCTCTACGGCGTCGAGACCCGGGTGCTGCTGCAGGCCATGCGCCGCAACCTCGATCGTTTTCCGGCGGACTTCGCCTTCACCCTCGAGAACCACGACCTCGAGGCTTTGAGATCACAGCTTGTGATCTCAAAACCCGAGAAGCCGGGCTCCGGCGGCGCGCGCTACCGAAGCGTGGCCTTCACCGAACAGGGCGTGGCCATGTTGTCGAGCGTGCTGCGCAGCGAACGCGCCGTGGCCGTCAACATCGAGATCATGCGCACCTTCGTCAAGCTGCGCAGCATGCTGTCGGAGCACGCCGATCTCAAGCGCAAGCTGAATGCGCTGGAACAGCGATACGACCAGAACTTTCGCGATGTATTCAACGCGATCCATCAATTGATGGATGAACCGAAGCCGGGCGCCTACAGCGGCCGCGGCATCGGTTTCACCAAGGACAAATAAGATGCCCAAGCGCTCAGACCTCCAATCCATTCTCATCATCGGCGCCGGCCCGATCATCATCGGCCAGGCCTGCGAGTTCGACTACTCCGGCGTGCAGGCCTGCAAGGCATTGCGCGAGGAGGGCTACAAGGTCATCCTGATCAACAGCAACCCCGCGACGATCATGACCGACCCGGCCACGGCCGACGTGACCTACATCGAGCCCATCACCTGGCAGACGGTCGAGAAGATCATCGCCAAGGAACGCCCCGACGCGATCCTGCCGACCATGGGCGGCCAGACCGCACTCAACTGTGCGCTCGACCTCTGGCGCCACGGCGTGCTCGAAAAGTACACCGGCACGGCCACCAACAAGCCGGTCGAGCTGATCGGCGCCACGCCCGAAGCCATCGACAAGGCCGAGGACCGCCTGAAGTTCAAGGACGCGATGACCAAGATCGGCCTGGGCTCGGCGCGCTCGGGCATCGCCCATTCGATGGATGAAGCCTGGGCCGTGCAGAAGTCGGTCGGCTTTCCGACCGTGATCCGCCCCAGCTTCACGCTCGGCGGCACCGGCGGCGGCATTGCCTACAACCCGGAAGAGTTCGAGACCATCTGCAAGCGCGGCATCGAAGCCTCGCCCACCAACGAGCTGCTGATCGAAGAGTCGCTGCTCGGCTGGAAGGAGTACGAGATGGAAGTCGTGCGCGACAAGGCCGACAACTGCATCATCGTCTGCTCGATCGAAAACCTCGACCCGATGGGCGTGCACACCGGCGACTCGATCACCGTGGCCCCCGCGCAGACGCTCTCCGACAAGGAATACCAGATCCTGCGCAACGCCTCGCTGGCCGTGCTGCGCGAGATCGGCGTCGATACCGGCGGCTCGAACGTGCAGTTCTCGATCAACCCGAAGGACGGCCGCATGGTCGTGATCGAGATGAACCCGCGCGTGTCGCGTTCGTCGGCGCTGGCCTCCAAGGCCACGGGCTTCCCGATCGCGAAGGTCGCGGCCAAGCTGGCCGTGGGCTACACGCTCGACGAGCTGCGCAACGAGATCACCGGCGGCGCCACGCCAGCGTCGTTCGAACCGTCGATCGACTACGTGGTCACCAAGATCCCGCGTTTCGCTTTCGAGAAATTCCCGCAGGCCGATTCGCGCCTCACCACGCAGATGAAGTCGGTGGGCGAGGTGATGGCCATGGGCCGCACCTTCCAGGAATCGTTCCAGAAGGCGCTGCGCGGCCTCGAAGTGGGCGTGGACGGCCTCAACGAGAAGACGCAGGACCGCGAAGTGCTCGAGAAGGAACTCGGCGAGCCCGGCCCCGAGCGCATCTGGTACGTCGGCGATGCCTTCGCCATGGGCCTGAGCGTCGATGAGGTGTTCGCGCTGACCAAGATCGACCCGTGGTTCCTGGTGCAGATCGAGGAAATCGTGAAGATCGAGCTCGAACTCGAAACCAAGTCGCTGGCCGACATCGACCGCGACACGCTGCTCGCGCTCAAGAAGAAGGGCTTCTCCGACCGCCGCCTCGCCAAGCAGCTCAAGACCACCGACACGGCCGTCCGCGAGAAGCGCCGTGCGCTCGGCGTGCGCCCGGTCTACAAGCGCGTGGACACTTGCGCGGCCGAGTTTGCGACCAACACGGCCTACATGTACTCGACCTACGAGGATGAGTGCGAAGCCGATCCTACCGACAAGAAGAAGATCATGGTGCTCGGTGGCGGTCCCAACCGCATCGGCCAGGGCATCGAGTTCGACTACTGCTGCGTGCATGCCGCGCTCGCCATGCGCGAGGACGGCTACGAGACCATCATGGTCAACTGCAACCCCGAGACCGTGTCGACCGACTACGACACCTCCGACCGCCTGTACTTCGAGCCGCTCACGCTCGAGGACGTGCTGGAGATCGTCGACAAGGAAAAGCCGCTCGGCGTGATCGTGCAGTACGGCGGCCAGACGCCGCTGAAGCTCGCGCTCGACCTCGAGGCCAATGGTGTGCCGATCATCGGCACCTCGCCCGACATGATCGATGCGGCCGAAGACCGCGAGCGCTTCCAGAAGCTGCTGCACGAGCTCAAGCTGCTGCAGCCGCCGAATGCCACCGCGCGCACTGAACCCGAGGCGCTCGAAAAGGCCGCGGCGCTGGGCTACCCGCTGGTGGTGCGCCCGAGCTATGTGCTTGGCGGCCGTGCGATGGAAATCGTGCACGAGCAGCGCGACCTCGAGCGCTACATGCGCGAAGCCGTGAAGGTCAGCAACGACTCGCCGGTGCTGCTCGACCGCTTCCTCAACGACGCCGTCGAATGCGACGTCGACTGCATCCGCGACGCCGAAGGTGCCACCCTGATCGGCGGCGTGATGGAGCACATCGAGCAGGCCGGCGTGCACTCGGGCGACTCCGCCTGCTCGCTGCCGCCCTACAGCCTGAGCGCCGAGACCATTGCCGAGCTCAAGCGCCAGAGCGCCGCCATGGCTGCCGCGCTCAACGTGGTCGGCCTGATGAACGTGCAGTTCGCGATCCAGCAGAAGGATGGCAAGGACGTCATCTACGTGCTCGAGGTGAACCCGCGGGCCTCGCGCACCGTGCCCTATGTGAGCAAGGCCACCGGCATCCAGCTCGCCAAGGTGGCGGCTCGCTGCATGGCCGGCCAGTCGCTCAAGTCGCAGGGCGTGACCAAGGAAGTCACGCCGCCTTACTTCAGCGTGAAGGAAGCCGTGTTCCCGTTCGTCAAGTTCCCGGGCGTGGACACCATCCTTGGTCCCGAGATGAAGTCGACCGGCGAGGTGATGGGCGTGGGCAGGACCTTCGGCGAAGCCTTCGTGAAGTCGCAGCTCGGCGCCGGCACGCACCTGCCGAAGTCGGGCAAGGTCTTCATCTCGGTGAAGAACAACGACAAGGCGCGCGCCGTGGAAGTGGCGCGCGGCCTGGTCAAGCTGGGCTTCGAGATCATCGCCACCAAGGGCACGGCCGCCGCCATCGGCGCCGCGGGCATCGAATGCGCGACGGTGAACAAGGTGACCGAGGGCCGTCCGCACATCGTGGACATGATCAAGAACAACGAGATTGCGCTGGTCATCAACACGGTGGAAGAGCGCCGCAACGCGATCACCGATTCGCGCCAGATCCGCACCTCGGCGCTGCTCGCGCGCGTGACCACCTTCACCACGATCTTCGGCGCGGAAGCCGCGGTCGAGGGCATGGGCTTCATGGACGAGCTCGGCGTGATCTCGGTGCAGGAGATGCACGCGCAGCTGGCTGCCGCCTGAGCGTGGCCATGGAAACCCAGCTCGTCGAACTGGACCTGAGCGACTGGCGCGCGGCCACGCCCAACGAGGCGTGGATCGCGCAGCTGGAAGCGGGCAAGGTGCTCTATTTCCCGCGCCTGGGTTTCGAGCTGCTGCCCGAAGAACGCAGCCTGCTGACGCCCAGCCTGCTGTCGCCCGACGTGCGCAACATCAGCCTCGATGCCAGCGGCAAGCTCAAGGGCGTGGCCGGCGACGAGGCGGTGCAGCGTGCCGCCGCCGCGATGGTGGGGCGGTTCCGTGCGCAGGCACAGCAGCTGATCCACGGCCTGCTGCCGCACTACACGCCGGCCCTGCGCCTGGCGCCGACCAGCTACCGGCCGGCAAAGGTCGAGACGCGCGTGCAGTCGTGGCGCGCCGACGACCGCCGGCTGCACGTCGATGCCTTTCCGTCGCGGCCGAACTACGGCGAGCGCATCCTGCGCGTCTTCACCAACGTCAATCCCGAGGGCGCACCGCGCGTGTGGCGCGTGGGCGAGCCCTTCGAGGACATCGCCAGGCGGTTTCTGCCGCGTGCCAAGCCCTATGTGCGCTGGCAGGCCAAGCTGCTGCAGGCGCTGCACGTGACCAAGTCGTTTCGCAGCGAGTACGACCACCTGATGCTGCAGCTGCACGATGGCATGAAGTCGGACATGGCCTACCAGGAAAATTCGCCCCAGGAGAAGGCCGAATTTCCGCCGGGGTCGGTGTGGGTGTGCTTCTCGGACCAGACCTCGCACGCCGTCATGGCGGGCCAGTACATGCTCGAGCAGACCCTTCATCTGCCCGCGTCGAAGCAATACAATCCGGATTCGAGCCCGCTCGCCATCCTGAGCCGGCTGACCGGACGCACACTCGTCTGATCCTGTCCCCCAATCGACCGCCGAACGGCAGCGTTCGGCGGTTTCGCTTTATGGAGAACCAAACATGGCCACCATTCCAATCACCAAGCGCGGTGCCGAGAAGCTGCGCGCCGAGCTGCATCAGCTCAAGACCGTGGACCGCCCCTGGGTCATCAATGCGATCTCCGAAGCCCGCGCGCAGGGCGACCTGAGCGAGAACGCCGAATACGAAGTCGCCAAGGACCGCCAGGGCTTCATCGAGGGCCGCATCCAGGAGGTCGAGGGCAAGCTTTCGGCCGCCCAGATCATCGACCCGGCCGAGCTCGACGCCGGCGGCAAGGTGGTGTTCGGCTCCACGGTGGAACTCGAGGAAGAAGAATCGGGCGAGGCCGTCAAGTACCAGATCGTCGGCGAGGACGAGGCCGACCTGAAGCTCGGCCTGATCAACATCTCCAGCCCGATCGCGCGCGCACTCATCGGCAAGGAAGAGGGCGACACCGCCGAGGTGCAGGCGCCCGGCGGCCTCAAGCGCTACGAGATTGTGGCGGTGCGCTACATCTGACCGGCAGGATGAAAGACCGCCTCGCGCTGATGCTGGCCGCCTTCTGGTGGGGCAGCCTCACGACGATCGGTTTCCTCGTGGTGCCGATGCTCTTCGCGAAGCTCGGCAGTCCCGCAGTGGCCGGAAATTTCGCGGGCCAGCTGTTCGAGGCGCAGAGCTGGATTGCCATCGGCTGCGGCCTGCTTCTCCTGGTTCATTTCAGGACGAAGATGGACGATCGCATCGACAGCGCCTCGATGACCGCCATCTTCCTGATACTGGGTGCGTTGCTGCTGGCGCTGCTCCAGCAATATGCCGTGGCGCCGCGCATTCTCGCGCGCGACAACCTCAAGCTGTGGCACGCCGTAGGAAGCGGCATGTATGTGGTCCAGTGGCTCTGTGCCGGTGCGCTGCTGTGGCGCATGGGCGGCCGGGCGCCTGCTGCGGCCTGAATGCCGGCGGCGGCAGGACGACTTGCGCCGTCCCCGCCGCCATCCCGTTCATTCCTTCCAGAACCTGGCGACCCAGTTCGCCGGCCGGATGTAGCGGAAAGCCCGGTTGCGCCGGCCCGCCAGCGCGTCGGGCGGATTGCATTCGCCGTGGAACACCATGATGCGCGCACCCTCCGGCACAAAGGGCTCTTCCCAGTAGTTGGTCGGCCACATCGGGATGCCGTGGTACTTGAAGCTCGGGCACCAGGCCGCGGGCCAGTAGCCCAGCTTGCCCTGCTTGTGCAGCACGTCGGACAGATAGGCCTGCTCGTTGCGGTACTCGGCCTGGACCTTGTCCATGTTGGCGCGGAAATACGCCAGCACGTCGGCATGGGCGCCCAGCTCGAAGCGGTAGACCGACGAGTTTCCCGTGATCCGCTGGCGCCGCCAGGGGCGCGCGTAGTCGTGGATGATCAGGAACTCGCCGGGGTATTCGAAGAAGGCATCGAGGCCGCCGACGATGACCACGTCCACGTCCAGGAACAGGGCAGTGCCGCGCAGGCCGTGCAGGTCTTTTTCGAAGGTGGTGAGCTTCTTCCACGCGCCGTCGCGCTGGCCGGGCGCCAGCTGCAGGTTCAGCGGCGGGATCGGCAGGCAGGTCACTTCGGGGCGGATGCCGGTGCCGTCGTCCGTCAGGCACACGAACTTGAAGTCGCCGCTGAGATTGCGGCGCACCATCGCGTAGAGGCGGTTGACGTATTCGGGGCCGTATTTCGTGCCCCACTTCATGCAGAGAATGTGGCGCTGTGCGCCTTGCGCTGGCGCCAAGTTCAGTCTGCCTGGTTGCGTTTCTTGGCCGAGAGCGGCCGCTTGGCCTTGGCGCGCTTGATGGTGCCGCCGGGCGTGAGGCGCTGGTTGCCGAGCACGCGCAGGGTCTTGATCTCGGGCCGCTGGCCGCCGCGCTTGCTGTACTTCAGCACCTTGATGTCGCGCGGGCCGGGCATGCGGTCTTCATCGACCACGCGCTCTTTCTCGGGCTTGGGGCGCCACAGCACCAGCAGCTTGCCGATGTGCTGGATGGGGGCGGCGCCGAGCTCGTCGGCGAGCTCTTGCAGCATGGCATCGCGGGCCAGGCGGTCGTCGGAGAAGACGCGGATCTTGATCAGGCCATGGGCCTTGAGCGCCGCGTCGGCCTCTTTCTTCACGGCAGGGGTGAGCCCGTCTCCACCGACCATGACGATCGGATCCAGGTGGTGAGCTTCGGCGCGGTGCACCTTGCGCTCGGCAGGGGTAAGTTGAATGGCGGGCATCCCCGTATTATCGACGCGTTACAAAGACCTCCATGAGCACCAAAGCCAAAAGCAAAAAAGTCAACAAAGCCTGGCTGCACGACCACATCAACGACCCGTACGTGAAATTGGCCACGCGCGAGGGATACCGCGCACGCGCCGCCTACAAGCTCAAGGAAATCGACGAGTCCCTCGGCCTGGTGAGGCCGGGCCAGCTGGTGGTCGACCTGGGTTCCACGCCCGGAGCCTGGAGCCAGTACCTGCGCCGGCGCATGTCGCCCGAAGGCGCCGCGGCCGGCGAGCTGAACGGCACCATCATCGCGCTGGACATCCTGCCGATGGAGCCGATCGAGGGCGTCACCTTCCTGCAGGGCGATTTCCGCGAAGCGGAACTGCTGGAGCAGGTGCTGGGCGTGCTGGCCGGGCGGAAGGCCGACCTGGTGGTTTCCGACATGGCGCCCAACCTGTCGGGCATCCATTCGGCCGATGCGGCTCGCGTGGCGCACCTGATCGAGCTTGCCATCGACTTCGCTCAGCACCACCTGAAGCCCGAGGGGGCGCTGGTGGCCAAGCTCTTCCACGGCAGCGGCTATGACGAGCTGGTGAAGCTGTTCAAGGCGAACTTCCGCATCGTGAAGCCCTTCAAACCCAAGGCTTCGCGCGACAAATCGTCGGAAACCTTCCTTGTCGGCATGGGTCTGAAGGCTCAGGAAACGCTTTGATACCTTGACGCCGGGGCCCGCAAAGCGTGCCCATGGGGCGCAAACCCTTGTCAGGCTATGGCTGCTTTAGGGAAATGCCCGCTTTTCGCAGCTTGAAAAGCCTAAAATGGGGCGCAATTGCGTATCCATAGCGCGTTCTTTTCACAATCTTGTCACGCGCTTTCGACTGGAGCTTCGTTTGAACAATCAGTGGTTTTCCAAAGTTGCCGTATGGCTCGTCATTGCCATGGTGTTGTTCACTGTGTTCAAGCAGTTCGACACCCGCGGCGGCGTCGGCTCAGGGACGGTGAGCTATTCGGAGTTCCTGGATCAGGTCCGAAACAACCAGATCAAGAGCGCCGTCATTCCTGAAGGTGCCGGCGGCGGAGAAATCGTGGCCGTCACCAACGAGGATCGCAAGATCCGCACGACCGCCACCGTGCTCGACCGCGGCCTGGTGGGCGACCTGATCGACCACAACGTCAAGTTCGACGTCAAGCCGCGCGAAGAGGGCTCGCTCCTCATGACGCTGCTGGTGAGCTGGGGGCCGATGCTGCTCCTGATCGGGGTCTGGATCTATTTCATGCGGCAGATGCAGGGCGGTGGCAAAGGCGGGGCATTCAGCTTCGGCAAGAGCAAGGCCCGCATGATGGACGAGAACAACAACACGGTCACTTTTGCCGACGTCGCGGGCTGCGACGAGGCCAAGGAGGAAGTCCGCGAGGTGGTCGATTTCCTGAAGGACCCGCAGCGCTTCCAGAAGCTCGGCGGCCGCATTCCGCGCGGCCTGCTGCTGGTCGGCCCTCCGGGTACCGGCAAGACCTTGCTGGCCAAGTCGATTGCCGGCGAAGCCAAGGTCCCATTCTTCTCGATCTCGGGTTCGGACTTCGTCGAAATGTTCGTCGGCGTGGGCGCGGCCCGCGTGCGCGACATGTTCGAGAACGCCAAGAAGAACGCGCCCTGCATCATCTTCATCGACGAAATCGATGCGGTGGGCCGCCAGCGCGGCGCCGGCCTGGGCGGCGGCAACGACGAGCGCGAACAAACCTTGAACCAGATGCTGGTCGAGATGGACGGCTTCGAAACCAACCTGGGCGTGATCGTGGTGGCTGCCACCAACCGTCCGGACATCCTGGACGCCGCGCTGCTGCGCCCGGGCCGCTTCGACCGCCAGGTGTACGTGACGCTGCCCGACATCCGCGGCCGCGAGCAGATCCTGGGCGTTCACATGCGCAAGGTGCCGCTGGGCCAGGACGTGAACCCGAGCGTCATCGCGCGTGGCACGCCCGGCATGTCCGGCGCCGACCTGGCCAACCTCTGCAACGAAGCCGCGCTGATGGCCGCACGCCGCAATGCGCGCGTGGTCGAGATGCAGGACTTCGAGAAGGCCAAGGACAAGATCTTCATGGGCCCCGAGCGCAAGAGCATGGTCATGCCCGAGGAAGAGCGCCGCAACACGGCCTACCACGAGTCCGGCCACGCGCTCATCGGCAAGCTGCTGCCCAAGTGCGACCCGGTCCACAAGGTCACCATCATCCCGCGCGGCCGCGCGCTGGGCGTGACCATGAGCCTGCCCGCTCAGGACCGCTACAGCTATGACCGCGAATACATGCTGAACCAGATCAGCATGCTGTTCGGCGGCCGCATCGCCGAAGAAGTGTTCATGCACCAGATGACCACCGGCGCCAGCAACGACTTCGAGCGCGCGACCTCCATCGCCCGCGACATGGTCACGCGCTATGGCATGACCGATGCGCTGGGTCCGATGGTCTATGCCGAGAACGAAGGCGAAGTGTTCCTCGGCCGCTCGGTCACCAAGACCACCAACATGAGCGAGCAGACCATGGAAAAGGTCGATGCCGAAGTGCGCCGCATCATCGACGAGCAGTACGCCCTGGCGCGCCGCCTGATCGAGGAAAACAGCGACAAGATGCACGTCATGGCCAAGGCCCTGCTCGAATGGGAAACCATCGATACGGAACAGCTCGACGACATCATGGCCGGCCGCGCGCCGCGTCCGCCCAAGGACTGGACGCCGCGCATTCCGCCCTCGGGCAGTGGCGGCAGCGGCGGTACGCCGGCAGTCAATCCGGATCCGGCACCCACAGTGGCCTGAAGTGAATCCGGTGTTCCACACCAACGGGGCCATGGGCCCCGTTTTCGATGAAGGTGCCGCATGACGATGGCCCGCGCGGCGGCCTGGCAGGCCGGCCGTTTTGCAATCGATCTCGCGCAGCCGCGCGTGATGGGCATCGTCAACGTCACGCCCGATTCCTTCTCCGATGGCGGGGCGCATGCGTCCGCCGAGGCTGCGCTGCGGCATTGCGAGCAGTTGCTGAAGGAGGGCGCCGACATCCTCGACATCGGCGGCGAATCGACCCGCCCCGGCAGCCCGGCCGTGCCGCTCGAGGCCGAACTGGCGCGCGTGCTGCCGGTGGTCCGGGAGGCCGTCAAGCTCAACGTGCCGCTGTCCGTCGACACCTACAAGCCGGAAGTCATGCGTGCGGTGCTCGAGCTGGGCGCCGACATCGTCAACGACGTCTGGGCGCTGCGGCAGCCCGGCGCGCGTGAGGCGGTGGCGGCGCATCCCTCCTGCGGCGTCTGCCTGATGCACATGCACCGGGATCCGCAAACCATGCAGACGGCGCCCATGCAGGGCGACGTGCTGCCCCTGGTGTTGTCGTTCTGGGCCGAGCAGGTGGCGCAGCTTCGGGCGCTGAAGGTCGATCCATCGCGAATCACGCTGGACCCGGGCATCGGCTTCGGCAAGACCGTGGCGCAGAATTTTGCGCTGCTGGCACGTCAGCGCGAACTGCTCGGGGCCGGCTATCCGCTGCTGCTGGGCTGGTCCCGCAAGTCGTCGATCGGCACGGTCAGCGGCATTCCGGCGGCAGCAGAGCGCCTGGTGCCCAGCGTGACGGCGGCGGTGCTCGCCGTGGACCGGGGCGCGGCGGTCGTGCGGGTGCACGACGTGCGCGACACCGTGGCGGCCATCGCCGTGTGGCGCGCCATGAAGGCCGAAGAGAGACATCCATAACGAAACCCGACAACAAGAACGAATTCATGACCCGCAAATACTTTGGCACCGACGGCATCCGCGGCACGGTCGGCCAGTCGCCCATCACGCCCGATTTCGTGCTGCGCCTCGCGCATGCCGTGGGCCGCGTGCTCAAGAAGAGCGAGGCGCGCCCCACGGTGCTGATCGGCAAGGACACGCGCATCTCGGGCTACATGCTCGAGTCCGCACTGGAGTCGGGTTTCAACTCCGCCGGGGTCGACGTGGTGCTGCTGGGACCACTGCCGACGCCTGGCGTGGCGTACCTGACGCGCGCCCAGCGTGCGAGCCTGGGCGTGGTGATCAGCGCCAGCCACAACGCCTATCCCGACAACGGCATCAAGTTCTTCAGCGCGCAGGGAACCAAGCTCGACGACGCATGGGAGCTTGCGGTGGAAGCCGCGCTCGAAGAGCCCCCCGTGTGGGTCGACTCTGCCAACCTCGGCAAGGCACGCCGCCTCAACGACGCGCCGGGCCGCTACATCGAGTTTTGCAAGAGCACCTTCGCCAACGACCTGACCCTGCGCGGCATGAAGCTCGTGGTCGATGCGGCGCATGGCGCGGCCTACCAGGTGGCGCCGAACGTGTTCCACGAACTGGGCGCCGAGGTCAGCAGCATCGGCTGTGCACCCGACGGCCTCAACATCAACAAGGGCTTCGGCGCGACCCATCCGGCCGCGCTGGTCGAAGCCGTCACCGCGCAGAAGGCCGACTACGGCATCGCGCTCGACGGCGATGCCGACCGCCTGCAACTGGTCGATGCCAGCGGGCGGCTGTTCAATGGCGACGAGCTGCTCTACCTCATGGTGGCCGAGCGCATGGCGCGCGGCGACAAGCCGGCGGGCGTGGTCGGCACGCTCATGACCAACAAGGCCGTCGAGGTGGCGCTGCGCGGGCAGGGCATCGAGCTGGTGCGCGCCAAGGTGGGCGACCGCTATGTGCTCGAGGAACTCGAAAAGCGCGGCTGGCTCCTGGGCGGCGAGGGCTCGGGCCATCTGCTGGCACTCGACCGCCACACCACCGGAGACGGCATCGTGAGCGCGCTGCAGGTGCTACAGGCCTGCGTGCGCAGCGGCAAGACGGTGGCGCAGCTGCTCGCGGAGATCACGCTGTTTCCACAGGTGCTGATCAATGTCCGCCTGGCGCCAGGACAGGACTGGAAGAACAACGACGCGCTGGCTGGCGAAACGCAGCGCATCGAAGCCGAGCTCGGCGACAGCGGCCGCGTGCTGATCCGCGCGAGCGGCACCGAACCGCTGGTGCGCGTGATGGTCGAGGCGCGCGATGCGAAACAGGCTGAATCTTGTGCGAAGCGGCTTGCCGCAACCCTGGAACCGGCGCGGTGACGATGATCGAGGTTGTGCTCGCGGACTACCGCGACGCCGCGCACGCAGCCGCGCTGGTCGACCTGCTCGACGCCTATGCACGCGATCCCGCGGGCGGTGGCACGCCGCTCGAAGCGGGCGTGCTGGCCGGGTTGCCCGCGGCGCTGGCCGCGCGGCCGCAAGCATTCAGCGTGCTCGCGTACGACGGGCCAACGCCCGTGGGCCTGGTCAACTGCATCGAGGGCTTTTCGACCTTCGCCTGCAAGCCGCTGGTCAATGTGCACGACGTCGTCGTGCTGCCCAGCCATCGCGGCCGGCGCATTGCGCAGCGCATGCTTGCGCGGGTGGAGCAGGAGGCCCGCGCGCGCGGCGCCTGCAAGCTCACGCTCGAGGTGCTGTCGGGCAATGCGCCAGCGCTGCGCAGCTACGAGCGCGAGGGGTTCGCCGGCTATCAACTCGATCCGGCGTTCGGGCACGCGGTGTTTCTGCAGAAGAAGCTCTGAAAAGAAAAAGGGCCGGGCGCGTTGGCGCCGTCGGCCCTCACCCCAACCCTCTCCTGGAGGGAGAGGGGGTAAGACGAATCAGAAGCGCGTGACGGGCATGTCGGCATCGCCTTTGTTCGGCGCGTACTTGCCCAGCTCCCACTTGGCGATCGCATTGCGGTGCACTTCGTCCGGGCCGTCCGCAAAGCGCAGCGTGCGGGCACCGGCGTAGGCGTAGGCCAGCGGGAAGTCGTCGCACATGCCGCCGCCGCCATGCGCCTGCATGGCCCAGTCGATCACCTGGCAGGCCATGCTCGGCGCCACCACCTTGATCATCGCGATCTCGTTCTTCGCGACCTTGTTGCCGGCCACGTCCATCAGCCACGCGGCCTTGAGCGTGAGCAGGCGTGCCATGTCGATCTTGCAGCGCGCTTCGGCGATGCGCTCCTGCGTGACGGTCTGCGAGGCGACGGTCTTGCCGAACGCCACGCGCGAGGAGGCGCGCTTGCACATCAGCTCGAGCGCGCGCTCGGCCAGGCCGATCAGGCGCATGCAGTGGTGGATGCGTCCGGGGCCGAGGCGGCCCTGGGCGATTTCGAAGCCGCGGCCTTCGCCGAGCAGCATGTTGTCGGCTGGCACGCGCACATTCTCGAAGTACATCTCGACGTGGCCGTGCGGCGCGTCGTCGTAGCCCATCACGTTGAGCGGGCGCACGATGCGGATGCCCTTGGCATCGGCCGGCACGATGATCATGCTCTGCTGCGAATGCCGCGGCGCGTCGGGGTCGCTCTTGCCCATGGTGATGAAGACGGCGCAGCGCGGATCGGCGGCGCCCGAGATCCACCACTTGCGGCCGTTGATCACGTACTCGTCGCCCTGGCGCTCGATGCGGGTCGAGATGTTGGTGGCGTCGCTGGAGGCCACGTCGGGCTCGGTCATGGCAAAGGCCGAGCGGATCTGGCCTTCGAGCAGCGGCTTGAGCCAGCGCGCCTTGATGGCTTCGGAGCCGTAGCGGGCAATGGTCTCCATGTTGCCTGTATCCGGTGCCGAGCAGTTGAAGGCTTCCGAGGCCCATGGCACGCGGCCCATGATCTCGGCCAGCGGCGCGTATTCCTGGTTGGTGAGGCCCGCGCCTTCGTAGCCCGAGGCGGCTGCGCTGTCGACCGGCAGGAACAGGTTCCACAGGCCCTGGGCCTTGGCCTTTTCCTTGAGCTTCTCGACGGTCTTGAGCGCGGTCCAGCGCTTGCCCGCGGCCGTGTTGGCGGCCAGCTCGGCGGAATACTCGGCTTCGGCCGGATAGATGTGCGCGTCCATGAATGCGCTCACGCGCTTCTGGAGCTCCTTGGTTTTTGCCGAGTATTCGAAGTCCATCGTCTGTCTCCTGGTGGGGTGTGGGGGGGCGGTTACGCCTTTTGGGCAAACTGCCAGGCCATTTCGGCCATGGGGCGCGCGCCGCGGGCCGAGGCCACGGCCTGCTCGCTCGATGCGGTGCCTGCCTCGACCCGCTTGGCAATGCCTTGCAGGATCGCGGCCATGCGAAAGAGGTTGTAGGCCTGGTAGAAATTCCAGTCGGGCGCCAGCGCCTCGGGCGTGGTGATGCGCGTGCGCTCGCAGTAGCGGCGGATGTAATCGCTCTCGGTGGGAATGCCCAGTGCCGCGACATCCACGCCGCCGATGCCGCGCCCCGTCGTGGGGGGCATGTGCCACGACATGCAGTGATAGCTGAAGTCCGCCAGCGGATGGCCCAGCGTGGAGAGCTCCCAGTCGAGCACCGCGATGATCCGCGGCTCGGTGGCATGGAACATCACGTTGTCGAGGCGGTAGTCGCCGTGGACGATCGAGATCTTGCTTTCGTCGCGCGCGCTCGCCGGCATGTGCGCGGGCAGCCAGTCGATCAGCCGCTCCATGGCCTCGATGGGCCGCGAGAGTTCGCCGGCGCCATCGGCCGAGGCCTTGTACTGCTTGCTCCATCGGCCGATCTGGCGCTCGAAGTAGTTGCCGGGCTTGCCGTAGTCCGCGAGGCCGCGCTCGGCGAACTTCACGGTATGCAGCGCCGCGATGACGCGGTTCATCTCGTCGTAGATGGCCGTGCGCCCGGCGTTGTCCATGTCGGGTAGCGACTGGTCCCACAGCACGCGGCCCTGCATGAATTCCATCACGTAGAAGGCGCGGCCGATCACGGCTTCGTCCTCGCACAGGCAGTGCATGCGGGGCACCGGCACGTCGGTGCCGGCCAGCCCGCTCATGACCTTGAATTCGCGCTCCACGGCATGGGCCGAGGGCAGCAGCTTGGCAACGGGGCCGGGCTTGGCGCGCATCACGTAGCTTTGCGTAGGCGTGACGAGCTTGTAGGTCGGATTCGATTGGCCGCCCTTGAACATCTCGACCGTCAGCGGGCCCTGGAAGCCGTCGAGGTTCTTCGCCAGCCACGCTGCGAGCGCTTCGACGTCGAAGGCATGCTGCTGCGAGACCGCACGGGTGCCGATGAAGTTGGAGAAGTCCTGGCTCATGTCAATGATCTGCTTCCGAGACGCGCATCAGCGCTGCGCGATCCAATACGACCAGGCCGCCCGGCTCGATGCGGATGGTGCCCTCGCGTTCCATGGTCTTGAGTTCCTGGTTGACCCGCTGGCGCGACGCGCCGAGCAATTGGGCGAGTTCTTCCTGCGCGAGCTGCAGGCCGATGCGCATCTGGCTGCCGTCTTCCAGGTTGGGCACGCCGTAGCTGCGCACCAGGTGGATGAGCTGCTTGGCCAGTCGTGCGCGCAGGGGCAGGGTGTTGAGGTCTTCCACCAGCCCGAACAGCGTGCGGATGCGGCGCGCCTGCAGCCGCATCAGCGCTTCGTACAGCTCCACGTGCGCAGCCAGGATCTTCTGGAAGTCGGCCCGCGCCACGCACAGGATGGTGGTGTCCCCATGCGCATAGGCGTCGTGCGTGCGCCGGTCCCCGTCGAACATCGCCACGTCGCCGAACCAGATGCCCGGCTCCACGTAGGTCAGCGTCACCTGCTTGCCCGAGACGGCCGTCGAGCTGACGCGCACCGCGCCCTTGGCGCAGGCGATCCAGTGGTCGGGAGGATCGCCGCGGGCAGCGATCAGGTCGCCGTCCTTGAAGCGTTTGACGAAAGCGCATCGGAGAATGTCGTGCCGTAGCGATGGAGAAAGAGAAGAAAACCAGCGACCGCTGTTGATCGCTTCACGTTCTTCGATGGTAAGAATGGGGTCGTCCATTGGTCTGTCCTGTCGGCGACTGAAAAACTGGAGGGTGTCGCAGGAGCGACGGCGTGCCGCTACTCGTAGTGCGGTGGTTTCTTCTCGATGAACGCGGCAATGCCGATGCCCGCATTCGGGTGGTGCAGGTTGCGCACGAAGTGGTCGCGCTCCTGCGAGAGCTGCGACGCAAAGGTGGCGCCGGGCGCTTCGCTGAGCAGTTCCTTGATGCTGGCCAGCGAATTGGGCGCACGCTCATTGAGCCGGGCCGCCAGCGCCAGGGCGCTCGCAAGCGCCTGGCCGTGCTCGCTCAGTTCATTGACCAGCCCGAGCGCATGCAGCCGCGGCGCGCCGATGCGCTCGCCGCACATCAGCCACTCGCTGGCGAGTTGGCGCGGCAATGCACGGCCCAGCTGCCAGCTCAGGCCGCCATCGGGCGAGAGCGCCACGTTGCTGTAGGACGCTGCAAAGATCGCGTCGCGCGCGGCCACCACGAAATCGCAGGCCAGGGCCAGCGAGAAACCGGCGCCTGCAGCCGCGCCTTCCACCGCTGCGATGATGGGCTTGGGAAAGGCGCGGATCGAGTCGATCCAGTTGTGCAGCCCTTCGATGCTTTCGGCCTGCACGGAAGGATCGCGCTGCCGGTTGTCGGACAGCCGCTGCAGCGAACCGCCGGCGCAGAACCATGCGCCTTCGCCCACGATGACGACGCTGCGGATTTCGTCGCTGCTCTCGGCGCCGTTGAGCGCCTCGATGCCGGCGGCGTAGATCTCGGGGCCCAGTGCGTTGCGCTGGGTCGGGTTGGCGATCGTCAGCACCATGGTGCGTCCCTCGCTGGTGCTCTTCAGTTCGGCGGTCATCGCTGTGATGCTTTCGTTTTTTGGTGTTTGTCTGCTTATTCTTCTTCGTGCAGCAGGCTCAGGCCGATCGCGCCGCGGCGGCGCAGCCACGGGCTCGGGCGATAGCGCGGATCGCCGTAGACGGTCTGCAGGTTGAACAGCACTTCGAGCATGTTGGTCGGGCCGTACAGGTTGCCCATGGCCAGCGGGCCGCGCGGATAGCCCAGGCCCAGCTGCACCGCGGTTTCGAGGTCGGCCGGCGAACAGACGCGCTGCTGGCACATGTCCGCGGCAATGTTCACGATGGTGCCGATCACGCGCTGCGTCACGAAGCCGCCGCTGTCGCGGATCACGCTCACGGCCTTGCCATCGCGCGCGAAGAGCGCGTGCGCCGCATCGCGGATGTCGCGCCGCGTGGCGGGGTTGGTGGCGAGCACGCGGCGCTTGGTGGCGGCATCGTCGATCAGCATGTCGATGCCCATGGTGCGCGTGGCGTCCAGGCGCTCTACCGCGGCTACCGTGGTCACGTCGAAGCCCAGCGGCGCCACCAGGATCAGCGACGTGGGCGCCGCCGTGGCGCCGCTGTCGATCTGGGCGCCCAGCGCGTTCACCAGCCGCAACAGCTCGGCCCGCCGCGCGGCGCGGGGCGAGACCCAGACCGAGGGCATTGCCGCCACCACCGGCGGCGCCGGCTCGGCGGGCTGCTGCATCACGCCGTCGTTGTAGCGGTAGAAGCCCTCATTGGTCTTGCGCCCCAGCACGCCGGCCGCAAGCCGCTGGGCGGTGATCACGCTGGGACGGAAGCGCGGCTCCTCGTAGTACTGGTGGTAGATCGACTCCATCACCGGATGCGACACGTCGAGCGCGGTCAGGTCCATCAGCTCGAAGGGGCCCAGGCGAAAGCCCGCCTGCTCCTTCAGGATGCGGTCGATGGTGGCGAAATCGGCCACGCCTTCGCCGGCGATGCGCAGCGCTTCCGTGCCATAGCCGCGGCCCGCGTGGTTGACGATGAAACCCGGCGTGTCCTGCGCCTGCACGGCGCTGTGGCCCATCTGCACCGCATAGCCTGCGAGCTGCTTGCAGACCTCGGCCGAAGTCTTGAAGCCGGCCACCACCTCGACCACTTTCATCAGCGGCACCGGGTTGAAGAAGTGAAAGCCCGCCACGCGCTCCGGATGCGCGAGCCCGGCCGCGATGGCCGTGACCGACAGCGACGAGGTGTTGGTGGCCAGCGTGGCCGTGGGTGCGATCACTGTTTCGAGCTCGCGGAACAGCTTGCGCTTGACCTCGAGATCTTCGACCACCGCTTCGATCACCAGGTCGCACTGGGCCAGCGCCCCGACCGAGTCGACCGCCTTCACGCGCGCGATCTGTGCATCGCGCGCCGCGGCGTCGATCTTGCCCTTCTCGTGCAGCTTGTTCCATTGGGCCATGAGGGCTTCGCGCCCGCGCTCGGCGGCACCTGCAAAACTGTCGAGCAGCAGCACTTCGCTGCCTGCCTGGGCCGCGATCTGTGCGATGCCTCGGCCCATGGCGCCGGCGCCGACGACGCCGATCCGGGTGTAGTTGACTGTCATTGGAAAAAAGATCTTCGCTGGTTGGTAGGCGTCCGGGTCCGCTTGCAGGCACCGGGCCCGGAGTTTTGCGCAGCCTTCGATTTTGCAGCCATCGGCCGCCGGGCCATGCCGGGTTTTACGCGGGGCCGCGCTGTCAGGCGGGCCGGCGGCTGCGGTCGATGGCCACACTCAGGCCGATGGCCGCGAGCAGCAGGGCAAAACCAGCCCAGTTCATCCATGCCACCGCGTCGTTGGCAAGCAGCCATCCACCCAGGCCGGCGCCCACCGCCTGGCCGACATAGATGCCGGAACTGTTCAGCGCCACCGAGCCCGGCGCGAGCGCGGGGGCCAGGCTGACCAGCCTTGCCTGCTGCGCCGAACTGGTCGCGAAGCAGCCCAGGCCCCAGGGCACGAGCACCGCCGCCAGCCACGGCAGCGTGCCGGCCCATGGCCACAGGAAGAGGCTCAGCGCAATCAGCGAACTCGTCAGGAGCACCATGCGGCCCGCGCCCACGCGGTCGATGAACCGGCTCACGAGCATGTTGCCCGCGAGGCCGAACACGCCGAACAGCGCCCACATCAGGCTCAGCATGGTGGGATCTGCGCCGAAGTCCCGCTTCAGGATCGGCCCGAAATAGCTGAACAGCACGAACTGGCCGGCGCCCTGCAGCGCCGTGACCGAGACGATGCCCATCAGCACCGGGCTGCGCAGCACGCGCGCCCAGGCGGCTGCCGTCAGCGCCGCGGGGCGAATCCCCTGCGGCAGGGTCAGCCAGACCGATGCCGCGCTCGCGACGCTGAGCAGCGCAATCGCACCGAAGGCCATGCGCCAGCCGAAATGGCCGCCCACCAGCGCACCGATGGGCAGGCCGAGCACCGAGGCCAGCGACCAGCCCAGAAAGACGAAGGTCACGGCGCGGCCGCGATGCTCCGGCGGCACCAGCATGCCGGCGCAGGCCGCGGCCTGGGGCGTGAAGATCGCAGGCGCCACCACCGTGAGCATGCGCACCGGCAGCAGGGCGCCGAAGCTCGGCATCAGGGCCGCAATGGCATGCCCGGCCGCGTACCAGAGCAGGGTGAGGGCGAGCAGCTGGCGGCGGTCCCAGCCTGCGACCGCCGCCGCCAGCAGCGGCGCGCCCAGGCACATCACGACCGCAGCAACCGTGATCAGCTGACCCGCGGTCGCCACCGAGACAGACAGCGACGCGCTGATTTCGTTGAGCGTGCCCGGCACCACCATCACGCCCGTGCCGATCACGAAATTGCCGGCCAGCAAGGCCCACAGTGCGCCGCGCGGCGCGGGGCGGCTCACTGAAGAACCTTCGGCTGCGGTATCCGCCCTGAGGCGGCCCGGCGGCTCATGGAATCACCGGCGAACCTGCAGCGCGCCGGGGTTCACGATGTTGGTGGGGTTGCCCTTGATGAAGCTCACGACATTGTCGAAAGCCTGGCCGAAGTAGCTTTCGTAGCTGTCCTGCTCGACATAGCCGATGTGCGGCGTGCAGATGCAGTTCTCCAGCCGCAGCAGCGCATGGCCCTGCAGCGGCGGCTCGCTCTCGAACACGTCGACCGCCGCCAGTCCGGGCCGGCCGCGGTTGAGCGCAGCGAGGAGTGCATCGGCCTCGACCAGTTCGGCGCGCGAGGTGTTGACGAAGAGCGCCGTCGGCTTCATGCGCGAAAGGTCTTCGAGCTTGACCAGGCCGTTGGTTTCCTCGTTGAGCCGCAGATGCACCGACAGCACGTCGGCCGCGGCGAAGAACTCGTGGCGGTTCTGCGCCACCTGGAAGCCGTCGGACCGCGCCTTGGCGCAGCTTGCCTCGCGCCCCCAGATCACCACCTGCATGCCGAAGGCCTGCCCGTAGCGCGCCACCAGCTGGCCGATGCGGCCGTAGCCCCAGATGCAGAGCGTCTTGCCCTTGAGCACCGAGCCCAGCCCGAAATTGGGCGGCATGGAGGCCGACTTGAGCCCCGACTGCTGCCAGGCTCCGTGCTTGAGGTTGCTGATGTACTGCGGCAGGCGGCGCATGGCCGCCATGATCAGCGCCCAGGTCAGCTCGGCAGGCGCCTGGGGCGAGCCGGTGCCCTCGGCCACCGCCACGCCGCGCTCCGTGCAGGCCGTGACGTCGATATGGCCGCCGACGCGCCCGGTCTGCGAAATGAGCTTGAGCTTGGGGAGCTTTTCGATCAGCTGGCGGGAGATCTGGGTGCGCTCGCGGATCAGCACGATCACGTCGGCATCCTTCAGCCTGACCGAAAGCTGCCCGATGCCCTTGACCGTGTTGGTGTAGACCTTGGCTGCGTACGCGTCCAGCTTGGCGGCGCAGCGCAGCTTGCGCACGGCGTCCTGGTAATCGTCGAGGATCACAATGTTCATGGCGTGCCATTGTGCCTCGCAGCATTGGCATGACGCGCGTGTGAACGTTTGGATACCCACCCCGGGCAGTGGTCACCGGGGTGCACGGGTTCAGTGCAACTGGGTGGAGCGGGGCGCGGGGCTGATGGTTTCCATCGCCTCGAGTGCCGCCAGCCGGTCGAGCTCGGCGCAGACGTCGGCCATGCGGCCCGAAATCACCATGCGGTTGGTGTTGCGTCTTTCGCCCTGCGGGCCGTCGACCACGCGGATGACGCGCAGCGGCCGCACGGGCGCCGGCGCCGCCTTGGGGGTTGCCGCGTGGTCGCGGGCCGCGCAGGCCGGCCGGACTGCGACGTAGCGCAACCCGGCGGAGCTGCTGCCGGTGTCGCGCCGCGCCGGGCGGCGTGCCGGCAGCAGCCGGCTTGCAAGCGATTGCAGCGGCATCCACAAATCAGCGATGGCGAGGAGGGCGATTCCCATGTGAACTCCAAAAAAGTCTGAGGTTGAACACAGGCAGGATTTCTTTGAATGGACGCAACAGGGTGATGGCGACAAAGCGCCATACGCCCGCCACCTGTTGCGGCCGGATGGGTTGCTGCTTTCGGCAGGCCGCGAAGGGCTACATCAGCATGGTGTTGCGGATCAGGCCCACCGCCAGGCCTTCGATCTCGAAGGGCTCGCCGGGCTGGACCACGATGGTCGGGTAGTCAGGGTTTTCAGCATGCAGCTCGATGACCTGCTTGTTGCGCTTGAGGCGCTTGACCGTGACTTCGTCGCCCAGGCGCGCCACCACGATCTGGCCGTTGCGCGCTTCCTTGGTGGCCTGGACCGCGAGCAGGTCGCCGTCCATGATGCCGGCGTCGCGCATGGACATGCCGCGCACCTTGAGCAGGTAGTCGGGCTGGCGCTGGAACAGCGTGTTCTCGACGTAATAGGTCTGGTCGACGTGTTCCTGCGCGAGGATGGGCGAGCCCGCCGCCACGCGGCCGATCAGAGGCAGCGCGAGCTGCGACATGCCGGGCAGCGAGAGGGAGAATTGGCCGCCTTCGCGGTGGCGCGTCTCATTGAGCGAGCGCAGCGCGTCGCCCTTGAGCCGGATGCCGCGCGAAGTGCCGCTGACAAGTTCGATCACGCCCTTGCGGGCCAGCGCCTGCAGGTGTTCCTCGGCGGCATTGGCCGACTTGAAACCCAGCTCATTGGCGATTTCGGCCCGCGTGGGCGGCGCGCCGGTACGGGCAATGGCGCTCTGGATCAAGTCCAGGATCTGCTGCTGGCGGGCGGTAAGCTTCACGGCGAACTGCATATGTGGTTCCTTGCGGCACTGGCTGAATATCCAGTACCTGTATTTTTAACCAGTTTTTAAAAGTTGGCAACCCATGGTTAATTCCCCTTCCTCCGGCCTGCGGCGCATCGTGGTCCTGGGCACCGGCGGCACCATTGCAGGCCGGGCCGCGAGCGGCGCCGACAACATTGGCTACACCGCTGGAGAGGTGGGCGTGGCGGACCTGCTCGGCGGCATCGATGCGCCCGCAGGCGTGGCGCTCGTGGCGGAGCAGGTGGCGCAGCTCGACAGCAAGGACATGGCTTTCGACGTCTGGCTGCAGCTCGCCACGCGCTGCACGTTCTGGCTGGCCGAAGCCGACGTGGCGGGCGTGGTGATCACGCACGGCACCGACACCATCGAGGAAACGGCTTACTTCCTTCAGGCGGTGCTTGCGCCCGGCAAGCCCGTGGTACTGACCTGCGCCATGCGCCCGGCCAGCTCGCTCTCGCCCGACGGTCCGCAGAACCTGCGCGATGCGATCGCCGTCGCGGCCACACCGGCGGCGCACGGCGTGGCGGTGGTCTGCGCGGGTGCCATCCACGGCGCGCTCGATGTGCAGAAGGTGCACACCTACCGCCCGGACGCGTTTTCATCGGGCGATGCCGGGCCGATCGGCTATGTGGAAGAGGGCGCGGTGCGGCGCCTGCGCGACTGGCCGCAGGTGGTGGGCGGGGCCGCGAAGCTTCCTGAAGCGAAGGCAGGGGCGGAGGTGCGCTGGCCGCGCGTGGAGATCGTCACCAGCCATGCGGGCGCAAGCGGCGCGCTCGTCGACCTGCTGCTGCAGGAGCGCGCATCGGGCGCTGCCGAACCGATCCGCGGACTGGTCGTGGCCGCGACCGGCAATGGCACGGTGCACCATGCGCTCGAGGCGGCGGCGCTGCGGGCGCAGGCCGCGGGCGTGGCAGTGCTGCGTGCCACCCGTTGCGCGAACGGACGCATCCTGCCCAAGCCCGGCGATCCGCTGCGGGACGCCGGTGCGCTCACGCCCGTCAAGGCGCGCATCGCGCTGATGCTGGAACTGATGGAAACGGCGGCCGCCTGAGCGGCGGCCGCGGGCAGCCGAGGAGGCTCAGCTGCTGAGGGCCGCGAGTGCGCGCTGCTTGATCTCTTCGACGCTGCCCACGCCCTGGATCGCGCGGTACTTCGGCGCCGAAGCCGGATCGGCCTTGGCCCAGGCCGAGTAGTAGTCGACCAGCGGACGCGTCTGCTGGCTGTAGACCTCGAGCCGCTTGCGCACGGTTTCTTCCTCGTCGTCCTTGCGCTGGATCAGGTCTTCGCCCGTGACGTCGTCCTTGCCTTCCACTTTGGGCGGATTGAACTTGACGTGGTAGGTGCGGCCCGACGCAGGATGTGAACGGCGGCCGCTCATGCGTTCGATGATGTCGCTGAACGGCACGTCGATTTCGAGCACGTAGTCGAGCTTGACGCCAGCCGCCTTCATGGCGTCGGCCTGGGGAATGGTGCGGGGGAAGCCGTCGAACAGGAAGCCGCTGGCGCAATCGGGCTGCGCGATGCGTTCCTTCACGAGGTTGATGATCAGGTCGTCGCTCACGAGCCCACCGGACTCCATGACGGCCTTGGCCTGCTGTCCGAGCGGGGTGCCGGCCTTGACGGCGGCGCGCAGCATGTCGCCGGTCGAAATTTGAGGGATGCCGTATTTCTGGCAGATGAAGGCTGCTTGCGTGCCTTTGCCCGCCCCGGGCGCGCCCAGCAAAATTAGTCTCATGGTGTCCTCGGAGGGTTCTTCGATCTTGTGTCGCGCCAAGCGTCAGCCCGGGAGCGGGGCAAGGCGGAGTTGCGTCGAGGATAGCATGCGAGCGCGTGAAGAATTTCCGCTGCCACGCTTGCGGCAGCGCACTTTTTAGCGCGCCGGTTCGGCGGCGAAGACCGCGCGCACGCGCTCGAGGTCCGCGGGGGTATCGACGCCGGGCCCGGGTGCGACATGGCTGACGTGCACCGCAATGCGATGCCCGTGCCACAGCGCACGCAGCTGTTCGAGCGCTTCGGTGGCCTCGACGGGCGCAGGTGCCAGCGAAGGAAAGCTGCGCACGAAGCCGGCGCGGTAGCCGTAGATGCCGATGTGCCGCAGCGGAGCCGGTGCGGGCAGCACGGAGGGTGGCGCGCCATTGGCGGAACCGTCGCGCCACCATGGAATGGGCGCGCGGCTGAAGTACAGCGCGTTGCCTTGTGCATCGAGCACCACCTTCACCACGTTCGGGTTCAGGAAGTCGTCGAGCGAGTCGATCTCGTGGGCCGCCGTGCTCATGGCGGCTTCCGGATGTGCGGCCAGCGCGGATGCGACGGCGTCGATCAGCGCGGGGTCGATCAGCGGCTCGTCGCCCTGGACGTTGACGACGATGTCGTTGCCGTCCAGCCCCAGTTGTTCGCAGGCTTCGGCCAGGCGGTCGGAGCCGCTCGGGTGGTCCTGGCGGGTCAGGATGGCTTCCACGCCATGCCTTGCGCACGCCTCGACGATGGCCGCGTCGTCGCCCGCCACCACCACGCGCGCGGCGGCGGATTGGCCGGCACGCCGGGCCACGCGCACCACCATGGGCAGGCCGGCGATGTCGGCCAGCGGCTTGTTGGGCAGCCGCGTCGAAGCCAGCCGGGCCGGCACCAGGACAGTGAAGTTCATTGATGCACCCTTGGCGCTGCGCGCCTTCCCGCCAGGCGGGAGCGAGCTTGCTTGGGGCGGCCCGGCGCGGCGCTCACAGCCCCAGCTCTTCGTCGGACAGCGTGCGCGCTTCGTTCTCGAGCAGCACGGGGATGCCGTCGCGCACCGGATAGGCCAGGCGCGCGCTGCGCGAGCAGAGTTCCTGCTTCTCCGGGTTCCAGGTCAGCGGGCCCTTGGTGACGGGGCAGACGAGCAGTTCAAGCAGCTTGGTATCCATCGAGCGATGATAGCTTTGCGTCGAGCGCCGCGAAGAATTCCGGCGAGGGTGTGAAGTCCAGCGGCACCGCCAGCACGTCGGGCGCCCTGGGCCACAGCTTGACGGCGTCTTTTTCGGTGCAGACGAGGCGCTGCCCGGTCCCGGCGGGGCGCTGCCACCCTTCGAAATCGTGGTGGTCCGGCAGGGCGATCGTCTCGGAAAGCGTCAGCCCGCGCGCCCGCAGCATGCCGAAGAATGCTTCGGGCCGCGCAATGGCCGCCAGCGCGATCAGCGGTTCGCCGGCCAGTGTCTCGAGCGGCGTGCGTTTGCCGTCGCTGGCCACGGCGTTTTGTGCAAGTGCACGGGTGGCGGTGTAGCCGCTCTTGAAGGCGGGATGTTCTCCGCTGTGGAGCACCAGGTCGCAAGGGCGCGGCCAGCGCTCGCGCAGCGGGCCTGCGGGCAGCCGCCAGCCGTTGCCCACGCCGCGGTCGTCGAACACGCAGATCTCGATGTCGCGCGCCAGCGCCAGGTGCTGCAGCCCGTCGTCGCTCACGATGACCTGCGTGGCCGGGTGCCGGGCGAGCAGGGCGCGCGCAGCCTCGATGCGGCGCCGCGCCACGAACACCGGCGCGCCGGTGGCACGGCGAATCAGCAGCGGTTCATCGCCGGCGTCGGCAGCGCTGCTCTCGGCGAGCACTTCGCGGCAGTCGCCGGTGCGGCGGCCGTAGCCGCGCGACACCACGCCAACCTGCAACCCGCGGGCCTGCAGGTGCCGCACGACCGCCATCACGACCGGGGTCTTGCCTGCGCCCCCAGCAATCACGTTGCCAACCACGATCACCGGCACGCGGACGCGTCCGGTCGTGCGCCATCCCTTCCGGTAGAGCCAGTGCCGCAGCCCGAAAAGCGCTGCGTAGACCAGCGACAGGGGCCACAGCAGGCAGGCGAGGACGCCGCGATCCAGCCAGGCGCGCTGCAGCCGCGAGGCCGGCACAGCGATCGGGCCGGTGGTGCCGGTGGTGCTGCGGCCCTGCGACGGCACTCAGTGCCCTGTTTGCGCCGACGACTGGGCTGCGAAAGTGATCTGCACCAGGCCCACGCGGCGAGCGGCTTCCATCACCGTGATCACGGCCTGGTGCGGGCTGCTGGCGTCGGCGCTGATGATGACCACGCTGTCCTTGCCGCCTGTGGCGGCCGCGCCCAGCGCGGCAGCCACGGTGTCCACGTTGCGGTCGGCCACGGGCTTCTTGTTGATCGAGTAGCGGCCGTCGGCGGAGACCGCCACGATCACTTCCTTGGGATAGTCGCGCTGCGAATCCACGTCCGCCGTCGGCAGCCGAAGCTGCATTTCGGTGAATTTGCTGTAGGTGGTCGACAGCATCAGGAAGATCAGGATGACCAGCAGCACGTCGATGAACGGGATCAGGTTGATCTCCGGCTCATCGCGCGCGCCATGGCGAAACTGCATGCGGCCGCGGGTCATGGCAAGTCTCCGCCGGGCAGCGCGGCACAGGCAGCGGCAAGCGATGCGAAGCCCATCATCTCCGCAATGCGTTCAGGTGACGCGCGAAGCGCTCGCCCGACAGTTCCAGGTTGAGCAGGTATTCGTCGACCCGGCTGCGGAAATAGCGCCAGAAGATCAAGGTCGGAATGGCCACGATCAGGCCGAAAGCCGTGTTGTACAGCGCGATCGAAATGCCGTGCGCCAGCTGCGCGGGATTCCCCGAGCCCACCGCGCCGCTGCCGGGCGACTGCGACCCGAAGATCTCGATCATGCCGATGACCGTGCCCAGCAGGCCGAGCAGCGGCGCCGCCGATGCAATGGTGGCCAGCGCCGGCAGGTAGCGCTCCAGCTTGTGCGCCACGGTGCGGCCCGAAGCCTCCATGGCCGCGCGCAGGTCGTCCTCGGTGCAGCGCGGATTGGCATTGAGCGCCCGCAGGCCGGCGGCCAGCACCTGTCCGAGCATCGAGTTGCGCTCGAGCTTGGTCACCACGTCGGGCCCCGGCACCGCGCCGTGCGACACGGTAATGGCTTCGTCGAGCAGCTTGGGCGGCAGGACCCTCACGGTTTTGAGGCTTGTGAAACGTTCGATAACCAAGGCGAGCGCGATGATCGAACAGGCGAGCAATGGCCAGATCGGCCAGCCCGCGGCAACTATGATGGAAAACAAGGAATCCTCCGGCCCCGTAGACTGCAAATGCGCGGCGATTATCCACCGAGGCCACCATCGCCACGCGGCTTGTTTGCATGTCAGCGAAGACGCACAGATTCTGTGGATAACTTTGTGATTAACCCGCTGCGCAACTTGTCCGGACCCGCATGGGACGGGCCTCCCGCTAGATCGATCGAATTTTGAGCAGTTCTTTTTTCAATGAAATCAACAGCTTGCACGACAAACCGTGCACCTGTTCCGTATCGAGGCCGCGGCACCGAGGCCGGGCAACCCACTGTGGAAGAGTGGCCGCCGGCCGGGCGGGCGTCCTGTGAACCTGCGTGACGCGAATCCAACGCCGGGCCCGCGGATCTGGGCTGTCGGCGCGCTGTGCCGGGCGGTGGCCGACGCGCTCGATGCGCGCTTCAATCCGGTCGCCGTGCGCGGCGAGATTTCCGGCTTCTCGCGCGCGTCGAGCGGACACTGTTACTTCGCGCTCAAGGATTCGTCCGGCCAGCTGCGCTGCGCAATGTTCCGGCGCGCTGCGGGCCTGCTCGATTTTTCGCCGCGCGACGGCGACCAGGTCGAAGTGCGCGGGCGCCTTGCGGTGTACGAGCCGCGCGGCGACCTGCAACTGGTGGTCGAAAGCCTGCAGCGCGCCGGCCAGGGGGCGCTGTTCGAGCAATTCCTGCAACGCAAGGCGCGGCTCGAGGCCGAAGGGCTCTTCGATCCGGAGCGCAAGCGCGCGCTGCCGGTCATGCCGCGTGCGGTCGGGCTCGTCACCTCGCTTGGCGCCGCGGCGCTGCACGACGTGGTCACGGCGCTGCGGCGCCGCGTGCCGCACATCCCCGTGGTCCTGGCGCCGGCCGCGGTGCAGGGCGCCAATGCACCGGCGGAACTCGTGCGCGCGCTGCAATCGCTGTACACACTGGAGCCGGCCGTTGACGTGATCCTGCTGGTGCGCGGCGGCGGCTCCATCGAGGATCTCTGGTCCTTCAACGACGAAACCCTGGCGCGCACCATCGTCCAAAGCCCGGTTCCGCTGATCTGCGGCGTTGGCCACGAAACCGACTTCACCATTGCCGACTTCTGCGCCGACCTGCGCGCGCCCACGCCCACGGCCGCGGCGGAGCTCGTCAGCGCGCCCCAGGCGATGTGGCTTGGTGCGATCGATCTGCTGAATAAACGGCTCGACAGTGCGCTGGGGGCACGCCTCGACATTCTGGGGCAGCGCCTCGACCAGGCGGCAGCGCGACTGGGGCGGCCCTCCGGACTGGTGGCGCGCCAGCAGCTGCGGCTCGCTCACCATTCGCAGCGGCTGCGCTATGCGCTGCTGTCCAGGGCCGAGCGCCTTGCCCAGGTGCCGCGCACGATTGCCGCCGATTTCCCGCTCAGGCTCGAGCGCGCGATGGCGCAGCGGCGCGAGCGGCTGGAACGTGTCGCCTTGCGCCTGCGGTTGCTCGATCCTGCGCTGGTGCTCCAGCGCGGCTATGCCTGGCTCACCGATCCTGAGGGCCGCGCGATCGTCAGCGCCAAGAAGCTGAGCCCGGGCGACGCCGTGGTCGCGCGGCTCGCCGATGGTTCGGTCGACCTGACCGTGACGCCCGGCAAAACGGGAACACGTCCGACGCCGGGCGCGTAATTCCTTTCTAGAATCCTTTATTCCCCACAACCAACCCACGAGAAAAACCCATGGAACATGTGCTCCCACCCCTGCCATACGCTCTTGACGCGCTGGCACCCGAGTACTCGAAGGAAACGCTCGAGTACCACTACGGCAAGCACCACAACGCCTACGTGGTGAACCTCAACAACCTGCAAAAGGGCACCGAGTTCGAATCGATGCCCCTTGAGGAAATCGTCAAGAAGTCCAGCGGCGGCATCTACA
>Ga0209051_1000466_pt1 | contig 53034 bp, 51 predicted proteins | sample AraplaCvi_mMS_r2_2_FD_184286 | JGI IMG/M metagenome (GOLD analysis project Ga0209051, IMG submission 184286) | Arabidopsis root microbial communities from North Carolina, USA - plate scrape MF_Cvi_mMS_r2 (SPAdes) (version 2) | ecosystem: Host-associated > Plants > Roots > Endosphere | place...
ACCCCAACCTTGGCAAGGTTGTGCGCTACCAACTGCGCTACATCCGCGTGCTTCGAGCGAGTTCGTCGCTCTATGCGAAGCACGACGATAGTGCATCGACACTCGGCACCACAAATCTCGACGACACGGCCGAATGGGCGCCGTTCCCAACACTGGATCTGCTGCCGGCCACCCGGCGACCAGACCGCGCTTCGCCGTGGCGGACGGGTCGCTGCGATCCAGTTCTCGCCGTCGTGGCGGAAAGGTGTTGGGCGTGGGAAGGTTCGGAAGGTGCGTGCTGTGGCGGCCCGTGCCTGGCGCGTGCCAGCCCTCTGGTGACTTCCTGGGTGAGGGAGTGGTTCCTGGTCGTGGTCTCCCGCTTGGCGGCACGGTGATCCGGCGGAGCGTCGCACGGGGACGGCTCACGGGTAGCGCTCCGGCGGCGGGCGTGAACGCCGATGGCGGTGCGAAGGGGCTCTCCGGTTCCGGGACGGCCTTGCGTGCGTGATAATGTTCCTCGTCGTTCACCGGTGATTGTCCGGTGCACCCACGGTCTCGTAGCTCAGTGGGAGAGCGTCCGCCTCACACGCGGAAGGTCGCTGGTTCGATACCAGCCGGGACCACCAGTAAAAGCTCAATCCAAGGGCGACTTTGGAACTGTTCGGGGCGCGACGCATGGCCTCAACTGACGGTCACGGGGCAACCTGGGGCCCAAGCATGCGGGCTACTCCGGCGGGCGGTCGTCGAGCTCGTCCAAGGCAGACGCCACCAAGTCGAGTTCGCCGTCGTAACGGTCCGCTCAGATGTGCGCCGTCACCGTGTCGGACGCGTGGCCCATCGTCTTCTGCAACAAGCAGAGATCGGCACGAGCCCGGCGGGCCAGCGACGCATAGCTATGCCGCAGGTCGTGCGCGCGCATCTTGGGTCGCTCGATCTCGACGATGGCTGTACGCCATCGCGTGGAGCGTTTCCCGTTCTCGAGTCCGAGCAGGGCGCCGTTGGGCGAGGTGATGGCGGGAGCTCCCGGAGGCCGATCCGACACACGGTTGGTCAGGCTCGGCAAGAGCCCTTTACGCGGCGGACGCAGACCCCAGGGGTATGGGCGGAAACGTCACCGTCACCTGCGATCGTTCGCTCATCCAGCCTCGACGCCGAAGCCATCGACGCGCTGAATGTTCATTCTGGACCGGCCGCAATCTCGACGAGTCCGGTGTTGACGTCGTAAACCATTCCCACGCAGTGCATTCCGTCCGGCAGGTCATCAGCACCCTTGATGGTCGCGACATCGACGACCACTGCTGCGTGGGGGTCCCCCACGCTCTTGGCGTCCAAGGAGCCTTCCTCGACACCGAAGAAGCCCGCCAGTTTGAACCGCTCACCCTGCATCCGCAGAATTCCACAGTCGGTGTGCTGCAGGACCACAAACGTCCATCCTTGGTCGAAATCGCCCCCTGCCGCCTGAGTCAGCTTGCGCAGCAACACCAATTCATCCAACACCGACGATGTCACCCGCCCGCCGATGTTGCGGATCACAGCCGATTCACCCAGATCGAGTCCGAGAATGAGGGATGGGTCGACCCGCGGGTCCACGCAGCCAATGACGAAGACCTTCAGCGACGGGATGATCTTCAACCCGGACGCGAACCGGTGCGTTGCGAACCCTGCGTTGCCTTGGATCAAATGCTGCACTGAGTCACTCATGGTCACTCCTGAAGTCGAAGCCGCCGGTTGAGACGCGTGAATCGTGGTCGCTGGCTGCGTCAAGAGTGCTCCGCGTCGTGCTGGGGATAAAGCGTCAATACCCGATCGCATTCATCGGGTGCAGTGATGAATCGGGAGTCGTAGTGTGCGTCTGTGGAGTTCCGCCAACTCGAGGCCTTCGTGGCCGTCGCCACTGAGCTTCACTTCGGCCGGGCCGCCGAAAGACTTCACATGTCGCAGCCCACGTTGAGTGAGCTGGTACGCCGACTGGAGCGCGAAATGGGCACCCCGCTGTTGACGCGAACGACCCGCCGGGTCGCGCTGACCAGCGCGGGCGCGGAACTTCTCAGCCGAGCAAGGGCCATCGTCAGCGACGTGTCAGAAGCGACCGCCGCGGTACGCCGCGCCGCCAACGGCGAGGTAGGCACTGTCCGGTTGGGCATCGTGCCCAACGTCGAGCCAATCCTGGCGCCACACGTCGCCGACGCACTCCGTCGGCACGCTCCCGACATCAGCCTCGACGTCCACCGGATGTGGCCGATGGACTTGCAGCAGGCTGTCGTGGACGGGGTAGTCGACGTAGGGCTCACGTGTGGTGTGGCGGTCGACCCGCCAGGCGTCGTCGGTGAGGTGTTCTGTGGTGAACGCGCTTTGGTGGGGCTGCGCTCCACCCATCGCCTTGCCGACCGCGAGAGCGTCGACCTGACGGAATTGGCGGGGGAGACCTTCGGAATTCCCAGTGCGTCCTTGTATCCGGAATGGGCACTGGGACAACGACGGCTGCTCGAGACCGCGGGTATCTTTCCGCCGACCGTGGAGTTGGAAACGACCGACGTCGGGGCGACGGGGTGGACCAGGCAGTCAGGCGTCGAGTGGGTCATGACCGGTGCCGCGTTGGGCGGGTTTGACGAACAAGCACGACTCATACCGTCCACGACCGGGTTGTTCCTTTATAAGCTGCAATGGAGTTCGGCGCGCACCCAGACTGCGGCCGCCGCCCGCTTCGTTCAGTTGATCCTCACCGTCGACGTCCCCCAGGGGTGGGTCACCCAATCTGGGCACCTGCGCTTCGAGGGTGCCAGCTCGGCCGAGGTGAAAGAGGAGCCATGACCACCATTGAAGATCTGACTCGTCGCAACGCCACCTTCACCACCGTGGGCTTCGACCCATGGCTGACTATCAACCCCCGGGGCAACATGATGATCGTCGGATGCGTCGACCCGCGGGTCGACCCGGCGCACGTACTCGGTCTCAGCAATGGCGAGGCGGCGATCATCCGCAACGTCGGCGGGCGCATCACGCCGTCGACCTTGCGGACGATGACCATGCTGGGCAAGGTGGGCAAGGCCAACGCCGACACCCATGTCCCCGGAACGTGGAACCTCGTCATCCTGCACCACACCGACTGCGGCATGACCGATCTGGTTCCATACCCGGACCTGCTCGCGGAGTACTTCGAGATCCCGACGAATGAACTGGGTGCGAAGTCCATCCCGGATCCCTACGGATCCGTGCGTGTCGACGTCGCACTGATCCTCGATACCCTCCGTGGCAGCGACTTCCTGGTGTCCGGACTGGTCTACGACGTCACGACCGGTCGGATCGATGCCGCGGTTCCGCTTACCCCGCTACGGCCGGGGTAGCGCCTCAATCTCCAAGCAAGCCAACGCATTCAACACACCGAGTACCCGTGTTTCACGGGCAGCCGATGACCGCATCGTGGTGTGCCAGGCGACGGAGTGACGTGACCCCGTGGCGACCAGACACGCAGGGCGGAGCCGACGCCATTGATCGGCGGGGCCTATCAGTGCCTTCGGATATTGCGCCTTTATCCCAGGCTCCCCGCGAGGCATCGTTGGCCGTGTCGCACAGCGTTCCCGACAACGGGCGGACTGTGATCATTTCCTGAGGGGTAGCAATGACCAGTCCGCCCGACTCGAAGACCGTCTTGATTTCTGGTGCGGCTGGTGACACGGGCCGCCCGGCCGTCGCCGAGTCGATCAAGCTGGGGCTCACCGTACGGGCCCTGGTTCACAGCATGGACGAGCGTGCGCACGCCTTGGCCGCCCTTGGCGCCGAGATCGTTGAGGGCGACCTGCTCGACATCAACACCATTCGACCGGCGATGGAGGGCGTCGATTCCGCTTATCTCGTCTGGCCGGTGGCGCCCGGCCTCATCCATGCCACGGTGAACTTCGCCCAAGCCGCGAAGGAGGCTGGCGTCGGGACGGTGCTCAACCAGTCCCAACGGTCCGCGGACCGGTGGTCGACGAGTGACTCGTGTCGTGACTCCTTCATCGCCGAACAAGTCCTGGACTGGTCCGGGTTGAACGTCGTGCACCTGCGGCCGACCTACTTCCTGGAATGGCTGCTCTACCCGTGGCAGCTGCCTTACTTGCAGCAGGGTGTGCTGCGCATGCCCGTCGGCAAGGGCAGGCATTCCCCGATCGCCGCATACGACCAGGGCCGCGTCATCGCCCGACTGCTGCAGAACTCCGGGGGTCACATCGGCACCACGATCCCGATCTCGGGGCCCGTGGAGATGGATCACGAACAGATGGCGGCCGAGCTCACCGAGGCGTTGGGCAGGCCCATCGTCTTCCAGGATCTGCCGGTCCAGGAGTACGTCGAGTCCTTGAAGGACATGGGCGTGCCACCGTATGTCGTCCAGCACCTCGGCGGCGCCATGGTCGACTACCAGCACGGGCACATGTCCGGGGCCGACGACAACGTCGAGAAGCTGACCGGGCGCCGATCGATGACCGTTGGCGAGTTCGCCCGCGCACACGCCGACATCCTCAACGCGACCCCCAGCTGACCCAACCGTTGGCCGGTGGAGTGCGACACCCCGCGGGAACGTCTACGGCGAGCGCAAGGCGGACGAACCTGGCCACCGCGGCGGTCTGAGCCCTGTCGTGACTCCATTGCAGCTTGCGCGGCCTCAGCTGACGCAACTCCATGAGCCCGAGGTCAGGCGACTACCACCGACGGCGACGCCGCCTCGATTGATCGTGGCAACCGATCAGTGTGCGCGGATATTGCCCCTTTTTCCCTCCTGGCTTGCGGCGCATTGTCTAGTCAAGCCGCTCAACGGCTTTCACCACCGAACGTCAATGCCACGCCACAGACACACCAAGCAACCCTTGAGGAGCACCGACATGGCGACGCCGACCAAGACAAACCCCGTCATCTTCATCCACGGCCTGTGGATCCATTCCGCAGCCTGGGCGCCTTGGATCGAACTGTTCGAGAGCCGCGGCTACAGCGCCTCGGCGCCTGGCTGGCCAGGTGACGGGCCCACCGTCGCCGACACCCGGGCCAACGCCGACGCGCTCAACGACCAGGGCCTTGCCGAGATCTTCAACCACTACGCCGAACTCATCGGCACCCCCGAGGTCAAACCCATCGTGGTGGGTCACTCATTCGGTGGGCTGATCGCCGAGGAACTGCTCGCCAACAATCTGGTCGCCGCCGCGGTGGCGATCGACCCGGCGGGGGTCAAGGGCGTCAAGGCGCTGCCGTTCGCGCAGCTGAAGTCAGCGTTCCCGGTGCTGAGCAACCCGGCCAATCTGCACCGGACGGTGTCGTTGAACGCCAAACAGTTTCGCTACGGCTTCGGCAACACACTGACCGAGGAGGAATCCGACGCCCTCCACGACGCCTGGACCATTCCCGGGCCGGGCAGGCCGCTATTTCAAGGAGCCAGCGCCAACTTCTTCCCGCATTCCCCAGCCAAGGTCGACACCCACCTGGCCGACCGTGGACCGCTGCTGTTGACCTCAGGCACCGAGGACCACACCGTCCCCCTCAAGGTCACCAAGGAAGTCTTCGACATGTACGCCAAGGGGGAGAGCGACACCGAGTTCCACGTCTTCCAAGGCAAAGGACATTCCCTGACCATCGACAGCGGCTGGAATGACGTCGCCGACGTGGTGCTCAACTGGCTTGCCAGCAAGGGCTTTTGATCCGAATGTCGGCGGCCGATGATGCCCGACGATCTGCCGGCGGTAGTGCCGGTCCGCAGGGATCGCCACGTTCGAATCGACGCGTAGGTGTGTCGATTCCCGAGGCCGCGACTCAGTTGACACGACGACGTTCAAGCCAAACGTGCCACTCCAAGACCGTAGAGATGCACCGATCACTGCGCATGTCACCGCCACGACGGACACCATGGTCCGCGTCGACGCCCCCAACGGCGACGCAATCTTCACCCTCGACCAACCGAGCACCGTCCCAGCAGGTCTTGACGATCCCGAGATCACCGCATTGGGAACCGAATTCGACCAGAAGGTCGCTCACCTGCTCGACGTGATCGGCGTCGACGTAGACGGAGTGTTCGCCGCAAGAGAGCGGCCATCACCACTCACCAGAAGGAGACCAATGCCATGACCACCATTCTCGTCACCACGGCTAACGGCGACACCGGCCGACCAATGATCGATTACCTCCTTCGGGAGGGCTTCGATGTGCGTGCCATGGTCCGTAAGGACGATGAACGTGCTCAACAACTCCGCTCCAAGGGAGTCACCGTCGTCTTCGGTGACCTGCTCGACTTCCGCGATGTTCGGGCAGCACTTGACGGTGTGCAGCGTGCCTACTTCAACTTCCCGGTCGGGGAGGGGCTGGTGGAGGCCGCGGTCATGTTCGCCCAAGCTGCCAAGGAGCAGAACCTCGAGCTGATCGTGAACATGTCCCACATCCAGTCGCGCCCCTACGCCCGCAGCAAGGCCACCCAGAACCACTGGCTCTCCGAGCAGATCTTCGACTGGTCGGGAGTTCCCACCACGCACCTGCGGATCACGTTCTTCATGCAGTGGCTGCTCTACGTCTCCGAGATCATCCGCTACGGCCGCTACGCCATGCCCTACAACGCCGACAGCCGGTTCGCGCCGATCGCTGGCAGCGACATCGCGTTGACTGCGGCCAAGATCTTCACCGACCCCAAGGAACACGGTGGGAGGACCTACACGCTGACCGGCCCGGTTGAGTACAGCCACGAAGAACTGGCTGCCGAGGTCGGCCGAGTGCTGGGCAAGGACCTACCCTTCGAGCAGATCACCGTCACCGCGTTCCTGGAGCTGATCGGCCAACCCGATGACCGGGCCAAGCTCAAGCACTTCGAGGCCGTCACAATCGACCAACAGGAGGGCTTATTGGCCGGCGTCGACCCCGCTGCGCGCACCATCGTGGGCCAACCCCTGGTCACCGTCGAAGAGTTCCTCAACGACAACCGCGAATCCTTCGAACTGCACTACCCGCAATCAGCTGTGTAGCGCGGCACATGCCGCGCGACCGTGCATCGAGCACCCCCGAGGAAGGACCAGCATGGAGATCCAAGGATCTGTCGCATTGGTTACCGCCGGCGAATCCATGGGGCCAAAATAGGGACAGTCGTTCAGAACAGGTGCTTGGCGGGTTCAAATCGAGCCGTGTCCGCCACGCCCGGCACCAAGGCGGGTCGGGCAGACGGACTGCGCAATCACTCGCCAGGAGTGGCGGGTGCGTGGTCACGATGACGGCGGCCACGGCTGGCCTGCTCGATCATGTGCCGCACGACGCTGGCATGCAGTAGCGGTGCGCCCAGGACCATGCCGATCTGCGCGGACACGTAACCCGCTGTGTCGCTGATCAATTGCTCCAACCACTGGGGCGGCGTGGGGTAGGAGTAGGCGTCGTCCTCACTGGGCATCGGGCCGACGAACTCGGACCCATCACACAGGACCCGGCTGTCGTCGGCCGCCGCGACGTACTCCGGGCAGATTTGCCCGAGGGCGTACATTCCCGCGATGCGTTCGGTGACGGGCTGCCCGTGCCAATGGCGGTCGCAGTGCGGGCAGAACGGGTAGGTGGGGTCGTCGAAGTCGTGGCCGCGACGTGGTTCGCCACCCGCCAGTTGGGTTCGCACCAGCGCGTCGATGCGGTCGACGAGGTCATCGCCCATGGTGTCCACCTCTCCGGCACGGCGGCCGGGTGCGCCGGGACCCAATGCATTCATGACGACGGTCGGGGCGTATCCGGTTGCAGCGCTTGGTCATACACGGTGATCGGGATGTGCTCGTAAGCGTTCGTCGGCGGCGGGGGCGCGTCCGCCGCCGCGGAGTCATCACCGGGATCCCGTCCTGGCTCCTTCGCACCTGCGACGGCACGTAGAAGGGCGAGCAGGACACCGACGTGGTCGGCGAGGATCGCCGTCAACGGGTGCTGGTCTCCGGACGCGACCGCGGGAACGGCGCACAGCGGGCACCACACCTGCTGGCATTTGCCCGGTGCGCCGTCGACGGGAGGTGTGAGTGCGGCCGCGGCCTGCAGCGCAGGGACGATCAGAGCAAGCAACGTCGTGGCGAGGAGTCGTAGCTCGGGACCCGCGTCTGGATGCGGCGACATGATTAGTCCTTGGGGGTATGTTCCGGAGATCACCAAACTGGCGATCCGGGCAACCAATCGGCGCCGGGGGCTGGGACGCGAAGGTGGGCTTCGGCACCTACGTTTCTGTGATGCTCAGTCCCCGTTGTTCTCAAACCCGGCGCGATTGATCGGTCACGGGTCCAGTCGTAGACGCCGGTCGAGGATGTCGCGGGCAACTTTGGAGGCCGTTTGCCCCGTCGCGTGGGCATGGGCCCGCAGGCGCACCAATGCCACGGTGGCGTCGACGTTCAACTGGGCTATCAGCATGCCCGTCGCCTGACTGACTTCGGTGCGACCCAACGTCGCCATCTCGCCCCAGACGTCGTCGACGGGGTCGGGTACGGGCTCCTGGAGGAAGTCGCCGATCAGGTCGAGCACGGGTAGCTCCGCGAGATCGGCGGCGACGTACGCGCCGGCCAGCGTGTCCTCGGTCAACGCGCCCGGCCTGGATCTGAACAGGCCGAGAGCGCCGGCGTACTGCCCGCCGACGACGACGGGCATTGCGTAGACCGCTCGAACCCGATGCTCGAGCATCGCCGCCCGGTACGTCGGCCAGCGCGACTCCTGCGGATCGGCCAGGTCGTGGACGAGGACGGGCGCGCGACGCGCCACCGTGTCCAGACACGGGCCCTCGCCAAGGGTGGATTGGAGTTCGTCGTAGTACCGCGCGTCGGTCCCGCTGGAACCCAAGGTGCCGTTGGTGGTTCCGTCGAGAATCAAGGACAGGGCAGCGGCGTCGACGGTCAGGTACTCGACGCAGGCCCGGCACAGCCTGTCGGCGGCGACCGCACCACGCTCCCCACCCATGGCGGAGATCAGCTTGCTCGAGATCGTCATGGCACGGCGTGATCCGGGTGGGCCCTGCTGAGGGCCGTCCGAACTGCCGGCGGCAGCCGGGGCGTCATGGTCATCACTATCCTCCCTGCGCTCCGAAAGACGAAGTCCGAAACGAGAATCCACCACGAGCGGGGTTGGGCGGGCTCGATGCGGGTAAGTGTCTCTGAAGTGGGCGAGGACGTGTGCGCCGTTGGCGTAATCGTCCTCGTTGCGGGAGGAGGACCCATGGGAGTCGCAGACGCCGCGATCTTTCGCGGCATCGACCCCGATGCGGTCAGGGCCATGACCGATCAGCTGAGTCCTGTCGGGTTCCCTTGTGGACACGTCTTTTTCGCCGACGGCGACCCCGCCAGTTCGATGTACGTCATCATCTCGGGCAAGGTCAAGATCAGCTCGGGAGCACAGGGCCGACGACGGCTGGCCATGGTGATGGGTCCCACCGACGTCTTCGGTGAGCTCTCCCTGCTCGACCCGGCCCCGCGAACGTCGACCGCCACGGCCTTGACCGGGGTGTCCGCCGCGCCTATGGGTCGAGACGTCCTTCGGCTATGGCTGGCCGAACGCCCCGAACTGGCCGAACGGCTCCTCCGCGTGATGGCTCGGCGACTACGGCGTACCGACGATCGACTCTGCGACCAAGTCTTCACCGACGTTGCAGGTCGCGTTGCGAAAGAGCTTCTCGCACTTGCCCAGCGGTTCGGATTCCAAGAGCAGGGGCTCATGAGAGTGGACCACGATCTCTCTCAAGCAGAACTCGCCCAACTCGTCGGAGCCACCAGAGAAACGGTCAACAAGGCACTGACTGACTTCGCGGCGCGCGGCTGGATTCGGCTGGACGGCAAGAGCGTGCTCATCGCGAACTCCGAGCGCCTTAGCGACCGCGCCCGCAAGACCTGACGTCTGGCGTGGCACGGCCGAGGGCGTCCGGAGAGGGCATCACCCGTCGCGCCTAACTGGGTGACTCCTCGTCGGCATTCTTGGCGGCCTGTTCGGAGCCCGTGGGATGTTCGGTGTCACGCGGGTCGAACCCCTGCTCGGCGGTCTTCTCCGAAGAATCGCCGGGTTCAGGTGCGCCGTGCCGTTGGGTAACCATGATCATTCGTTCCCTTCGCGAAGTAAGTTCACTGCGGTGCGGCATGTTTCAGGCCCGAGGAGGATGGTGCCGGTCAGCACGCCCTCGGGGGCAATGAGGAGGAGCTGCTTCGGGGGCCGGGAAGCGCACGAGCTTCGCGGATCTGGCGGAGCGAGCGATTGTCGGGGTTTACCCGGGGTTCGCGCTGGTAAACGTCGACGCGAGCCGACGTCTTCGGCATTGCGCCGGATAGCCAGCAGGATCGCCGGCCTCCACCACCGCAGCTCGAGTCCGACCGACGTGTGACGGCGCCGAACTCGGTAGTGGACTGACGCCAATCCCTCGGGAGATAGTGGGCGCATGTATACCGGCAACCCCGACGTTCCCGACGACGTCTTCACCGACGTGCTCAAGCAGATCTCGGCATTCGTGCGTACCAAGGTCGTCCCGCGCGAACTCGAGATCATGACCACCGACGCCATTCCCGCCGATCTGCGCGCTCAGGCAGCCGCCATGGGACTGTTTGGCTACGCGATCCCTCAGCAGTGGGGTGGCCTGGGTCTCGACCTGGTGCAGGACGTCGAGGTCGCCCTCGAACTCGGCTATACGTGCTTGTCGCTGCGCTCGATGTTCGGCACCAACAACGGGATCGCCGGCCAGGTACTGGTGGGGTTCGGCACCGACGAGCAAAAGGCGCACTGGCTGCCCGGAATTGCCTCCGGCGACGTCGTCGCGTCCTTCGCGCTGACCGAGCCGGGTGCGGGATCCAACCCGGCGGGGCTCAGGACCACCGCCAAGCGCGACGGCGACGACTGGATCATCAACGGGACCAAGCAATACATCACCAACGCGACCGAAGCCGGGCTCTTCGTCGTGTTCGCCCGTACTGCAACGGCTTCGGAGGGCAGCGCCGGCATCGCGGTCTTCCTCGTCCCCGCAGACGTCGACGGCGTCACCGTCGGGAGCAAGGACGCCAAGATGGGCCAGGAGGGCTCGCGCACCGCCGACGTCGCGTTCACCGACGTGCGCGTCGGACCGGAGGCACTCGTCGGTGGTGACGGCGACGTCGGCTACCGGGCCGCGATGACGTCGCTGGCACGCGGCCGGATCCACATCGCCGCCTTGTCCGTCGGTACTGCCCAACGGGCACTCGACGAGTCGGTCGCCCACGCGGCAACCGCCACCCAGGGCGGCACTCCGATCGGCGACTTCCAACTCGTCCAGGCGATGATCGCCGACCAGCAGACCGGCGTGCTTGCAGGACGTGCACTGGTCCGCGACGCCGCCAGGCTGTACGTCACCGGCGAGGACCGGCGCATCGCACCGTCGGCGGCCAAGCTCTTCTGCACCGAAATGGTCGGAACCGTAGCCGATTTGGCGGTGCAGGTGCACGGAGGCGCCGGCTACATGCGCGACGTGCCCGTCGAGCGGATCTATCGTGACGTGCGGCTGCTGCGGCTCTACGAGGGGACCAGCGAGATTCAGCGCCTCATCGTCGGTGGGGGATTGGTTCGCCGGGCGCAGCGGGGCGCCTGATGGCGCTGCCCCTCGACGGGGTCACGGTGGTGGCGATCGAGCAGGCCGTCGCCGCGCCGCTGGCCACCCGCAGCCTCGCCGATCTCGGTGCGCGCGTCATCAAGGTGGAGCGCGTCGACGGCGGGGACCTTGCGCGCGGCTACGACCACGTCGTGGCGGGCACCGGTGCGCACTTCGTGTGGCTCAACAGGGGTAAGGAGTCCCTGGCCGTCGACCTCACGAGCGACCGTGGCCGAGCGGCCGTGCGCAGTCTGATCGAGCGAGCCGACGTGTTCCTGCAGAATCTCGCGCCAGGCGCTGCCGAGCGCCTCGGCTTCGGCGCTGACGAACTGCGGTCCACGCGGGACGATTTGGTGGTCGTCAACATGTCGGGCTTTGGCCGTGGCGGCCCGCTGGAACAGCGCAAGGCCTACGACCTGCTCATCCAGGCCGAGGCCGGGCTGGTGTCGATCACCGGTACTCCCGAGGAGGCCGTCAAGACCGGCATCCCCACCTCCGACATCGCCGCCGGGACATACGCCTCGCAGGCGGTGCTCGCTGCGCTGTTGCGGCGGTGTCGCACCGGCGAAGGCGCCACGGTCGACGTCTCGATGCTCGACGCCACGGTCGAATGGATGGGCCACGCCCTCTACACCCAAATGCACACCGGGGCGCAGCCGTCGCGAATGGGGTTGAGTCACAGCTCGATTGCGCCCTACGACGCGTATCCCGCCGTCGACGGCGACGTGCTGATCGGAGTGCAGAACGACCGCGGTTGGCGCGCCCTCGTCACCGAGGTCTTCGGCGAACCGGGATTGGCCGCCGACCCCCGGTTTGCGACGAACGTCGACCGCGTGGCCAACCGACACGAGTGCAACGCCCTCGTCAGCTCCCACACCCGCCGCTGGACCGCGGCCGAGCTGGACGTCCGCTTGGCGGCCGCGGGTGTTCCCGCCGCGCAGGTGAAGTACCTCGATCAGGTGCTCGACCACCCGCAGCTGCGTCAGCGGGACCGCTGGCGCACCGTCAACACCGAGCACACCACCACCGAAGCGCTGCTGCCTCCGATGATCTTCGCCGACGTGGAGGCCCGGATGGGCGACGTGCCGGCACTCGGCCAGCACACGACCGCGCTGCTGACCGAGGCCGGACTCGACGCCGCCACCGTCGAGGACGTTCTCGCGGCGGGTGTCGCCCACCAAGCCGAGCGATTCCACACCGCTCCCCACTCGTGAAGGGGGCCCGACGTCGTCGGACCTAGCGTCGAGCCTCGGCCAGGAACGACGTGACCTCGGCGTCGACGTCGTAGTCCAGCGACCACAGAAGGTCTGCCACGGTGCCGCGCAGTTTCTCGTCCCGCTCCGGGCTGTCTCCGCTGTCGTACACGAGACCGCCGTTGCGGGAGTTGCGCTGAACCTGGGCCGCGCGTTCCCGACGGATGGACTCATAGCGCCCAAGTGCGTCTGGAATGCCGGCGCCGTCGGCGCCGTCGAGCACCGCGGCCAAGGCGACGGCATCCTCGATCGCCTGATTGGCGCCCTGACCCATGTGCGGCAGCATCGGGTGGGCGGCGTCGCCCAACAGGGTGAGCCGTCCGTTACTCCACCGCGACAGCGGTTCGCGGTCGTAGAGACCCCACCGGAACGTGGTGTCGACGTGGGCGATGATGTCCTGCACCATGGGGTCCCAGCCGCTGAATTCGCGAGCCAGGGTCGCGGGATCGCCAGGTAGGGACCACGATTCGCGCATCTCGTCGTCGCTGGGAACGAAGCCGACGAAGTTGATCATCGTGCCGCCTCGCAGGGTGAAGACCAGGAAGTGCTTGCCCTCGCCCATCCACATCGTGGACACGGTGGCGGGATTGTGCGGAACGCGATCGGACGGCAGCACGCCACGATATGCAACGCTCCCGGAGAACGCCGGGTCGCTCGTCTGCACGACGTGGTGTTGAAGCGCGGAATGGATGCCGTCGGCGGCCACCACCAGGTCGACCTCGACGTCGTCGCCGTCGGCGAAGCTGACGACTGCGCGGTCGTCGTCCTGACGGAAGCTCACCGACCGGCGTCCGGTGGACACGGTGCCCTGGGGGAGGCCGTCGACGAGCATGTCGATCAAGTCCGGTCGGTACATCCCGAGAACTCTGCCGTTCATCTCCTGCTCGGTCAGCATGCGTCCGCCGGCGTCGCTGAACCGCCAGTGCGTCCACCGCGGCCCGTAAGCCGCCAACTGCTCCTGCCCGAGGCGGTCCAGGAGGCGAATGCTGTTGGCGCCCAGTGCCACACCGGCGCCAACCTCGCCGAGTTGGCGAGCCTGCTCGTAGACCATGACCTCGAAGCCCTTGCTGGTCAACGCACGTGCGGTGGCCAGGCCCCCAATGCCTGCCCCGATGATCGCCACCTTCATTGGACTCATGGTCGTTCCCAGCCTTTCCGCAGTATTCATGTACCGATCGGCACAACATTGACGATACGCGTACCGATCGGTACGGTCAAGGCATGGCTCGCGCTCCCGATCCCGTCAAACGCGCACATCTCCTCCGCGAGGTCGTGACGTATCTGGAGGACCACGGGGTCGGCGACATGTCTCTGGCGCCGATGGCCGAGGCGATCGGGACGAGTAAGCGAATGTTGTTGTACTACTTCGGAGATCGCGGAGAACTCCTCTCCCAGGCACTCGAGGCCAGCAGGCCCCGGGTGGGGGAGATGTTCAGTGACGTGGCGACGGTGGACGACTTCTGTGGTGCGGCTCGGACGCTCTGGCACGGGTTGACGCGCGGTGACCAGCAGCGCAGCGTCCGGATGCTGTTGCAGGTGCTCAGCCTCGCCACGACGGATCCGGAGACCTACGGCCGCTATGCCCGCACGGCGGTCGACGTGATGCTCGATCCGATCCGCGAGGCGCTCGTATCGGTGGGATTTGGACGCCGCGACGCGGGTGCGCGCGCGACGCTCGTCGTCTCCGGGCTCAGGGGCCTGTGCCAGGACGCGTTGGTCACCGGTGAAGGATCACGCGTCGACGCCGCCGCCGAACTGGTCATCGCCGCTGCGGTCGGTCGGTCGTGACGCGGTCCGCCCGCCGGCGAAGGAGCGCCATGGCGAGTGCGACGGCGATGGCACCGGCTTGGACGGCGACGACGAATGCCGGGAGTGCGTTCGGCGACTTCTCGTAGAGCCATCCGGTGACGGCTCCGCCCGCCGCGGTGGCGGCTCCGAGCCCGGCGGCGAACACCCCGTAGGCGGTGGCGCGGCGAGGCGACGGGACCAGATCTGCCACCACCGCGCGCAGGGTGGATTCCTGAATGCCTACCGCCGCACCCCACAGCAACGCCCCGACGACGACGGTCCACCTGGTGCCGCTGAACGCGAACATCGGAATCATCGCCGAGACGACGGGCAGTGCGGCAAGCGTTTTCGGGCCGACTCGGTCGTAAGCCCAGCCGGATGCCAGCGCCGCGACCGCGTCGGCACCCATCGCCGCAGCGTAGACCAGCGGGACCGTGGCAGCGGGCAAGATGCCGTTCGTGACCATGTGAAACGACAACACCCCGAACGTCGAGAATCCGACCATGGTGATCGCGGTGAAGGCGCAGTACGCCCAGAACGCGGTGGGCAACGGTGGCCGTCGCGCGGGGCCGGCGGCGAGCCGGTCGCCCGTCGGCGACGGGTCGGCGGAGGGCCGGGCTTCATAGGCGGCAGGATCCGGCACCCGGAGCAGGAGCCAGACGAGAAGGGCGAGCGCACCGACACCGGGAATCGCCAGCACGCCCAGTGCGGGGGCGTAGTCGTCACCCGTCGCCGCGAGCACCCCCGCCACCGTGACGGGCCCGAGCATGGCACCAATCTGATCCATCGCCTCGTGGACGGCGAAGCCCCGCCCGCGTCCGGTCACGGCCGTCGCGTGCGACAGCAGGGTGTCCTTGGCTGGACTGCGAACCGCCTTGCCGATTCGCTCGGTGATCACCAATGCGCAAGCGACCCAGAGTGTCCCGGCGATCCCGAGGAACGGCACGGTGACGATCGTGAGCGTGTAACCCGCGATCGTCCAGGTCCAGAACCGTTGTGTGCGATCGGTCAACGGGCCGGATACGAGTCGCAGGCCGAGTGCCGCAGCCTCCCCGATGCCGGTCACCACTCCGACGACCAACGCGGTCGCGCCAAACGAAGCGAGCAGCGGGCCGGTGATCGAGCGAGCTCCCTCGTAGACGAAGTCGGCCAGCAGGCTGACGGTGCCGAAGGTCGTGATGAACCGCCACGCACTCAGTCGCGGGGCCACTCGATCACATCTGGTGGAGCGCGGCGAATACCCGCTCGGTGTAGTCGGCCAGCCGTTCGGTGCAGTGCTTCAATCGCTGACCCGCCTCGGCGGCGTTCGGCGCGCCGAAGACGTCGCGAGCGGTGAGGTCGCGGTGCCAGCGCCGCAGTCGCTCCAAGCTCTGCTCTTCCTCCTCGAGTTCAGCCAAGGTGAACTTCCGGATGCGAATCTCCTTGTCGATCTCGGCGTCGAATTTCGTGCATTCGGAAAGGAACTCGACCCATTCGTCGTATCGCTCGGCAGTGAACAGGGCCTCGAGTCGTGCCGCGTCGGACTCGCCACGACCCGCGGCCGTCAGCACGACGACGTGGCCCTCCCCACGTTCGGCCAGCTCGATGGTGCGGGCGACGCCGTCGGTGAACACCGGCGCGTCGGGGACGATCCAGGCGCCCTGGCCCAACGACACGGCCCCCACGCGGCGGAGTTCGCGCCACACGGCGACACGGTGGCGTGACGGTTCCGCGGGGACGCTCACCACCAGAACCAGCCATCGCACGGGGTCCGCATCTGCCACGTCGTGAATTGTAGCGGCTGTTACAGTTCGCAGGTACCACCATTCTCGGCACAGTTAGGGGGTCGACATGATGACGACCATCAACGGTCTTCCCGCCCATGCGTTGCTGGTTCACTTCATCGTCGTACTGGCTCCCTTGACGGCCGTCCTGGCGATCGCGTGCGCCGTATCGAGGCCGGCACGGCAACGACTGGTGTGGCTCGTGTTCGCACTCGCGGTCGTGACGTCGGTGCTGACGCCGGTCACCACGCAGGCCGGGGAGTGGCTCGAGCACCGTTCCGGGCGTTCGCCGCTGCTGCACGCTCACACAGAGCTCGGGGACACCATGATCTACTTCTCGCTGTCACTCGTTCTCGCCGCTCTGCTACTGGCGTTCGTCCACATCCGCGAGACCCGGGGTCGGTCGATGAATGCCGTTGCCGTATGGGGGATTGCAGTCGTGGTCGTCGTCGCGAGCGTGGCGACCACCGTGCAGGTCTATCGCATCGGTGATTCCGGTGCGAAGTCGGTCTGGGCGTCGCCGGGCACGCGGAGCTGACGGACGCTATCGTCGAGGGATGGTCGGAGTGGTCGACGGAGACGTCGCGGACAACCGAGAAGCGGACGCAGCCCAAGCGGAGTACTACCGGCAGGAGCTCAGCGGCATCCGGGCGCAGGCCGAATCCCATCTCGCCAAGAGGTACATCGAACTGCAGCAGTGCCAGGCGTCCGGGCTGGCGGATCGGGCAGCCGACGTCCGCCGCGTCATCCGGGCGTTGGAGCGAGAAATCGTCACCCTCGAAAGACTGGGTGAGGGACTCAAGCGCTGGCTGTGACGCCAAGACGCCAACCACCGTCGCCGAGCAACTCCAGAGTGCGCTGATGGTGTAGTTCGACCGACCGGCGATGGCCCACGCTGACCACGATCAGATCCGGTAACTCGTTGCGCAGCAGGGTGTAGAGCGCAAACTCGAGTCCTTCGTCGACGCCGGAGGTCGCCTCGTCGAGGAACACCACCTTCGGCGCGGTCAGCAGTATGCGGGCAAACGCCACCCGCTGTCGCTCACCGGGGGAGAGCACCGCCGCCCAGTCCTGTTCCTCGTCGAGCCGACGGCACAGGTGTGGCAGCGACACCTTGGTCAACACGTCGCGGAGGGTGTCGTCGGCCAGGTCGGTCGACTGCAACGGATACGACACCACCGCGCGGAGCGTGCCGAGCGGGACGTAGGGGAGCTGGGAGACGAACATCGTTTCGTTGTCGCCGGCGGGGCGACGCCACGAGCCGCTGGCGGCCGGCCACAACTCGGCGAGGCTGCGGATCAGAGAGGTCTTGCCGCTGCCCGAGGCGCCGGTGACGACCATGGACTCTCCGCGGTGCAACGCGAGGTTCAGCGGGTCGATCAGCCGTTCGCCGGTAGGCGTGCGGACCTCTACGTCCAGCAGTTCCACCGATCCGTCGACGCTCGGGCCGGACGTCAGCGACGGAAGTCGTCGGGAGTGTTCGCTTGCCTCGACGAGACCATGCAGCCGCTCGATGACCGCGTCGTAACTGGCGAACTGACTGTAGGCGTTGCGGAAGAAGGACAGCCCGCTTTGGATCTTGCCGAACGCCGTGGCCGACTGCGTCACGTCGCCGAGGGTGATCGTCCCGGTGAACAATCGCGGGGCCTGGGCCACGTACGGCAGGGGGGACACCGCTTGCGTTGCCGAGAAGTTCCACCCCACCAGCCCGATGGTCCGGCCCACGTACCGTCGATAGTTGGTGATGATCGCCTGAAAGCGACGATCCAGTTGGTCGCGCTCGGCCCGCTCCCCGCGGTAGAACGCCACCGCCTCGGCGCTCTCCCGCAGTCGCACCAGCGCATACCTGAACGCCGCGTTGGTCTTCTCGTTGCGGAAGCTCAGCGCGATCAACGGTCGTCCGATCCAGAACGCCACCAACGAGGCCAGCAGGACATACCCCACGACGATCCAGAACAACGCCTTGGGCACCTCGACGCCCCACACCGTCAGCGGCCCGGACAGCCGCCACAGAATCGCGGCGAACGACGCGACCGACACCAGTGACTCCACCGCCCCGAAGACGATGATGCTCGTCGAGTAGTACGTCGGGACGTTCGGACCCGAGCCGACACCGGTGGTGAAGACGTCGATGTCCTGTTGTATCCGCTGATCGGGATTGTCAATCGGGGTCTGGCTGAACCGGTCGCGGTAATAGGTGCGGCCCGTGAGCCAGTTCGTGGTCAGGCGGTCGGTCAACCAGATCCGCCATCGAATGATGAAGTGCTGAGCCAGATAGGTGTCGACGACGATCCGTGCGACGTGAATGGTGGCCAGGACACAGAACGTCAGCAGCGCCATCCAGAAGCCGTGGATGCCGGAGTCGCGGTGCGCGGCATCCCGTGACGCGACGCCCTGCACGGCGACCTGCAGGGCGGAGTACAGATCGTTGGAGTAGTAGCTCAGCAACACCTGGATGCGGACCTCGACCATCACCGACAGCAACATCGTCGCCAGGAGACCCCACACCGGCACGCTCGCCGCACCGGTGAAGTAGCCGCCGGTGATCCGCCAAAAGCGTTGTCCCCAGGTGGTGTAACGGCACAGTGCTGTCGCGGCCAGGCACGTGGTTGCCGCGCAGGCGAGCCAGGCGAACAGGATCCACGACGCAGAGTGCACGATTTCGTGGCCCCAGTCGATCGTCGGGGTGAAGTCTTTCAAACGGACCAACCTCCAGTGTGGTGGCCAGGCGCAGCCACGTCAGCTCAGGCGATGAGTATCGACCGTCGTGTTGAACAACGCCGAAACTCGTCGGACGGGTGACGCTGTTACCGTTCGCAGCGCAATGCCCGCCGAGAGAAAGCGGCGCTCGTGACGCGCTTGATTCGTGACCTCCTCACGCCCTATCGCTGGCGACTCGCGGTCATCCTGGCGGCGATGTTCGTTCAGACCCTCATGGGTCTGGCCGCACCGTGGCCGTTGAAGGTGGTCATCGACGACGTGATCGGAGGTCACCCGCCACCGGCGTGGATCGCCTGGATCGTCCCGATGATCGGCACCGACACCTCGATTCACCTGGCGGCGGCGGCCGGTGTCGCGACCGTGATGATCGCCGCGGTCAGCGGATGCGCCTTCTACGTGGCCAACTACTACACCGAGAGCCTCGGCCAGTGGGTCGCCAACGACCTGCGGGTACGGATCTTCCACCGGCTGCAACTGTTCAGCCTCGGCTTCTTCGACCACAACCGGGTGGGCGCCGTCCTGAGCACGATCATGACCGACGTCCAGACGATCCAAAGCTTCGCATCGGTCTCCACGCTGAACCTGGTCACCGACACGTTCACGATCGCGGGAATGGTCGTCGTGATGTTCGCGCTCCGATGGGATTTCGCGCTGATCGCGCTGACGGTGATGCCGTTCCTCGCGGTGTTCGTCTTCCGCGTCAACCGGCTGATCAAGAATGCGACGCGAGAAGTCCGCCAACGGCAGGCCGACCTGACGTCCACCCTGCAGCAGGGGCTGGAGGGCATCGAGGTCGTTCAGGCCTTCGACCGGCAGGACCTGGAGGAGCAGCACCTCATCCGAGCGAGCACCGACACGGTGACCGCCTGGCTCAAGGCCCGGCGGGTGTCCTCGCTTCTGTCCCCGGTCGTCGGGCTGGCCGTGGCGGTGTGCACCGGTGTGGTCCTGTGGCGCGGCTCGGTGTTGGTGCTGGCCGGTGCGACGACAGTGGGCACGCTGACGGTCTTCCTGGCCTATCTCGCGAGATTCTTCCAGCCGGTGCGCGACGTGGCGGTGTTGACCAATTCGATCGCCCAGGTGTCGGTGGGCTTCGAACGCATTCGGTCGATCCTCGAGGCCGACTACGTGGTGCCGGAGCGGGCGGATGCGATCGAACCGCCGTCGTTGACCGGAGAGATCGAGTTCGAACACGTGGCGTTCGGTTACGACGCGGCCGTACCAGTGTTGCGCGACATCACCTTTCGGATAGCACCGGGCCAGATGGTCGGCATCGTAGGCCCCACGGGCAGCGGAAAGTCGACGGTGGTCAGCCTCATCCCGCGGTTCCGCGACACCGACGCCGGCACCATCCGCGTCGACGGCGTCGACGTCTGCCGCTATCAACTGCATCCGCTGCGTCAGCAGATTGGCTTCGTGCTGCAGGACACCGTCTTGTTCCGCGGCACGGTGCGCGAGAACATCGCCTTCGGCCGCCCGGATGCGACCGACGACGACGTCGTCCAGGCGGCGCGACTGGCCAACGCCGACGAGTTCATCGTCCGCATGCCCGCCGGCTACGACAGCCCCATCGGCGAGCGAGGGCACACGCTGTCCGGGGGGCAGCGCCAACGCATCGGCATCGCCCGCGCCTTCATCCGCGACAGTCCGATCCTCATTCTCGACGAGCCGACGGCCGCGCTGGACGCCGAGTCCGAGGAGGCCGTGATCGAGGGCCTCAAGCGGCTCATGAAGGATCGCACCGTGATCGTGATCGCGCATCGCTTGAGCACGATTCGCAGCGCAGATCGCATCCTGGTGGTCAAGGACGGCGTGATCGCCGAGGACGGGAGCCACGACGAACTCCTGGCACTCGGTGGCGTCTACGCCGATCTGCATCGCATTCAGTACAGCTAGCGTCAGCCAGCTCGACCCGTGCCGTTCACCGAACGTTCAGGCCGGCGCCATCCGGGAACTCGTGTACCGTGACCTCTCGCCGAAAGGCCATCTGGCTGTTAATGTTCGGCCTGCCACCGGCTGTCGAACCGCCGTGGCTTCGGACCGACGAGAGAGACTCACATGCTGACGATTCGGGATCACGACGTCGCGGACTACGTGGCGCTGCGGGACATGGACGCGACCGACGTGGGACAGCTGAGCGACGCCGACGCCGCCTGTCTCGCGGAGCTCGGTCAGTTCCTGGTCGACGCAGACGCCGGTGAGCGATTCGCGATGTGGTTGCTGCACAGGCACTTCGAGCCTGCGTCCGGTGAGGTGTTCGTAGAGCGCGCGATCGCCGAGCCCCGTCGGACCGAGACCACGCTGAACGTCCGCTCGGAGTTCCCTGAAGATTCCTTGTGCGGCTCGGCCTTTCGGTTCGACGACACCGCTGCCGGTGTCGGCATCGTCAACATGGAATTCACCCAGCCCGAAGACCTGGGCACCGCGGCGCCGGTGAACGCCGACGACGAGAGCGTCCTGGCCGGAATCGTCGAGAGGCTCCGCGCCCACGGCAAGATCGAGCGCTTCGGCGTCAAGCTGATCCGCAACCCGCTGGGGTTGTCGGACCAGGAACTGCTGCTCGAGACCTGCGACAGCGTCGAGCGTGCGCTGTACTGCGACGTCAGCGAGCGCGGTGCCCTCCCCGCCGACGCCACGGTCATCGAGACGACGTGGAAGTACCGGCTCGTGGAGGGACAGACCACGCCCGTCGTCATGCAGGACTGCACGGCCGGATGCGTGTCGGTCCCCGGCGGACACGACATCGGGCACGCCCATTCCGGCACCGACAACGACGACAACCCGTTGCCGTAGGCAGGTCATAGGCTTTCGAGGAAGGCCTCCGCCGCGTCGTCGACCCGGTCGCGCTCGCCCGTGGCCAGCAGGTCGAGCAGGAGTCCGCGAATGGTGGCGATCACCAACGTCGCCCTCCGCGCGGCGGTCGCCGGGTCGACGTCAGGACCTTGCGCCCGGCAGAGTGCGCCCATCCAGTCCGACACGACCTGCTCGAGAAACTCCGAGAACTGCTGTGGCGCTTGTAGGGCGCGCCCGTAGACCGCGAAGAACAGGCGAAACTCCTGGCCTCGCGCTGGGTCCGACGTCCATTCCCAGGTGGAGCGCGCCGCCCTCGCCAGATCGACGGGACCGGTGAGCAGCTCACTGGTGGCCGCGACGAGGCGCTCCCGCAACCGTTGCAGGACCGCTTGGAACATCTGCTCCTTGGTGCCGAAGTGGTGCACGAGCGTGTTCGACGTCACTCCGACGGCGGCGGCGACCGGTCGCCAGGTCAACTCCGAGAATCCCTGCGCGACGGCGTAGTCGGTGATGGCGTCGAGCAGCTCGGCCCGTCGCCGATGGTCTACCGGTCGTCCGGCCATCGAGTCCCTCCTGGCGTGGTTGCGCATTCCTTGTACGAGTGTATAACTAATGGAGGCCTGATCCGTCGCCCTCCGGCGGTTCGGTCACGTCATCATGAAGGAGGAACGACCATGGCCCGAGTCGCGGTGTTCGACGAGTTCGGCTGCCTCGAGCAGGGACGGCGGGCGACGGCGGTGGCGGCATGAATGTCATTGGCTTGGAGGAACACCTCGCGACGGCCGACCTGTTCGCGGCGTGGCGTAGGTTCGGCCCGCACGACGTGGCGATGGGGATGACCGAACGAGCCGCAGGACCGCTGATGGATCTGGGTGAGGGTCGCCTCCGGGCGATGGACGAAGCCGGTGTCGACGTCGCAGTGCTGTCCGTCACCACACCTGGACTGCAGCAACTGCCGGCGCCCGAGGCTCTCGCCCTGCAGGGCCCGACCAACGACGTCATCGCCGATGCGGTGCACCGCCACCCCGACCGCTTTCACGGTTTCGCGACGTTGGCCACGTCGTCACCCGGCGCGGCGGCACGCGAACTCGAACGCTGCATCGTCGACCTCGGGTTTCACGGGACCATGCTCCACACGTTGGCCGGCGACGACTTCTTGGACGCGCCGCGGTACCGGGAGATCTTCGAAGTGGCTCACCATTACCGCGCACCGATCTACCTGCATCCCAGCTCGCCGCCCCCCGTCGTCGAGGCCGCCTACTACCGGGGCGTCGGCGACGCCGTCGGTGCAATGTTGGGAACCGGCGCACCTGGTTGGCACTACCAGACCGGTGTCGCCCTGCTGCGCCTCATCCTGTCCGGCTTGTTCGACCGCTTCCCCAATCTTCAAGTCATCGTGGGTCATTGGGGGGAAATGGTCCTGTTCTATCTCGACCGCATTGCCGTGCTCGATGGTTTCTCGAATCTGGATCGGCCGCTGACGGACTACTTCCGCACCAACGTGTTCATCACTCCGGGCGGCATCGCCAGTCACCGGTATCTTCGCTGGGCCGTCGACGTCGTCGGCGTCGACCGCATCATGCACGCGTCGGACTATCCGTTCAACAGCGCCCGGGACTTCGCGGCGCGCGACTTCCTCACCACGGCGCCACTCAGTGACGACGATCAACGCAGGGTCGCATCCGAGAACTGGAACGCGGTCCTGCAGCAGATCCGTCGATCACTCTGAACGCGTTGCGCCACCGGCTAATTCACGCCACACGTCCAAGGAGTCTTCGTGCACGTCGCCGCCCTGATCCTGTCCGTCCTGCTCGGCCTGGCGATGCTGGCCTCCGGCACGATGAAACTCATCCGTGCCCCGAGAATCGTCAGTCTCATGGCGGCAGTCGACGTCACGCCACCTCAGCTCACCGTCCTCGGAGCGCTTCAGGTCGCCTCGACGATCGGTCTCGTCGCCGGGATCTGGTTCCCCCCGCTGGCGATCGCCGCGGCGATCGGATTGGTCCTCTACTTCACCGGCGCCATCGTCGCCCACGTCCGTGCCGGCGATTCCGCGATGCAGGGGGCGATCGCGTTTCTCGCCCTCGCGCTCGCCACGACGGTGACACTCGTCCTCGACGCCTAGGAGCCGAGGTGGTGACGGATGAATGCCCCGGCGTTGACCAATGCCGTGCGCGCCTCGTCGAGCATGTTCGCAAAGCCCTGAAAGACGTGTGGCACGCCGCCCGTGATTTCGAGGGTCACGGTGAGGTCGGCGGAGGCGGCGTGCGTGGCGAGTCGTGTCGCGTCGTCGAGAAGGACTTCGTGCGAACCAGCTTGAATCAACAGGGGAGGGAGGCCGTGAAGGTCGGCGAACAGCGGGCTGATCAGGGGAGCGCTGCGATCACGGCGTCCGACGTAGTCGTCGGCACGCCGCCGCAGCGCGGCCGCGCTCAGCACGGGATCCGCGCCGGCCTTGGTCGCCATGCTGGCTGCGCCGAGCGTCAGGTCGACCCACGGCGACATCAGCACGGCCGCTGCGGGCAAGGGGAGACCGGCGTCCCTGGCTGCGACGAGGGTGGCCAATGCCAGTCCGGCCCCGGCTGATTCGCCGGCAAGGGCGATGTGCGACGCGTGTTGGCCCTCCCCGAGCAGTCCGCGATACGCGGCGAGAGCGTCGTCGACCGCCGCGGGGTGGGGATGCTCCGGGGCCAGTCGGTAGTCCACCGAGAATGTCCTGGTCTTCGCTTCGCGGCTGAGGTCTGAGGCCAGGCCCAGCGACGCCGAGGCCGATCCCAATGCGTATCCGCCGCCGTGGAAGTAGACGACCACGTGGGTGGGGTGGGCCGCGGCGATCTCGACCTCGACGACGGGGATGCCGCCCAGGACGCGGTGGGTGACCGCGACGTCGTCACGCAGAGGTTGCGCGCCGGCCATCGCCTCGAACAGGGGACGTTGGACGCCCACGTCTCCGCCGATGTCCAGCGGCCCGTCCCGCAGCAGTTGGTCCACCGCGTCGCGCTGTTGCCGGCTCATCGCTGCAACCGTCCCGATCCAGACATGCCTGCCGCCTTCCCAGTCATCCGGACGAATTCCTCCGTTTCAGTGTAGGCGGCTGTGGTGGACGACCCGATGGGTGAACGTGCCCGCGTCGCGGTGGCCGTCCGCCGCGACGTGAAGTCCGCCGCCAAGTGTCGCTGTCCGGCAACGGCTCTGAAGGTGCATCTGTCGTCATCGGACTCCGGGCAGGCGTAGCCCGACGCCCGTCCGAGCTGTCGTGTAGATCGCTTGACGAAACGACCCAGGGGAGGCATGCTCAGATTTAATCGGAATAATTCTTCCGCTAAAGCCGTCGACACTCGAGCATCCGAGCACCCCGAGGAGGCGCCATGACCGTCGACGACTTCAACGCGCGAAACATCGAGGAGTTCCGGGCCAATCGCGGCCACCTTGGCGGGAACTTCGACGGTGCCCCAATTCTGTTGCTGCACAGCATCGGGGCCAAGAGTGGTGAAGAACGGGTCAACCCGATGATGTACATGGCGGACGGTGATCGCTACCTGGTGTTCGCCTCGGCCGCCGGTGCCGACCGCAACCCGGCCTGGTACTGGAACCTCACCGCCCACCCCGACGTCAGCATCGAAGTCGGGGACCGACGACTCGACGTTCGCGCGGTCGAGCTCACTGGTGCCGACCGTGACGTGACGTACGCCGAGCAGGCCAGGCGCTATCCCGGCTTCGCCGACTACCAGAGCAAGACGACGCGCGTCATCCCCGTCGTCGCACTCGTCCCGAGAGGACATGGTGACTGATCCCGTCGTCGCGGCACTGCGTGCCGAGTTGCCCAGTGTCACCTACCAGTTGGGGGACGACGCCTTCGTCGCGGCGACGACTCCGGACAACTCGAGTTTTCCGCAGCGCCCCGCCGCCGTGGTGCGGGCATGCTCGGTCGACGACGTCGCACGTGCGGTCGCCGTCGCGTCCAGGTGCGGTAGTCGCGTCGTCGTGCAGGCGACGGGGCACGGTGCAGCCGCGCCGATCGGTCCCGAGGCCGTACTCCTCGACACCTCCGCGCTCAACGCCGTCGACGTCGACCCGTCGGCGCGTGTCGCCCGGGTCGGCACGGGCGCGATGTGGCCGGCGGTTCAGGCCGCAGCGGCACCGCATGGACTGCTCGGGCTGAGTGGTACCTCGCCGACCGTCGGCGTCGGTGGCTACACGTTCTCCGGCGGAATCGGCTGGTTCGTCCGCAAGTACGGCTTGGCCTCGGCGGCCCTGCGGTCGGTCGAGTACGTCGACGGCGCAGGGCGGATACGCCGGGCGGCCAGCGATGCGCGCGAATCGCTTGACCGAGAGGCACTCTGGGCATTTCGCGGCGGTGCACCCGTGGGGATGGCCACCTCGATCGAGATCGATCTGTTCGACGTTCCCGACCTGTGGACCGGCTACCTGTTGTGGTCGGCCGATGCCTTGTCCGCGGTGGCGGCAGCCTGGGCCGCGGCCACCGCCACCGTCGGTCCGTCGGTCACCAGCTCACTGTCGCTGTTGCACCTGCCACCAGAAGGCCCGTTCCCCGACGAGCTGCTTGGCACCACCGTGGTCCACCTGTCCTACGCCTCGCCCGACGGCGGAGCGCACCTCGAATCGATGCGCGAGGCCGTGTGTGCGGCGGCCGTTCCCGTGGTCGACACCACCGCAGCAGGTGACGTCGAGTCGCTGGCGCAGATTCACCTCGACCCGCCCACTGCGGTGCCCGCGCGGGGGACCGGGCGGTGGCTCGGTGCCCCCGCCGGTCATTTGGTGGCCGCGGTGTTCGGGGCGGCACGGATCGGGCACCCCGGTGGCTTGAACATGATCGAGTTGCGGCACACCGACTCTCAGCCCATCGGTCCCGAGGGTGCGATGACCACGGTGCCGGCTCCGTTCCTCCTGCATGCGGTGGGCATCGGCGCCGACGACGACAGCCGTCATCGAACAGACGACGTGCTGAGCGCGGTCGAGGAGGCGGGCCGTGCCGCCGACGTCGGGCGGTCGGCCCCCTCGTTTCGGGAGGGACAGCCCGATGCCGCAGACGCCCTGCCACCAGCCGACCGAGACAGACTCCGCGCCATCAGGGATGCCCTCGACCCGGACCGCGCACTGGCATTTGGCCGCCACCCCGTGCCGTGAGGTCCGTAGCACCACCAAGTCTGTGTGACACTCGGTTGATGCCCGCAGGTGATTCTCCGCGTCGGCGCCCGCGCGCCGAACGCCGGGACGCCGTGGCGAACAGGGAGAAGATCCTGCGCACGGCTGCCGACCTCATGGCGGTGCGCGGCTACCACGTTCCGCTGACCGAGATCGCGGATGCCGCCGGTGTGGGGGTGGGCACGTTCTACCGCGCCTTTCCCGACCGCTCGGGCCTGCTCGAGGAGTTGCAGCGCCGTGGCTACGACCTGTTGCTCACCACGCTCGGCCGGATCAAGGCGGACGGGCTGACGGGCGCCGACGCCGTCGAGGCATACCTGCAGGAATGCCTGGCCTTGGCGAATCAGCTGGTGGCCATGCCCCTTCGTGGTGGCGAACCCCTTGCCGATGCCGCCGCCGTCGAGGCAAAGAAGCGCATCGGGGCTGCGATCGGTGACTTCCTCGCCGAGGGCCGCGCCAATGGATCCGTCCATGCCGATGTGACGCCCCTGGACGTCATCGTGTGCGGCACGCTCATCGCCATGCCGTTGCCCTACGGGCCGGACTGGGAGACAACGGCGCGGCGTCACGTCGCGCTGTTCATCCGCGGCCTGAAGTGCACGCCAGATGATGTGTCCTGAATGCAAGGAGTGGATCGACCTGCTCGTGGGCTACGCCGAACAGATCACCCGCACCCTGGGCGGCGCAATGCCGCGCTGAGGCGCTCACAGGTCAACGGCGGCGCAACCCCTTTAGGCGACGGAGCATTCGCCTCGCCGTCGGTACGCCCGTACCGACCGTGCGCGCCGGTGAACGGGAGGGCCGCCGTGCGGCGGCAATCTCCTCGGCGAACTCCGTCCCGGTCGCTGGGCGCCGGCGGGGGTCCTTCTGCAGGGCCCGGGCGATGAGATCCTGCAGGGGCTTGCCGGCCGCAACCGGCAGCGGGGTGGGTTCGTCCTCCATGTGGCTCATGGCAATGGCAAGCGGATCCTGGCCGGCAAACAGCGCTGTGCCGGTGATCATCTCGTATCCGACGACCGCCAGGGAGTACACGTCGCTGGCCGCGGTGGCGACGTCGCCACGGGCCTGCTCCGGTGACATGTACCGCGCGGTTCCCATGACGGTTCCGACGTGGGTCAGGGTGGCTTCGCCCAGGACTCGCACGATGCCGAAGTCGGTGAGCTTGGCGGCGCCGTCCTTGGTCACCAGGATGTTGCTCGGTTTGACGTCGCGATGAACCACCCCGGCCGCGTGCGCGTGCCCAAGTGCGCGGGCGACGCCCTCCAGCACGTTCAGCGCGCGCCCCGGAGGCAGACGCTCGGACCGGTGGATCAGGGCGCTGAGGGATTCTCCGCGGATGAACTCGGTGGCGAGGTAGGTAATGGTGCGCCCGCTGAACGGGGTGGGGTCGGGGACGTGGCCGTAGTCGACGAAGCGGGCGATGCCGGGATGGTCGAGGGACGCGATGGTGTCGGCTTCCCGGCGGAACCGTGCCTGGGTGACGAGATCCTCGGAGACCTCGTCGCGCAGGATCTTGAGCGCGACGAGATCCTTGGTTCGAAGGTCGGTGGTCTCCCAGACCTGACCGGTGCCGCCGAAGCCGATCAGCCGCTTGAGCTTGAAGCGGTCGGCGATCACGAGCCCAGCCATGCGCGTCATGGCAGTGCGTCCTTCCGGCCGGACGGATGACCGCGCTCGACGGCGTGGTTGCCACTCAAGGTAGCGCAGTCGAGTCGTGTGGCGCCGATGGTTGCGCTGGTAGATCACCCCGCGGGCGTCGGGTCCGCCACCGGCGTGCGCGGCATGGCGGCGACCGCGACGGCGGTTGCTACGGCGACGACGAGGACGCCGGTGAACACCGCGGCCGAACCCGCCTGGATGGCAGCCGGCCCGATGGCGTGGATGTCACCGGCGCCGAAGATCGAGTTGGCGATCGCGCCGAAGATGGCCACGCCGACGGCACTGCCCAAGGACCGGGCGAACATGTTGTTGCCCGTCACCACGCCGCGTTCGGACCACTCGACGCTGGACTGGGCGGCGATCAGGGTGGGTACGGCGAGCAGCCCCATGCCGCCGCCCATGACGAAGCACGCCGCCGCCACGACGGCCACGTTGGGGCGGCCGACGGTGGCCACCAGGGCCGACGCGCCCGCGATCACCAGCGTCACGCCCACCACCGCGGTCCACTTGAAACCCCAACGCAAATAGAGTCTTCCGGCGACGGCCGCGGTCGCGGGCCAGCCGATCGTCAAGGCCGCCAGGGCTAGGCCCGCGACGATGGGTTCGACGCCGAGGGATCCCTCGAGGAACGTCGGCACGTACGACGTCAGGCCCATCAGGATGGCGCCGACGCCGAACGCGACGATCGTGGTCGCACACAACAGTCGACGGGAGAACACCCAGAGGGGCAGGATCGGCTCGGCGGCGCGCCGCTCCACGACCACGAACGCGACCAGCAGGACTGCGCCCACGGCGAACGCCGCGATGCTCGGCGCGGAGTTCCACGCCCAGCTCTGACCGCCGCCGAGGACACCGAGCACCAAGGCCGTCATCGCCAGGGCCAGGAGCACCGCACCCAGCGAGTCGACCGCCCGGTGCCGCCGCTCGACGGTCTCGTGGAAGTGCCGGTTGAACATCCACGCCGCCACCAGGCACAACGGAATGTTGATCAGGAACACCCCGCGCCAGATGCCGAGCTGGGAGAACGCGCCGCCGAGCATCGGGCCGACGACCGACGAGATCGCCCACACACTGGCGAGGTACCCCTGCACCCTGGCGCGCTCGGCCACGGTGTAGACGTCGCCGACGATGGTCATCGCCGTGGGCTGGACGGCCCCTGCGCCAAGGCCTTGGACTGCTCGAAAGACGATCAGCGCCAGCATGTTCCATGCCCCTGCGCACAGGATGGAGCCCACCAGGAACAGTCCGATGCCCAGCATCAGGATCGGCTTGCGACCGAAGACGTCGGAGAGCTTGGCGTAGATCGGCGTGGTGACGGCCTGGCCCAGCAGATACGCCGAGAACAGCCACGGGAACTGATGGAACCCGCCGAGCTCGCCGACGATCGACGGGATCGCCGTAGCCAGCACGGTCGAGTCGATCGCCACCAGACCCGTGCTGAGCATGACCGAGATGAGAACCGGCCCCCGCTCGGACCGGAATCCGACCGCGGCTTCACTGGTGACGGCCAACGCCGCAGCTCCTCTCGTTCGTGTCGACACAACCGCGGCGACCCGTCGGGCATTCCCACCGCCGGGGCAACCTACGCTGTGAAAGTGGTGCGAATTCGAAACCGCCGCTTGCGCCGGGTGGCCGCGCTGTCCCGCCTCGACGCCCACGCATAAACTCGGGAGACGGCGCCGGTGCCGACCGGCCACGACGAAGGGTCAGCCATGGGCAGGATCTACGAGAACGTCAGCGAGCTGGTCGGGGGCACCCCGCTCGTCCGGCTGAACCGGTTGACTGATGGACTCGGCGCGCAGGTCGTGGCCAAGCTCGAGTTCTACAACCCGGCCAACAGCGTCAAGGACCGCATCGGCGTAGCCATCATCGACGCCGCCGAGCGGTCCGGCGAATTGAAGCCCGGCGGCACGATCGTGGAGGCCACCAGCGGCAACACCGGGATCGCCCTGGCCATGGTCGGCGCGGCGCGCGGGTACAAGGTGATCCTGACGATGCCGGAGACCATGTCCACCGAACGGCGGGTGATGCTTCGGGCCTACGGCGCGGAGATCGTCCTCACCCCGGGCTCCGAGGGCATGGCCGGCGCCGTGGCGAGGGCCAAGCAGATCATCTCCGAGACCGAGAACGCCGTGGCCGCCGACCAATTCGCGAACCCCGCAAACCCGGCGATCCACGAGGCGACCACCGCCGAGGAGGTGTGGGACGACACCGACGGCAAGGTCGACGTCTTCGTCGCCGGAATCGGCACCGGCGGCACCATCACCGGCGTGGGACACGTTCTCAAGGCCCGCAAGCCGGGAGTCCAGATCGTCGGTGTCGAACCAATCGACTCCCCGCTGCTGACCAAGGGTGAGGCCGGTCCGCACAAGATCCAGGGCATCGGCGCCAACTTCGTCCCCGAGATCCTCGACCGCGAGAGCTACGACGAGATCATCGACGTCACGCTGGAGGACTCCGTCAGGGTCGCACGCGAACTCGGCACGCAGGAGGGCATCCTCGGCGGCATCTCCTCCGGTGCCATCATCTGGGCGGCACTGGAACTCGCCAAGCGGCCGGAGAACGCGGGCAAGCTGATCGTCGCCGTGGTCTGTGACTTCGGCGAGCGCTACATCTCCACCGTGCTCTTCGACCACATCAGGGATTGACCGCCACGTGACCCTGCTGTCGACCCTGCGCGAGGATCTGGCGAACGCGCGGGCGCACGATCCCGCCTCACGCGGGGACGTGGAGAACGCCATCGTCTACTCGGGGCTGCACGCCATCTGGTCCTATCGGCTCGCCCACCGGCTGTGGGGGGTGCCGGCGTTACGCGGACCGGCCCGGATCCTGACGCAGCTGACGCGCTTCCTCACCGGCATCGAGATCCATCCGGGCGCGACGATCGGTCGGCGCTTCTTCATCGACCACGGCATGGGCGTGGTGATCGGCGAGACCGCCGAGGTGGGGGACGACGTGATGATCTATCACGGCGTCACCCTGGGCGGCCGCACCATGCAACAGGTCAAGCGCCATCCCACGATTGGCGACCGGGTGACCATCGGCGCAGGCGCCAAGATCCTCGGTCCGCTGACCGTGGGGGCCGACAGCGCCATCGGAGCCAACGCCGTCGTGACCCGCGACGTCCCCGCGGGGTCCATCGCCACCGGCATTCCCGCCGTCGTCCGGGTGCGGACGGAGAAGCAGCGGGAAGAGGGGGTCGACCCCACCTATTACATCGACCCCGCGATGTACATCTGAGGATCGAGAGACACGTGGTGGCGCCGCCCGCGGCCCGGATCCAGTGGGGGATTCGGCTGGCGCCCCTGCCGTTGGTGCCGGCGATGTTGGCGGCGAGTACTTTCCCCGGTCGGTTCCACGTGTCGGGCACCTACTGGGTGCTCGCCGTCGCGGCCGCCATCACCTTCGTCGCCGGCCGGTGGTGGCCGGTCGCGGCGTCACTGCTCCTGTCGGGGTTGGCGGTGCCGTTGTTCGCCGCCGAGGCCTGGGGTGTGTCCGGCCTGGTGCCCTACCTCGGTGCCGTGGCCGTGGCGGACGTCGCGGCGCGAAGCGACCGGAATCGAAGCGTCGTCGTGGTGGCCGCGGCCTGGCTGACCGCGCTGCTCCTTGGCAACTGGTTGGATGCCCACGCCGCGCTGTGGAGTGCGACCAACGCGGTGACCATCGTCGCGGGTGTCGGCCTGCCGCTACTGCTCGGCCTCTACCTACGTGGCCAGCGACGGCTCGCGGCCACCTACCGGGACCGCGTTGCCGATGCCGAATCGCGAAGGATCGCACGGGAAGTCGCCGTGCGCGCCGAGGAGCGTACGGCCATGGCACGCGAACTGCACGACCTGGTCGCCCATCACATGGCCTCGATCGTCGTCCGGACCGGCGTCGCCGAGCACGTGCTCGAGGACGTGGATCCGCGGGTGGTCACCGTGCTCGCCGACGTGCACGACACGGCCGCCGCGGCGCTCACCGACATCCGCCGGCTGCAAGTGGCGCTGCGTGATCCGGTCCTCAGTGAGATCGCGATGATCGAACCCGAGGCGGTGTGGGCCGAGATCGACGCGGCCGTCACACGGGCCCGCGCGGCCGGGTTCATCATCGTCGCGCGAATCGATCGCCAGCTCGCCGGACTCGATGCGATCGCGCGGCTCACCCTGCTGCGCGTGACGCAGGAAGCGCTCACCAACGTGATGAAGCATGCGGATCCGTCGACGCCCGTCGAGGTCGACGTCGAGGGACGGGACGGCGGCGTCTTGATCCGTGTCGCCAGTGGAGTGCTCCCGGGCTCGTCGCCGTCCGCCGAGGGGCATGGAGTCATCGGGATGACCGAACGCCTGGACCGCGTCGGCGGCCGGTTCGAGGTCCGACGGAGTGGGCGCGACTGGGTCGTCGAGGCGTGGCTGCCGCCGTCGCCGACCTCTGCGGAGGCGGCGCGATGACCGCGATACGCGTGCTGATCGTCGACGACCAGAGGCTGGTGCGGGCCGGTTTGCGCATGCTCTGCGAGTCGACGCCGGACCTCGACGTGGTCGGGGAGGCCGCCGACGGCGAACGGGCGGTGAAGTCCGCGCTCGAGCTGGTTCCGGACGTCATCCTGATGGACCTGAGGATGCCGGGACTGGACGGCATCGAAGCCACTCGACTCGTCATGGCCGCCCGTCCAGAGTCGAAGGTGTTGGCGCTCACCACCTTCGACGACGACGCTCACCTGTACCCGGCGCTCGCCGCCGGCGCGGCCGGATTCCTGGTAAAGGACACCAGTCCGGCCGAGCTGATCGACGCCATCCGCCGCACGGCGAGCGGGGACTACTCGCTGTCGCCGCACCTGTTGCGGCGCCTCGTCCTCAGGGCCACCGACGCCGAGGCCGCCAAGCCCGTCGGGCCACCTGCGGATCCGCTCACCGCGCGTGAGCTCGACGTCCTACCGCTGGTCGTCGAGGGGTTGTCCAACCAGGAGATCGCCGAGCGTCTCCATCTGGGCGTCACGACGGTGAAGACCCACGTCGCCAACCTGATGGAGAAGACCGGATCGGCCAACCGAGTTCAGTTGGCGGTCCACGGGTTTCAGCGCATGGCGTGACCGGGCATGTCCGTCTGCTCAGGCGCCGGCTCGTCGCCGGGTGCGAGGACGAGGAACTGGCCCATCATTCCCTGATCCTCGTGCATCGCCAGGTGGCAGTGGTACATGTACGGGCGGGTCGGGTCGGTGTATCCCGAGAACCGAAGTGCGAGCCGAAACCGTTGTCCCGGAGGGGTGTACACGGTGTCCTTGTAACCCGCGAGCGCAGCGGGAGGCGGCTTGCCGTCGACGTCGAGGATTCGGAACTGGGTGTCGTGGACGTGAAAGTTGTGCGGCCAGTCGTCGACGTTGCGCACGGTCCAGATTTCGTCGGTGTCGACCGTGCTGCAGAAGTCGACGCGGTCCATGTCCATCCGCCGTGAGTTGATCATGTGCCATCGAAGGTCGAACGATCTCGCCGTGGCTGCCTGCGAGGCAACGAGTTCGGGGAGCCGCGCCAGTTCCGCCGGCAGCGCCGCCCCCGGCGACAGTGTCCGGTGCGGCCGCAGCTCGAGGACGTCGAAGGAGTCGTCGACCCCGAACTGGCGGGCCTTTCGCGACGGCAGCCCGGCCCGATCCTGGATCGGGAAGGACCGCAGGGACACTGGAGCCCCGGGGGCCACGGCGACGACCATCTCCACCCGCTCACCAGGGCTCAGCTGGACCCGTCGGACCGTGACCGGCTCGGCCAGCAGGCCTCCGTCGCTGGCAACCAGATGAAACTCACGATCGTCGGCGAACCCCAGGTTGTACAGCCGGCCGCCGGAACCGTTCAGGACGCGGAGCCTGACCTTCTCCGACCGCACCGAAAGGTAGGCGTTCGCAATGCCGTTGGTGACGATCGTGTCCCCGAGCAGCCCGACGTCCGACGCGTCGGACTCGTCCAGGGCGCCGGTCGAGGTGAACTTGCGGTCCTGGATGATCAGCGGCACGTCGTCGACGCCGTACTCGTGGGGTAGGGCGTCGGGCGTGGCGTCGTCGTCCACGATGAACAGACCGGCCAGTCCCCGATAGAGGTGTTTCTCCGTCTCACCGTGCGGATGGGGGTGATACCACAGCGTGGCCGCGGGCTGTCGGATCGTCCAGGCCGGGCGCCAGCGGGCGCCGGGGGCGACGGTCTGATGCGGGCCGCCGTCACACCGGGCCGGCAGGTGCATGCCGTGCCAGTGCACGGTGGAGGGGACCGGAAGCGCGTTCTCGAACTCGACGGCAACGGACTCACCGTCCCGCGCCCGCAGGGTGGGTCCGAGAATCGAACCGTTGTAACCCCATGTGGCCGTGGTCGTTCCGGCGAGGATCGAGGTGGTCCCCGGTGCGGCTCGCAGCCTGAAGGTTCTCGTGCCCTCGTCGTCGACGGTCGAATCCGCCAGTGGCGGGATCGGCAGCGGGCGGCGACGGCCCTCGTCGACCGACGGCGGGCGCGGTGTGGCCGTCGCCGAGCACGACGCCGCGAGTGCGATCGGGCTCGCCGCGAGACCGACGAGAAAGCGACGACGAGATGGGGCTGGCACGGTGTCCTCCGAAGGCTGTGGGTCATGGAACTGACCCTTCGAGTCTTCGGTGCGGCAGCATCGGTCGAATCCGCCCACGGGACGGCCATTCCCGTCCCGAGGTCCGCCGTCCGGCCCTTGCGGCGAGAACGCGATTCTGCTATCGGCGTCAGACCGTTGCCGGCACGCGGGCCGCGGCTGCCGACACCATCATGTCCTGCTTCAAGGCGGTGAAGTCGGAGATGGTCTTGGTCGCGACCGTCGCGACCGGCCGGGCGTTGCGGCCCGTGGCGTCGGCCTTGGACACCATCACCACGCTGTCGATGTAGGGCTGGATGGTGGTGGCGTTCTGCACGGTGGCCACGATGACCAGCTGGAAGCCGAACTTGCGGAACGCCTGCAACGCCTGCTGGGCGAACTGCGGATCCGACTTGGAGAACGCCTCGTCGAGCATCAGCTGCGCGAACACCGGCCGGTTGTCCGAACTCTCGGGGTTCGCCAGGTTGAAGCTCAAGGCACCCGCGAGGCAGAAGGCCATCAGCTTCTCCTGCTCGCCGCCGGAGTTGTCGCCCGCGTTGCTGTGCGTGCGGATCAACTCCTCGGTCGCCACGTCCCACTCGGCGCAGTCGAACGTGAAGCGGTTGCGCACGTCGAGCGCGTCGCGGGTCCACGCCTTGTCCTCGGGTGCGGTGGACGCCAACCGGTTGCGCAGCCGCAGGATGTCGGCGTACTGGTCGAGGATGGCCTGCTTGTCGCCCAGCCCGACCTCCGCGATCCGCCGGGAGATGGCCTTGACGATGTCGGTGAGCTCGGTGACGGCGGTGAGGCTGCGCGGGGTGGCGCGCAGTGTCAGCCGGGTGCCGCGGTTGAACTCGACGGCGCCCAGGCCGGTGTTCACCCGCTTGATCTGGTCGCTGATGCGCCGCGTCTCCTGCTCGGCCACCCGGTGCAACGTCAGGATCGCATCCGGCGCCTGCTCGGTGACGAGCCGCATCATCCGTTCGTAGGCCTCGGGGAGCTCGCGCTCGTCGATGTGCCGGCACAGCGCCACGTAGTCGTGCACGCGCTCGTCGAAGGCGTCGCTGTCGTTGGGGATCGCGTCGGGGAACGCGGTGTCGAAGGTGTTGAGGATGCGGGCGAGCTCGTCGTAGGAGCGCCTGCGACTGTCGCGGAGCTGTTCGCGCTCGCGGCGGATCGCGGTGAAGACCGCTTCCCGATGTGGCTCGGGGTTGAGCAGCTCCAACGTCACCGGTACGTCGCCGGCATAGCGGTTCAGCAGCTCGGTCAACGGCTCGGAGACGAACGCCGGGGCGAGTCGCTCGACGAGTTCGAGCAGCCGGGTCCGCCGCCCGTCGAGGTCGTCGCGACGGGTCTGGATGGCGCCGCGGCGGGTCATCAGCGTCTGGATCTCGTCCCAGCACTCGTCGGCGCGCGCGTTGAGGGCCTCGATGTCGGGGTGCTCGGCGAGCAGCAGCTCGTATTGGTCCCGGAGCCGGTCGGCGTGACCGTCCGCGGAGTCGACGTCGACCTGGTTCCACTGGGGGAACTGCTCGCAGATCGCCTTGCAGGCCGCGGCGCGGTCGCGTACGAGCTGGCGCTCGGCGGCGATCGCGTCGGCGGCGCTGCGGGCCTGGTGATAGGCCTGCTCGGCCGCCGCCAGGTCGACGGTCAGCGCGTCGATCTTGGCGGCGACGTCGCCCTGGAAGATGTAGTCGGCCTGGCGAAGGGGGCGCCTGTCGTCCTTGACGGCCAGCCGGTCGGAGTCCTTGTACAGACCGGTGTCGGTGACCGCGCGGCGAAAGCGGGGGAACACGTCCGGGACGTCGACGCAGACGTGGTCACCGGCCGCGGCGACGACGTCGGCCGCCTCGGCAGCGCAGGGGTGGTGTTCGTCGACGACGAACAGCTTGCCCGCCAACGTGTTTGGTTCGGCCTCGGCGGGTTGGGCGCCGACGAACTTCGCGCGAACGTGGTGCAACTGCAGGCGCCCGCCCATGTTGGTCTCGTTGACGAAACGCAGCACCGCGGCATAGTGGCTGTCGGGCACCAGAAGTCGAAGCCCCACGCCGCGCAGCACCTTCTCCACCGCCACGCGCCAGCGCCCGTGCTCGGGCCGCAGGTCCATCAGCTCGGCGATGTAGGGCAGCTGACTGGACTCCACCCCGACGGCGGCGCAGATGTGGTCGCGCATGGTGATGGCCGACTCGGGCAGCGCCGACCCGACGTGCTCCACCCGGCGCAGTTCCTTGGTCGCGTCGTCACGTGCGATCCGGGCGACCTTCTGGGCGTACTCGGCGTCGGTGGAGGCCTCCCGGCCGCGGTCGAGCTTGGCCAGCAGTTCGTTGGCCTGCGTGCTGAGTTCCTCGCGCAAGTTCCAGAACTCGTCGGCGGTCTCCGGGACCCGCACGTCGTGCGGTGCCAACATGGCCTCGTATGCGGCGCGACGGCGCGAGACCTCTTCGGCCTGCGCCTCGGCCGCGGCGACCTGTGACTGCAGCGGTCCGATGCTGGCGCTCGATCCGCTGATCTGAGCGTTGAGCGAATCAGCTTCGGCCTTGGCCAGATTCAGCGACCGGGTGACGTCCTCGTACTCGTTGCCGAGCTGGTCGATGGTCGCGTCGAGGGAGTCGATCTGCGTCGGCGCCTGCGCCAACCGGACGTGATCGGTGTAGGCCCGCACCATCGGCTGGTCGACGAGGTCGATGATGCCGAGGTCGGAGGACTCCGAGCCGTAGCGCTGCTGAATGGCCTCGATGTCGCCGAGGATCTTGCGCTTGCGCTGCGCGACGGCGAGCAACTCGCGGGCGTCGACCAGGGGGTCGATCTGCTTGAGCGCGTCGGGAAGACGGGTGAGACTGCCGGGTTCGTCGAGCATGAACTCGCGGACGAATTGCTCGAGTCCACCGACGCTCTTGAGCGACTTGGCCTTTCCGAGCAACTGCTGTGCCGCATCGGACGCGCGGATGCCGATGGTCGCGTAGAGCTGCGCGAGATACTGAGACTCGACCTTGGTCGAGAAGCGCCAGCCCGGATTCTCCCCGTCGCTTCGCTCGCCCCCGGCCTTGAACACTCCCGCGTCGAACCGGTTGGACGCCCAGCGGTTGCAGACGTCCTCGACGTCGCGGTCCCCGTCGGCGAGGACGAACCGGCTCGAGGAGTCCGAACGTGATTCGCCGGTAAGCCATTTGAGCACCAGTCCGGTCACGGCGCGGCCGGTGTTGCTGGTGTAGGTGACCGCCACGGCGGACCATGCGGCCCCGTCGCCGCGAAGGTACATCACCTTGCTGGCGCCCGCCTCGCTGCGTTGGCCCCAGGCTCCGCGCACGTACTTGTCGACGGTGCGGCGCCCGGCGCTCGAACCAGCCGCGGAGTTGTCACCCGACGCGTTGAAGTTGCGCCGGTTGAAGGGGAGGAAACCCAGCGAAATGGCGTCCAGCAGAGAGGACTTCCCGCTTCCGGAGGCGCCGGCGATCAGCGCGCCGCCTTCACTGAACGGGATGGAGTGGTACCCGTCGAACACACCCCAGTTGACGACCTGAAGGCGGGACAGGTGAAATTGCTCAGACATCCAGCGTCACGTCCATCTCGCTTGGCAGGCCCGTGCTTCCGCCACTGAGAAGCAACTCGAACTGCTGTTGTAATTCGGTGATCACCGACGCCGTCATGATCGCGGTGATGACGGGGCTGACGGTGTAGCTGTCCTCGTCGTCGCGACTCCTGCGGAGGATTTCCAGCGACGCCAGCCGCGCGATCGCGCCGTCGATCCTGGCGGTGAACGTGACGACGTCGCGGTCGACGTCGTTGAGTACCCCCGCGAAGAGGCCGTGCACCTCGTCGCGGCTGATCAGCACGGTGTGATCACCCGAGGCGCGCATCATCTGGGCCAGGTGCAGCGCCAGGATCGAGTCGTAGGTGCCGAGCGGTTCGCGGCGCAACAGTTTGACCCCCCGCGCCGACTCGTACCGGGCCTGCTCGACGAACGCGACGTCCACTCCGTCGACGATCTTGAGCACCAGGTCGAGTTCGGAGAGCCGGACGGTGAGCTGGCTGCGGTACTCCAGCACCCAGGTGTACAGGTCGCGCTCGGTCTCGGCACTGATGTAGCGGCGGGTCAGCAGGTGTTGCAGCGCCCAGCACGCGCGGTCGGGCAGCTCGCTGACGTCGCCGTCGAAGCGCGGCCGTCGTTGATGTGGCGGCCGCGCCGACTGGTCGACCTGGGGCAGCGACGAGAAGCCCGCGTAGTCGTGGGCGCTCTGCTCGGCAGACGTCACGACGCTGCTCCCAGCAGGCTGGAGACGGGTTCGGTGAACATCAGGTGCGGAACCTCCATTTCACGGTCGCGTCCGTCGAGGGACTGGAAGCGCACCGTGGCCGACGCCGTTGCATGCGCGCCCGAGCCGGTGAGAGTGGGTTGTTTGAGGGCCCAGGACCACAGCACGATGACGTGGCCCAGATACGCGGAGTCGAGCATGTCCACGGCGTCGGGCAGCGAGAGCGGGCCGTCGGCGATCGCGGTGTTGATCAGTTCCGACATGGCGGGGGCGTCGACCTGCGTGGTCAGCGCCGCGAAGCTGGACAGGTCGACCTCGCCGCCCGCCGCGTGCGCGGGTCGCGGGTTGGACAGGTCGCCGATGCGGAAGCTCAGGGCGCCGATCGAGCTGATGGTGTGGCGGGCCAGGGGCAGTTCGAGGTCGAGGCGGGAGTCCGTCAACGACGACTTCAGCAGGGTACGGGCGGCGCCGATGGCCTCGTTGAGCTGCCGCGCCACGCCTCGACTCTGCTCGAGGGTGCCGAACGCGGTGAAGCGCTTCACGCGTTGGGCGCAGCGCTGCTGGATGCGTTCGACCTCGTCGATCTGGTGCCCGACCAGCTCGAAGAATCCGGCCATGACCTTGCGCAGGGCCGGGTCGAGCGCGGGCAACGCCTCCGCCACGGCGGCGACGTCGGCCTCGAACTCGGCCCGGTGGTCGGGGTCGTTGATCATCCGCAGGAACGCGCGGTGCGAGTCGCGACCCTGGGAGTCCCAGGCGGCCTGGTAGTCGGCGTACATCTGGCGTTGCCGGTCGCGGTACTCCAGATTGCTGTCGATCGGCTCGTCGAGCGCCGCGGTCGCCTGCTCGATCATCGTCCCGTACTGACCGATGTCGGTGATCAGCCGCTCCATCTGCAGGGCGATGGCGCGGGCCTCGTCGTACGCGTCGGTGAGGTCCAGCTCGGGCCGGGCCAGGTCGTCGTCGCCGTCGTCGAGCGCGTCCAGAGCCGCGTTCAGCGCGGCGATCTCGGACTCGATGCTGGCCCGCATGCGGTCGGGGTCGTTGCCGACGCGCAACGCGACCTGCTTGAGGCGGGCGGCGATGCCGTTGATCGAGCCGCCGGTGGCGATGGTGTCCTGCCGGCGCATCCCGCGCAGGAAGTCCAGTGCCCGGCGGGCGTCCTGGGTCAGATAACAGAGGTTGCGTTCCACGCCGGCGCGTTGGTCGGCGACGCGGTGCAGCCAGCCCTGGCTGGCCCACGACTTGATCAGGGCGAGCCCAGACTGCTCGCCGCCGGGCCGTCCCAGGTCCTCGAGGTCGCGTTCTAGCCGCACGACCAGGTCGGTCTCGCCGATCACGCCGTCGTTGAGGTGGCGTTCCATCAGCGTGCCGTACACCCCGAGATTCGACGTCGCCAGCAGCCTGATCGTGGGGGAGCCCTGGATGTCGCGATTGACGTCGAGGAGCTCGGCTGCCGACGAAGGTGATGCCTCCGTCGCGTCGTCCACCTGGCGTCCTCCTCGTCTCGTGCGCCGTCGACGGTCCAAGATAGGGCACGCCGCCGACGGAGATCGCGTGACGCGCAGGGACCGGCCGACCGTCGTCGCCGGTTTCGTCACAGGGACCTCAGCAGTCGCGTAAGCCCCACCGAGCACCGTCGTGCCGGGGCCCGAAGTCGATCCGACCCAGGCCCGGCGGAATCGTTGCGGCAATCCCCGCCGACCAGATCCGGGTGACCGAACTTTAGCGGCAACATTGCCCAAACTTATTGATGGCGTTGGGTTTTGGGCCAATCGAAGTTGCCCCCGAGCGCCGTGGCCGGGTATGGTCGAGGCAACGAAGGGGAGTAGCCCCCAATCCGGCAGTCGACATGCTGGCAGCGCCTGCGCCGCCCGGTTGCCAGGACCGGTCCACCGACCGGTGGGCGAGACCTTCGGCCGCTTTGACCATTGGGTCGTCGGCCGGAGGCGTCCCTGCGCCTTCACCGCGAGGCCCACCGACCGAGGAGTCTTGGGTGCTCTCCGCACTGCTACTCAGTTTTGCCGTCATCTTCGTCGCCGAAATGGGCGACAAGTCTCAGCTGATGGCGATGATGTTCGCGCTGCGCTACAAGTGGTGGGTGGTGCTCGCCGCCATCACCGCGGCGACCACGATCGTGCACGTCCTGTCGGTGGCCATCGGCCACTACCTGGGGGCCGCGTTGCCGACGCACCTGCTCGGGATCATCGCCGGAGTCATGTTCGTCATCTTCGGCCTGTGGACCCTGCGCGGTGACAAGCTCACCGACGCCGACGCCAACCGCGCCCAAAAGGCCGCAGCGCCAGCGTTCTTCGTGGTCACCTCGGCCTTCCTGCTCGCCGAACTCGGCGACAAGACCATGCTCGCGACGATCACCCTGGCGGCGGACAACGACTGGGTGGGCGTGTGGATCGGATCCACCGTCGGCATGGTCGTCGCCGACGGCCTCGCCATCATCGTCGGCGCGGTGGCCGGCAAGCACCTCCCCGAGCGGTTGATCCAGATCTCGGCCGCTGCGCTGTTCCTGCTGTTCGGCGCCTACATGCTTCTGGAGAGCTTCGCGCCGGCCATGCCCGTCGCCCTGATGATCGCCTGCTCGGCCGGGGCAGTCGCGCTGTTCGGCGCCGTCCTGTGGCGGCTGCCGCAGCGGTGGCGTCCGTCGGTGCTGCGGACGCCGACGCCGGAGCCACGTCGCAATGACGACGCGGAGCCCGTCGCCCACTCCTGAGCGTCCTCAGAACTCGACGCGCGAACCCATCACCACGGTTCGGTCGTGCGGCAGGTGGAAGAAGTCCGCCGCGTCGGCGGTGAGGTACGACGTCGCGATGAACAACCGCTTGCGCCACGGCGCCATGGTCGGCTCGGGTCCGGCGTCGAGTTCCAGCTTGGACAGGAAGTACGACGCCTCGTCGACGTCGATCGCCCCCTCGGTCTCCTCCGCGGTGAGCAGACGCAAGGCGGCCGGGACGTCCGACGGCTCCATGTAGCCGAAGCGTGCCGTCACGTGGACGATTCCGTCCTGGGCGTAGCCGAGCGCGTCCACCTCGGTCCGTTGGTCCTCGGGAATGCGTGGCACCGGCTCCGTCTCGATGGTCATGATCACGACGTGTTCGTGGCGCACGTGGCTGTGTTCGACGTTGGCGCGCATCGCCAACGGCGCCGTCTCGATGCCGCGGTTGAGGAACACCGCGGTACCGGGCACGCGGGTCAGGGGAGGGTCGCAACGGGAGAGGCTTTCGATGAACTCCGGCAGCGGCCCCTCGGCCCGTTCCCGCGCCGCGGTGACGAGCTTGCGCCCGCGCTCCCAGGTCATCATCACCGTCCACGCCGCCACCGCGATCAGCAGCGGCAGCCACGCGCCGTGCACCAGCTTGGTCAGGTTCGCCGCCAGGAAGAGCGCGTCGACTGCCAGCAGTGCGCCGCCGCCGATCACGACCATCCACAGTGGGGTGCCCCACCGCGTGCGAGAAAGGTAGAAGAACAACAGGGTGACGATGGAGATGGTCCCGATCACCGCCATGCCGTAGGCATACGCCAACTTGGCCGAGCTCTCGAAGGCGAACACCAAGATGAGCACCGAGACCATCAACATCCAGTTGATCGCCGGCACGTAGACCTGTCCGTAGGCCGACGCCGACGTGTGGACGACCCGCAGCCGCGGGAGCAGGCCCAGTTTCGCGGCCTGCGACGCGACCGAGAACGCGCCGGTGATCACCGCCTGCGACGCGATGATGGTGGCCGCAGTGGCGAGCAACACGATCGGCAGCCGCGCCCACTCGGGGACGAGCAAGAAGAACGGCGCACTGACGTTGCGCTGGTCGCCGATGATGAGCGCGCCCTGACCGAAGTAGTTCAGCATGCACGCGGGAAGGACGACGAACAGCCACGCCAGCGTGATGGGCCGCCGACCGAAGTGCCCCATGTCGGCGTACAGCGCCTCGGCGCCCGTGACCGCGAGGACGACCGCGGCGAGCGCGAAGAAGGCAATGTGGAAGTGCCCGAACATGAACGACAGCGCATAGGTGGGGGAGATGGCCTTCAGGATCTCCGGGTGGTCGACGATTCCCCCGATGCCGAAGGCTCCGATCGACACGAACCACAGCACCATCACCGGCCCGAAGAGCCGGCCCACCTTGGCCGTGCCGAAGCGCTGAGCCATGAACAGGCACACGATGATGACCGCGGTGATCGGCACGATCCAGTCCTGAAGGTCCGGTGTGACCACCTTGATGCCCTCGATCGCCGACAGCACCGAGATCGCCGGGGTGATCATGCTGTCGCCGAAGAACAACGACGCGCCGAACAACCCCAGGGCCGCCAGCACCGCGGCGGTCCGTCGACCGCGGGACGCCGCCCCGTGCTTGAGCATCGTGATGAGCGCCATGATGCCGCCCTCGCCGTCGTTGTCGGCGCGCATCACCAACGTGATGTAGGTCAGCGTGACGATGGTCATCACCGACCAGAAGATCAGCGACACGATGCCGTACACGTTGTCGACGCTGATCGGCACGGGATGGGGGTCGGCAGGGTCGAACAGCGTCTGCAGCGTGTAGATCGGGCTGGTGCCGATGTCGCCGAACACCACCCCGAGCGCACCGAGGACCAGGGCCGCCCGGAACGGCGGAGTGTGATTGGAACGGGCCGGCCGGTTGGGCGACGTCGTGCCTGGGGAGTTCGTCTGCACCGCGGTGTCCTTGCGTCAGGCCGGCAAACCCCGATCGTAAACTGCGGCCCTGGAGAACCTCCGCTTCACACGGCCGAGGCCGCGTCGGCCCTCCTCGCCGGTGCGGCAAGCCCGAGGTGCTCGCGCAGCGTGGTGCCCTCGTAGTCCGACCGGAACGTCCCGCGTTCCTGCAGCAGTGGCACCACCTCGTCCACGAACGGGTCGAGGCCGCCGGGCGTGACGTGCGGCACCAGGATGAAGCCGTCGCTGGCGTCGGCCTGGACGAGGTGGTCGATCCGGTCGGCGACGGTCCGTGCCGAGCCCACGAAGTTCTGCCGGCCGGTGACCTCGACGATCAGCTCTCGCGACGTCAGTCCCTCGGCCTCGGCCCTGGCGCGCCACTCGTGGGCCGTCGCGACGGGATCGCGGTACATCCGGACGCTCGCCCTGCCGCGGGCGATCGTGTTCTCGCCGACGACCGGATCGACCGACGGCAGCGGACCGTCGGGGTCGTGGTCGGAGAGGTCGCGATTCCACAGCTGTTCGAGGAACTTGATGGCCGTCTGCGGTGAGACCTGCGCGAGTCGCACCTGCTGCGCGAGTTCGGCCGCCTCGGCGTCGGTGTCGCCGAGCACGAACGTCGCGGCCGGCAGGATCAGCAGCTGGTCGTGCCGGCGACCGTACTTGGCGAGGCGACCCTTGACGTCGGCGTAGAACGCCTGGCCGTCCTCCAGGGTGCCGTGCCGCGAGAAGATCGCGTCGGCGCCCGCGGCGGCGAATTCGCGCCCGTGGTCGGAGTCGCCGGCCTGGAAGATGACCGGCCTACCCTGCGGGCTGCGGGGCACGTTGAACCGGCCGCTGATGTCGAAGTGCTTGTCGGAGTAGGCAAACGAGCCCGCCGCCGCGTCGCCGAGGAACACGCCGCGGTCCTTGTCGGCGGCGATCTCGTCGCCCTGCCACGAGTCGAAGAGGGTGTGGGCGGCCGCGAGGAAGCCCTCCGCCCGCTCGTATCGCTCATCCTCGGCGAGGTAGCCGCCGCGGCGGAAGTTCTCCCCGGTGAACGCATCCCACGACGTCACCACGTTCCACGCCGCGCGCCCGTCGGAGAGGTGGTCGAGCGACGCGAACTGCCGGGCCACCTCGTACGGTTCGTTGAACGTCGAGTTGATGGTGCCCGTCAGGCCGAGTCGCTCGGTGACCGCCGCCAGCGCGGCCAGCACGGTGAACGTGTCCGGCCGGCCCACCACGTCCAGGTCGTAGATCTCGCCCCCCTGTTCGCGCAGCCGCAACCCCTCGGCGAGGAACATGAAGTCGAACTTGCCGCGCTCCGCGGTCTCGGCGAAGTGCACGAACGACGCGAAGTCGATGTGGCTGCCAGAGGCGGGATCGCTCCACACCGTGGTGTTGTTGACCCCGGGGAAGTGCGCGGCGAGATGAATCTGCTTGAGCGGCTTGGTCATCGAGTATTCCTAAGCGGTCGCGGCGGTGGAGTACCGGTTGGCGGGTCGGGACAGTCCGAGTGACTCGCGCAGAGTCGAGCCCGCGTAGGAGGCGCGGAACAGGCCACGCGCGCGCAACTCGGGAACGAGGCCGTCGGTGATCTGGAGCAGGTCGTGCGGCAGCGTCGCCGGCCGCAGCCGGAACCCGTCGGCCCCCGCGTCGTGCCAGTGCGCGAGGACGTCCGCCAGCTCCGCCGGGGTCCCTGCGAAGATCTCGGCGTCGCTTCGGAGGGCGCGCCCCGCGACCTCGTCGAGCCGGTCGCGGCGGGACCGCGCGGCCCCTGCCGTGTCGTCGAGGAACACCACCAGGTCGGCGAACACCCGCACCGGCGTGCCGCCGGCGCGGTGGCCGGCGATCTCCTCGACGATGGCGGTCGTCTCCTTGGCGTCGTGAGGAGTGATGAACCCGACGTCGGCGCTGGAGGCGATCAGTCGGTAGGCCGCGTCCACGTGGCCCAGCGCCGCCACGACCGGCTGGCCCTGCGGCGGTCGCGGGGTGATCGACGGCCCCTTCACCGAGAACCATCGACCCTCGAAGTCGACGTAGTGCAGCTTGGTCCGGTCGACGAATCTGCCCGTGGCCACGTCGCGGATCTCCGCGTCGTCCTCCCAGCTGTCCCACAACCGGCGGACCGCCTCGACGTAGTCGGCCGCCTCGTCGAGGAGATCCGTGCCGCCGCCGCCCTCGGGTACGACGCGTCGGCCGAAGTGTCGGGCCGCCACGGGGCTGGCCGTCACCTGGATCCGAACGCCCGCGCGGCCCGAGCTGACGTAGTCGAGGGTCGCGATCGCCTTCGATGCGTGAAAGGGCTCGGTATGGGTGGCGACCACCGTGGGCACCAACCCGATGTGGCGGGTGCGCGGCGCCACCCGGGCGGCGATGAGGGTCGCGTCGAGGCGGCCGCGCACGCGGTCGGTTCGGTCGTCGGCGCGCAGCGGATGCTCCGACTGCAACGCCAGGCCGTCCTCGATTGTGACGAAGTCGAGCAGACCCCGCTCGGCCTCGCCGATCAGGTCGGACCAGTACCCGGCCGTCAGCAGGTCGGCGGGGCGGGCGTCGGGTTCGCGCCACGAGGCGGGATGCCATCCCGTTCCGTCGAGGGCGACGGCGAGATGGAGAGGAACGGAGCTACCGGGCACGGACGGTCTCACTTTCGGTCACGGTTCACCAGCACAACGCGCTCGCACGTTCGGGTCATCCCGACCGGGTGTCGCGGACGAACCCGGCCTGGCCGTCCCGCTGGCGAGGAGTCGGCACGTCGGCGCAGGTCACCGGGCCAGTCTCGGCGTCGGTGCGAGGACGCCCCAGAGATCGGCGCAGGATGATGCCAACCCCGGGGGTCAGAGGCCGCCAAGGTCGTCCGGGACGTCGACGGCGTGAGCCCGCAGGACATCGAGCGGCACGACGTCCAGGGTGCGTTCGTGGCTGGCGGCCAGCACGACGGGGGTGCCGACGCCATCTCGTTGCGCCCGTAGCCAATTCACGGCGGTGACGCACCACCGGTCACCGGGAACCAGGCCGGGGAACCGGTAGTGCGGCATCGGCGTCGTCAGGTCGTTGCCGATGCTTCGCTGGTGGTCGAGGAACTCGGTGGTGACCACGGCGCAGATGGTGTGCAGTCCGACGTCCTCCGGGCCGGTCGAACAGCAGCCGTCGCGGTGAAAACCGGTGAGCGGGTCGGTGCCACACTCCTCTAGAGGGCCGCCGAGGACGTTGCGATCGGGCATGGCGCCAGTATCGCGCACCCAGGTGCTACGCGTTGGTCGCGATCGCGTTGGCGAGCAGCCTCGGGTCGTGCGCCGAGACGATCAGCAGGCTGGGATCGCGGTGAGCGTACAGTTCGGCAAGTCGAGAGTGATTGTCCCGCATGGCCTTCCGGTCGAATGCGACGAGCTTCTCCGATACCTTCAGCCTCCACGGCACCCGGGACCGGCCGTCGAGGGTGCCCTCGTAGTAGAACGCGTCGCCGCAGTGCAGCACCCAGCGGTGACCCGCGTCGACCGCGACGCACGCGTGGCCCCGCGTGTGGCCGGGCAGCGAGATCAGCACGATTCCCGGAGCGATCGAGTCCAGCTCCTTGGCCACGGCGAAACCGCGCCATTTCTCGCCGGTGGGCTCGTGCTCGACGAGGTGCGGTCCGTGCGCCCACTGCGTTCGCCGGAAGCGGAACCTCTCCATCCGCGTCGGCGCCACGGTCACGCCGTGGGCCTCCGCCGCGGTGACGTGGATCTGCGCGTCGGGGAAGTCGGCGAGGCCGCCGACGTGGTCGACGTCGAAGTGCGTCGCGATGACGTGGCGGACGTCGGTGCGCCTGAAGCCCAGTGCCTCGACTTGGCGGGCGGCTGTCTCGTCGGCGTCGAAGCGCGGCCGGATGACCCGTCGCGACGGTCCGACGCGACGCGGGTCGGCGCAGTCGAGCAACCCGAACCCGGTGTCGACCAGAACCAGGCCGTTGTCGGTCTCCAGCAACAGGACGTGGCAGACGGTCGGCGCACCGGGGGAGTCCATGGTCCCGCAGTTGAGGTGGTGCACCTTCATGCTTTGCTCACTCGTTCCCGGCTCACAGCGCCCGAAGATACCGTTTGCTGACGAGCCTCTGCATCAGCGAGGTGAACGGCCCGGCCACCTTGCTCCACCAGACGCCGTGCCGCGAGAAGGCGCTGATCTCGGCGTGCACGCTCTCGTCGACCGGATCGAACCGCACGGCGAACAGTTCCTCGCCGCTCTCGGCGTGGCCGGGCAGCGTCCCGTAGGCGAAGCCACGGCGGTCGGGTTCGTCGACGACGTAGACGACCCGGCACGGCGCCCGCACCGGGCCGAGTCCGACGACGACCTCGGAGCCGACGGCCGCCACCTCCGTCGTCGCGTCCACCCGCAGGCCGGCGCCGCGGAGCATGCCCCACCGCATCACCTTCGCCGCGGCTTCCTCGAACCTGGCCCGCCCGTGCCCGATGACCGCCGAGGCGTGCAGATGGTGGTACCCGGGCGGCGGCGGACCCGCGGTGGCACCCACTTCGGCGTAGGTGAGGGGGAGGCCGGCGAGGTCGCTCGATTTCACCAACCCACCATGCCAGTTTCGACGCCGGTGCGGGCGTACCGTCGAGGTCGTGACCACTCAACCCGTCGCTCAAGCATCCGGAACCTTCACCATCGGTGGCGATCTCACCGTCAACCGGCTGGGATTCGGCACCATGCGCCTGACCGGCAACGGCATCTGGGGACCGCCCGACGACCGTGCCGAAGCCATTCGCGTCCTGCGCCGCGCCGTCGAACTCGGCATCGACTTCTTCGACACCGCCAATTCCTACGGTCCTTACGTGGCCGAGGAGCTCATCCGCGAAGCGCTGCATCCCTACCGCGACGGCCTCGTCGTCGCCACCAAGGCCGGTCTGCTGAGGACCGGCGAGAACGAGTGGACCCCGCTCGGGTTTCCGGCCTACCTGCGTCAAGAAGTCGAGATGAGCCTGCGCCGGCTCGGCACCGACCGCATCGACCTCTTCCAGCTGCACCGCATCGACTCGAAGTTCCCGGCCGAAGACCAGGTCGGCGAGCTCGCTGCGCTGCAGAAGGAGGGGAAGATTCGCCACATCGGACTGTCCGAGATCACCGTCGACCAGCTGACGGCGGCGCAGAAGGTCACTCCCATCGCCTCGGTGCAGAACCGCTACAACATGGCCGAGCGCGGCGCCGACCCCCTCCTGGAAGCTTGCGAAGCGCAGAACATCGCGTTCATCCCGTGGGCGCCACTGGGCTCCGGGCCCCTCGTCGCCGACGGCGGCCCGCTGCAGCGCATCGCCTCCCAGCACCGCATCAAGCCCTCGCAGTTGGCCGTCGCCTGGCTGCTCAAGCGCTCTCCCGTCATGATCCCGATCCCCGGAACCTCACGTGTCGCGCACCTCGACGAGAACGTGTCGGCCGCCGAGGTCACCCTCACCGACGAGGAGTTCGCCGCGCTCGCCGACGCCGACCAGTAGGAACCGGGTACGCGCCGCCCATTGCCGAGGCAATACGGTGAGCGGGTGAAGCCGCACCCCGACACCCCGCAATCCGGCGGCGGCTTCAACCCGCCAGTGCCGACGACCAACGGCGGTCCCGACTACGGGCGGTTCGTCGAGGCCGTCCGCACACTGCAGGACCTGACCCGCAGCGCGGACGCACCCGACGATGTCGTGACGCGGGCGGCCGAACTGGTCGAGGACGTCAACGCGCTGCTGGCGCCGTATGACGCCGACGAGTGGCGGTCGCCGTCGGGTCGGCGGATGGACCTGCCCAACCGGGGCAACATCATGCAGGTCCCGGTGCATCTCGGGGTGGTCGACGGCAGGGTCGCCGGAACGGCGCGGTTCCGGCGGTTCCATCTCGGCCGCAACGGCGCGGTCCACGGCGGCGCATTGGCGTTGTTGTTCGATTCACTGCTGGGCTACACCGCCTTCAAGCTCAGCGAGAGCCCGCGGCAGCGCACGGCGTTCCTGCACGTCGACTACCGCAAGATCGTGCCGGTGGAGAAGGAGTTACGAGTGGACGCGGGAATCGACCGGATCGACGGGCGCAAGATCTTCCTCACCGGCCGCCTCTTGGACGGCGACGCCGTGCTGTGCGAAGCCGAGGCCTTGTTCCTCATGCTGCTGCCGGGGCAGCCGTGAGCAGGGTGGGAGAGGCGAAGCGTCGCTGGGGCCGGTGGCGCGACGGGTTGCGCGAGCGGCCCACCTACGACTTCACCTACCGCATCGTGGTCGGCGTGGTGGGCTTGGCGGTGCTGGGCCTCGGCATCCTCGCCATCCCGTATCCGGGACCGGGGTGGGCGATCGTCTTCCTCGGCCTCGGCATCCTGGCCACCGAGTTCGAATGGGCGCACCGCCTGCTGAGATACACCAAGGAGCGCTACGACCGGGTGATGGACTGGTTCAAGGCGCAGGGTCTGTGGGTGCAGGTGCTCGGTTTCGTCCTCACCGCGGCAGTCGTGGTCGCGACTCTGTGGTTGTTCGGTGCGCTCAGTTTCGCCGCAGGCCTGTTCGGCGTCGAGCAGCCGTGGCTGAAGAGTCCCATCGGCCTGGGGTCTTGAGCGTTCACCCCGTACCCACCCCGATACCATGGTCGCGTCCAACTCGCCCACGCCCCTCGGATCAGGAGACCCACCGATGACCGCCGTCGCCAGCATTGCCCCAGCAGCCCCGATCCGGGTCGCTGCCGGGACCACGGCCGGCTCGGCGGTACGCGACGCCGGGCTGCCCAGTCGAGGAGCCACCGACGCGATCGTCGTCGTGCGCGACGCCGAGGGCCGGCTCCGGGACCTGTCCTGGACCCCCGAGGTGGACGCGGAGGTGACCCCGGTCGCGGCCGACACCGAGGAGGGGCGCAGCGTCATCCGTCACTCGGCGGCACACGTCCTGGCCCAGGCGGTGCAGGGCCTCTTCCCCGAGGCGAAGCTGGGCATCGGTCCGCCCATCACCGACGGCTTCTACTACGACTTCGAGGTGCCGCGCGCGTTCACCCCGGAAGACCTGGCCGCGCTGGAGAAGCGCATGCAGAAGATCGTCAAGGACGGACAGCTGTTCGACCGCCGCGTCTACGAGTCCAAGGACGAGGCCCGCGAGGATCTCGCCGACGAGCCCTACAAGCTCGAGTTGATCGACGACAAGTCCGGTGACCCCGACGTCATGGAAGTCGGCGGTACCGAGCTGACCGCCTACGACAACCTCAATCCTCGTACCAGAGAACGCATTTGGGGCGACCTGTGCCGTGGGCCGCACATTCCCACCACCAGGTACATCCCGGCGTTCAAGTTGACCCGCAGCTCGGCGGCCTACTGGCGAGGCAACCAGGCCAACGCCAGCCTGCAGCGCATCTACGGCACCGCCTGGGAGAGCCAGGAAGCGCTGGACCGCCACCTCGAGCTGATCGAGGAGGCCCAGCGCCGCGACCATCGCAAGCTCGGCGTCGAACTGGATCTGTTCAGCTTCCCCGACGAGCTGGGCTCCGGCCTGCCGGTCTTCCACCCCAAGGGCGGCATCATCCGGCGCGAACTCGAGGACTACTCCCGCCGCAAGCACGAGCAGGCGGGCTACGAGTTCGTCAACACCCCGCACATCACCAAGGAACACCTCTACATCACCTCGGGGCACCTCGAGTGGTACGCCGACGGCATGTTCCCGCCGATGCACGTCGACGAGGAACTCAACGAGGACGGCACGGTGCGCAAGCCCGGCCAGAACTACTACCTCAAGCCGATGAACTGTCCGATGCACCATCTGATCTATCGGGCGCGTGGACGGTCCTACCGCGAACTTCCGTTGCGGCTCTTCGAGTTTGGTTCGGTGTACCGCTACGAGAAGTCCGGCGTGGTGCACGGGTTGACCCGGGTGCGGGGCATGACCCAGGACGACGCCCACATCTACTCCACCCGCGAGCAGATGCGCGACGAACTCACCTCGCTGCTGCGCTTCGTCCTCGACCTGCTCGCCGACTACGGGCTCGACGACTACTACCTCGAGTTGTCCACCAAGGACCCGGACAAGTACGTCGGCTCCGACGACGACTGGGAAGCGGCCACCGAGACGCTTCGCGAGGTCGCCGAGGCGTCGGGTCTGGACCTGGTGCCCGATCCGGGCGGCGCGGCGTTCTACGGCCCGAAGATCTCGGTTCAGGTCAAGGACGCCCTCGGACGAACCTGGCAGATGTCGACCATCCAGCTGGACTTCAACATGCCGGAGCGCTTCGAGTTGGAGTACACCGCCGCCGACGGCACCCGGCAGCGGCCGGTGTTGATCCACCGCGCCCTGTTCGGGTCGATCGAACGGTTCTTCGGGGTGTTGACGGAGCACTATGCCGGCGCCTTCCCGGCGTGGCTGGCACCGGTCCAGGTGGTGGGCATCCCGGTGGCGGACGCCTTCGTGCCCTACCTCGAAGACGTCACCGCCCAGCTCAAGGCGCGCGGCGTCCGGGTCGACGTCGACTCCAGCGACGACCGGATGGCCAAGAAGATCGTCAACCAGACCAATCAGAAGGTGCCGTTCATGCTGCTCGCGGGGGAGCGCGACGTCGAGGCGGGGGCGGTGAGCTTCCGCTTCGCCGACCGCACGCAGATCAACGGCGTGCCCCGCGACGTCGCCGTCGAGACCATCGTCGACTGGATCGCCCGACGTGAGAATGCCGCTCCGACAGCGGAACTGGTGACGGTGTGACAGCGGACCCGGAGAACACCATCGTCGACCGCGGTGTCGGCGACCCCGACCACCTCCAACGGCTGTGGACTCCCCACCGGATGAACTACATCGCCGAGGCGAAGGTACAGGGGGGCTCGGCAGGATCAGCCGGGTCGTCCGAGCCGTTCACCGACATCCCGGCGATGTCCGACGAGGACGGTCTGGTGGTGGCGCGCGGCGAACTCGTC
>Ga0209051_1000469_pt1 | contig 52936 bp, 49 predicted proteins | sample AraplaCvi_mMS_r2_2_FD_184286 | JGI IMG/M metagenome (GOLD analysis project Ga0209051, IMG submission 184286) | Arabidopsis root microbial communities from North Carolina, USA - plate scrape MF_Cvi_mMS_r2 (SPAdes) (version 2) | ecosystem: Host-associated > Plants > Roots > Endosphere | place...
ACTTCGTACGAGAAGTCCACGTGCCCCGGGGTGTCGATCAGGTTCAGGTTGTAGACCTGCCCATCGCGCGCCTTGTAGCGCAGCGCCGCCGTCTGCGCCTTGATCGTGATGCCGCGCTCGCGCTCGATGTCCATCGAGTCCAGCACCTGCGCCTCCATCTCCCGGTCCGACAGCCCGCCGCAGCGCTGGATGATCCGGTCGGCCAAGGTGCTCTTGCCGTGGTCGATGTGGGCAATGATGGAGAAATTGCGGATGTGGTTCATGGACTCGGATGGAGACCGCGAACTCGCCCGCCACACCAGCGGCGCTCGAGCGGAGCACGCTGAGACACACTGCGGACGGCCGGTCGAGGCGGTGATGCATGGCCCTTCTCAGGGCCCGAACAGGACATAAAAAAAAGGCACGTCGAAACGGTGACGCGCCTTCCAACAAAACGTATGGCAACTGCTTGTTGGGCTTTCATTGTAGCCAAAAGGCCCGCCCTGGAAACCGCATGGATGCGAGCTTCTCGGCCGTTGCCCATCGCCAACAGCGATTTTGTGCACAGGTTATCCACAAAAACTGAGGACATCCTGTGGATCGCTGAGCCCGTCAAAATGAAGCCTTCCGATTCACCGTCGGAACAGCGACAAAGCTGGCCGGACGCGCCCGGATTGTAGCGGAGCGAGGCACCAATACCCCGCCTTGGTCACAACCGTGAGCAAGCACCAACCGACGCCTATCGGATTCAACCCGCACAAGTCGCCGGCCGATTTTTCATATCGCGGAAAGCCCCGGGCCTGCGCTAGGTTGACGGTGGTGGGCAACACCGATTCGGTCAATGCCAAGAAAAGGCCTATCCCTTGCCCGGCTTCAGCACGACATAGGTCGCGACCTCGCCCCGGCGCACCAGCATCTGCAGCGGCTTACCCTTCTCCATCTTGGAAAGGGCCGCTTGGAACTGCTTGACTGTCTTCACCTCGGCGTTGTTGGCCGAGAGGATGACGTCGCCCACCCGCAAGCCCGCGCGCGCTGCCGGGCCGTCTGCCGTGTCGATACGCAGACCGCCGTCGACCTTGAGCTCCTTGCGCTGCGCCTCGGACAGTTCGCTGACGGTCAGTCCCCAGGCCTGCGCGCCGGTGGCGGCGGGCGTCTCGGCATCGGGCGTTGCGGCGGCGCGGTCGTCAGGCAACGCGTCGAGGGTGGCGGTCAGTTCCTTGTACGCGCCGCGGCGGAACACCTGCAGCGGCACCTTCGTGCCGGGCCTCGCGGCAGCAGCGAGCCGGCGCAGATCAACCGCCTTCTCCACGGCCTTGCCGTCGAACCTGGTGATCACGTCGCCGAGTTGGAGTCCCGCCTTCTCGCCGGGTCCGGCCGGCGTGATACGGCTGACCAGCGCCCCTTGCGGCTTGCCAAGCCCGATGGCTTCGGCCACTTCCTTGCTCACGTCGTCCGGATAGACGCCCAGCATGCCGCGCGTCACACGGCCGTTGGCGCGCAACTGGTCGGCGACGCGCATGGCCTCGTCGATCGGAATGGCGAAGGAGATTCCCATGAAGCCGCCCGACTGGCTGTAGATCTGGGAATTGATGCCGACCACCTCACCGCGCAGGTTCAGCAGCGGGCCGCCGGAGTTCCCTGGATTGATGGCGACGTCGGTCTGGATCAGCGGCAGCAGATCGCCCGTGTCCCGCGCCTTGGCGCTGACGATGCCTGCGGTGACGGTGTTGTCGAAACCGAAGGGCGAGCCGATGGCCATGACCCATTCGCCCACCTTCAGCTTGCCGACATCCCCCATGCGCAGCAACGGCAGGTTGTTGGCCTCGATCTTGAGCACCGCGACGTCGGTGCGCCGGTCCAGGCCGATGACCTTGGCCTTGAACTCGCGCTTGTCGGTCAGCGTGACCGTCACTTCGTCGGCGTCGTCGACGACATGCGCGTTGGTCATCACATAGCCATCCGCACCGATCACGAAGCCCGACCCCAACCCTCTGCGCTGCGGCGCGTCATCGTCCTCATCGTCGTCCGGCGCTGGCGAAGGCGTCGGCGCTGCCCCCGGGGGCGTGCGGCGCTGCGGTGGCACGGGAATACCGAAACGGCGCAGCAGCTCGCGCATCTGCTCGTCGACCTGCGCGTTGGCCACCTTCACCTTTTCCGACGTCCGGATGTTGACCACCGCCGGGCCTGCCTGCTCGACCAGGATGCTGAAGTCCGGCAGCGCGCGCGCCAACTCCGGCGCAGCCACTGGCAACGTTCCTGAGACCGGCGCGGCGCTGGTCTGGGCGGCGGCCATGAGGGACCCGCCCAGCAAAGCGGCACTGGCGAGCGCCAAAGCGAGACGTCGAAGAGAGCAGGAACGATCGAGATTGGGCATGAACACTCGCTGGTGGCGACGCTGGAACAGAAGGCTCACATCATGCCCGGATTTCACGACGGGCATCGCGTCAGCCCGGCGCATGGAACAGATGCAGCCGCAGCGTTGACCATTGCGCGCCGAGCGCGCGTCGCGACACCGCAACCCACTGCGATCGCCGGCTGGAGACGATCGCGTCCCCTTCCGGCTGCCAGGCATCGAGGCGCAACAGCATCCACTGCTCCAGATCGATGAAGACCTGTGGCGCAACGGCAAGCGGCTCTCCCTGCCGATCCCACCACCATTGCCGACCATCCCAGCGCAGCGTTCGCGGCCGGCGCCGCGCGACGGGCAGCGCCAAGGCGGCTCCGGCGCCCAGGGCAACGATAGCCAGCAGCCACGCTCCGCCGCCCATCCCCAACTGCTGCAAGACGGCAAGCGCGGCCGCCACGGCACCGGCGCCAAGCAGTGCGCGCTGCACCCGCTCCCATCGCGGATCCGGCGGCAATGAAAAACGCCGGGCAGCGGCCCGGCGTGGTGTCGATCGATCGGGCGCCATGCTCGCCACCCCGATCGTGTCGCGCGGCGGATCAGATCCGCTTGAAGATCAGCGTGCCGTTCGTGCCGCCGAAGCCGAAGTTGTTCTTCGCGGCGTACTCGATCGGCATCTTCCGCGCCTCATTGGCGCAGTAGTCCAGGTCGCACTCGGGATCCTGGTTGAAGATGTTGATCGTCGGCGGGGCGACCTGATCATGGATTGCCTTGACGGTGAAGACGGACTCGATGCCGCCCGCGCCGCCCAGCAGATGGCCGGTCATCGACTTCGTCGACGACACCACCAGGCCCTGCTTGGCGTAATCGCCAAAGGCCTGCTTGATCGCGTTGGTCTCGTTGGCATCGCCCAGTGGCGTGGACGTGCCATGCGCATTCATGTACTGGATCTGATCCGGGTTGAGCCCCGCGTTGCGCAGCGCGTTGCGCATCGAGCGCGTCGGGCCGTCCACGTCCGGCGCGGTCATGTGGTACGCGTCGGCACTCATGCCGAAGCCCACCAGCTCCGCGTAGATCTTGGCGCCGCGCTTCTTGGCGTGCTCGTACTCCTCGAGCACCAGCACGCCGGCGCCCTCGCCCAGCACGAAACCGTCGCGGTCCTTGTCCCAGGGACGGGATGCGGTCTTCGGGTCATCGTTGCGGGTGGACAGCGCACGGGCCGCGGCGAAGCCGCCGACACCCAGCGGGGACACCGTCGATTCGGAGCCGCCCGCGACCATGACGTCGGCATCCCCCGCCTCGATCATGCGGCCGGCTTGGCCGATGCTGTGCAAACCCGTCGTGCAGGCCGTCACGATGGCCAGGTTCGGCCCCTTGAAACCGCACTTGATCGAAACGTGGCCGGAGATCATGTTGATGATCGACGCCGGCACGAAGAACGGACTGATGCGGCGGGGGCCGCGGTTGGTCAGTTCCGCGTGGGTCTCCTCGATCATCGGCAGCCCGCCGATGCCGGAGCCGACCAGCACGCCGATGCGCTCAGCCAGTTCCGGGCTCAGCGCGTCGCCGGTGGGCAGGCCCGAGTCCTGGATCGCCTGCAGCGACGCCGCCAGCCCGTAATGGATGAACGTGTCCATGTGGCGGGCTTCCTTCGCGGGGATGTAGTCATCCACCTTGAAGTCCTTGACCTCGCCAGCGAAATGGCAGGCCAGGTTGCTGGCATCGAAACGGGTGATGGTGTCGATGCCAGTCCGACCGGCCACGATGTTGGCCCAGCCCTGCTCGACCGTGTTGCCCACGGGCGAGATCAGGCCGAGTCCGGTGACGACGACGCGACGACGGCTCATGCTGCTTGCTTACGCCTTCTGGTGCTTGACCGCGTAGTCGATCGCCAGTTGAACGGTGGTGATCTTCTCGGCCTCTTCGTCCGGGATCTCGATGCCGAACTCGTCTTCGAGGGCCATCACCAGTTCCACGGTGTCCAGAGAATCAGCGCCCAGATCGGCGACGAAGGCCTTTTCATTGGTCACATCGGCTTCGGGCACGCCGAGTTGCTCGGCGATGATTTTCTTGACACGTGCTTCGATATCGCTCATGACTCCTCCAGGAGGGGGTGGTTTGCTAGAACAACCCGGGATTCTAAGGCCTTAGAGTGGCGCCCCTAGTCGGACCTCCCGAGGCGCGCCTTCCACGATGGAGACGGCGCGCGCTCGCACTCTATCAGCCCCACACCGGCCGGGTGAATCCGGTGGGCGGGCCGCCCGGAATGGGCGGCCCGCCTCAATTCATGTACATGCCGCCATTGACGTGCAACTCCACGCCAGTGATGTAGCTCGCCTCCGGCGACGCCAGGAACGCCACCGCATGGGCGATCTCGGCCGGGTCGCCCAGGCGGCCCGCGGGAATCTGCGCCAGCAGCGCGGTCTTCTGCGCCTCGGGCAGGACGTCGGTCATGTCGGTGGCGATGAAACCGGGCGCCACGCAGTTCACAGTCACCGAGCGGCTGCCCAATTCCCGGGCCAGGGCACGCGTCATGCCCGCGACGCCGGCCTTCGCGGCCGCGTAGTTGGCTTGGCCCGCGTTGCCCGAAGCCCCGACCACCGACGTGATGTTGACGATGCGGCCATAGCGCTGCTTCATCATCGGGCGCATCACCGCGCGGCTGATGCGGAACACGGCCTTCAGGTTGGTATCGAGGACGGCATCCCAGTCCTCGTCCTTCATGCGCATCGACAGCATGTCCTTCGTGATGCCGGCGTTGTTGACCAGCACCTGCAGGCTGCCGTCCTGCTTGACGATCGCGTCGACCAGCGCGTCGACCGCGGCGACGTCGTTCACGTTCAGCACCGCACCGCGGCCGCCATGGGAGGCCAGTGCCTCGGTGATGGACTGAGCGCCGGCTTCGCTGGTCGCGGTGCCGATGACGACGTAGCCCTTCTGGGCCAGGGTCAGCGCGATCGCGCGGCCAATGCCACGGCTGGCGCCGGTCACCAGCGCCACTTGCTTGCTGTCGGACATGGAAATTCCTCGAACGAAATCTGGATGGGGGTCGGAACGATCAGGCCAGCAGCGCCTTGGCCTCGGCCAGCGAGGCAGGGTCCAGCACCGTGGCGGCGGCGATCTCGCCATCGATGCGCTTGGCCATGCCGGCCAGCACCTTGCCGGGGCCACACTCGATGACGGTGGCCAGGCCGCGCGCCTTGAGCGCCTGCATGACCTCCACCCAGCGCACCGGGCCGAAGGCCTGGCGGTACAGCGCGTCGCGCAGCGCCACCGCGTCGTCGGTGACGGCGACGTCGATGTTGTTGATCACCGGGAAGGCGGCCGGCGTGAAGCTGACCGCGGCGAGCTTCTCGCGCAGGCGGTCGGCGGCCGGCTTCATCAGGCTGGAATGGAAGGGCGCCGATACCGGCAGCGGCAGCGCGCGCTTCGCGCCAGCGGCCTTGAGCGCCTCGTTCGCCTTCTCGACGCCCCCCTTGGAGCCGGCGATCACGGTCTGCTTCGGATCGTTGAAGTTGACCGCCTCGACCACCTCGCCAGATTCGGCGGCGACCTGCTGACAAACCTCGCGAACCACCGCCGCGTCCAGGCCCAGGATCGCCGACATCGCGCCGGTCCCTACCGGCACCGCCTCCTGCATGGCTTGCGCGCGGAAACGCACGAGCGGCAGCGCGTCAGCCAGACTGAGCGCGCCAGCGGCCACCAGCGCGGTGTACTCGCCCAGCGAGTGGCCGGCCGCCGCGGCCGGAGCCAGGCCCGTCTCCGCGATCCAGGCGCGGTAGCAGGCAATGCCCGCGGTCAGCATCACGGGCTGGGTGTTGGTCGTCAGGTCCAGTTGTTCCTTGGGACCGTTCTTGATCAGCGCGCCGATGTCCTCGCCCAGCGCGGCCGAGGCCTCGGCCAGCGTGCGGACCACTTCCGGGTGATCGCCCCAGGCGTCGAGCATGCCGACGGACTGCGAGCCCTGTCCAGGAAAGACGATTGCGAAGTTCTTGCTCATGGCGATTCGAGTCCGAGACTATCCATACAAAGGGGGAAACGCGCGTGACACGCGCGCCAGGCACGCGGCGCCCGCCAGCGCGCGGCGCTCCGGGCACGGCGGCATCAGCGGCCGATCAGAAATCCAGCAGCACCGCGCCCCAGGTGAAGCCGCCGCCGACGCCTTCCAGCATCACCGTGTCACCGCGTCTGATCTTGCCGGCGCGCACGGCCACGTCCAGGGCCAGCGGGATCGATGCGGCCGAGGTGTTGCCATGCTCGTCGACCGTCGCGATCAGCTTGTCCAGGGGCATCTTCAGCTTCTTGGCCGTGCCCTGCATGATGCGGATGTTGGCCTGATGCGGGATCAGCCAGTCGATGTCCGCGTCGGTGCGGCCGGCCTTGTCGAGCACCGAGCGCGCCACCTTCTCCAGCACGCCCACGGCGAGTTTGAACACCGCCTGGCCGTCCATCTTCAGCAGCGGATGGCCGAGCACCTCGCCGCCGGACACGGTGCCCGGGGTGCAGAGGATGTCGACATGGCGGCCGTCGGCATGCAATTCGCTCGCCAGAATGCCGGGTTCATCGCTCGCGCCCAGCACCACGGCGCCGGCGCCATCGCCGAACAGCACGCAGGTCGTGCGGTCCTTGAAGTCGAGGATGCGCGAAAACACTTCCGAGCCCACCACCAGCGCCTTGCGGGCGGCGCCGCTCTTGATCATCGCGTCGGCGACGGTCAGCGCGTAGACGAAGCCGGAGCACACGGCCTGCACGTCGAACGCGGCGCAGCCATGGATGCCCAGCTTGTTCTGCAGCAGGCAGGCGGTGGAGGGGAACACCATGTCCGGCGTGGACGTGGCGACGATGATCAGGTCGATCTCCTCGGCGCGGACGCCGGCCGACTCGAGCGCCGCCAGGCAGGCCGGCAGCGCGAGATCGCTGGAGGTGACGTGCGGATCGGCGAAGTGACGGGCGTGGATGCCGGTGCGCTCGACGATCCATTCATGCGAGGTGTCGATCCCGTCACGAGCCAGGCGTTCCGCCAGGGCGGCATTGGTGACGCGATTGGCGGGCAGGTAGCTGCCCGTACCGAGGATGCGGGCGAAGCGCGTGGAAGCAGTGGTCATGCAGCGTGGGCGGCGGTGGCCGCCGTGTCTCCTGCATCGCCGCCCTCCTCTGGCGCAGGGGCTGGAAGCGCCTGCAGCGTCGCGACGATGCGATCGTGAACCCGGTCTAGGAGCCGGTTGCGGGCCGCATCATACGCCCGGTTCAAGGCCTGCTCGAAAGCGAAGGCATCGGCGGAGCCGTGGCTCTTGAACACGAGTCCGCGCAGGCCCATCAGCGCGGCGCCGTTGAAGCGGCGATGGTCGACGCGGTGCTTGAAGCGCTGCAGCACCGGCATCGCCAGCACCGCGATCATCTTGGTCCAGGCATTGCGCGTGAACTCCGCCTTGATGAAGCTGGAGATCATGCTGGCCAGGCCTTCGGCCGTCTTCAACGCGACGTTCCCGACAAAGCCGTCGCACACGACGATGTCGGTCGTGCCCTTGAAGATGTCGTTGCCCTCGACGTTCCCGTGGAAGTTGAGCTGGTCATGCGCGGCCGCTTCGCGCAGCAGCTCGCCGGCGCGCTTGATCGTCTCGTTGCCCTTGATCATCTCCTCGCCGATGTTCAGCAGGCCGACCGTGGGGTTCTCCTTGCCGTCGACCGCGGAGACCAGCGCGCTGCCCATCACGGCGAACTGCAGCAGGTGCTCGGGGCCGCAGTCGACGTTGGCGCCCAGGTCCAGCACCGTCGTGAACCCGCCGGTCTGATTGGGCATCACCGTGGCGATGGCGGGCCGGTCGATGCCCTCGAGCGTCTTGAGCAGGTACTTCGCGACGGCCATCAGCGCGCCGGTGTTGCCGGCCGAGACGCAGGCCTGCGCCGCGGCAGCCGAGCCGTCCTTGCCCGGCTTGAGCTGCGAGATCGCGACCCGCATCGACGAGTCCTTCTTGCGGCGCAGCGCGACCTCGATCGGGTCGTCCATGCTGACCACCTCGCTGGCCGGGACGATGCGCACGCGGGGCCACGAGGCCGCGGCCTTGAGCGCCTCGGGTTGGCCGACGAGCAGCAGCTCCGCCTGCGGGTGCGCGGCGAGGAAGGCCTGGCAGGCCGGAAGCGTCACGGAAGGTCCGTGGTCGCCGCCCATGCAGTCCACCGCCAGACGGAGCGGCTCGGCGGAGGGCGATGAGCGGGTGGCGGAAGTTGCGGTCATCGAAGCCTGAGAGAAATCACCGGTCGAAACTGCGACTGTAGCGACCCCGCAAGAAGCGTGCGCGACAGCCGCCCCAGCCGGACCGCGCCGTCCGGACACTCGGGCGGCGGATCCACGCCGGCAAGGACGCGGGGAAGGGGAAAACAGCGGGAAGGCGGAAATGCGAAAGCCCGGCAACGCTAGGCGCTGAACCGGGCTTTCTTCATTCGTGGACCAGGCGGCGAGCCTGTTGATCGGCTCTCCGGACCGGCTGATCGATGTCGATCAGGCGGCGTCGGCCTTGGTCTTCAGCACCTTGCGGCCACGATAGAAGCCGTTGGGGCTGATGTGGTGACGCAGATGCACTTCGCCGGTGGTCGGCTCGATCGCGGTACCCGGGGTGCCCAGGGCATTGTGCGAGCGGTGCATGCCACGCTTGGACGGGGACTTCTTGTTTTGCTGAACGGCCATGATTGATTCTCCTAAAGGCTTCGGCTGGCTTCGGTGATTCGAGGCTTGCTCGGGCTCTCGAGAGAACTCGAGCTGTGCCGCGGATCCGACGAGGATGCTCCGCTACCGACGCCTCGGTCCCGGCGCGGCGTCCCACATGGACGCACATTTCGAACCGGGAAAGCCGGAAACTATAGCACAGCGGCCAACTTCACCGCAAATCCGGCGCAGAGAATTCCCTCGCCTCACGCCTTGCCGCCGGCGCCCTTCTTCAGCGCAGCCAGCGCGGCGAACGGATTCGGGCGCTCTTGCGAGGGCGCCTCCTCTTCATCGATGTTGGCGTGCGGCAGCGGCTCCGGGCACTCCTCGTGACGCGGCACCACCGGCAGCTCGAGCAGCAGTTCGTCCTCCACCAGTTCACGCAGGTCGAGATGCCGCGGCAGCGAGAGCACGTCGTCCTCCGAGTCCATGTCGAGTTCCGCCGCCTGGTCCTCGTCCCGGACGAAGCGGAACCACCGCGACACCTCGAGGTCCTCGCGCACCGGCTTGAGGCAGCGCTGGCAGGTCAGCGAGACCTGCGCCTGCGCCGACAGCGCGAGCCAGATCTGCGCCTCGCCGCCCTTGGGGGTGCGGATCTCGCCCTGCGCGGACCAGCGGACGGGTGGCCACTGGGCCGGGTCGGACTCGGGCGCGGCCGCCTCGGCCAGTCGCGGCAGGCTCGGGGCGGGCCACTCGCCCTCGAGCGAGGCGCCTTCGCGGGCGAAGGCACCGACATCGAGCTTCAATGGATCGAACGAACGCGGTTTCATGGGGCGCAAGTGTACGAGCCGCCTCTGCGCCGATGGGAGAATCCCGCCCCATGACCGCCCCTCCCCCGCCGCACCGGCCGCTGATCCTGGGCTCCACCTCCCGCTACCGGCGCGAGCTGCTGGAGCGCCTGCGGATCCCGTTCGACACCGCCGCGCCCGGCGTCGACGAAACACCCCTGCCGGGCGAAGCGCCCGAAGCGCTCGCGCGACGGCTGGCGCTGGCGAAGGCGCGCGCGGTGGCGGCGCGCTTTCCCGAAGCGCTGGTGATCGGCTCGGATCAGGTCGCGGACCTGGACGGCCAGTCGCTGGGCAAGCCGGGCTCTCACGAGCGGGCCGTCGAGCAATTGCGCGCCATGAGCGGCCGCACGGTGGTCTTCCACACCGCGCTGGCGGTCGTCTGCGGGGCCACCGGCTTCGTGGCGGAGGACGTCGCGCCGGTGCGCGTGCGCGTGCGCGCCTTGAGCGACGTCCAGATCGAGCGCTACCTGCGCGCCGAGCAACCCTATGACTGCGCCGGCAGCGCCAAGGCCGAGGGCCTTGGCATCGCGCTGCTGGACGCCATCGACTCCGACGACCCGACCGCGCTGATCGGCCTGCCGCTGATCCGCACCGCCGCACTGCTGCGCCGCGGCGGGCTCGACGTCCTGAACCTGATTGCCGAGACCCCTAGATGACCCGCGGCCGCCTCTATCTCGTTCCCAACACGCTGGACTTCGGCATGGACGGCCAGGAGGTCGACCTGCGCGACGTCCTGCCCGATGCCGTGCTGGCGCGCGCCGCGGCCATCACCCATTGGGCCGCCGAGAACGCGAAGACCACGCGCGCGTTCCTGAAGCGCGTCGGCGCGATCCATCCGCTGGCGGTGCCGCTGCAGGAACAGCGCATCGAGGAGTTGCCCCGCCCGCCCAAGGGGCGCGGCCCGGCGTCGAACGCCGCGGCGGCGGCAACTGAGGACAAGGCGTGGATGGCGCTGCTCCAGCCGGCGCTCGACGGACACGACCTGGGACTGATTTCCGAAGCCGGCATGCCGGCCGTGGCCGACCCTGGCGCGCGGCTCGTCGCGGCGGCGCATGCGGCGAAGCTTGACGTCGTGCCGCTGGTCGGACCGAGTTCGCTGCTGATGGCGATCGCGGCGAGCGGCCTGAATGGCCAGAGCTTCGCCTTCGTTGGCTACCTGCCGGTGGAGGGTGCGGAGCGCGCAGCCCGCGTCAAGGCGCTCGAGACCTGGTCCGCGCGCGAACAGCAGACCCAGCTGATGATCGAGACGCCCTACAGGAACGCCGCGCTGCTGCAGGCGCTGCTGGCGTCGCTGAAGCCGGGCACGATGCTGTCGGTCAGTTGCGGCCTGAGCCTGAAGGGCGCGTGGACGCATTCGGCCACGGTCGCCCAATGGCGCCAGGCGCCGAGGACACTGCCGGAGAAAGTCCCGGCGGTCTTCGCGATCCTGGGGGCGCGCTGATCGGCGCGCGTTGATCAGGACTCGCTGTCGGCGGTGACCGGCGGCTTCTTGGCGCCGAAAAGGGCCGCGACCTTCTTCTTCGGCTTGATGTTGGAAGAGACGCCGCGCGGCGCGCTGGCCGGCCCCTTCTCCCAGGACGGGGCCTCGGCGCCTTCGGCCGCCTCATAGGGCTTGTCGAACAGCGGGTCGTAGGCCTGACGCTGCGGGGCGCGAGCCGGCGCGTGCCCGCCATAGGTCTCGTCGCGGCGGTCCTCGCGCTCACGGCGGAAGTCACGGCGCTCACCCCGCTCCTCGCGATCACCACCCCGGTCGGAGCGCTCGCCGCGCGGCGCCCGCTCACCGCGATCACCGCCATCGAAGCGCCGGCGCGCTTCCTCGAGCTCGATCGGCTCCAGGTCCAGCTTGCGCTTGATCAGCTTCTCGATCTCGCCGACCAGACGCGCGTCGCTTTTGGTCACCAGCGTGAAGGCCAGGCCCGAGGCGCCCGCGCGGCCGGTGCGGCCGATGCGGTGCACATAGTCCTCGGCATTGAACGGCACGTCGAAGTTGAAGACGGCCGGCAGGTCCGCGATGTCCAGGCCGCGCGCCGCCACGTCGGTGGCGACCAACAACTCGACCTCGCCGCGTTTGAAGGCCTCGAGCGACTTCAGGCGCTCGTCCTGAGACTTGTCGCCGTGCAGCGCCGCGGTTTTCAGCCCGTCGCGCTCGAAGGCGCGGGCCAGACGCGCCGCGCCGAGCTTGGAATTCACGAAGACGATGGACTGCTTGATCTCGCGCTGGCGCAGCAGCTGCTTGATCGCGGCGCGCTTGTCATCGTCGTCGACGCTGAAGAAGCGCTGCTCGACGGTCGACGCGGTCGCGTTCGGGCGGGCCACCTCGACCAGTTCCGGCTCCTGCAGGTAGCTCTGCGCCAGCTTCTTGATCTCGGGCGAGAAGGTCGCCGAGAACAGCAGCGTCTGGCGCGTCTTGGGCAGGTAGCTCAGGATGCGCTGCAGGTCGGGCAGGAAGCCGATGTCGAGCATCCGGTCAGCCTCGTCGAGCACCACGTACTCGACGTGGTTGAGCACGGCGTTCTTGGCCTCGATGTGGTCGAGCAGGCGGCCGGGCGTGGCGATCAGGACCTCGACGCCGGCCTTGAGCTGCAGCGTCTGAGGTTTCATGTCGATGCCGCCGAAGACGCAGGCCACGCGCAGCTGCGTGTGCTTGGCGTAGGCCTTGACGTTGTTGGCGACCTGGTCGGCGAGCTCGCGGGTCGGGGCCAGCACGAGGGCGCGCACCGGGTGGCGGGCGGGGGACATCGAGGCGTTCTCGTGCTTGAGCATGCGCTGCAGGAGCGGGATCGAGAACGCGGCGGTCTTGCCGGTGCCGGTCTGGGCGGCGCCCATGACATCGCGGCCTTCGAGGACGATCGGGATCGCCTTGGCCTGGATGGGCGTCATCGTCGCGTAGCCCTGGTCGGCGACGGCGCGCAGCAGCTTGGGGTTCAGCGGCAGCGTGTCGAAACGCGGGCTCGGCGGCGGGGTGGTGTCGGTCATGGGCGCGGATTATCCTCCAAGCCCCCATCGGACCCGGGAAACCCCGCATCGGCCGTGTGCATCAGGGCACGGAGCGGTCCGTCAGCTTGCGCTGGTCGCCGCGGAAGACCATCCACTTCGGGGTGCGGAAGCGCACGATGCGCCAGTACAGCGCCACGTAGGCCGCGCCGAACAGCACCATGCAGCCGGCGATCATCGGCGTCGAGTCCCAGAACAGCAGCGCCGGCGCCAGCGAGGAGAGGCACAGCGTCCACAGGTAGGGCGCGGTCATCGAGTTGCGGCGCGTCATCAGCCGCGCGTCGCGGGCGCCAATCGCCCAGCGCATCAGGCGGCGATAGATCAGCGAGTGCAGATGGATGCCGTCCGGATCGCCGGGGCTGGTGTTGCGCAGGAAGCGGCGCCGGTAGATGGAGAAGACCGTCTCGAAGACCGGGTAGATGCAGACCATCAGCGCGAACAGCGGCGAGACCTGCGGATGGCGGTGGATCAGCAGGATGCCGATCTCGGCCAGGAAGAAGCCCATGAAGTACGCGCCGCCGTCGCCCAGGAAGATCAGGCCGGCGGGGTAGTTCCAGACGAAGAAGCCGAGGATCGCGCCGACGCCGGCGAGCGCCCACAGCGCCAGTTCGGTGTCGCCGACCTGGTAGGCGACATAGGCGAAGGTCAGCAGCATGAGGCTGACGCACATCGAGGACAGGCCGTTGAAGCCGTCGATGATGTTGACCGAATTGGCGACGCCGGCCACGGTGAAGACGGTGGCGAGGACGGCGCCGACGGTGGTGGCGACGATGAAGTCCAGGCCCGGGATGTCGGTGCGGGTGATCATCGCGCTCAGCAGCCAGCAGCCCAGGCCGGCGGAGATCATGGTGGCGATCAGGCGCTCGCGCGGGGGGACCTTCTTGGTGAAGTCCTCGATCAGGCCGGCGGCGAAGGCGGGGACACCGCTGAGCAGGAGCAGCGCGCCGGTGCGGGCCTGGGGATGCTTCAGCAGGACGGCCAGCGCCACCATGCCGGCCAGGCCGACGAAGATGCCGACGCCACCGATGCGGGGCACGGGCCGGGCGTGGAACTTCTGCGGGCCGGACAGGTCGTGGTCTGCGGACAGATGCCCGTGCACGGTCGACGAGTGCACGACGTAGAGCGTGACGATCGCCGCGAGTGCGAACGGGATGAGCAAATACAACATGGCCGGCAGTGTAACGAGCGGCTTCACGGGCCAGGGCGGTTTTGGCGCAACAGCGCTGCCATAGAATGCCGCGCTGGCCGCTCCGCCCCTTGTCCCAAGGGCCGCCGCGGGCGGCCCAGTACATCTGAGACGAGATCACGCATGGAACTTCGCGCCCAACGCGCCCTTTCGCCGGTGTCCACGACGACTCGAGCACTGCCCTTCCACCGGTCCGCGCTGGCGCTGCTGACGGCCTGCCTGATGGCGGCCCCGGCCTTCGCGCAGGTGACGGTCAACGGCCAGCAGACTTCCTCCGACCCCACGAGCGACCTCAGCGGCCCCGTGCGGCTGAACGGCACCAACCGCAATGCGCAAGACTCGTCGTCGGTGCAGCAACAGCAGCAACAGCAACAGCAGCTTCAACAGCAGCAGAGCCAGTTGCAGCAGCCCCGTCCGCCCAAGTACGTGCCGGGGGAGTTCGAGATCTATGTCAACAAGCTGCTGGGCATCGACCTGACGGATCCGCTCACGCTGGATGCGCTCAAGCGTTCCGAGCTGCTCAACACCGATTACGCGACGATGTCCGCGACGGTGTCGCAGACGCAGGGCGGCGGTCTGGGCAAGACGGCGGCCGTGTCGGCGGACAACGTCGTGCGCCGCCTGGGCGCGGACCTGATGCTCGATGACCGGCAGACGCGCGGCGCCGAGTCGGACGGCCCGCGGCAGGCGCCGGCGGACTACCTGATCGGCGTCGGCGACGAGATCCAGGTCACGGCCTGGGGCTCGGTGGACGCCGACCTGCGCCTGACGGTGGACCGCGCCGGCCGCATCACGATCCCGCGCGTCGGTCCGGTGCTGGTGTCGGGCGTGCGCTACGGCGACCTGAACGACGTGGTGCGCGCGCGCATCGCGCAGGTCTTCAAGAACTTCCAGGTGAGCACCTCGCTGGGCAAGCTGCGGTCGATCCGCATCTACGTGACCGGTTTCACCGCGAAGCCGGGCGCGTACACGGTGAGCAGCCTGGCGACCATCGTCACCGGTCTGATCCGCGCGGGCGGTCCGTCGGCAGCCGGCAGCTTCCGGCAGATCGAACTGCGCCGCAACGGCCAGGTGGTGTCGACCTTCGACGCCTATGACCTGCTGCTCAAGGGCGACAAGGCCAGCGACCGCGCGCTGCAGGCGGAGGACGTCGTGCACATCGGCCCGATCGGCCCGCAGGTGGCCGTGCTGGGCAGTGTGAACAAGCAGACCATCGTCGAACTCAAGCCGAACGAGACGGTGGATGACGTGCTGCGCATGGCTGGCGGCTTCAGCGCGGTGGCGGACCGCTCGCGCGTGTCGATCGAGCAGTTGAGCGACCGCAACGACCGCCGCGTGCGCGAGCTGCAGTTGCCGGCGCAGTTGAAGACGGTGGCATCCAACGGCGACGTGATCCGCGCGTTCAGCAGCGTCAACACGGCGCTGCCGCTGTACAAGCAGTACAAGCGCGTCACCGTCGAGGGCGAGGTCGCGCGTCCGGGCGAGTACGTGCTGCCGCCGAGCAGCACGCTGCCGGACGCGATCGCGGCGGCGGGCGGCCTGACGCCGCAGGCGTACGTCTTCGGCACCGACTTCTCGCGCGAGAGCGTGCGCCAGTCGCAGCAGGAGAACTACGACCGCGCGCTGCGGGACATGGAGACCGAGCTCACCAAGTACAGCACCACGCAGCGGGCGACCAGCGCCGACGAGGCCGCGGCCAACACGCAGCGCGCCTCGGCGACGGAACGCCTGGTGCAGCGGCTGCGCGCGGTGCGGCCCACGGGGCGCGTCGTGCTGCAGCTGGAGTCGGATACGAAGCAGCTGCCCGACCTGACCGTCGAGGACGGCGACCGGCTGCTGATTCCGTCGAGGCCGACCACGGTCGGCGTCTTCGGCAGCGTGTTCAACGCGGGCAGTTTCCTGCTGCAGAACAACGCGACGGTCGACGACGTGATGAAGCTGGCTGGCGGCCCGACCCGTGGCGCGGATGCTGGCGGCGTGTTCGTGATCCGCGCCAACGGCACGGTGGTGAGCGCGCGTCAGTCGAGCAGCGGCTGGCTGGGCTTCGGCTCCAGCTTCAGCGGTCTGCCGGCGCTGCCCGGTGACACGGTGTTCGTGCCCGAGGAGATGAACAAGACCACGTTCATCCAGGAAGCCAAGGACTGGACGCAGATCCTCTATCAATTCGGTCTGGGTGCTGCGGCGCTGAAGACGATCAAGAACTGACATGTCCACGAGCACTCCCTTGACCGCCGAAGCGCGGATGTCGCACCAGGACGAGGCCGAGGACGGCATTCCGCTGAGCGCGATCCTCGACGCCGTCCTGCCGCATACGAAGAAGATCGTCGCTGGCGCCCTGCTCGCTGGCGCGGCGGGCTACGGCATTTCGATGTTGATCACGCCGATCTTCACGGCCCGCGCGACCATCATCAGCCCGCAACAGCAGCAGAACTCCGCGGCCGCGGCGCTGCAATCGCTGGGCGCGCTGGCCGGCCTGGCGGGCGGCGGCGGCATCAAGAGCCCGGCGGACCAGTATGTCTCGGTGATGCAGAGCGTCACGGTCAGCAACCGCATCATCGACCGGTTCAAGCTGATGTCGCTCTACGAGGCCAAGTTCCGCCAGGACGCGATCAAGCAGTTGAGCGGCAACGTCCGCATCACGCCCGGTAAGAAGGACAACCTGATCGACATCGACGTCGACGACGAGGACCCGAAGCGCGCGGCGGAGATCGCCAATGCCTACGTGGAGGAGTTGCGCTGGGTCACGAATCATCTGGCGCTGACCGAGGCGCAGCAGCGCCGCGCCTTCTTCGACCAGCAACTGCATCAGACCAAGGATGCACTGCAGGCCGCGCAGCTGCAGGTGCAGAAGACAGGCTTCACGGCAGGCGCGCTGAAGAGCGAGCCCAAGGCCGCCGCCGAGGCTTATGCCCGGACCAAGGCGGAGATCGCCGCGACGGAAGTGCGTCTTGGCGCCCTGCGCAAGTCCTTGACCGACAACTCGCCGGAGGTCCAGCAGCAGGCGGCGGCGCTGGCCAGTCTGCGTGCTCAGCTGTCGCAGTTCGAGCGACCACTGGAGTCGAGCAGCAACCAGGACTACGTCACGGCGTATCGGGAATTCAAATACCAGGAGGCGCTCTTCGAAATCTATGCCAAGCAGTTCGAGCTGGCGAAGATGGACGAGGCGCGGGAGGGGACGCTGATCCAGGTGCTGGATCCGGCCACGCCCCCGGAGCGCAAGAGCAAGCCGCGGCGCGCGGCGATTGCGGTGGCGTCCGCGGTGATCGCTGGTCTGTTGCTCACCGCGTTCTTCGCCGTGAGAGGGCTGCGCCGGCGCAACGCTTCGGTCTGAGGCGCGGGAGCTTCGGTTCGACCGTGTTAGAGTGCCGCCCGTTCAACGATTGAACGGGTACCCCTTGACCGATCCAAGCCCATCCGACAACGAGCTCGACTACGCCCTGCTGAGCCAGTTGGAAAGCAAGACCGACAGCAACCAGCGCGATCTGGCCAAGCGGCTGGGCGTGAGCGTCGGGAAGATGAATTACTGCCTGCGGGCGGTGATCGATCGCGGATGGGTGAAGGTGAACAACTTCCGCCGGTCGGACAACAAGCTCGGCTACGTCTACATCCTGACGCCGACGGGCGTCCACGCGAAGATGCGCATGGCGCGCCGCTTCCTGGCGCTCAAGGAAGCGGAGTTCGAGCAGCTCCAGCGCGAGATCGACGCGCTCAGGGTGGAAGTGTCCCGGCAGGGCGTCAATAGCGTTTCCGGCGCGCCGACTTCCGGGGAAGCCGGCGGCCGCGACGAGCGCCCGTAAAGAAGAAGCGAGAGATTCCAGGGATGCACACCGTCACCATCAGCAGCGGCAAGGCTTTTGAAGCGCAGGGCGGCGAAGCGCTGCTCGACGCCGCGCTGCGCCAAGGCGTCGTGCTCGACTACAGCTGCCGCACCGGCCGCTGCAGCTCGTGCAAGGGCCGCGTGCGTTCCGGCGAGACGGCGGCGCTGCACGACGAACTCGGTCTGAGCGCCGAGGACAAGGCCCACGGCTTCATCCTGACCTGCGTCCGTCAGGCTTGCGGCCCGGTGGAGCTGGAGATCGAGGATCTCGGCGACGTGGTGCTGCCCGAGGCAAAGACCCTGCCCTGCCGCATCCAGTCGATCGAGCGCCTGTCCCACGACGTCGTGCGCGTGATGCTGCGCCTGCCGCCGACCTCGGCGCTGGACTTCCTGCCCGGCCAGTACATCGACGTCATCGGCGCGGAGGGCCTGCGCCGCAGCTACTCGGTGGCCAACGCGCCGCGCGCCGACAAGCAGATCGAGCTGCACATCCGCGAAGTGCCCGATGGCGCGATGAGCCGCTACTGGTTCCAGCAGGCCAAGGCCAACGACCTGCTGCGGCTGCGCGGTCCGCTGGGCACCTTCTTCCTGCGCGGCCAGGCCGGCAAGGACCTCGTCCTGCTGGCCACCGGCACCGGCATCGCGCCGGTCAAGGCGATCCTCGAAGGCCTGGCCTCGATGCCGGCCGACGCACAGCCGCGCGGCGTGACCGTCTACTGGGGCGGCCGCCATCGCGAGGACCTCTACTGGCAGCCCGAGGGCTTCGAAGCGCTGCCGGCCTTCCGCTTCGTGCCGGTGCTCTCCCGCGCCGGTGAGGACTGGACCGGCGAGCGCGGCCATGTGCAGGACGTGATGCTGCGCGAGCACCCTTACCTCGCCGACACCCTCGTCTACGCCTGCGGTTCGGACGCCATGATCCATGGCGCTCAAGCCAAGCTCCACGCCGCCGGACTTCCGGACCGGCAGTTCCATTCCGACGCGTTCGTGTGCTCGGCCGCGACCTAACTCCCTACCGATCCGATAGGACCTTTCCATGAAAGCAGTGATCCTGGCCGGCGGCCTCGGCACCCGACTGAGCGAAGAGACCTCCACCCGTCCGAAGCCGATGGTGGAGATCGGCGGCAAGCCGATCCTGTGGCACATCCTCAAGATGTATTCGCACCACGGCGTGAACGACTTCGTGATCTGCTGCGGCTACAAGGGCTACGTGATCAAGGAGTACTTCGCCAACTACTTCCTGCACATGTCCGACGTCACCTTCGACATGCGCAGCAACCGGATGGAGGTCCATCACAAGCGCGCCGAGCCCTGGAACGTCACGCTGGTGGACACCGGCGACGACTCGATGACCGGCGGCCGCCTGCGCCGCGTCGCCGACTACGTTCGCAACGACGAGGCCTTCTGCTTCACCTATGGCGACGGGGTCAGCGACGTCGACATCGGCGCCGCGATCGACTTCCACAAGACCCACGGCAAGGCCGCGACGCTGACCGCCACCTACCCGCCCGGCCGCTTCGGCGCGCTGGACATCCAAGGCCATCAGATCAAGCAGTTCATGGAGAAGCCCAAGGGCGACGGCGCCATGATCAACGGCGGCTTCTTCGTGCTGTCGCCGCGCGTGCTGGACTACCTCGAGGACGACGCCACGGTCTGGGAACAGCAGCCGCTGCAGCGCCTGGCCGCCGATGGCGAGCTGATGGCCTACGAGCATCACGGCTTCTGGCAGCCGATGGACACGCTGCGCGACAAGACCTATCTCGAAGAGCTGTGGTCCGCCGGCAAGGCGCCGTGGAAGACCTGGAAATGACCGGCATCGCGCAGACCGATCCGGCCTTCTGGCAGGGCAAGCGCGTCCTGCTAACAGGCCACACTGGCTTCAAGGGCGGCTGGCTGAGCCTTTGGCTGCAATCCATGGGTGCGACGCTGCGCGGCGTCTCGCTGACGCCGCCGACCGAGCCCGCGCTGTTTGACGTCGCCCGTGTCGCTGAAGGCATGGACCACCGCATCGCCGACATCCGCGACTTCGCGGCGGTGAAGGCCGAGTTCGACGCCTTCAAGCCCGAGATCGTCATCCACATGGCGGCGCAGCCGCTGGTACGGCTGTCCTACCACCAGCCGATCGAGACCTACGCCACCAACGTGATGGGCACGGTGCACGTGCTCGAGGCCGCGCGCCATGCCGGCTCCGTCAAGGCCATCGTCAACATCACGACGGACAAGTGCTACGAGAACCGCGAGTGGGTCTGGGGCTACCGTGAAGACGAGCCGATGGGCGGCCACGATCCCTACTCCAACAGCAAGGGCTGCGCGGAGCTGGTGAGCTCCGCCTACCGCAAGTCCTTCCTGAAGGACGCCGGCATCGCGATGGCCACGGCCCGCGCGGGCAACGTCATCGGCGGCGGCGACTGGGCGCTGGACCGGCTGATCCCGGACATCCTGCGCGCGCTGCAGGACAAGCAGCCGGTGCTGATCCGCAATCCGCATGCGATCCGCCCGTGGCAGCACGTGCTGGAACCGCTGTCGGGCTATCTGCTGCTGGCCGAGCGTCTGTACACGCAGGGCCAGGCCGATGCCGAAGGCTGGAACTTCGGTCCGCGCGACGAGGACGCCCGTCCCGTGCAGTGGATCGTCGAGCACCTGTGCGAGACCTGGGGCGACGGCGCCTCCTGGACCTTGCAGCCGGGGAACCATCCCCATGAAGCCAGCTTCCTGAAGCTGGACATCTCCAAGGCGCGGCAGCGCCTGCATTGGGCCCCGCGCTGGTCGCTCGAGACCGCGCTGACCCGCATCACCGAATGGCATCAAGCCTGGCTGTCCGGCCAGGACATGCGCGCCGCCTGCCTGAATCAAATCTCCCAATACCGAGCCGACGTATGAGCACCACCCCCGTCAATTTCCAGCCGCAGCTCGACAAGCTGCGCAGCCAGATCAGCGAGCTGGTCCAGCAATACGCCGACATCGCGTATGCCCCCAAGGCCTTCGTGCCCGGCCAGACCCCCGTCCCGGTGTCCGGCAAGGTCATCGGCGCAGGCGAACTGAAGATGATGGTCGACGCCTCGCTGGACGGCTGGCTGACCACCGGACGCTTCAATGCCATGTTCGAGCAGCGCCTGGCGCAGTTCCTGGGCGTGAAGTACCTGATCACGGTGAACTCCGGTTCGTCGGCCAACCTGGTGGCGTTCTCGGCGCTGACCAGCCCGAAGCTGGGCGACCGCGCGATCAAGCAGGGTGACGAGGTCATCGGCGTCGCGGCCGGCTTCCCGACGACGGTGAACCCGATCGTGCAGTTCGGCGCGGTGCCGGTGTTCGTCGACGTCGACCTGGCCACGCACAACATCGACGCCAGCAAGATCGAGGCGGCGATCACGCCCAAGACCAAGGCCATCATGCTGGCCCACAGCCTGGGCAACCCGTTCAACCTGGACGTGGTCACGGCGCTGTGCAAGAAGTACAAGCTGTGGCTGGTCGAGGACTGCTGCGACGCGCTGGGCGCGACGTACAACGGCCAATTGGTCGGCACCTTCGGCGACATCGGCACCCTGAGCTTCTACCCGGCGCACCACATCACGATGGGCGAAGGCGGCGCGGTGTTCACCAACAACGCCGAGCTGAAGCTGATCGCTGAGTCCTTCCGCGACTGGGGCCGTGACTGCTACTGCCCGCCCGGCAAGGACAACACCTGCGACAAGCGCTTCTGCTGGACCAAGGAGCAACTGGGCGGCGACCTGCCGGACGGCTACGACCACAAGTACACGTACAGCCACCTGGGCTACAACCTGAAGATCTCCGACATGCAGGCCGCCTGCGCGCTGGCGCAGATGGACCGTGTCGAGGAGTTCATCGCCAAGCGCCGCGCGAACTTCGCCTACCTGAAGGCCAAGCTGGCCAGCGTCGAGCAGTTCCTGCACCTGCCCGAGGCGACGCCCAACAGCGAGCCGTCGTGGTTCGGCTTCCCGCTGATCGTGAAGGAGTCGGCCGGCGTCAAGCGCGCGGACCTGATCAACTTCCTGGAAGAGAACAAGATCGGCACGCGGCTGCTGTTCGCGGGCAACCTGACGAAGCAGCCCTACATGGCCGGCCGCAACTACCGCATCAGCGGCGAGTTGACCAACACCGACGTCGTGATGAACCAGACCTTCTGGCTGGGCACCTTCCCGGCGCTGGGCCAGGAGCAGCTGGACTACATCGCGGGCAAGCTGGAAGAGTTCTTCGGAGTCAATTTCTGATGACCACTCTCGCGACCCCTCGCGTGGATGCCGGCGCCGAACGCCGGTTCGCGCCTGCCCGCATGCGCCGCACCGTGCTCGAGATGGCATATGCCGGCTCGACGGTGCACATCGCCTGCGCGTTCTCGATCATTGAGCTGCTCACGGTGCTGTACCGCGACCACCTCCGTTATCCGGGCAACGATCCGCGCGCCGAGGGTCGCGACTTCCTGGTCCTGAGCAAGGGCCATGGCGTGATGGCGCAGTACGCGTGCATGCGCGAACTGGGCTGGCTGGACGACTCGCATGTCCAGGGCTACTTCAAGGATGGCAGCGAGCTCAAGGGGCTGTCCGACTCGCGGGTGCCGGGACTGGAAGTGACGTCGGGGTCGTTGGGGCACGGATTCTCGGTCGGTGTCGGCATCGCGATGGGCCTGCAGCGCAAGGGCACGGACCAGAAGGTCTATGCCATCGTCGGTGACGGCGAGCTCAATGAAGGTCCGATCTGGGAGGGCGCGCTCGTAGCGGCCCACCACAAGATGGACAACCTGATGCTGATCGTCGACAAGAACGGCTTTCAGGCGATGGGCACGACGGATGACGTGCTGGCGCTGGGCGACCTGTCGGCGAAGTTCGCGAGCTTCGGCTTCGAAACGCTGGAGGTCGACGGTCACGACGAGGCGGCGGTCGACGCCGCGGTACGCCAGTTGTGGTCGACCGGCGTGGGCAAACCCAAGGCGCTGATCGCGCGCACCGTCAAGGGCAAGGGCGTGCCGTTCATGGAGTCCGACAACCGCTGGCACTACACCCGCCTGAACCCGCAGACCTTCGCCGAAGCCATCGACGCGCTCGGCCTTGCCGGAGCATCGAAGTGAGAGAGGCCTTTTCCAACTCGCTGGTGCGACTGGCGCTGGCGGACCCCAAGGTGCTGCTGCTGACGGGCGATCATGGCTACGCGCTGTTCGATGAGTTCCGCAAGCGCTGCCCGGACCAGTACATCAACGCCGGCATCGCCGAGCAGAACATGGTCGGCATGGCCGCGGGCCTGGCGCGCGTGGGCTTCCGTCCCTTCGTGTATGGCCTGGCTGCATTCGTGCCGATCCGCACGGTGGAGCAGATCAAGCTGGACATCGCGCATGACGACCTGCCGGTTGTGCTCCTGGGCGACGGAGCGGGGTTCGTCTACAGCCACCTGGGCACGAGCCACCAGTCGACCGAGGACATCGCCTGCACGCGAGCGATTCCAGGACTGGAAGTGCTGTCGCCGGCCGACCGCTTCGAGATGACGGCCAGCATGGATTACGCCTACGCGGCCAACGGTCCGGTCTATTTGCGCATGGGCAAGTCCGATCGCGGCGACGTGCATGCCGGGCCGACCGGGACACTGCGGTCCGGTGGTCTGCTGAAGGTGCGCGATGGCCGCGCGGATCGGCCCGGCCTCATCGCGACGGGATCGATGGTCCGCACGGCGGTCGACATCGCGGCGGAACTCGACCTCGCGGTGTGGAGCGCACCTGTGCTGAAGCCGTTGCTTGCGGACGAGGTGTGCGCCGCCGCGCGTGCCACGGCGGGCCTTGTCACGTTGGAAGAGCATTCGGTGCTCGGCGGATTGGGCGCCGCGGTAACGGAAATCACCAGCGAGCATCAGCCAACGCGCGTGCTGCGCATCGGCGTGCCGGACCGGTTCTCGGAGCATTGCGGCACGCATGCGTATCTGCTGCGGGAGCATGGGCTAGACACGGACAGCGTGCGGGCGAAGGTCGAAGGATTCATTCAATGACGGCCAGCGCTGCCGCTCGTGTGGTCGACGAGGACTTGGGCGCGATCCTTTCGCGGGATCTGCCCTGGCAGGCGTTGAGCGGTCGCCGCGTGGTGATCACGGGCGCGGGCGGTTTCCTCGGCGGGTATCTGGTACGCACATTGCTGGCGCTGCACAGTGCCGGCAAGGTGGATGCTCCTCTGGAGGTCGTCGCGCCGGTACGCAATGTCGAGCGCGCGCGCGCGCGGCTGGCGGACTGTGTGGCGGACGCCCAGCTCACGCTGATGCGCTGGGACCTGAGCGAGATCGCCGTTCCCGAGATGGGTGACGTGCATTACGTGATCCACAACGCGAGCCAAGCCAGCCCGAAGTATTACGGTGCGGACCCGATGGGCACCATGCTTCCCAACACGGTGGGCACCTCGGCACTGCTGGAGGCGCTGCGCCGCAGCAGCGATCCGAAAGGCTTGCTGTTCGTCAGCAGCAGCGAGATCTACGGCGCGGTGTCGAGCGAGCAAGGCCTGCGCGAGCAGGACTACGGCATCGTTGACCCGATGGGGCTGCGCGCCTGCTACGCGGAGAGCAAGCGCGCAGGTGAAGCGCTGTGCGTCGCCTTCCATCATCAGCACCGCATTCCGACCTGGGTGGTGCGTCCCTTCCACACGTATGGACCGGGCCTGGCGGCGGACGACGGACGCGTGTTCTCGGATTTCGCTTACAACGTCGCTCGCAACGAACACATCGTGATGAACAGCGACGGCACCGCTCGGCGCGCGTTCTGTTATGCGAGCGACGCGGTGGCGGGATTCTTCACCGTGATGCTGCGCGGCGATCCGGCACAGGCCTATAACGTGGCCAATGAGACGGCCGAACTGTCGGTGATGGAGTTCGCCAATATGCTGGTAGGCCTGTTCCCGGAAAAGGGCTTGCACGTGGAGCGCCGGGTGGCCGTCGATCCGGCAGGCTACCTGCGCAGCACGGTCAACCGCATCGTGCCGGACACGGCGCGTCTGCAGGCGCTGGGCTGGCGCGCGGAGGTCACCCCTGCGCAGGGCTTCAAACGGATGATCGAGACGCTGGGATGAGCCGACTGCTGACGATCATCGTGCCGACGTACAACCGATCGGCCTGTCTGAACATGCTGCTGGAGGCGTTGACGGTCGAGCTGCGAGGTCATGAGGATCGCGTGGACGTGGTGATCGGCGACAACGCGTCGGCTGACGACACGCCGGCGGTCACGGCGGCATTCGCCGACCGTTGGGCGGACACGCGCATCCTGCGGCATGCTGAGAACCTTGGGCCGGACGAGAACTTCTGCCGCTGCGTGGAAGCAGTCCGCACGCCCTACTTCTGGATCATCGGTGACGATGACTTGCCGCGGGCCGGGGCGATTCCCGCCCTGCTCTCGATGCTGGACATTGAGAAGCCGGACCTCGTCTACCTGAGCAGCCGCTGGACCCAGACGCTGACCAGCCATGAAGAAGCCGGCCGATTGGAGCGTTTGGAAGCAACGCGTCTGGACCGCCGCGACTTCGCACGTCGGGTTCATGTCTGGACCACCTTCATCTCCGGCTCCATCGTGAAGCGCAGCCTGGCGCCCGACGCCTCGCTGCGCCAGTTCACCGGATCGCTTCTGGTTCAGCTCGGCTGGATCCTGGGGGCCTTGCGTCACGGCAGTCGCTTCATCCACGTGGCCGCGCCGTGCGTGCTCGCGACCTCGGGTAACTCCGGCGGTTATGGCGTGCTCAAAGTCTTCGGCAACAATTTCCAGCGGGTGACGCGTGAGGCGCTGGCCGGCGATGCCGAGCAGCGCGCCATGGCCGAGGAGATCATCCGGCGTGCCTCGATCGCGTTTCTGCCCGACCTCGTGTGGGGATTCCGTCAGGCCAAGGCCGGCAACTTCGACCAGAAGGAAGGCATTGCCGCCAACCTCGAGCCGCAATTGGGGTCCAGCCTTGCCTATCGCTGGATCATCCGACCGCTGGGCACGGCCAAGCCCTCCACCGCAGGGCTGCTGCTCAAGATCGCCCATGCGGCGACGCGGCTGACCGCGATGTCCGATCGCCTGCGTGCGCGTCTTGGCGGAGGGATGCAAACCCTATGAGCGCCGTCGAGCGTCCTGGCCTCGCCGCTCGGCTGAAGCGCTGGGCGGGGCTGGACTTTCACGTCTTTCTCACTCTGCTGCTCCGCGGCTGGGGCATTCTGGCCGGAGGCGCGACCACCTTTTTGCTGCCTTTCTGGCTCACACCGGGTCAGCAGGGGTTCTATTACACGTTCGGCAGCCTGTTGGCCTTGCAGGTCTTCTTCGAGCTCGGCCTGAATCAGGTGATCATCCAGCTCGTCAGCCATGAAGCGGCGCATCTGCAGTTGCATGACGATGGAAGGATCACCGGCGACGCGCATCGCGTCGAACGCCTGAGCGCGATTCGACGCCTGGTCCAGCGCTGGTACCTGATCGCGGCCGCGATGTTCGCCGTGATCACCGGAATTGCAGGCTACGTGTTTTTCGAGCAGCGCGGCGGCATCCCGACCTCGGAGTGGCTGCCCATCTGGTGCGGACTGGTCGGCTGCACCGCGATCAACCTGTACATGAGTCCGCGGCTGGCCATCGTCGAGGGCACCGGCCACGTCGGCCAGGTTGCCCGCTTGAGGCTCATACAGTCTGTGCTGGGCTACGGCGCGTTGTGGGTGCTTCTGCTGGCAGGCGCCGGCCTGTGGGTCGCCGCTGTCGTGCCCGCAGCATCCGCCGCAACGACGTGGGTCTGGTTGCGCTTGCGCGCTGACGACCTGCGCCACACGCCTGCCGCTGGAACCTCGGCGCCGTTCACGTGGCGCAAGGACATCTTTCCGCTGCAATGGCGGCTGGCGGTGAGCTGGGTCAGCGGCTATTTCATCTTCAATCTTTTCACCCCGATCATCTTTGCCCATCACGGTGCCAAGGAAGCCGGCCGGTTCGGCATGGCGATGGCCATCTTCAATGCTGTCACCACCGTCGGGCTGAGTTGGATCAACGCGAAGGCGCCCAGCTTGACGATGCACATCTCGCGGGGCGAGTCCGAGGCGCTGAACAGCACGTTTCGCGGCGTGATGATCCGTTCGGTCGCCTTCACCGGCGCGCTCTCGGCAGTCGTGGTCGCGACGGCCGCGGCTGCGACGCTGGCCGGCTGGTCCGCGATCCAGCGCATCGCGGATCTGGAGTCTCTGCTGGCGATCGCCGTCGCCACGACGATCAACGTCCTGGTCTACGCCTGCGCCAGCTACATGCGTGCGCACCGCGAGGAGCCGATGGTGCCGGTCTCGGTGGTGTCGGCGGCTTGCACGATCGCAGCGGTCGCCGCCTCGGCAGCGCTGCCCGTGTCCTGGATGATGGCGCTGTATGCCGCCATTGGCGGACTCGTCACGCTGCCGTGGACACTGTTCCTGCTGCGCCGCTATCGCGCGCGCCATCGCAGCCCCGTTCCGGCGGAATCGGCCGCTTGAGGAACCTCGAATGATTGCCCTCCTCTTCAAGGTGTTCGACCGCGTGGGGCGCATCTGCGCCCGCCTGCTCAGCCGCTGGCACGCGGCGCGCTTTGCCGCCTGCGGCCCCAACGCGCTGATCCGCTCCCCCCGCATCATCTACGGCGGCCGCTTCATCCACATCGGCTCCGGCTTCGACGCCTTCCCTGGCCTGCGTATCGAGGCCTTCGATCGCCACCTGGACAAACGCTTCACGCCCCGCATCACGATCGGCGACCGCGTGAGCATCAACTACGACTGCCACATCGGCTGCGTCAACGAGATCACCATCGGCAACGACGTGCTGCTGGCCAGCCGCGTCTACATCTCCGACCACAGCCACGGCGCTCCGGACTATCACGACGTCGACGTCCCGCCCTCCGTGCGCAAGGTGTTCTCCAAAGGGCCCGTCGTCATCGAGGACGGCGTCTGGATTGGCGAGGGCGCCTGCGTGCTGCCCGGCGTGCGCATCGGCCGCCACGCCATCGTCGGCGCCAACGCCGTCGTGACCCGCGACGTTCCGCCCTACGCGATCGTCGGCGGCGTCCCCGCCCGAGTTCTCAAGACCCTGTCCCCCGGCAGCCGCTCCGCGGCACCGATCCAGTCATGATCCACATCTTCACGATCACCGCCAGAAACTACCTCAGCCTGGCGCTGACCCTCGGCGACTCCATCGCGCGCCACCACCCCGAGGCCCGCTTCACCATCTGCGTCGCCGATGGCCTCGATCAGCTGGATGGCCTGCTCCCCGCCGCGCGTCACCCCGGCCACCGTCTGGTCTCCGCGCTGGACCTGCTGCCGCGCGCCGAGCTGGACGACATCGCGTTCAAGTACAACATCACCGAGTACTGCACGGCCATCAAGCCGCTGATGTTCAAGTCCCTGTTCGCCGACCCGGCCGTCGACCTGGTCTATTACATGGACCCGGACACCCACCTCTATCAGCGCCTGGATCCCATCACCGAAGGCACGCCGGACAAGACGCTCTATCTGGCCCCCCATCTGATCGACTGCCGCCTGGCCGACGACCACCCCTACCCGGAGTTCCGTCATCTCTGGGAAGGCATCTTCAATCTGGGCTTCTGCGCCCTCCGCCGCACCGCGTCCACCCCCCGCATCCTGGACTGGTGGGACGCGCGTCTGCGCGAGTACTGCTACGCCGACCATGTGGACGGCCTGCACACCGACCAGAAGTGGATGGACTACGCGCCCGTCTTCTTCCAGGACGAACTGCAGGTCGTGCGTCACTACGGCGTGAACGCCGCCCACTGGAACCTCGCCGAGCGCCCGATCGAACGCCGTGACGGCACCTACTTCGCCGGCCGCGATCCACTGATCTTCTTCCACTTCTCCGGCTTCGAGTTCCGCGGCAACTCGCTCACCAAGCACACCCCCGCCCACCATCAGGGCAGCTACACCACACCGACCCTGCTGGCCTTCGCGCAGCAGTACCGCGAGGCGGTGCACGCCAACGGCTATGAGCGCCTGCTGGCCGTGCCCTATGCCTTCGCCGCCTTCGACGACGGCACGCCCATCACCCAGCCACATCGGCGCCTCTACCGCGTGCGGGCCAAGGAGGCGACCTTCGCCGCGCCCTTCACCGCCGGCGGCCCCTTCTATGCAGAGCTCGCGTCCGCCGGTCTGCTCGACCGCAGCCCGGCCGCCAGGGCAAACTACTCGAAGGCCACGGTCGGCGACATGGCCGGCAAGATCCGGAAGGTGGAAGGCGCGATGCGCCTGCTGCTCAAGGTCCTGGGCGTGCGGCGGTACGCGCAACTGGTGAAGCTCGCCGCCTGGCTCGGACGCTTCGAGCACCACCGCTTCCTGCTCGACAAGCGCGGCTGACCCGTCATGACCGAGCGCTCAGTCCCGCCCCAGCCGCACCTCCTGGTGGACGCGCGCCCGCTCAACGGCGCTCGCAACGGCATCACGCGCTTCGTGGAACAGCTGGTCGCGGCGTGGCCCCACCCGCCAGCGTTCCGGACCACGCTCGTCTCCAACAAGCCGATCCGCAGCAACGCCTCGCTTCCCGACGGCATCGACTGTCTGCACGACACGCATCCGCTCTCCCGCCTGCCCGGCACCCTCTGGATGACCTTGCGCGTGCCGGCGCTGGCGCGCCAGCTCGGCGCGACCCACTTCCTCGGAACACAGCACGTGCTGCCGCTCTGGCGCACCGGCAAACTCGAACAAGGCGTCGTCGTGCACGACCTTGTCTTCGAACTGTTCCCGCACACCATGGCGCGGACGAACCGCCTGCTCACCGGCTTCTTCGCGCCGCGCTCGATCCGCCGCGCCGATCACCAGTTCTGCGTGTCCCGCACCACGCGCGACGACATGGCGGCCCAGCTCGGCGTTCCGCTGGATCGCGCCAAGGTGTGCTACCCCGGGCGCACGCCCGACCTGAACTCGGCCGCCACGAAACGCCCCCCCCGCGACCCGGCCACCCTGTCGCTGCTGGTGGTCGGATCGATGGAGCCGCGCAAGAACGTCCCGCGCTTCCTGCAGGCCTTCCTCATCGCCGCCGAGCGCGATCCGCGCCTGACCCTGGACCTGGTCAGCGGCGACGCCTGGGGTGACGTGCTGGGCGACGCCGTCTGGACGGCGATCCGCCAGCATCCGCGCATCCGCATCCATCAGCGCATCTCGGACCAGGCCCTGCGTGCGCTCTACAGCGCCGCGGACTACCTCGTCTTCCCCAGCCTCTACGAAGGCTTCGGTCTACCCATCCTCGAGGCCGTGGGCCATTGCGCGGTCATCGCCAATGACATTCCGATCTTCCGGGAACTCGCGGCCGTGATCGACGGCATCCACCTGACGGACCTGCAGGCCGCCCCGGCCGAGATCGCGGCGGGGCTGGCGCGCCTGCTGGCAACAGCCGACCGCAGCGTCGTGGCGGACGACCATGGCCGTTTCTCCTGGCAGGTAGCCGCCAGCCGCATGCTCACCGCGATGGGGCTGATGAACGGCCCTTCCCAGACATGGAGCCCCCGACGATGAACGCCCCAGCGCCCCAGCGCCCCAGCGGCAGCGGACTGCCCTCCGCGCCCGCCACCGGCGTCGCCCTGTTGTCGTGGACCTTCCCGCGCGTCGGGCCGTTCAAGTTCACCGAGGTGCTGGCGTTGCTCAGCCTCACCGGTGCGCTTCAATCCCCCCGCACCGTCCAGCGCGTCTTCAATTGCTACGGCTTCTTCCTGCTGGCCACTCTCCTGGCCTGTCTGCCGGCGATGTTCACTTTGGGCACGGGCGACAACAGCCTGACCAGCGACAAGGGACTCTATTCGTCGCCGGAGGCCTCGCTGCTGATGACGGTGGTGCGCACCGTGGCCTACCTGCTGGTGGTGACGGGCCTGACTCACTTCTTCCGCACCGTGTCGGATGCCCGGATGCGCAGGACGCTGGACTGGTGTTACGCGCTGTCGCTGCTGCCGGGTCTGCTGCAGATGCTGCGCATGTACTCCGGCGTCTACTTCGACCTGCCCTACTTCGAGCGCGCCGGCCTGGGGCCCTTCAGCGGCGTGTACGACTCCGGCTATCTGCGGCTCATGGGTTTCGAGTTCGAACCCCTGGGCTACGGCACCAGCCTCATGGTGGTGTGCTGCCTGCGCGTCTTCGCGCGAAGCCGATGGCCCCTCCTGGGCCTGCTCGTGCTGGCCCACACCTTCAGCGCCGGCGCGATCGTGGCCTCGGGCGCCGCGCTGCTGATGGGCTATCCGCAGCGCCTGCGCCGCTACGTCACGCCGGTCTACGCGCTGCTGTTCGCGGTGCTCTGCATCGTCGTCTGGATCCATCTGGATGAACTGCTGACCCTGCTCTCATTCCAGCGCTCGGCATCCGAGCGGATCAACGCATTGGGCGTGTGCATCAACATGTGGCTGGACCATCCCTTCGGTGTCGGTCCCGGCCTCTACGGCTACTTCCTCAACCTCTACGACCTGGCCAACTTCCCGACGCCGCAGCTGGACTGGTATCCCAACAACGACCCCGCCATGTTTCTGGCTTATGGCGGCGTGCTGTACCTGCTCTCCTACCTCTGGGTCTTCCATTACGCGCTGTCGGTCACGCCGTCCCGCTGGGTCCGCATCGCCCTGGTCGGTCTGCTGGTGCAGTCCATCAGCTCCTACATGTTCTTCAATCCCGCCGCCGCTGTGGTCATCGCCATCGCACTGTCGGGACGCTCGCTTCCGCCCGTGATCCGGAAAAAGAAGAGGCGCACAGCCCTGCCCGCCCCCACGCCGCCGGTCTCTCCGGTCACCGCCTGACATCACTACATGCTCTTCATCAACGGCAAGTTCCTCGCTCAATCCCTGACCGGCGTCCAGCGCTACGCGATCGAGCTCCTGCAGGCCTTCGACGCACTGTTGGCCGACGGCGCCTGGATGGCGCCCAGCCCCGTGGTGCTGCTGGTCCCGTCCAAGCGCGTGCAGCCGCTGCCGGCGCTGCGCCACATCCAGATCCGCGAGATCCCCTCGGGCAACCTGCACCTCTGGGAACAGATCCGCCTGCCCTGGGCCGCTCGCGGCGCGACGCTGATCAACCTTGCCGGCAGCACGCCGCTGATCAAGTTCGGTCAGGTCTGCACCTTCCACGACACGGCCGTCTTCGACGTCCCCACGTCCTTCAGCGCGAACTTCGTGCGCTGGTACCGGCTGCTGTTCAAGGTCCAGGGCCGGCTCAGCCGCCGGGTGCTGACCGTGTCAGAGTTCTCCAAGGGGCGGTTGGTCCACCACCTGGGCATCAGGGCGGACAAGATCGCTGTCGTCCACTGCGGGGCCGACCACATGCGCCGCCAGCCCGCCGACGACGCGGTGCTCGCCAAGCTCGGCGTCGAGTCGGGCCGCTACTTCCTGGCCGTCGGCAGCGCGAATCCCAACAAGAACTTCGCGCGTCTCATCGAAGCCTTCGCCGGCCTGGGGGATCCGCAAGCCCGATTGGTCGTCGTGGGCGGGAGCAACGCGACCGTGTTCGCGGACAGCTCGAATGCGGCCCGCGAGGACTCTCGCATCGTCCGCGCCGGCCGCCTGACCGACGACGAGATCAAGGCGCTGTACAGCAACGCCCGTGTGTACGTCTTCCCCTCCATCTACGAGGGCTTCGGTCTGCCGCCCGTTGAAGCAATGTTCTGCGACTGCCCGGTCCTGGCTGCCCGCGCGGCGTCGATCCCGGAGATCTGCGGCAGTGGCGCGGCCTTCTTCGATCCGTATTCGGTGGAAGACATCCGCGCCTCGATGCGGCGGGCCCTCCATGACGACGCCTGGCTGGAGGCGCTGCGCCGCGCCGGCAGCGCCCGCGCCGAGACCTTCACCTGGCACAACGCGGCCCTGAGCCTGGTGCGCACGCTCTCCGAGCTCTGATCCCGTCTCTCATGACCACCCGCAAGAAGATCGTCCACCTTCAGCTCCTGCCCCTGATGAGCGGCGTGCAAAAGGTGTCCCTCGATGAACTGGCCCATCTGGACCCGGCCCGCTATGAGCGCATCGCCGTGTGCAAGTGTGAGGGCGAGTTCACCGAACAGCTGCGCAGGATTGGCGTGCGCGTGCATCTGGTCCCCGAACTGGAGCGCGCGATCTCGCCCAGGCGCGACGTGCAGGCCTACCTCGCACTGCGAGATTTCTTCCGGGCCGAACGTCCGAACATCGTCCACACGCATTCGTCCAAGACCGGCATCCTGGGACGTCTGGCCGCCAAGGCGGCCAAGGTCCCGACCATCGTTCATACGGTGCATGGCTACGCATTCCCGGGCGAGTCGCGCCAGGCCATCAAGGCCATCTTCAAGTTCCTGGAGCGCAAGGCCGGCCAGGTCACCAACCGGATGATCGTGCTCAACGACACCGACAAGGCCATCGCCCGGGATCTCCTCGGCGTGCCGGAGAGCCGCCTGACGCTGCTGCCCAATGGTGTGGATGTCGACGCTTACGCGCCCGCCTCACCCGAGCGCCGTGCCGCGCTGCGCGCTGGCGAATTCGGCGTCCACGACGCGGACCACGTCATCGTGGGCATGATCGGCCGCCTGTGGCTGCAGAAGAATCCGCAGTGCTTCGTGCGCGCGGCCATCCGCGTGACGGCGCTGCGGCCGAACGTCAGCTTTTTCATGATCGGGGACGGCGAGTTCCGGGCCGAACTGGAAGCCGCCATCCAGGCCAGCGGTGACGCGCAGCGCATCCGTATCCTGGGCTGGCGCGGCGACGTGCCCGAGTTGCTGAAGGCGCTCGACCTGATGGTGCTGCCGTCGCGCTGGGAGGGCATGCCCCTGGCGATCCTCGAGGCGATGTCTTCCGCTGTTCCGGTCGTGGCCAGCGACATTCCCGGCAACCACCACCTGGTGGAGGACGGCAGCGACGGCCGGCTGTTCCCGCTCGACGACGACGAGGCCCTCGCGGCCGCGTTGATCGAGCTCGTCGATGACCCCGGCCGGCGCGCGCGCTTCTCGGCCCAGGCCCGGGCCAAGGTGCTGGCCCGCTACACGCTGTCCGCGCGCATGGACAAGATCACGGCGATCTACGAGTCCCCGCGCTGAGGCTTGAGCGGCGCCGGACCGGCGCGGCCACGCGGTCTCAGCGTGGCGTCATCACGAACATCGGGACGCGGTGGGCGTCGAACGCCTCCCTGTTGATCGCTTCGCCGAACGGCGGCATGTGATCGCCCACCACGACGAGGAACGGTGTGGCTTCGGAGGCCGCCAGCGTCCCTTCGAGCTGCGCCAGCAGGTCGCCCAGTCTGCCGACCAGCCGGCAGGCCGGTTCCGGCGTCGCCGAAGCGGCGCACGCGCTGCGCAGCGCCGCGGGCAGCGGCGCCGCCTCGCGCGAGTCCAGCGGCAGGTGGGTGTCCAGCGTCAGCGCATAGACGAAGCGGCCCGGTCTCTGCGCCTCCTTCACGGCCTGCGCCAGCACCGCGTCATCGCAGACGCCCGGAAAAGCCTGATTGCAGTTCATGCGTGGCGAGCCGCCAGCGGGCCACAGCCACGGCGCCAGTCCGATCCGGGGCCACCACTCGGCACGATCGAACATGCGCAGCCCGAAGCCGTGGATGCCGATGGCGGTCAGCCCCTGGCTCGCGAGTCGCCGCGGCAGGCAGCCCTCGGCGGTCTTGGCATCCAGCCGCGAATAGTGGCCCTGAAGGCCACACAAAGTCCGGAGTTCACCTGACGTCGTGGTGCCGATGAACGCCTCGTCCGTCATCGTGACGTCCCAGCGGCTCATCACACGCGCCGTGACCAGCCGTTGCCTGAGCCAGGCCCGCAGCGCCGCGTCGCGCGGCAGGCCCATCGACTCGACCAGCACCAGCATCGAGCTTCGGCCTGGATTCGCCTCCTGCCACGCCGACAGCGCGCGGAACGTCGCCGGATCGCTCATCGGCCGCGGGGGACCGGCCGTCATCAGGCTCTGCCGCTCTGAACGCCACACGTTCCACATCGGGCTGCCGGCGAAGTTCATGGTCACGATGCGGCTGTCCTTGTCGAGGCCGAAGACGTGGAAGGACCCATTGGCCATGTCTCCGCACACGGCCAGCGCGGCCAGTCCCAACAGCGGCCAGGCCATGCGCCTGCGTCGACGCGTTGCCCAGAGCGCCAGCCATAGACAGGCAAGGAAGCCCAGCACCAGCCCGAGCACCGACACGGAAAGGAAACTGCGCACATTGACCATGTCCACGAAGCGCGCCGCATCCACGAAGTCCATCGCCGACATGAAGTGGTAATTCTTTGCCGCCGCGCGGATGAAGTCCGCCGCCCAAGCCAGCACCAGCGTCACGCCCCCCGCGACTGTCGACACGCAGGCGATCGCCGCCGCGAGCAGCAGGTCCAGGTTGACTAGCGGCCGCTCTTCAGCCCGAGGTGCTTGAAAAACCCAGGCGGTGATCCATGACGGCGCATGGAGCGCGACGACGACGATCGCGAATCGCAGGGCCGCCACGGCCGCGCGCGCGCCCGGGGTCGCTGCGGCGGGCATGGCGAAGGGCGTGATGCGCGGGAACGGAGAACTCATTGATGATCACAGCGGGTGGTCGCCACAGCGCAGGGACGATAGCGCGTACGCGCCATCGGCGCGATTCCTCGCCTGTCCCCAGGTTTCGCAGCTGTGCACCGGGTGCACGAGCAGCGACACGCCACCGGGCCGGACGCTCAGTGCCGGGAGACGCTCCAGCGGCAGCGTCAACGCCTTGACACCAAGGCGCCCGACGTTGGCCGCCACGTGATCGACCCGACGATGCGACAGGTAAGCCGTGAGGATCGGTCCCGGCAGCGGCGCCTGACTCTGCCACAGACCAAAGCTGCGAAAGTCTTCTGGCCGGTAAAGCTGGAACACCACTCGCGGGGCATCGCTGGTGCCCGTCACTCGCTCCACGATCCGCCGGCCCACCGCCTCGAAGTCCGTCTTGATGTCGAGGACCAGGAAGGCGTCCGGCGGCAAGGCGCCGAGCAAGGTCTCGAAGGTGCATCCGTCGCGCACCATTTCCGTCTGAGGCCCTGGGTCGTGCTGACAGCGGAGTTCACCATCCTCGAGCACCAAATCGACCTCGAAGATCCTGAACCCTGCCTGGTACGCGCGCCGCATCGCCCCCAGCGTGTTCGCGGTCGGCATGCCTGATTCCCCGAGCGCATGGGCGATCCGGATCGGCGCGCCTGCCGCTTTCAGCCAGCGATAGTCCTGACCCGGCTGCAGCGGCTGCGCGGACGACCAATCCTCGGAGGACCGGACGCGCGTCAACGTGTCCATGATCCGCTCGCCCAACCACTCGCTATCGACGCGGTGCAGCCAGCGCCGGCCGGCCGTTGTGGCCGCCAGCGACAGTCCCATCACGAGGGCCAGCAGCACCATCCAGGCCGCGCGCCGGACCGGGACGCAGATGCCGCGCCGGCTCACCGCGACGCCTCTCCAGCGGCAGCATCCGAAGCCAGCCGCGGCACGGGCACGCCGTACTCCGACACCCACTGCTTCAATCCTCCGACGACCTCTTCCCGCGCCCAATGCCGGTTATCCATCGCCCCCTTCACCCACTCCAGCAGCGCCCCATCCGCATGCTGGTCGCCGAGCTTCGCGATCCTCACCCTTGAAATGCGCGTCGGCAGCGTCTGATCCGAATCCGCGATCAGCTCCTCATACAGCTTCTCCCCCGGCCGCAACCCGGTGAACCGGATCCCGATCTCCTGCTCGCTCTTCCCCGCCATCCGGATCATCGTCTTTGCCAGATCCACGATCCTCACCGGATCCCCCATGTCCAGCACCAGCACCTGCCCGCTCTCCCCGATCGCCCCCGCCTGCAGCACCAGCCGCGCCGCCTCCGGGATCGTCATGAAGTAGCGAATGATCTCCGGATGCGTCACCGTCACCGGCCCGCCCCTGGCGATCTGTTCCTTGAACTTCGGAATCACGCTCCCGCTGCTCCCGAGCACGTTCCCGAACCTCACCGCCATGAACTTCGTCGCATGCCCCTGCCCGGCCATGTGACTGATCACCAGCTCCGCCGCCCGCTTCGTCGCGCCCATCACGTTGGTCGGATTCACCGCCTTGTCCGTCGAGATCAGCACGAAGCGCTCGGCCCCCGATTCCGCCGCCGCCACGCACGCGTGATACGTCCCCAGCGTGTTGTTCCGCAGCGCCGCCCAGGCGTTCTCCTCCTCCATCAGCGGCACATGCTTGTAGGCCGCCGCATGGAACACGATCTGCGGCCGGTACTTCCCGAACGTGAAGCGCAGATGCTCCAGGTCCTTCACATCCCCGATCAACCGCACCAGCGGGATGTGCGGGAACTTCTCGCCCAGCTCCTGCTCGATCCGGTACAGCGCGAACTCGCTGAGCTCATACAGCACGATCCTCGACGGCCCGTACCGCGCCACCTGCCGGCACAGCTCCGAGCCGATCGACCCGCCCGCGCCCGTGATCAGCACCACCTTGCCGCCAATGCACTCGCTGATGCCGCCCTCGTCGAGCTGCACCGGCTCGCGGCCGAGCAGGTCTTCCGGCTCGATGTCGCGCACCTGGTTCACCGCGCGGCCGGCCAGCAGCTCCTGGCTGCTCGGCACCGTCAGCACCGCCAGCCCCGTCTTGCCCGCCAGGTCCAGCGCGCGGCGACGTTCCACCGTCGTCGCGCCCGGCATCGCCACGATCACATGCGTGATGCCGTGCAGCTCCGCCTGCCGCGCCGCATCCCCCAGCGTGCCGATCACCGGCACCCCGGCCACGCGCGCGCCGCGCTTCTCCGGCGCGTCGTCCAGATAGCCCACCACCACCCAGCCCTGCTGGTGCTGGATGCCCGCCACCAGCAGCCGGCCCGCATCGCCCGCGCCCATCACCAGCGCGCGGCGCTGCTCCTGCGCGCTGCCGCTGATGCGGCTGCGCATGTGCTCGTAGAGCATCCGGTAGCCCATGCGCATCGTCGCCAGCGCCATCAGCGTGAACACCGGATGCAGCGCCAGCACCGCGCGCGGCACCGCCGTCAGCTGCGCCATCAGCACCGCCACCGCCGCGACCAGGCCCGCGATCACGCACACCGCCGCCAGCCGCTTCACCTCACCGAAGCCGCTGAAACGCCACATCCCCTTGGGCACGCGGAACAGCTTCAGCAGCACGCCATACAGCGCCACGATGGCGAGCATCACCCAGTGGTCGTAGCCCGGCCTGGCCTCGAACCAGCGCTCGAAACCCAGCCGGAACAGATACGTCGCCTGCCAGGCCAGCGCCACCGCCACCATGTCCAGCGCGAGCGCCAGGCTCTCCCGGAACGGACGGATCCGCGTCAGGAAGGCATCCAGGGACAACCAGTTCATCGTGTTCTCTTGTTCTGCGGCCCGCTCAGGCCTTGATCGCGCCCAGCGTCGCCAGGATCAGCCGGATATCCCCGCCCAGGCTGGCATTGCGCACATAGTCCGCCGCCAGCCGCAGCTTCATCGGCATCACCACCTCGACGTACTCGCGCTCCGGATCCGCCGCCTTGGCCAGCAACTCGCTCTCGTTGCGAAAGCTCAGCGAGGCCGGATCGGTGATTCCCGGCCGCACCGACAGCACCACCTCGCGCAGCTCCGCCGGGTACATCGCGACATAGCGCGGCACCTCCGGCCGCGGTCCCACCAGGCTCATCGCGCCGCGCAGCACGTCCCACAGCTGCGGCAGCTCGTCGACCTTGGTCGCGCGCAGCCAGCGGCCGCTGCGCGTGATGCGCGCGTCCTCGCCGATCGTGATCTGCGGGCCCAGCCGCGGCGCGTCCACCCGCATGGTCCGGAACTTGTGGATCCGGAAGGTCCGCCCGAACCGCCCCACCCGCTCCTGCCGGAACATCACCGGCCCCGCCGAGTCCAGCTTGATCCACACCGCCACCGCGAGCAGCAGCGGACTCAGCAGCAGCAGCCCGATCGCGGCGCAGACGATGTCGAAGAGTCGCTTGGCCATCGGCCTTCCCGTTCGTCGCTGGAATCCGTTCAAGCCGCTCAGGCGCCCAGGCTGCGGCGGACCGCGCCGATCACGCGCTCGACCTGCTCGTCCGACATCGCCGTGTACAGCGGGATCGTGACCGTGCGCTCGTAGGCCTTCTGCGACTCGGGGAACATCGCCGCCGTCAGCCCGTAACGCTCCTTCCAGTACGGGTGCTGGTGCAGCGGCACGTAGTGCACGCTGCAGCCGATGCCTTGCTCGAACATGCGCTCGATGAAGACGTCGCGGCTCACCGGCGCCTCGTCCGACAGCCGCAGCACGTACAGGTGCCAGCTGTGCACGTCGCCGTCCGGCGCCTTCGGCGGCAGGATCAGCGGCAGACCGGCCAGCGCCTCGAAGTAGCGCGCGGCGATCTGCTCGCGGCGCCGCTGGAAGGCCGGCAGCCGCTTGAGCTGGTGCAGCCCCAGCGCCGCGGCAATGTCGGTCAGGTTGTACTTGAAGCCCGGCGCGACGATCTCGTAGTACCAGCTCGGCACCTTGGCCGTGAAGCGGTCGAAGGCATCGCGATTGATGCCGTGCAGCCGCATCACGCGGGCGCGCTTGGCCAGCTCGGGATCGCGCGTGACCAGCATGCCGCCCTCGCCCGTCGTCATCGTCTTGTTGGCGTAGAAGCTGAACACCGTGGCGTTGCTGCCCATCGTGCCGATCAGCTCCTTCTCCAGCGTCGTGGGCAGCGCATGGGCCGCGTCCTCGACGACCTTCAGCCCATGCCGGCGCGCGATGTCCAGCAGCGAGAGCATGTCCACCGCCAGACCGGCGTAGTGCACCGGGATGATCGCCTTGGTGCGCGGCGTGATGGCAGCCTCGATCTGATCGATCGCCAGGTTCATCGTGGCTGGATCGATGTCGATCAGCTTCACGTCCGCGCCCATGTAGCGCACCACCTCGGCCGTCGCGGTGAAGGTATGGGTGGTCGTGATGACTTCATCGCCAGGGCCGATGCCCAGTGCCTCCAGCGCCAGGTGCAGGCCGGCGGTCGCGGAGTTGACCGCGATGCACTCGATCTGCGGCTCGCCCAGGAATTCGGCGAAGGCCTGCTCGAAGCGCTTGGCCTTGGGGCCCGTCGTGATCCAGCCGCTCTTGAGCGTGTCGATGACTTCCGCGATCTCCTCGTCGCCCAGCTCGGGCAGCGCGAAGGGCAGGAAGGGGAGCTTCTGGTCGGCGTTGTGGCTCATGGTGTCTTGGTGATGAGCGCCAGCACGTGGCTGCGCAGCAGGGGAATCGAGTTGAGGACGCGGTAGGCGGCCGGATGCAGCCGGCAGGCGGCGCGCGCGATCGGCGGGGCCAGCGTGACGCGGCGCACCGTCATCCGGCCCTCCGGGAACAGTGCGCGCACGCGCTTGAGTGGCACGCCCCGCACGTCGGGATTGCGCGGATTGTCGACGATGAAGTCATACCAGAGCACCGCGCCGCCGGGCCGCAGCCAGCGCCACATCGCGCCCGCGAGCCGCGCCTGCAGCGCGTCGTCCAGGATCGACGAGAACACCGTCGACTGCAGCACCAGGTCCTGGCTGCCGGGCTCGACCTGCGCCTGCGAGGCATCGCCCGCCAGCAGGCGCACCTGCTGCGGCAACGCGGCGCGGGCCGCGTCCAGGCGCTCGGGCAGCAGCTCGATGCCGGTCAGGTGCTGCGGCCGCAGCCCCAGCCGCAGCATGTCCATCAGGTTGCCGCCGGCGCCGCAGCCGACCTCGGTCATGCGCCAGTCCGCCACCGGCGCGGCCGGATCGGGCTGCGCCGCGCGGTGCGCCGCCAGCAGCCGCCACATCGCCGCCTGGCGCTCGTGCAGCATCTGCCAGACCTCCGGGCGCAGCAGGCTGTAGCGCTCCAGCCCCGCCAGCCGCTCGTCGCGGCGGGCGTAGCGCTGGGCGATCGCCTCAAGTTCCCGGTCCTGGGTCATGGCAAAGGTCCTCGTGAAAGCTCAGGACACCGCGTCGATGAAGCGCTGCGCCAGCACCGGATAGGTGTGATTCGCCAGCACGAACTCGCGCCCGCGCCGCCCCATCGCCGCGCGCTCCGCGGCGGGCACGGCGGCCAGCTTCAGCAGCCCCTCGGCCACAGCGGACGCATCCTGCGGCGGCACGGTCAGGCCCGCGCCGGCCTCGGCCACCGGATCGTTGCCGGCCTCCACCGAATGCAGCACCGGACGCTGGGCCATCATGTAGTCCATCAGCTTGTTGGGCGCAATGCCGAAACGATAGATCGACGTGCGTTGCCACCCGATGTAGGCGATGTCGAACCCCTGCAGCAGCGACGGGATCTGCGCCTTCGGGATCGCCGGGAACATCGCGACGTTCGTCAGCGCCTCGTCGCGCACGCGGGCCTCGAGGTGCTCGCGCAGGTGGCCGCCCCCGACCAGCACGAAGCTCAGCGCCGCGGATGCCGGATCGCCGCGCTCCTTCAGCCGCTTGGCGGCATCCAGCAGCACATCGAGCGCGTTGGGTTCGCCCATCGAGCCCGCATAGCCGACGACGGTGCGCCCCGCCGCGCGCTCGGCATCCAGGTGCGCCTGGATCGCGGCGTCCAGCGGCTCGCCCTGCTCGGACCACTCGTCGAGCGTGATGCCGTTGGGCACGATGTGCAGCTTCTTCAGATCGAGCCCGTGCGCGGCCATGTGCTGATGCACCTTGGGCAGCATGGACACGACGGCGTCGGCGTCGCGATACGCGTCGTTCTCCGCCTTCTGGCACAGCATCGCGAACGGATGCCACTTCGACATGCCCGACAGCTCGATCGGCGACAGCGGCCACAGGTCGTGGACCTCGTAGACGAGCTTGGCCTTGGCCAGCCTCGCGATGCGCCGCGCGACCCACACATCCATCGGATAGGTGCTGGATGCGATCACCACGTCCGGCGCGAACTCACGCGCCAGGATGTCGGCGTCCTTCCAGACCTGGCGGCAGAAGGACCAGATGTTCTTGACCCGGCCGACGCCGTTGCCCTGGTACTCGGGCGTGTCGTAGAACAGGTAGTTCACGCCGCTCATCGCGGCCATGCCGGGCTCGGGCTGCGTGCTGCGCACATGCGAGTAGGAGGCGCCCAGGATCAGCGCCTGATGGCCCGCGCGGACCCACTCGCGGGCCAGGTAGTACGGGCGGAACTCCATGCCGTGCTTCGGCGAGCCCGCGTAGTGATTGATCAGCAGCAGTTTCATAGGGACTTCAATCGCGCGATGAAGCGCGTCACGGCGGGCCCGAACATCGCATGCTCCGCGACCCACGCGCGGTTGGCGGCGCCGAGCCGGTCGGCATCGATCGGCTGGCCGCCGACCTCCGCCTGACCAGCCAGCAGTTCCAGCCGGTCGGGCAGCGTGGTCAGGTCTTCGTCCTCCTTGAGGATCAGGCCATGGCGGCCGAGCAGCGTCCCCGGGCTCACCAGCTCGAGGCTGCCGGCGGTGCCCAGCACCTCGTGGTTGGCGGGCAGGTCGGACAGGATGGGCAGGCACTCGTGCGCCATCGCCTCCAGCACCGAGACCGACACGGAGTCGCTCTCCGGCAGGCTCAGGAACCAGCGTGCCGGCGCGTAGCGGCGTCCCTGCGAAGTGGCGTCGAGGCGGCCGGTGAACTCGACGCGGCCGCTCAGGCCGAGCGCGGCCACCTGCGCCTCGAGCGCGCCGCGCAGCGAGCCGTCGTTGGCGACGACCAGGCGCGCCTGCGGCTGTCGCGCCGCGATCGCGGCGAAGACCTCGATGACGCGATGCGGGCGGTAGATCGGCTCCAGCCCGCGATTGGCGAAGAACAGCCAAGGCTGCTTGCGCACGTTCTGCTTGGGCAACTGCTCCAGGCCGAAGGGGAAGGTCATCACCTCGCCCGCGCCGAGCTCGCGCATGCGCGCGCTCATGTGCTCGGAATCGGAGGTCGTGATCGCGCAGGCCTTGAGCACCTGCGTGGTCAGCCAGCGGTAGGCCCAGCCCTGACCGGGCGTGACCAGGATGTCGCTGCCCCACGCCGAGCCAGCGATGCGCGCGCGCAGCTTCCAGCCGCGCCGCGCCGCCCAGGCCAGCGTGCCGTGCGAGGTCAGGTAGTGCGCATGCAGCCAGTCGGCATCGACCCGCTTGAGCCACGCGCCCAGCGCCGGCAGCTGCTTGAGCACCGCGAAGTTGCCGCCGGCGTGGGCCGGATCGGTGTTCAGCGCGAGGCGGCGGTCCTCGGGAATCAGGAAGTGGAACTCCGGCGCGAAGCCGCGTGTCGACGCGGCCCACAGTTCGAGCTCGCGCTGCTGCGACAGCGCGCGCGCCCATTTCAGGAGGTGGGGACTCTCGCCGTCCCCGATCAGGACCAGTCTCATGCAGGCACTCCGTCGAGGGCCGGACGCGGCGCCGCGCCGCGCACCAGCCACGCGAGGTAGATCGCGAAATAGATCGGCAGCAGCACCGCGATGGCGCCCAGCGCCGTCGTCAGCCGGCCGCCGGCGCTCAGCACCAGCGCGACCGGCAGCACGTACAGCGCGTTGCCCACCAGGCTGAAGACCAGCGCGCCGCGCTGCCGCCCCGTGACCATCGGCGTGACGGTCAGCGGCGCGGCGATGAAGTGGGCCGCGACATAGGGCGCGAGCCAGCGGCCGTACTCGCCCGCCGTCGCCCAGCCGGCGCCCAGCAGCCAACCGAACAGCGCCGGCCCGGCCGCGATCAGCACTGCCATGCAGGGCAGCGCCACCAGCGCGAGCAGCTTGATGCCGCGGATCAGGCGCGGGCGCAGGTCGACGCCGCGCTGCCAGTCGCGCGCGAGCTCGCCCAGCAGCGCCTCGGACAGCGCGCCGCCGACCAGCGTCGCCGGCGCTTTCACGAGCCGCACCATCAGCGCGTAGTAGCCGGCCGTGGCCGCGTCGGCCCACGCGGCGATCAGCGCAAGCACCAGCGTCTCCTGCGCCGCGTTGACGAAGGCGTGCGGGCTGTTGAGCAGCGGGAACTGCTTGTAGCGCCAGGCCAGCCGTCTCAGGTGGCGCCAGTGCCAGGACTTGCCGGACTGATCCAGCCGCGTCGCACGGCGCCAGCGGCTGCCGCGCGCGAGCAGCCACAGCGGCGCCAGCAGCGCGGCCAGGCTCTGCGACAGCACCAGCGCGGCCACGCCGGCGAAACCGCCCAGCGCGGCGAGCGCCTGCGCCGCCGCCATCACGCCCTGCTGCAGCACGCGCGCCTGCGCGATCACGTCGATGCGGCCCTGGCGGTTGTTCCAGAGGCTGAGCGCCTGCTGCATGCCCGCCAGCGCGACCACCGGCGCGAGCATCAGCAGCCAGGGGTCGAGCTGGTCGAGCGCGACCCAGCGGCCACCGAGCCTGGCGTGATGCGCCATCGCGAGGTGCCAGGCGCTGGCGCCGGCAGCGGTCAGCAGGCCCACGCCGAGCGCGATCCACAGCGCCAGCTGCAGCACCAGCGCGGCCTCGCCATCGCGGCGCGGCAGCACGATGGCGTATTCGTAGCGGGCATTGGCGATGGTCGCGAGATTGGCCGCCAGCGCGACGAACAGCGCCCAATGGCCGAGCGCCTCGGCGCCATACCAGCGCGTGAGCAGCGGCGCGATCAGCATCGGCAACGCCTGCGTCAGCATCGACGCGCCGGCGAGCTGGGCGAAGCGGCGGCGCACGGTCATGCGGACGCTCCTCCGTGGCGCTCGGCGATCGCGCGCACGGCGGCGCGCTGCGCCGCGCTCAGGCGCGCGTGGCGGCCGAGCGGCAGGTTGAGCACGTCGCGCGCGGCGCGCTCGCCGTTCGGGCAGTCGCCTTCGGCATAGCCAAAGCGGCGGCTGCCGCGCGGATGCACGACGTCGTCGAACCAGGTGCCGCCGACGATGTCCTCGGCGTCGAGCGCGGCGATCGCCGCTTCGCGCGCGGCGGCGCCGGGCAGCCGCAGCGGGTAGCGCAGCAGCACGGCGCCAGCCGCTCGCGCGGGCCGCTCCCAGCCGGGGAGATTCGCGAGCAGCGCGTCGTAATCGGCCGCCTGCGCGCGGCGCAGCGCATGGATCTCGGCGAAGCGGCGCGCCTGCATCAGGCCCAGCGCGGCGCTCAGCGGATGCAGCCCGGCGCGGTAGTCGGGCTGCGTGTCGCCGGCGACCTCGCTGTCAGGCGTCTTCGCGACGACGCCCAGCATCCGCGACGGCGCGCGCAGCAGCGCGGCCAGCACGCGCAGCGCGGCGCGCGGCAGGCTCATCGTCAGGCGATGCCAGCACAGCGTGAGCCATTGCTTGACCACCGCCCGCGCCGATGGCGCATGCAGCGCCGGCATGCGGGCCGCGAAGCGCGCGCGCAGCGCCTCGTCACGGATCACGAGCGCGCCGCCGATGCCGGTCGTCAACGGCTTCGAGTATTCGAAGGAGAAGAACGCCGCGTGACCCAGCGTGCCGGCGACGCGCCCCTGCGCGTCGGTGCTGCCCCACGCGTGGGCGGCATCCTCGACGAAGACCACGTCCGGATGCGACGCCATCAACGCCTGCAGGCCCTCGAGCACCAGCCCGAAGTTGTGCGGCACGACGACCAGCCGCGTCGCCGGGCCGATGGCCGCGCCGATCGCCGCCGCCGTGGGATTGAAATCGTCCGGCGCGATGTCGACGTAGCGCACCCTCAGCCCGAGGTGCATGAACACGTTGGGCACGACCACGCAGGTGTAGCCCGGCAGCAGCACCTCCGCGCCGGGCGGCAACTCCAGCGACGCGGTGAACGCATGCAGCGCCGCGCGCCCGGCGCCAAACAGCCGCAGCTCGCCGTCCCGCGCCGGGTCCAGGCCCAGGCTGCGCGCGAACGCGGCGCGGAAGTCCTCCGCGCTGCCGGGGCCGCGCCGCAGCCAGTGCCAGAGCGCGGCGGACAAGTCGCGCCAGCGCAGCGCACTGGCGACATGACCCTTCATGACGGGTCCGGCGGCGTCTTGACGCCGTCGATCCGGTGGAGCGGCACCGCCGGCACGCCGCCGTAGACCCAGCCGCGCACCAGATGGCCGCGCACCACCGCGTGCGCCGCGACCACGACGTCATCGTCGATCACGCTGCCCGGCAGCACCGTGACGCGCGCGCCGATGAACACGTTGTTGCCGATGCGGATGTCGGCGCGCCGGTAGTGATCGCGGAACAGCCCTCGCGCGGTCACCGCGTTGGATTCGCAGAACAGCATCAGGCCCGGGCCGATGGCGACGTCGTCGCCTATGCTCAGGCGCTGGCCGCCCACCAGCAGGTAGCCGCCCGGCGCGACGTGGCTGCGCGCGCCGATGGTGAAGCGCCCCTCGCCCGTGGCCAGGACCTGGACATCGCGGTACAGGATGCTGCCATTGCCCAGCGCGCTACCCGCGCCGCAGCGCACCCGCGCGCCGGGATGGATCTGCGCGCGCACGCCGACGCCCAGTCCCAGCCACGCCGCGACCCGCGCGCGCATTCGCCCGCGCACGGCGTCCAGCGTGTAGCCCAGCTGCATCGGTGTGGCCTCGTCGTGGCGGTGTGGAACGATCGCCGCGTCAGCCCAGCGCGGCCCGCAGCGCGGCGATCACCTGGTCCTGCTGCGCCGCGCTCAGGTCGGCGCTCATCGGCAGGCTCATCACGCGTGCCGCGGCCGCCTCGGCATGCGGCAGCGGCGTCGCGACGCGGCAGCGCTGCTCGTAGGCGGGCTGGCGGTGCAGCGGCTTCGGATAGTGGATCGCGGTCGGGATGCCGGCCTGCTTGAGCGCCTCGGCCACCGCGTCGCGGCGGTCCACCTGCACGGTGAACTGGGCCCACACGCAATCGCGGTCCTCGCGCACGGCCAGGCGCTGCAGCGGCAGCTCGACAATCAGCTGCTGATAGCGCTCGCCGATGGCCAGGCGCTGCGCGATCTCCCAGTCGAAGCGTTCCAGCTTGCCCAGCACCACCGCGCACTGCAGCGTGTCCATGCGCCCGCCGACGCCCACCCGCGTGTGGGTGTAGCGCTGGCTCTGACCGTGGACGCGGATCTCGCGCGCGGCCTGCGCCAGCGCGTCGTCATCGGTGAACAGCGCGCCGCCGTCGCCGTAGCAGCCCAGCGGCTTGCTGGGGAAGAAGCTGGTCGCGCCCCAGGTCGAGAGGCCGCAGCTCTTGCGGCCCTTGTACGTCGCGCCAAAGCTCTGCGCCGCGTCCTCGATGACCGGGATGTTCCCGTGCCGCGCCGCGATCGCGTTGATCGCGTCCATGTCGCACACCTGACCGTACAGGCTCACCGGCATGATCGCCTTCGTGCGCGGCGTGATGGCGGCCTCGATCAGCGCGGCGTCCAGGTTGCAGCTGTCCGGCTCGATGTCGACGAACACCGGCACGCCGCCGAGCAGCACGATGGTCTCGGCCGTCGCGGCGAAGGTGAAGGGCGTGGTGATGACTTCGTCGCCGGGCTGCAGGTCCAGCGCCATCAGCGCGATCAGCAGCGCCTCGGTGCCGCTGGCCACGGTGATGCAGTGCCGCGTGCCGGCGTAGGCGGCCAGCGCGGCCTCGAGCTCCTTGACCTCCGGGCCCATGATGTATTGGCCGTGATCCAGCACGCGCTGGATGCGCGCGTCGATGCTCGGCTTGAGCGCGGCGTACTGCGCCTTGAGGTCGATGAAAGGAAGGCTCATGCCTGGGGCTCCGTGGGATCCACCAGGCGCAGCGCCCGGCCGTTGAGTTCGTAGAGATCGCCGCTCGCCGGACAGGCCGCGCGGCCCTGGCCTTCCACGGGCAGGTCCAGCTTCTCGCCATGGCGGCTCATCCAGCCGATCTGGCGCGCCGGCACGCCGACCATCAGCGCATACGGCGTCACGTCGCCCTTGACCACCGCGCCGGCGCCGACGAAGGCGTACTCGCCGATCGTCGCGCCGCAGACGACGGTGCAGTTGGCGCCGAGCGTCGCGCCGCGCTGGACCCGCGTGCGGCGGTATTCGCTCTTGCGCGGCACCGCCGAGCGCGGGTTGTAGACATTGGTGAAGACCATCGACGGGCCGCAGAAGACGTCGTCCTCCAGCGTCACCGCGTCATAGACCGACACGTTGTTCTGGATCTTCACGTTGCGGCCGATGGTCACGTCGTTGCCGACATAGACGCCCTGCCCCAGCGAGCAGCCCTCGCCGATGCGCGCGCCGGCGCAGACATGGCTGAAGTGCCAGACCTTGGTGCCGTCGCCGAGTTGCGCGCCGTCGTCGACGATGGCGCTGTCGTGCTTCCACCAGCCCATGTCAGAACACCAGCGGCAAGCCGACGCGCTGGCCGTCGCGCGCGCTGCGGTAGGCGGCGATCAGCAGCTCCAGCGAGCGCAGGCCCTCGTAGCCGTCGACCTGCGCCTGCGCCTCGCCGCGCAGCGTCTGGATGACGTTGTCGTAGTAGGCCGCGTGGCCGAAGCCGTAGACGCTGGCGGTCTCGTAGCTGGCGTTCTTCACCAGCTCGTCGTCGGGATGGGGCGTGTCGAAGGCCCAGTGCTCGATCTTGTTGACCGCCGTGCCGCCGATCTTGACCGTGCCCTTCTCGCCAAGGATGGTGATCGAGCCTTCCAGGTTCTGCGGATAGGTCAGCATCGTCACGTTGATGCTGGCCAGGCCGCCGTGGCGCAGGCGCAGCGCCAGCACGCCGGTGTCCTCGGCCTCGATGTCGCGGTCCAGCGTGGCCGTGTAGGCATGCACGTTGTCCACCGGGCCGACCAGCCAGTCCAGCAGGTCCACGTAGTGGCTGGCCTGGTTCATGAAGGCGCCGCCGTCCATGTCCCAGCGGCCGCGCCAGCGGGCGGCGTCGTAGTAGCTCTGCGGGCGGGTCCAGAACACGTTGACGGTGCTCATGAAGATGCGGCCGAAGCGGCCCTGGTCCAGCGCCTTCTTGACCAGCTGCACCGTCGCGTTGAGGCGGTTCTGCTTGACGACGAAGAGCTTCACGCCGGCGTCGCGGCAGGCGCGGACCATGGCCTGGCCTTCCTCGAACTTGGTCGCCATCGGCTTCTCGCTGAGCACGTGGCGGCCGGCGCGGGCGCAGGCGATGGCCTGCTGCGCGTGCAGGCCGCTGGGCGTGGACAGCACGATCAGATCGGCATCGGAGCCGGCCAGCAGCGCGTCCAGCGACAGGAAGCCCTGCTGCGCGACCAGGCCGGTCTGGGCCAGCGCGGCCTGGACGGCCTCGGGGCGCGTGTCGCAGACGGCGACCAGCTCGGCGCGGCCCGCGTGACGGGTCAGCGCCTCGACATGGTTCTTCGAAATGCGGCCGCAGCCGACAAGGGCGACACGGACGGGGCGGTCCAGGATGGGGAACTGAGGCATGGGGCGCGATTTTAAAAGCCTAAAATCGCGCCCAGCTTTTTCCAGGTCCACGATGAGCCAGCCCCAAGCCCCCCACACCGGCGCCGACCAAGCGGCGCCCGCACAAGACGACAACAAGCTGATCGCCGAACGCCGCGAGAAACTCGCCGCCATCCGCGAGAAGGCCAAAGCCCGGGGCGTCGCGGCCTTCCCCAACGATTTCAAACCCCAGCACCGCGCGCAGCCGCTGCAGGCGCAGTACGGCGAGCTCCCCAATGAGGAACTCGAGCCGCAGGCCGTCGCCGTGACGGTGGCGGGCCGCATGATGCTCAAGCGCATCATGGGCAAGGCCAGCTTCGCCACGCTGCAGGACGCCACCGGCGCGATCCAGCTGTTCCTGTCCAAGGACGCGCTGGGCGACGAGGTCTACAACGACTTCAAGCACTTCGACCTGGGCGACATCCTCGGCGCCGAAGGCACGCTCTTCCGCACCCGCACCGGCGAGCTGTCGGTCAAGGTCACGACGCTGCGGCTGCTGACCAAGTCGCTGCGCCCGCTGCCGGACAAGTTCCACGGCATGGCCGACCAGGAGCAGAAATACCGCCAGCGCTATGCCGACCTGATCTCCGACGGCAAGGCGCGCGAGCGCTTCGTGGCGCGCTCCAAGGCGGTGTCCTCGATCCGCTCCTACATGGTGGAGAACGGCTTCCTGGAGGTCGAGACGCCGATGCTGCACCCGATCCCGGGCGGCGCGAACGCCAAGCCCTTCATCACGCATCACAACGCGCTGGACCAGGAGATGTACCTGCGCATCGCGCCGGAGCTCTATCTGAAGCGCCTGGTGGTGGGCGGGTTCGAGCGCGTGTTCGAGATCAACCGCAACTTCCGCAACGAGGGGATCAGCGTCCGGCACAACCCCGAGTTCACGATGATGGAGTTCTACGCGGCCTACTGGACCCACCAGGAGGTCATGAGCTTCACCGAGGAAGTGATCCGCCACGCGGCGCGCGCCGCGACGGGCAGCGCGGTGGTGAGCTATGCCGGCAAGCCGGTGGATCTGGAGAAGCCGTTCACGCGGCTGTCGGTGCGCCAGTCGCTGATCGTGCACGCCGGCGTGAGCGAGGCCGAGGCCGATGACGCCCAGGTGCTGCGCGCCAGGCTCAAGGCGCTGGGCGAGGAAGCGCCGGCGCACTGGGGCCTGTCGGCGCTGCAGTTCGGGCTGTTCGAGGCGGCGGTCGAGGAGAAGCTCTGGGAGCCGACCTTCATCGTCGACTACCCGGTGGAGGTGTCGCCGCTGGCGCGCGCGTCGGACACGGATCCGACGCTGACCGAGCGCTTCGAGCTGTTCATCACCGGCCGAGAGTACGCCAACGGCTTCTCCGAGCTGAACGACGCCGAGGACCAGGCCGCGCGCTTCCAGGCGCAGGTCGCCAACAAGGACGCCGGCGACGAGGAGGCGATGTTCTTCGACGCGGACTTCATCCGCGCGCTGGAGTACGGCATGCCCCCGACCGGCGGCTGCGGCATCGGCATCGACCGGCTGATGATGCTGATCACCGACAGCCCGTCGATCCGCGACGTGATCCTGTTCCCGGCGCTGCGGCGCGAGGGCTGAGCAACGGCGGACGGCCGCTGGGCCTCTCCCCCGCCCTCTCCCCAAGCGGGCGACGGCGCAAGAAAAGAAGGCCCCAAAGCAGAAAGGGACACCGCGAGGTGTCCCTTTTCCTTTGGCCTTCCCCTGGCCGGCCGGTGCGCCCGGCAGTGTCGAGGGGGGAAGCGGCGTGCCTTACTTGGCGGCGTTGCCTTCGTTCGACGCGCCCTTCTTGGCGGCGGTCTTCTGCGCGGCGGCCTTGGCGGCCAGTTGGGTGGCCGTCGGGGCGTTGATGCCGTTGTTCAGGGCACCGACGCCGGCCTGCTCGGCGCTCAGCGCGGCGACTTCGCCGGAATCGCGGGCGGCTTGCAGCTCGGCGATCACTTCGGCGCGGGTCTTTTCCACCGGTTCGGCGGCGAAAGTGGCGCCGGCGGTCAGGAAGGCGGCGGCGATCAGGGCGGTCTTGGTCAGCGTGTTCATGGTGGGCTCCTCAGCGGTTCGTGGCACCGGACTCCGCACTCCGCGTCGTCCATGGGCTGAACTCTAGGCGTCGCCCCTCCGGGAAAACACTAGCCATTCTGGAAAGATCCGTTCACGGATCGTCAACAATCGCGGCCGCAGGGACAGCCGTACACCGCTCGGGGTCAAGGATTGTTTCAGTTTCGACGCCCCGTCCCCGCCACCCCGCCCGTGACTTCCTCACCCGCTTGCGGGCGAGGGCCGCCCCCCTTCAGCGGTGCTTGAAGATCGGCGCCCTCTTCGCCAGGAAGGCTTCCATGCCTTCGCGCTGATCGTCGGTGCCGAACAGCGCATGGAAGTGCCGGCGCTCGATCGCCACGCCTTCCGTCAGCCCGCCCTGGTACGCCAGGTTCACCAGCTCCTTGATCAGCATCGTCGACGGCCCGCTGAAGCCGTTGATCGTCTCCGCCGCCGTCAGCGCCTCGGCCATCAGTTGCTCCGCCGGCACCACCCGCGACACCAGCCCGGCGCGCTCCGCCTCCGCCGCGTCCATCATCCGGGCCGTCAGCAGCATGTCCATGGCCTTGCTCTTGCTGATCGCGCGCGGCAGGCGCTGCGTGCCACCCGCGCCGGGAATGATCCCCAGCTTGATCTCCGGCTGTCCGAAGCGCGCCGTCTCGGCCGCGATGATGAAGTCGCACATCATCGCCAGCTCGCAGCCGCCGCCCAGCGCGAAGCCCGCCACCGCGCCGATCACCGGCTTGCGCACCTGCAGGATCGTTTCCCAGTTCTTCGAGATCAGCCCGCTCTTGAACGCCGACATGAAGGTGTGCGGCGCCATCGTCGGGATGTCCGCGCCCGCGGCGAAGGCGCGCTCGCTGCCCGTCAGCACGATGCAACCGATGCCGTCGTCCGCGTCGAAGGCCAGCAGCGCGCGGCCCAGTTCATCCATCAGCGGGTCGCTCAGCGCGTTCAGTTGCTTGGGGCGGTTCAGGCGGATCACGCCGGTCTTGCGCTCGCCGGTGCCGGCGACCTCGACCAGGATGTTCTCGAAGCTCACGCCGCTCAGGGCCTGGATCATGGGATGTCTCCTCAGCTGGAATGGCGGCAACTATAGAGGCGCCGACGCCGCCGAAGATGCCGGCGCCACCGGCGACGGCGCCGCCGGCATCGCCTGCCGGGGCGGCGCCTTCAGCACGAGGTCGATCTGCGTGCGCGGATCCTTCGCGCGGTTCTGCCACAGCCGCACCCGCACCGGCAGGTACTGCAGCGACGGCGCCAGCCAGAACTCGGCCTGCATGTCGCCGCGCGTGTCGCTCATGTCGGAGTCCACGTGCCACGCCGGGATCGGCCCGAGCGGCGTCGCGACCTCCTCCAGCGCGACGATCCGGTAGCGCCACAGATGGAGATTGCGCGGCAGCGCCAGCGGCTGCTGGATCAGCGTGTCCCCCGCCACCGTCTGCCGCCCCGTCAGGAACAGCCAGGTGAACTGGACGAACTGGCTGGCCGCGTCCTGCGTGCCGTCGGGCGCTGGCTCGCGGCGTCCGTCGGCCATGATCACGCCGCCGATGTCGAAGCGCAGCGTCGAGTGCCGCCCCCCCGCCAGGCCGCCGGTCACCTCATCGAAGCGCCGCGGCACCAGGCCGATGGGCGTGATCTCGCCATCGCTGCTCAGGCGGCGCGACATCAACGGCGCGATCTTCGGCCCGATCCACGCTTCCAGATGGACCTGGTAGTGCGAGCCCTCGCGCAGCCATTGCACCTGGGCATCGCCATAGATGGGGCCGCGGTAGTCGCCGGTCAGCTTGTAGTCGAGTTCGGTGGACAGCGGCCACTCGATGCCCGGCATCCAGTCGCCGGCCGCCTCGGAGACGGCCAGCGCCGGCTGCATCGCAAGCGCCTGCAGCTCGGGCGGCGGCTGACTCGCGGCGGGATCGGGGGGCAGCGGCGCCGGGCCGGCGCCCACGGTCGCCGGCAGCGTCTGCACGACGCGCTTGGGCGCGCCTGGCGGTC
>Ga0209051_1000478_pt1 | contig 51782 bp, 54 predicted proteins | sample AraplaCvi_mMS_r2_2_FD_184286 | JGI IMG/M metagenome (GOLD analysis project Ga0209051, IMG submission 184286) | Arabidopsis root microbial communities from North Carolina, USA - plate scrape MF_Cvi_mMS_r2 (SPAdes) (version 2) | ecosystem: Host-associated > Plants > Roots > Endosphere | place...
CGGTATCGATCGCAAGGGCCTTCATACTCGCTTCAGCTACCAACGCTCCCGCCACGATCTGTGGCGCTCGCTCGGCGCTCACCCCTTCCAACTCCGCTCGATCGGCCGTCGTCATCCTAGAGATGAATGCTATGAGCTGACGAAGGCCCGACGCTGTCAGTGTCCTCTTCACCCGCGGTCCAGCGCCGGAAGGCGCCGCACCGGTGAGTCGCGCCAGCGATCTGAAGGTCTTCGACGTCGCGACGGTCAGGTCGGGGGCACCGGCCTCGAGCACCCGGGCGCCGGCGTCGGCCATCTCGGTCGCCAACCAGTCCCGAAGCATCGCGACCCGGCGGCGACCCGGTGGGTCGTCCTGCAGCCACTCCCTGGTCAGCCGGCCCGCCCCGAGCGGCAGCGACAGCGCCACCTCGGGCTCTTCGTCGACGCCGCTGGACAGTTCCAGCGAGCCGCCGCCGATGTCGATGTTGATGATGCGGCCGGGGCTCCAGCCGTACCACCGCCGGACGGCGAGGAACGTCAGGCGGGATTCGTCGACGCCGGAGAGAACCTTGAGCGCCACCCCGGTTTCCGAAAGCACCCGAGCTAGCACGTCTTCGGAGTTCGTCGCGTCGCGCACCGCGGACGTCGCGAACGCCATGAGTTCGACGCACCCGGAACTCGCGGCGATCTTGGCGAATTCGTCGATGGTGTCGACGAGTTTGTCGGCGCCCTTCCTGGTGAGCTTCCCGGACCCGTCGATGGCCTCGGCGAGGCGCAACGAGGCCTTCGTGGAGCTCATCGGCGTGGGGTGCCCACCTCGTCGGGCGTCGACGACGAGCAGATGAACCGTGTTGCTGCCCACGTCGAGCACGCCCAATCGCACGAGACCCACGTTATCGGGTCTACCGTTGCGTTCCGTGAGCGGATCGCGCCCCGGTGCCAAGAACGGTGAGGTCGACTTGGACTTCGCCCGAGAATGGGTGGAGTTCTTCGACCCCGACAACCCCGAACACCTGATCTCCGCCGACATCACGTGGCTGTGTTCGCGGTGGACGTGCGTGTTCGGCACGCCCGCGTGCCAGGGCACGGTCGAGAACCGTCCCGACGACGGGTGCTGCAGCCACGGTGCGTTCATGTCCGACGACGACGACGTCGCCAAGCTCGACGACGCCGTCAAACAGCTCACCGACGAAGACTGGCAGTTCCGCGACAAGGGTTTGGGCCGCAAGGGCTATCTGGAGATGGACGAGTACGACGGCAAGGACAACCTGCGGACCCGGAAGTACAAGGGCGCCTGCATCTTCCTCAACCGGCCCGGCTTCTCCGGCGGCATCGGCTGCGCGCTGCACACCAAGGCGCTCAAGCTCGGCGTGGAACCCCTGACCATGAAGCCCGAGATCTGCTGGCAGCTGCCGATCCGGCGCAGCCAGGAATGGGTGGAGCGGCCCGACGGCACGCAGGTGCTGCGAACCACCATCACCGAGTACGACCGGCGCGGCTGGGGTGAGGGCGGCGCGGACCTGCACTGGTACTGCACCGGCGATCCCAACGCCCACGTCGGAACCCGTCAGGTCTGGCAGTCCTACGCTCCCGAGCTCACCGAACTGCTCGGCGCGAAGGCCTACGCCGAGCTCGCCGCCCTGTGCAAGCGCCGCAGCACCTTGGGGCTAATCGCGATTCACCCCGCTACGCGCGCCGCGAAGTAGGCGCGGTTCGGCCGACCGGCGCAGGGCCGGGGCGACGGGCCGGCCCTCGAGCAGTCCGTCGACGGTGCCCGCCTCGATCGCCTGCCGGTAGACGGGCAGCGCCCCGCGAACCGCGTCGACCGTGGCCGCCACGTCGGCGTCGGTGTGGGCGGCCGAGGTGATGAAGGACTGCCCGAGCACGCCGCGGCGCATCAGCTCCTGCAGGAACAGGGTGCGGTAGGCCTGCGACGGCACGCCGTCGGGTCCGCGGGTGCCGAAGACCATGCACGACGGCCGACCCATGACGGTGACGTAGTCGCCGAGCCCCACCGCCGCGACGGCCTCGTCGACGCCATGGGCCAGCAGCCGGCCGGCGTGCTCCATCCGGCCGACGGGATCCTCGGTGCGGTAGGCGTGCACCACCGCGCGAAAGGCGGCCAGCGAGGCGGTCTCGGGGCCGTGCGTCGTCGAGAGCAGGAAGACCCGGTCGCGCTCGGTGCGCAGCCCGCCGAGCTCCATGTGCTCGCGCTTGCCGGCCAATGCCGCGAGCGGGAAGCCGTTGGCCATCGCCTTGCCCCAGCACGAGAGGTCCGGTTCGACGCCGTAGACGCCTTGGGCGCCGTGCGCCGACCAGCGGAACCCGGTGATCATCTCGTCGAAGACGAGCAGCGAACCGTGCCGGTCGCACAGCGCCCGGACGCCTTCGAGATAGCCGGGTTCCGGCTCGGCGGTGGCGTTGGCCGCCTCCATGATCACACAGGCAATGTCGTTGCCGGACAAGGCGTTCGACAGCGACTCGAGATCGTTGTAGTCGAAGCGCGCGGCGTCGGCGCACCCGTCGGGAATGCCCGCGTTCATCTGGGTGGATCCGATGAACCAGTCGTCGGTCGAGAAGAACGGCTGGGTGCACATCGCGATGCGGCGGCGGCCGGTGACAGCCCGGGCCAGCTTGACCGCCGCCGTGGTGGCGTCGGACCCGTTCTTCGCGAACTTCACCATGTCGGCAGCCGGCACCAGGCTCAGGAAGTCCTCTGCCGCAGCAAGTTCCAGCACCGACGGCCGGGTGAAGCTCACTCCGTCGGCGATGGTGGTGGTGACCGCGTCGAGCACCGGCTGATACCCGTGGCCCAGGGTGACCGACCGCAGACCCATGCCGTACTCGATGAAGGAGTTGCCGTCGGCGTCCCAGACCCGGCAGCCGCTGCCGCGGGTGAGCACGGGCGTCATGAACTCGGGCAGCTGATCCGAGCCCCTGGCGTAGGTGTGCGCGCCACCGGGGATCAGCTCGTGCAACCGCTCCTGCAGCCGTCGGGACTTCTCGAACGACCGCTCCCCCGACGCCGTCACGCGAGCACCGCCGCCTTCGGTACCGGCGCCGTCGACGGTGCGTCGGGTTCTCGTCGCGGCGCGGGATTGGCCACCAGGATGCCCAGCAGCATGATCACCAGGAGGGTGAATTGCGGTGTGGAGAACGTGTTGTCGGTGAACGAGTAACCCATGAATCCCACCCCGAACGTCGCGACGACCCACCGGACGGTACCGCGGTGCGCGCGGGCGGCCAGGAAGAACAGCGTCAGCATGGCCGCCATCATCGCGACCAGGAACAGGATTCCCCCGTCGAGCCACAGATGGATGTACTCGTTGTGCGGCGCCACGAATTCCTTCTGCACGTGCGGGGGCGCGTACATCTGGACTGCGATGGTCGCGAACCCCAGACCCTTGCCGGTGACCGGGCTCTGGGTGGCGAGTCCGAAGAAGAAGTCCCAGGCCTGGTCTCGTCCCGACAGGTTGAACGTGCCCTCGTAGCTGTTGCCCATGCTGCGCCGGATCAGTTCGGGTGCCGCGACGATCATCGCGACGAGGCCGATGGCCGTGGCCATCCAGGCGCCCCGGCGCGCCAGCCGCGACGACGACCGGCTCACCACGAGCGCGTGCACGATGAAGACGACGACCAGTGCCATGCCGACGCCGATGCCGCCGCGCGTCGCGGTGGCCACCAGGATGACCAGGTTCAGGCCCACCCAGAGGTACGTGCGGGGGTTGCGGTCGACGGCGGGCAAGCCGAGCAGGCAGAGTCCGGCCGCCAGGGCGACCAGGGTAAGGAACGCCAGGTGCGCCGGAATGGAAGCACCCTCGAGCCGCGGCACGCCGGTGGCCTCGACGCTGAAGACCGTCGACACCCCGGCGATCTGCAACGGAATCCCGGCGATCACGGACAGCAGGGGCAGCTTGGTGATGAACCCGAGGCCCCGGGAGAGGCCGATCCTGCGCCAGTCGACGAAGAGGAACAACCATGGCAGCGAATAGCCGACGAACGCCCGGCCGGCCAGCGCGGCGCCGACGTCGATCGCTCCGCCGACGTCCAGTACCGACACCGCGAGCGCCAGGCCCACCGCGGCCACCGCCGCGGCGCCGACCCCGGACCAGCGCACCCCCGCCGTGAACACCAGACAGCCGAGCGCGACGATCAGCAACGCCTTCTGCGCCGCGTCGCCGTTGGGCATGGGCTCACCCGCGGCGTCGAGGAAGATCGCCGGCGAGACGACGAGCACCGTCAGCGGCGCGAGCTGCCACCGGCTGTCGGGGTGGAGCAGTGCGGCCAGCACGATCAGCAACAGCACCTCGACGGCGAGGAACAGTGGCGAGATCGCGACCGCCGCGCCGGCCACCATGGCGGCCGCGAGGCCGACGATCCAGGGCCCAGCGCCACGTAGCTGCGTCAACATCGGGTCAACTCCTCGGTCCGTGCTGAAGTATGGTCGGCGGGGAGGCGCATCTCGTTGCCATGCCGTGAACCCGAAGGACCCGACGTGACATCAGTCGACGTGCCAGCCGACGCCCCCGAACCGATCCGGAATCCGAACGATCGCAACGCTTTCGACAGGGGCCGACGGGGACTGCTGATGGCCTCTGCCGCGGCGGTCGGTGCGGGTGTCGCCGCCGCCGCCACGTCGTGTTCGCGGGACGACCCGGGTTCGGTTGAGGTCGAGGTGAGCGCCAGAAGCGTGCTGGCGAAGCTGTCGACGGGTGGTAGCCCCCAGGCGAACACCGACGCCTTGAACGCGGCCATCGCCGAGTCGGTGAAGGTGGGTGCCGACGTGGTGCTGCCGGGCGGCGAATACGGCTTCCTCGGCATGACGCTGCCCGAGAAGGGACGTGTGAACGTCCGCGGGTCGGGCCGCGGCGTCACGACCCTGCGCAACGAAGGCGCCGAACCGTCCGTCACCGCGCACGGGGTGCCCGGCGGCAACGAGTATGCGTCCGACTGGGCCATCTCAGGCCTCTCCCTCGTCGCGACGAAGAAGCAGCCCGGCCTGGTGGGCCTGAGCGTCAAGCTGGCCTCGAGGTTCTCGGTGTCCGACGTGACCGTGTTCGACCACGGCGTCGGCGTCCGGCATGAATCCAGCTGGGACGGTGGCTACGACGGCGTCAGCGTCGGACGGTCCGGTACCGGGTGGCTGTTCCCGACGACCAACTTCGCGCCGACCGCCCCACTGGGGCTGCGCAACTGCAGCGCGGTGGAGTGCGACACCGCGGTCACGGTCGAGAACGGCGTCGAGGCCCTGGAGTGGGTGGGCGGCGACTTCGCGGGCTGCGGCCGCGGCGTGGTGCTGTCGGGCAACGAGACCCGATCGATCTCGTTGCACGGCGTCAACTTCGAGCGCATCGGCGGGGAAGACCTCGTCATCGGTGACGACACCACCGGGCCGGCGTCGGTCACCCTCAACGGGTGCCGATTCCTGCGGGTGGCCAAGGGACCGGTGTCGGTGCGCTTCGTCCGCGGCGACGCACTGTCGATCAACAGCTCCCGCTGGACCAACTACACGACCGCGGTCGACCAGGGCCCCGACTCCGGCCGCCTGGTCGTCAACACCAGCACCGGCTACGAGGTCGACACCTTCATCGCGGCCAACGGCGGGGTTCAGGCGGAGGCGGTGCTGAACGCGAGCGCGGGCGCGAACTCGTTGCGGTTGGCGCTGGACGGACCGTCGATCCTGCCTGCCGTCGTCGGCGCCGAGGGCGTCACGACGAAGGTCGTCTCCGGCCCGGGACGCGTCACGGTCGGCGACGCCGACTTCGCCATCCCGCCGGGAGTCGGCTGCACGGCGGTGGTGCGCAACGAGTCCGACGGCACGGTCCGGCACGCCATTCGAGGCGTGACCGGCTGGTTCGTCTCCGCCCCGTACCAAGGCCCGCCGCGTCCGTGACACGAGGCGCGGGCGCCGACCGTCTCGGCTGACCACCACATCACCTCCCACCTCGGCACCACCACGTTCTCGTCCAATCGCTGATGCGCGCGCCGGCCACCAGGTAGATCGCGGCATCAGTCCCCAGGTCTAGACACCGATCTAGAAGCGTCGTGGGCCGCTGCCGTCACTGAAACGTAGCAAATGTTTGCTGTATCTGCGAGTTGACGCTAAGTTTAGAAAACATACCAGTGGTATGAATCACGTCGTATGATGCCTGCGCGGATGTACAGGCAACCGCAACTAGGGTATAAACACAGGGTAATTAGTGGGAAAATGGCTTGCACATGTACACCTGGCACACATCGACGTGTGCTCGAACGGTCAGCGTCCTTTGAGATTCGGGCCGAAAAGTGGGCCCCACCCAATTGCGGGCCAAAATCTGACGGAATTTGCGAGGCAATGAGTGACAAACGTCGACGAGGCCCAGGTGACTGACTCCAAAGAGCTAGACCTCCGCAGCCCACGCGAGTCCGTCCTGATCGGCGGCCTCCCCTTCGAGGTGACCGATCTCGACACCGCCGTCCGCGACGTGGTCTCGCTGGCCGCGCAGTCGACCGACCAGAGCTTGGTCGTGCGGCTGTCCAACGCGTACTGCGTCGCGCTGGCCAGCCAGGACCAGGAGTACCGGGAGCTGTTCGACGGCCCCGGCCTCACCCTGCCCGACGGCGCACCGGTCGCCTGGGCCATGCGCAACCGCGCCCGCAGCCCGCAGAAGGCCGGCCGGGTCCGAGGGCCGTCCTTCTTCGTCGAGGTCCTCGACCAGGGCCGCGGCAGCGACCTTCGCCACTTCATGCTCGGCGCCACCGACGACACGCTCACCAAGCTCGTCGACGAAACCACGACCCGGTACCCCGGCGTGAACATCGTCGACGCCTACGCACCACCGTTCGGCCCCGTGCACGAGGCGGTGAACGAAGAGTGCATCGAGCGCATCGCCAAGGCCAACCCCGACATCGTGTGGATCGGCATGGGCACCCCGAAGCAAGACTTCGCCGCCGCCGCGCTCGCCGAGCGCCTGCCCGGCATCTTCATCGGCGTCGGCGCCGCCTTCGACTTCGTGGCCGGCTCGGTGCGCGAGGCCCCCAGGTGGGTGCAGAACTCCGGCTTCGAATGGGCCTACCGACTGATGACGGAGCCCCGGCGACTGTGGCGGCGCTACCTGTTCGGCAACGCCCGATTCCTCCTGGCGGTCCTACGTGGCCGATGACGGCGCCGGCACCCCGCCCGTCGTCAGCGTGGTCCTTCCGGCCTTCAACGCTGCGACGACGATCGCCGCTGCCGCCCGCAGCGTGCTCGCCGACGACTCCGTGGCCCTGCAGCTCGTCGTCGTCGACGACGGCAGCACCGACGGGACCCTGGCGGCCATCGGCGATCTCGCCGACGACGCCCGGGTCACGGTCATCTCGCGACCGAACCGCGGCCTGGCCGCCTCGCTCAACGAGGCCATCGCCGCCTCCTCGGCGCCCTACGTCGCCCGCATGGATGCCGACGACGTCTCGATGCCCGGCCGCTTCCGCGCCCAACTCGCCCATCTCGAGACCCACCCCGACGTCGTCCTCGTGGGTGGCCAAATCCGGCGGGTCGTCGACGGAGTGGCCGAGTCCGCGTCGACGTTTCCCCTGCAGCACGACGACATCGTCGCTGCACTGCTCCGCGGCCAGCACGCGATGTGCCATCCCTCGGTGATGATCCGACGGTCCGCACTCGACGTCGTGGGCGGCTACTGGGAACACGGCGTCGCCGAGGACTGGGACTTGTTCCTGCGTCTGTCCGAGGCGGGCCGACTCGCCAACGTCGCTGACCACGTCCTGGACTACGCCTTCCACGCCGGCGGCATCAACGCCACCAGCATGCGGCGGGTCCGCACCAACATCGCGCTGGCGGTGAGCAATCACGAGCGCCGCGCCAGCGGGCTCCCGGAGTTCGACCCGCAGAGCTACGCCGATCACCTCGACGTGTCGGAGAAGTTCAAGATCCGCGCCGAGAGCGTCAGCCTCGGGCTCTACCGCCGGTCGATGTTGGCCGGGCAGTCCAACCGTGCCGCCAAGACGGTGCTGCTCGCCGGCGCCGCACTCAGTTGGCCGCCGTTCGCGGTCCGACGGATCCAGCAGATGGTGCGGGCGACGTGAACGCGCAATTCGCCTCGATCCTCTCGGCACGCATCCTCGCGAACGTGCTGCAGGCCGTCAACGTCATCGTCCTCGCCAGGGCCGTCTCGCCGTCCGAGATCGGCATGACGTCGGCGATCATCGGCTTCTGCATGGTGCTCTTCACGGTCACCGACTTCGGGTTGTCCACCCTCATCTCGAAATCGTTTGCGCGCGAGGACCATCTGATGGTCTCGTCGGCGCTGCGCTACACCACCATCACCACGTGGGCGTTCGGCATCCTCGCACTGGCGGTCGGCGTCGGCCTCTCGGCTCAGCACGTCATCCCCTTGAGCCTGACGGCGCTCATCTTGTCGGTGGCGATCGACCGCTGCGTCGAATACCGGCTCAGCGTGCCGATCGCCGCGGACTCCAAGATCATCCCCTCGTCGTCGATCCTGTTGCGCCGAGGCGTCCAGTTCCTCGTCTTCATCGCGCTGGTGGTCGCAGACGTCTCGGCCCTGTGGGCCTATGCGCTCGCCCAGCTGATCGGCGCGTTCGCCGGCTATCTGCAGAGCACCTACTTCCTGCGGAGTCGCGTGGTCCGGGTCGACACCCGACTGCCGTGGAAGACGGTGTTCCACAACTCGTTTGCGTTCTTCATCAACAACGTCACCGCCCAGATCTCCACCCTGGACACGTTCCTGGTCTCGGCCTTCGCCGGTGCTCACAGCGCGGGTCTCTATGCGGCCGCCTCCCGGGTGACCAGTCCCCTGATCCTGATCCCCGGCACCCTGGCCTCCACCGTCCTGCCACCCGCCGCACGCGCGACACCGAGACAGGCCAGGACGGCCGGCCTCCGCATCGCCGTGCTGTTGCCCGCCGTCCTGCTCGTGGTGGCACCGGTCGGCTACTTCGTCGCCGAACCTCTGTGCGTGCTGCTCTACGGCGAGGAGTACCGCGCCGCGGGACGGGCCCTGTCGGTGCTCGTCCTGGGCATCCCGTTCGCCGTGCTGGCCGCGGCGCTGAGCGCGGTGCTGCAGGCTCAGGGTCACGAGCGGTTCGTCGCCAAGGTCGGCGTCGGATTCGCCTTTGCCTTCATCTCGGCGATCGCCGTCGGCGGTCACGTCCACGGCGCCATCGGTGCCGCCGTCGGTGGGTGCCTGGCCACGGCAGCCAACTGTGTTCCCCTGGTGGTCAAAGTGTTTCAGCTACGTGACGACACCACCTCACACCAGCCGCACGTCGGGATCTCAGATCTCGCAGCGACGCCCGCAGCAGCGGACGGATAGGAGTTCCCCATGTCAATGCACCGAGTCGCCAACCGAGAGCCGGCGCCACCGGCAGTAGACGACGCGCCCCGCCAGGCGGGCATCGTCGAGTTCGCACGACTGATCGGCCGGCGCTGGCCGCTGATCGTCGTCGCGGTGCTGGTGGGCGTCATCGGCGCAGGTGCGGTCTCCGCGCTTAGCCCGCCGTCGTATCACAGCTCGACGCGCGTCCTGGTCGGCACGTGCGCCGAGGGCTCGATCGAACAGGCCTATCAGTGCGGCATGTTCACCAAGGACCGGGCGCAGTCGTATGCCGCCCTGGTGACGAGTGACGTTCTGGCCCAACGAGTCGTGGACGATCTGCACCTCGACGCGGCAGCCAACGACGTGGCCAGCAAGATCACCGCCACCGCCGAACCCGAGACCGCGCTCATCGAGATCACGGTGACCGACAGCGACCCGGACGAAGCACGCCGGATGGCCGACTCGGCCGGACGCCAGTTCGTCCAGATGGTCGGCGAAGTCGAGTTGCGCAACACCGGTCAGCAGAGCAACCCGTTCACCAACCTGACCATCGTCGAAGCCGCCAAGGTCGCGGCGAAGACCGGCTCGAGCACCATGATGAACCTGCTGTTCGGCGCCCTGGCCGGCCTTCTCGTCGGCCTCATCACCGCACTGGTCCGAGATCGGTTGGACGCCAGGGTGAGTTCGGCCGCCGGAGTCGAGGCCGCCGGAGTGCCCGTCCTCTCCGAACCGCCCCACGACGCCTCCGTCACGTGGGCGGACGGCGACCAACGGGTCGAGGAGTTCCGCCGCCTGCGCATGACGGTCGCCGACAGTGGACGAGTGCTCACCGTCGTCGGCGCCCGGACCCCCGAGGCCGCGTTCGCGACCGCCGTCGACCTCGGCCGAGCGGCGAGCGAGGCCGGCGCCCGGATGGTGCTGGTGAACTCGGACATGCGCGTCGGCAAGGGCTTCGACGCGAAGCCCGACGACCACGAGGGCCTCGCCGACCTCCTGCGCCAGCCCGAGATGACCGTCGCCGTGGCCGAACGCCTGCCGACGTGGAACGCACCGGCCATCCACATCCTCGGTGCGGGCCGCGTGCCCGCCGACACCACCGCCACGGCACTCCTGTCGACCGGCAACCTGCCCAAGGTGCTGGAGTCCTTGCGCCAGGAATTCGACGTCGTGGTGGTCTACGCGGCTCCCGTCCTCGACGCGGCCGACGCAGCCATCGTCGGCGCCGCCACCGACGGCGTGATCCTGGTCGCCGAATCGGGTCAGACCAAGTACGACGACGTCGCCGAATCCGTCGCCACGCTGGCGGCGGCGGGCGCCACGACCCTTGGCGCCGTCCTGACGACGTCCCGCAGAGCGGCCAGGTCATGGCGACGCTCGAAGCGATAGCGATCGGCGCGACCACACGGGGGGAACAGATGTCGACCGAGCCCACGACCGCCACCGGGCCCACGTCCAAGGCCGCCGTTCCGGCTGTCTCACTGTGCATTCCGGCCTATCAGGCCGAGAAGCACCTGCGCGAGACCCTGGATGCCGCCTTCGCCCAGACCTGCGAGGACATGGAGATCCTCGTGTTGGACAACAACACCACCGACGGCACCCGACGGATCCTCGACGAGGCGCTGGAAGAGAGCCGTGATCCCCGGCTACGCGTGGTGCGCAACGACGCCACCCTGTCGATGCCCGACAACTGGAACAGGGTCGTCGACTTGTGCCGCGCCCCCCTGATCAAACTGCTCTGCGCCGACGACTTGATCGACAAGACGTGCGTGCAGGATCAGGCCGACATCCTGGTCGACAACCCCGACGTGGCACTGGTGGCCTGCAGGGTCGACCTGCTCGACGACGCGGGCAGACCCCTGCGCCGCTCGACCGGGCTTCGCCGGCTGACCGGCCGGCACGACGGCCGCACGGTCGTCAGGCAGGTCGTCCGCAGCGGCGGCAACCCGATCGGACCGTCGGCCGCAGTCACGTTCCGCCGCAAGGACTTCGTCGACGTCGGCGGGTTCAAGGGCGACCTGCTCTACCCCATGGAACTCGAGCTCTGGACCCGACTGCTACGCCACGGTGACTTCGTCGGTCAACCCGATGCCATGGCGGCCTTCCGGATCTCCGCAGACGGGGCGACCGCCTTCACCTCCGTGCGCGCCCAGTTCGGCCAGCAGGCGGAGCTGACCCGGCGGATCGCCCGCGACGCGGCCTGGCGGATGGGCAGCCTGGACCGGTCGATCGGCTGGCTCGGCGCGGTCACCATGCAGGCCCGCCGCAGTCTGCTGTTCAGTCGCTCCGCGTGGCGACATGGTCGTCGGTCCGCCAGCGACCAGCAAGTCGTGGAAAGCGTTGCGACACCTCGGCCAACAGGTCCGGCAGCGTAAGCAGCACGACGTCGGGGTCGGCCGCCACCAGGTCCTCCGGTGAGACGATCGGCACGTCGGTGCCCGGCATCCGGCGGCCCTGCTTGGCCGCCGACGCGTCCGCGACGCCCGCGATCAGCGTGCGATCCAGCCCGGCCATCGCGAAGGCCGCGACTGCCCGCGAGGCCGCCCCGTAGCCGTACACCCGCTGACCCGAATCTCGTTTGTCCGTCAGCCAGCTACGCAGCGCCGTCACGTACCCGTCGGCGGCGGCCTGCAGCGCGCCGACCGCGTCCGGGTCCGTCACCGCAGAGTCGGCGGCCAGCATCGCCGCCACGATCCCGTCGGGCGCAGCCGCCCGTTCGTCGTCCCGGTGCACGGCCGCCACCAACACCGTCCCGCCGTACAAGTCGAAGTTCCACGCGGTGACGACGCGCATTCCGGCGCCTTCCAGCAGCCGCGTCAAGGCGGGAAGCGAATAGTAGGCGAAGTGCCCGTGGCGCAGCGCGTTCCATTGGCCCTGGCGCACGATGGCTGACAGCGAATGGTATTGCAGCAGAAGCACTCCCCCGGGTGCCGTCGCGGCGGCGCGGCTGGCGAAGGCCGCCCGCTGATCGGGCTCGTGCATGATGCCGAAGCAGTCGAGCACGACATCGGCTGCGAGGTCGGCACCGTCCGGCACCGACGCGAAACCACGCTCGGCGAGCAGCGGCAGCCAGGTGCCGCCGTGCGGGCTGCCGAACTCGCGCACGGTGGTGCCGCGGAGCCACCCCGCCCGTTCGGCCCGGGTCACCGCGTCCTCGGCTTGGTCGCGCAGCGCCTGGGGCTCGACGCCCCTGGGCTCGGAGGTGACCGTGTCGTCGTCCGCGAGCTGTGCCAACCCGCAGGCGGCGCAGAGGTCCATCGCGAGGGGATGCGTGCCCTCGTCGGGGGCGACCGGCAGCTCGGCGGGCGGAAAGTGGTCGGCGGCGGGCACGGCGCCGACGTCGAGCACCCGCAGAAGGACGGCGTGTCCACACCCCCGGCACACGTTCATGGCAGCATGGCCGCGTGCGCATCGAGGAGTCCACCCTGGCCGGCGTCGTGACCTTGGTGCCAACGCCATTTCGCGACGAACGCGGTCTGTTCACCAGGACCTTCGACGCGACGATCTTCGACGACTGGGCAGGCGTTCCCGGCACGGCGGCGACGTTCCTGCAGGACTCGCAGTCCCGATCCGCCAAGGGCGTCATCAGGGGCATGCACGGCCGAAGTGGTCGCGGTGAGGCGAAGCTGGTGCGGTGCGCACACGGCGCGGTGCACGACGTGCTGGTCGACGCCCGGCCCTCGTCGCCGACGTTCGGCAAGCAGGAGGCGTTCCGGCTCGACGACGACGAGTTCCGGCACCTGTACGTGCCCCCGGGCCTGCTGCACGGATTTCAGGCGCTCACCGACGTCGCGGACGTCTGCTACCGGATCGACCGGCCCCACGACCCCGCCGAGGACCTCGGCGTCGCCTACGACGACCCCGATCTGCGCATCGACTGGCCGCTGCCCGTCGGCGTCGTGTCGGCGCGTGACCGGGCGGCGGGCAGCTGGGCTCGGTTGGTCACGCAATTGCGCTGACCCGGCGCATCGTCTCGTCGAGGACGCCCTGGGCGGTGAGCCACTGCAGCCGCGTGAGTCGCGTGAACGACTCGTCGAAGGCGGTGCGCGTCAACCCGTTCGCGAGGTACGCCTCGTAGAGTTCGGCGGCGCCGTCGGCGACCGACCACGTCGCCTCGAAGTCGAGTTCGGCGCGCGCACGGCTGAAGTCCACGCGGTAGGAGCGGGGGTCCGAGCCGGATTCACCGGTGATCAGCAGCGTCGACCCCGGCACGGTGTCCACCACGGCCTGAGCGATCTCGGCGACGGTGACGTTGTTGGCCTCGGTGCCCACGTTGTACGCGCGGCAGCTGACGATCTCGGCGGGCGCGGTCAGGCACGTCTCGAAGGCCCGCGCGATGTCCTGTGCGTGCACCAGCGGACGCCACGGCGTGCCGTCGGACATCACCCGCACCACACCGGTGAGCACGGCGTGCCCAACCAGGTTGTTCAACACGATGTCCGCCCGCAATCGCGGCGAGAAGCCGAAAGCCGTTGCGTTGCGCAGGAACACGGGGACGAAGTCGGCATCGGCGAGAGCGGCGACGTCGGCCTCCACCCGCACCTTGCTGATCGCGTACGGGGTGATGGGATGCAGCTCGGCGTCCTCGGCGACCAGTTCGGCGCCGGCCGCGCCGTACACCGAGCAGGTGGACGCGTAGAGGAACCGCCCGACGCCGGCCTCCTTGGCCAGCCGCGCGAGCCGCACCGACGCGTGATGGTTGACGTCATAGGTGATGTCCGGCGCCAACGCACCGAGCGGATCGTTGGACAGCGCGGCGAGGTGGACCACGGCGTCGAAACCGCGCAACTGGTCGACGGTGACGTCTCGTAGGTCGACCGCGAGCGACGGCGGTTCGGTGGGCGCGGCGCCGAGAATGCAATCGGCGAAGTAGCCGTTGTCCAGGCCCACCACGTCGTGCCCGGCGGCGTGCAGCAGCGGCACCATGACCGTGCCGAGATAGCCCTGGTGACCGGTGACCAACACCTTCATGTGCGCGAACCCCTTCCGAACTTGAGTCTGGCCTTCTCCATCACGAACGCCTCGGCGTGCGGGCTGCGGGTCTGCACGCCCCGCAACCGGGACAGTCCAAGGAACGACGTCTCGTCGAACCAGTCGTGGGCCACCTGCGACGGATAGTGCGCGTGGAGCAACCGCACCTTCTCCTGCGCCGTCGCCTCGTCGAGCGGGTGGAACACCGAGGGCGTGGGCGTGTCGGTCTCCCACTTCAGGATCTCGTAGCCGAGCACGAGGTGGTCGCGGAACTCCGTCGGCACCAGCTCGGCGAGCGTCCGGTGATCCTGGTGGGCGTCCCGCCGCTGGGTGGCGAACACGACATCCGGGTCGCACGAAGCGCGAAAGTCCCTCAGCGCGTTCTTGATTCGGTCCCAGTGTGCGGGTGCCCGGCCGTCGGGCACGTCGTCCACGGTGAGCTGGAGGTCGGCACCGGGACAGAACGCGGCCAGCGCGGCGCGCTCCTCGGCTTCCCGGGGCGTACCACCACCGCTGAGCACCAGCGCGCGGACACGCAGGCCGGGGATCGCCCGCGACAACGCCAGCAGGGTGCCGCCCATGCCTATCGCGACGTCGTCGCAGTGCGCTCCGAGAACGGCGACCTCGTCGAGATCGCCTGTCCAAAGGTCGATCACGGAGAGACGGTCTCCTTGGCGTGCTCCCACAGCATCCACGGCGCGTCGCCGCGCTTGTAGGCGTTGTCGAGGTCGGCACGCTCCTTGAACGTGTCGGCGGGCTTCCAGAAACCGAGGTGCTTGTGGCCGTACAGCTTTCCACGCGCCGCCAGCGGACCGCAGACGTCCTCGACCAGGTCGCAGTCCTCGGTCAGCATCTCGAGGATCTTCGACGACAGCACGAAGTAGCCGCCGTTCTCCCAGATGGGCAGCTGGGAGACCGGGGTGATACCGGTGATGGATCCGGTGTCGGCGACGTCCACGCAGTGGAACGACGACTGCGGCGGGACGATCAGCATCGACGCCAGCGCACCCGCGGCCTTCACGTCGTCGATGATGTCGTTGAGCGGCGCATCGGTGAGGACGTCGGAGTAGTTCGCCAGGAAGTACTCCTCGTCCTCGACGAATTGGCTGACCCGGCGTAGTCGTTCGCCGATGGGCGATTCGGGTCCGGTGTCGACGAAGGTGATCGACCAGTCGCTGATGTCGGACTGCAGCAGCTCGACCTTGCCGCCCCGGATGACGAAGTCGTTGGACACCGACTCCTGGTAGGTCAGGAAGTAGTTCTTGATGTGCGCGGCGCCGTAGCCGAGGCACAGCACGAAGTCCTTGTGGCCGAAATGCGCGTAGTACCGCATCACGTGCCAGATCAACGGCCGCGACCCGATCATCTGCATCGGCTTGGGGATGGTGTCGTCGTCGCCGTTGCGCATCCGCATGCCGTAACCACCGCAGAACAGCACTACCTTCATTTCTCCACCTTCGCTTGGTCGACGACGTGCAGTTCGGGCAAGGGGTAGACGAGTTGGGCGCCCCACTCCGCGGTGTACGCCAGTTGGGCGGTGATCTCCGCCTCGAGGTTCCACGGCAGTACCACGATCACGTCCGGCCGGTCCTTGTCGAGCCGGTCGACGTGGTGCACGGGCAGACGGGCACCCGGCGTGAACTTGCCGTGCTTGTACGGGTTTCGGTCGACGAGGTACTCGATCAGGTCGGTACGTACGCCGCAGTAGTTGAGCAGGGTGTTGCCCTTGCCCGGCGCCCCGTACCCCACGACGCGCTTGCCGTCGGCGCGGCAGTCGAGCAGGAAGCGCAGCAGGTCGTGGCGCAGGCTCTCGGCCCGCTGCTGAAGTCCGACGTAGCCGGCGACGTCGTGCAGGCCGGCGTCCGCCTCCAGGGCGAGCACCTCGGCCACGCGTGGATGCGGGTCGGTTGCGGCACCGTCGGGACGCGCCCACACCCGAATCGAACCGCCATGGGTCTCGACGAGCTCGACGTCGACGACCGTCAGCCCGGCGGTCGCGAGCGCGGTCGCCGCCGACGCGACGGTGTAGTACTGGAAGTGCTCGTGGTAGATCGTGTCGAATTGCGCCAGCGCCACCAGGTTCAGTGCGTGGTGCACCTCGATGGACAGCCATCCGTCGTCGGCGAGCAGCGCCCGGAGTCCCCTGGTGAACCCCAGCAGATCCGGCACGTGGGCGTAGACGTTGTTGGCGACCACGAGGTCGGCCGCGCCGTGTCGATCACGAACGCCGAGGGCCGTCGCCTCGTCGAGGAAGGCGGTCAACGTCGGCACGCCACTCTCGACGGCGGCCGCCCCCACGTTGACCGACGGCTCGATGCCAAGGCACGGCACGCCCGCGTCGACGACGTGGCGCAGCAGGTAGCCGTCGTTGCTGGCCACCTCGACGACGAACGACTGCGGTCCGAGGTCCAGCCTCTCGACGGCGTCCGTCACGAAGGCCCGCGCGTGTTCCACCCAGCTGTCGGAGAACGACGAGAAGTATGCGTACTCGGTGAAGGTGTCAGCCGGCGTGATCAGCGCGGGGATTTGCAGCAGCAGACAGTTCTCGCACACCCGCAGGTGTAGGGGGAAAGTTTGCTCGGCCAGATCCAGCGCATCGGCGTCGAGGAACAGTTCGCAGGGCGGCGTGGCACCCAGGTCCAGAACGCTGAGCAGGCGATCCGACTCGCAGACCCGGCAACGCAGGGCGGTAGACAATTGGCAACTCCATACCGAAAGTACGATTCGGAGCTGAGCCTAACACGGTTGGCTAATCGCTGGGCAATAGCTGAAAGTGCACGCTCGCGCACAACTGACGCAGGAGCAGAATCAGCCCTCGAGCTTGTAGCCCAGCCCGCGCACCGTGACCAGGTGCACGGGATTGGCGGGGTCGCCCTCGATCTTGGAGCGAAGCCGCTTGACGTGCACGTCGAGTGTCTTGGTGTCGCCGACGTAGTCCGCGCCCCACACCCGGTCGATCAACTGACCGCGGGTGAGCACCCGGCCGCTGTTGCGCATGAGGTACTCGAGCAAGTCGAATTCCTTCAGCGGCAACGTGATCGAACTGCCGTTGACCGACACGATGTGCCGCTCGACGTCCATCCGCACCGGGCCGGCCTCGAGGACGCCGTCGTCGACTCCCGAATCGTCGTTGTCGACCCCGCGGCGCAGGACCGCACGAATACGGGCGATGAGCTCCCGCGCCGAGTACGGCTTGGTCACGTAGTCGTCGGCGCCCAACTCCAGCCCGACGACCTTGTCGATCTCGCTGTCCCGCGCGGTGACCATGATCACCGGCACGCTGGAGCGCGAGCGCAGTTGTTTGCAGACGTCGGTTCCGCTCATGCCGGGAAGCATGAGATCCAGCAGGACGATGTCGGCTCCCGACCGTTCGAATTCGGCCAGTGCCGAGGGGCCGTCGGTCACGACGGTGGCCTCGAAGCCCTCCTTGCGGAGCAGGAACGCCAGCGGATCTGCCAGGGATTCTTCATCTTCCACGATCAATACGCTGGTCATGACTGCGTGTGGTCCTCTCGTTCGTCCGACTCGTCGTCGGTTTCGGGATGGGCCGGGATCGACAGGGTGAACGTCGAACCGGTACCGGGCTGACTCCACAGCCGGATGGATCCGTTGTGATTGGCCGCCACGTGTTTGACGATGGCCAATCCGAGTCCCGTGCCACCGGTGGCCCGGGACCGCGCCGTGTCGACGCGGAAGAATCGTTCGAAGACCCGCTCCTGGTCGTCGCGCGCGATGCCGATACCGCGGTCGGTGACGGCGATTTCGATGTTGTCGCCGCGACTGCGCCTGCTGATCGACACCGGAGAACCCTTGGGCGAGTAGGCAATCGCATTGGCCACCAGGTTGGCGATCGCCGTCACCAACAGACCCTGGTCGCCGCGGACGCTGAACCCGGTCGGCGCGTCGGTGGTGATGGCGATGTCGGCGTTGTCGGCGGCCACCTTGTACCTCGACAACGCCTCACTGACCACGGAGTCGACGTCGACGGCCTCCAGGTTCGGCAGCCGCTCGGCGCCCTGCAACCGGGACAGCTCGATGAGTTCGCCGACCATGTTGGCCAACCGGTTCGACTCGGTGATCATCATCTCGGCGAACCGGGCAACGGTCTCGGGGTCGTCGGTGGAGGCCTGCAGCGCCTCGGCCAGCACGCCCATGGCGCCCACCGGTGTCTTCAGTTCGTGGCTGACGTTGGCCACGAAGTCGCGACGCGTGGCCTCCATCCGGGCGTACTCGGACTGGTCGTCGACGAACACCACGGCGAAGCGCCGGTCGTCCTCGCTGAGGAGTCGGACGTGACCGCCGACCGACAGCCCCGAGCGGCCCGGAATCGGGCGCCGCACGGGAGCGAGGTCGAAGTCGACGTCGTGACCGGAGGCCAGCGTGCGCTGCGCCGCGGCCCAGGCCCGGTCGTCGAGCAGGCGGTCGCGGACCAGGCCCAGCTCACGCGCCTTGTCGTTCATGAAGACGACGTCACGGTAGTTGTCGACCACCACGGTTCCCACCGGTGACAACGAGACGATGCGCTGCAACATCTGGGAGACGGTGAGACCGTCCTGATCGTCCGAGCGGCGCCGGCGACGCTCGGCGATCCGCGGTGCCAGTGACATGCCGACCGCCACGCCGACCGCCAGCGCGACGAGGGACACGACTGCCGCCAATAGCAGCGCCGCTACCCCGCTCACGCGAAAATCGTACGCATTGGGTGAACGTCATCCCAGCAGCGTGCGGCCAAATCGGGACACGTCACAAAGACAAATACAGGAGTTCGGGCTCCGTTCACCGGAGTTCACCCATTGTTCAGCCCGCCGGCCTCGGAGAGGATTACTTGGCGCCCTGGGCGGCGACGGCGGCGGCACCCGCAGCGGCGGCGTCGGGGTCCAGATACTTGCCGCCTGCGACGGTCGGCTTCAGGTTCTCGTCCAGCTCGTACACCAACGGAATGCCGGTCGGGATGTTCAGCCCCACGACGTCGGCGTCGGACATCCCGTCGAGGTACTTGACGAGCGCCCGCAGCGAATTGCCGTGCGCGGCCACCAGCACCGTCTTGCCCGCCACGAGGTCCGGCGCGATGGTGTCGGTGAAGTACGGCACGAAGCGGGCCACGACGTCGGCGAGGCACTCCGTCAGCGGGCCGCCGCCGATGCCCGCGTAACGCGGGTCGGCGTCCTGGCTGAACTCGCTGCCCTTCTCGATGGGCGGGGGCGGCGTGTCGTAGCTGCGACGCCACGCCATGAACTGCTCATCGCCGTACTTCGCCTTGGTCTCGGCCTTGTCGAGGCCCTGCAGCGCGCCGTAGTGCCGTTCGTTGAGCCGCCAGTCGCGCACCACCGGGATCCAGTGCCTGTCGGCCGCGTCGAGGGCCAGGTTGGCAGTGGTGATCGCGCGCCGCATCAGGGAGGTGTAGAGCACGTCGGGCAGCACGCCCTCGGACTTCATCAACTGACCGCCGCGAACGGCTTCGGCCCGCCCCTTGTCGGTGAGGTCGACGTCGACCCAACCGGTGAAGAGGTTCAGCGCGTTCCATTCGCTCTCGCCGTGACGCAGTAGCACCAGTGTCGCCATGGCGACGATGCTATCCCGCCGGGATTCGGGGCGCGGCGTTCGCGACCGTTGGCCCCAGTCCTCGGCGGTCGAGGCTCAGTCGTCGTCCTGATCGTCGATCAAGTGCTCGAAGGCCTTGAGGTTCTTCAGCGACTCGCCCCGCTTGACCCGCCACTCCCACTCCTTCTGGATCGAGGAGTGAAAGCCCAATTCCAGCAACATGTTGAAGTCGGACTCGACGGCCTGGACGACCTGACCGAGGATGCCGTCGATCACCTCGGGGGTGACCGACTCCAGGGCAATCCTGCCGACCAGGTAGATGTCACCGAGGTTGTCGAGGGTGTACGCCAGGCCGAACAGCCGCCGGTTGCGGCGCAGCAGATACCGGTAGACCTTCTCGAAGTCCTCGTCGGGCTTGCGGCAGATGAACGCCTCGACGCGGAGGGTGTGGTCCCCGACGGTCAGGATCGTGTTGGTGATCAACCGCCGCTCACCGGGGACCTCGACCACGACCCCGGACGGATTGCCGTCGGCGCCCTCGTGGAAGGCGTACTCGAGCTCGGACTCCTTGAGGGTGGCCTCGATGACCTCGAGGGCCGGATTGTCCGCGAGCCGCGCGGGCGACTGGTCGGCGGTCACGAGGCGCGAATTCCGCGTCGGATGGAGAACCGGCGACCGGTGCGTCGCGGCGGTACCTCCGGCGGCTGGTGACGCGAGTGGTAGTCGTCGATCGCCCGGCCGTAGCTCGCCTGCAGCGCGTCGACGGTGTGCGCCCAGGAGAAGGACGCAGCGTGCTCGGCGGCGGCCGCGCGCATGGTCTCGGGTCCGCGGTCGAACAGCCCCCCGATGGCGGCCGCCCAGTCGTCGGGGTCGTGCCCGTCGACCAGGACGCCGGTGACCCCGTCCCGGACGGCGACGGGAAGCCCGCCGACCGCGGCCGCCACCACCGGCGTTCCGCAGGCTTGGGCTTCCACGGCGACGAGGCCGAAGGACTCGGCGTAGCTGGGCACCGCCATCATGTCGGCGGCCCGATACAGGCCGACGAGCTGGTCGCGGGATTGCGGAGGTAGGAAGGTCACGCGGGAGGACATACCCAGGTCGTCGGCCAGCCGAACCAACGAGTCGGGATTGGCGAGTCCGCTGCCCGACGGCCCGCCGGCGATCACGACGCGGACGTCCGGCAGCTTGGCCGCGGCGCGCAGCAGGACGTCGGGGGCCTTGAGCGGCTGAATGCGACCGACGAAGGCCACCACCTTCTCGTCGACTCGCAGTCCGAGCGCCTGTCGCGCCCGCGTCCTGTCGCCGGGCGTGAAGGTCGCGAGGTCGACCCCGGGATGCACGACGTCGATGCGGTCGGGGTCGGCGTGGTGCAGCGACACCAGTTCGCGCGCTTCGTATTCGGTGTTGACGATCAACCGGTCCGCCTCGTCGACCACCTGTTGCTCGCCGACCGACCGCAGGGGCGGCTCGGGCTGGTCGCCGATGGCCAGCGAGGCGTTCTTCACCGCGGCCAGCGTGTGCGCCGTGTGCACCAGCGGCACCGCCCACCGGTCGCGGGCCAGCCAGCCGACCTGACCCGAGAGCCAGTAGTGCGAGTGCACGACGTCGTAGTACCCGGGTTCGTGGGTGGCCTCGGCACGCAGGACGCCCGCGGTGAAGGCGCACAGCTGGGTCGGCAGGTCGTGCTTGTCGAGCCCCTCGAAGGGACCCGCCACCACGTTGCGGACCAGCACCCCGGGCGCCACCCGCACGACCGGGGCGTCCGACGACGACGTCGCCCTGGTGAAGATCTCGACGTCGACGCCGCGCCGGGCCAGCTCGAGTGCGCTCTGCAGGACGTAGACGTTCATGCCACCCGCGTCACCCGTCCCGGGCTGGGACAGCGGGGACGTATGGACCGACAAGACGGCTACGCGCACAACCCATACTTACACCGGACCGTCACGGCACCCACCTTGCCCTGGTCCGAAGGCCTCAGGCGGTCTTGTCGCGGGCCGCGCGCCGCATCGCGGCGATCGGATCGGCGTACAGACCGCCCAGCGACACCACGCCGGCGCCGGCTTCCTGAATGCGGTTTCCGAAGGACGTCAGCCGAAGGTCGCGGGGCGCGAGCACCGATCGCCTGGCGTAGGCGGCCTCGACCTCCGCCATGCCCTCCGGGTACTCCGTGAACGCCTGGCCGCCGACGACGAGGTCGTCGGGGTTGAGCATGTCCCGCAGCAGCGCGACCGACTCACCGAGCACCCTGGCGCGTTCCGCGAGCAGGTCGACGGCGGGCTGGTTGCCCTGCCGTGCCGACCGCAGGACCGCGCCGATGGTCGACGATGGACCGTCGGCGGGCACGATCCGTAGCCTGCGGGCGGCGGTCAGCACCGCCTCGTCGCTCACGGTCGACTCGAGTTGCCCACTGCCACCGAGCATTTCGGACTGGGCGGGGAGAGCCGCGATGGTGCCCGGACCGCTGGTCGGCGAATGCACCCGGCCGCCGATGGACAGGGCGTAGCCGACGGTTTCCCGGGCGTAGACGTAGAGGCTGGTGACCGGAGCCGCGCCGGCGGCGTTGGGCCCGGCGGCGACGTTCACCCGACGCGTGCCGAGCAGCAGCTCGGCACCCGCCATCGCGTCGACGTGGGAGGCCAGGGACACCGGCAGGCCGAGAGTCTCGGCGAGCACGGGTCCCACCGGGGCGTCGGTCCAGCCCAGGCGGGCGTGGTCGACGTGTCCGGTGGCGCTGTCCACCACGCCACCGGCCGTCACGCCGACCCACAGCGGCCGACGACGGTGCCAGCGACTCAGGTACCGGCTCGCGCTGCCCGCGAGTGCTGCCAGTGCCGAGTTCTGCGAACCCCGCGGCGTCGGCGTCTCCACCACGTCGAGGGTGCGGCCGAACAGGTCGGTGGCCACGATGATCGCGGTGCGGGCGCCGACGTGGATGCCGAGGGTGAGGAACGGTTCGTGGTTGACCTCGACCGGAACTCGCGGCCGGCCGATGGCACCGGAGACGGCGAGGTCGGCTCGTTCGCGTAGCACACCTGCGTCGAGCAGGGCCGTGACCTGGCGGTTCACCGTCGCGATGCTGAGCCCGGTGGTCTGGGCGATGACGTCGCGAGCGATGGGTCCGCGGAGCCTGGCCGCGCCGAACACCGAGGCGGCGGCCGCCTCGGCGACCCGCAGCGACGGGGCGACGATGTGATGTCTGGCGAGCAGCGCGCGTTTGGTGCGGGGGGTCGCGATGACGGCGGGGGTCTTGCGAATGGCGGTGGGAGTGCTCATGGGAGTCCTTGTGCGAGGTCGGCCGGTGGGGTTGTGCCTCACCTGGCGACTCAGCAGGACGGTGGTCCGGGTTCAGTCAGGCGCGGCGAAGATGGCGACGACAACAACAACACGCACGCGATGCGGCGGAGTTGAAACCTCGACTGACGGACACGTGCCGAATTTAGCACGCTGACTAAAGTTGGACGAATGACGTCACCCGAAACCATCCAGCCCGTCGCGGTCGTCACCGGCGCCAGTTCCGGCATCGGTGAAGCGACGGCCAAAACGCTTGCCGGACTTGGCTTTCACGTGGTTTGCGTGGCCCGCCGCCGGGACCGCGTCGAGGCCCTTGCAGCAGAGCTCGGCGGCACCCCGATTGTGGCGGACGTCACTGACGGCGCCGCGGTGGAGAAGCTCGCGGCCGGTCTCGAGCGGGTCGACGTGCTGGTCAACAACGCCGGCGGAGCCAAGGGGACGCAAACCGTCGCCGACGCCGATCTCGACGATTGGCGCTGGATGTGGGAGACCAACGTGTTGGGCACCCTGCGCGTGACCAGGGCGCTGCTGCCCAAGCTGGTCGCCTCCGGTGACGGGTTGATCGTCACCGTGACCTCCATCGCGGCGTTCGAGATCTACGACGGCGGCGCGGGTTACACGTCGGCCAAGCATGCCCAGGCCGCGCTGCATCAGACGCTGCGCGGCGAGTTGCTGGGAAAGCCGGTGCGGCTCACCGAGATTGCGCCCGGAATGGTGGAGACCGAGTTCTCCGTCGTGCGCTTCGGGGGCGACCAGGCCCGCGCCGACGCCCTGTACGAGGGCCTCACTCCGCTGACTGCGGCGGACGTCGCCGAGGTGATCGGGTTCGCCGCGTCACGACCGTCGCACGTGAACCTCGACCAGATAGTCATCCGACCTCGCGATCAGGCCACCGCGACCCGGAAGTTCACCCGCCCGGAGTGACCGTCGTCGTCACCGTCGGGGAGACCGTCACCGCCGACGGGGGCGTCGTGGTCGGCGTGCCCGACAACGTCGGGGCGTCGGTGGGGGTGGCCGGGGCGCTGCTCGGGACGTTCGACGGTGGCGTGGTGTCGTTGAGGGCGGACATCGACTTCCACTCGTCCCACCCCACGGCCCAGTCCCAGATGTCACCGTCGGCGTAGGACAGTTCGATTGACGTCCCGGTCACCTCGACCGGGTCCCCGTAGATGGCGGTGTTGAAGTACTGCTCCGCGTCCGACGTCGACAGGTTGATGCAGCCGTTGGTGACGTTGGTGTTGCCCTGGGCGCCCGCGCTGTTGGGGTTGGCGTGAATGAACTCGCCGTTGTTGGAGATTCGGACCGCCCACCGCTCGTGCACGTTCGAGTAACCCGCAGCCGGGTTGGACATGTAGAAGTCCTCGTACTTCTCGCTGACGACGTGAATGCCGCTGCGAGTGACGTTGCGCGGCAGGTCGGCCTCGCCGTAACTGCACGGCAGGGTCATGATCGTCCCGGCGTCGGTGATCACCTCGATCTGGTGCGACGACGCCTCGGCCTTCACCACCTGTCGACGACCGATCTCGATGTCGAGGGTCGAGTCGGCGGCGCCGAACGCCCCCGTGCCGAACGGCACGCCGTAGAGGTTGGCCGCCACGTGCACCTTGGTGCCGGGTGGGTAGTAGTCCTTGGTCCGCCAATGCAGGCGCGAGCCGCCGACCTCGTCGGGCAACCACGCCCAGCTGCCCTCCACGGGCGGGGTGGTGGTGACCACCAACGCGCGTTCGACGGCCGGTTTCGCGGCGTCGTCGATCGACGCGTCGAACTGCATGATGATCGGGGCCGCGACGCCGACCACCTGACCGTCGGCAAGCTGGAACTGACCGTTGACCCGGGTCTGCGGGGTCACGGTGGTGAAGCTGCCTGCCAGCGGAATGGCCTTGCCGTCCCGACCGACGGCCGAGCCGCCCCACGTGTACTGGGCGCCGTACCCAAGCGGTTCGGTCACCTTGAACGCGGTGCGATCCGGATTCAGGGCGCCTGCGACGACGACACCGTCGGCGTTGGTCAGCGTGACGCGCTGCAGCCAGCCGTTGGTGACCTCGACGCTCACGGGGTCGGTGGGCACCACGTCGGTGGCGTTCTTGGCTGGCTTGTAGGCCACTTCGGCCTTGGCGGGCGCCTCGGTGGAGTTCGGCGTACCGGTCGTGGTCCTGCCACTACACGCGGCGAGCACGCCGGAGGCGCCCACGGCGATGGCGGTCAGCGCTTGGCGCCGATTGAGGGTCACGTGTACACACGGTACCTAGAGTTCGCAGCCAACCAGAATCGGTTCCGGCACCAGCGAGATCCCGAATGCCCGCCGGACCCCGTCCCGCACCTCTCTGGCCAGCGCCAACAGCTCCGCGGTGGTCGCCGTACCACGATTGGTCACAGCCAGCGCATGCTTGGTCGACAGCCGTGCCGGGGCGCCGTCGCCGGGGTATCCCTTGCCGAACCCGGCCCGCTCCACCAGCCACCCGGCGGCCAGCTTCACCCCGTCCGGCGACGGATAGTTCGGCACCGGGCCGTCGACCGCCGCGCTCAGCCGGGCGAACTCGGCCGGTGACACGACCGGGTTGGTGAAGAAGGAGCCCACGCTCCAGGTGTCGGCGTCATCTTCGGCCAGCACCATGCCCTTGCCGGTGCGCAGCGCCAGCACCGCCTCGCGCACCCGGGTCGGCTCGCCGCGCCCGCCCGGCTCGACGCCGAGTGCCTTCACCAACTCGCCGTACCGCAGCGGTGCACTTCGATCCTGGGCGTCCAGCGCGAACTCGACCTCCAGCACGACGGCATCGGAGGAGTTCTTCAGGACGCTGGTGCGGTAGCCGAAGCCCAACGCCTCGGGCGTCACCCACCGCACCTCGCCGGTGCGTCGATCCAGCAATCGGACCCGGCTGATGACGTCGGCCACTTCGACGCCGTACGCGCCGACGTTCTGCACCGGCGTCGCGCCCGTCGAGCCCGGGATGCCGGAGAGACACTCCAGCCCGCCCAGACCATGGGCCAGCGACGTCACCACCACGTCGTCCCACGACGCGCCCGCCTCGGCGCGCAGGACGTCGCCGTAAACCGTGATCTCGGTGTTGGCCAGTCGCACGACGGTCAGGTCGGTCAGCTCGTCGGCGACGACGACGTTGGAGCCCCCACCCAGGATCAGCGTGCGCTCACTGGGTTCGCCGGCGGGCAACTCCCGCAGGACGTCGACGACCTCGTCGGTGGTGTGGCAGGTGACGAGCCTGCTGGCAACGGGTCCGATCCTCAGCGTGGTCATGGGCGCGACGGGGACGGACACCGCCACCTCGACGCCACCGATATCCAAACTGACCACGGGCCGTAACGGTAGCGTGGTCGGCTATGCCGCGTTCCTTCGACATGGCAGCCGACTACGGCGGCACCGTCGAGCAGATCCATCGGGCGTTCGGCAACGAGCGCTACTGGCTCGAGCGCCTCGCCGAGTCCGGTGCCGACGAGGCGACGCTGGATTCGATCGATTCCGGCGACGACGGTGGCCTCGACGTCGTCACCACCCAGACGATGCGAGCCGACCGCCTGCCCGGGGTCGTCAAGCAGTTTCACCACGGCGACCTCAGCTTCGTGCGCGAGGAGGCGTGGACGCCGGTGCGCGACGGCCGGGCCACCGCCACGGTCAGGGGGTCGATCCCCGGTGCCCCGGCGACCCTGTCCGGGACCGCGGTGCTCTTCGCCAACGGCACCGGCTCTCGGCTGGAGTTCACCGCCACCGTCGAGGTTCGGATACCGCTCGTCGGCGGCAAGGTGGAGACCTTCGTCGGCAGCCAACTCGTCGGGCTGTTGACCGCCGAACAGGACTTCACCACGGCGTGGATCAAGGCCAACGCCTGACGTGCCCATCGGGCAGCCAACCCGCGGGACCACGGGTTACAACCGATTGCGCCGCAGCGACCGCTGGCTGGTCCACGCGCCACGGGTGCGGGCGGCTCTGCTCGCGGCCGCCCAACCGACGGTGGTCGATCTCGGCTATGGGGCACTGCCCGTGACGACGCTGGAACTGGCGGCGCGACTGCGAACGATCCGACCCGACGTCAAGGTGGTCGGACTGGAGATCCACCCGGATCGGGTCGTGCCCTCGCAGCAGGGCGTCGACTTTGGGCTGGGCGGCTTCGAATTGGCTGGGCTGCAACCGGTCTTGGTGCGCGCGTTCAACGTGCTGCGCCAGTACCACGTGGACGACGTGGCCGAGGCGTGGACCGAGATGAGGACACGGCTCGCGCCGGGCGGGTTGATCGTCGACGGCACGTGCGACGAACTCGGAAGACGTTGCTGCTGGGTGCTTCTCGACGACACCGGCCCGGTGAGCCTGACGCTGGCGTGTGATCCGTTCGCGATCGACAAACCCTCGGACCTCGCCGAGCGGCTGCCCAAGGTGCTGATCCACCACAACGTGCCCGGCCAACCCGTCCACGCGTTGCTGACGGCGGCCGACCACGCCTGGGCCGCGGCCGCCGGGCACGGGGTGTTCGGGCCACGCGTGCGCTGGCGTGCGATGACGGAGTCGCTGGCCGCCGACGGTTACCCGGTCGAACCGCCACGCCGCCGGTTGCGCGACGGGGTGCTGTCCGTTCCGTGGTCGGCGGTCGCGCCGCTCTAGACTGCACCCATGCGGATTGCCCTTGCGCAGATCCAGAGCGGTACGGACCCGTCGGCCAACCTCGAGGTCGTCGCGGACTACAGCCACCGCGCCGCCGAGGCGGGCGCCGCCATGGTGCTGTTCCCCGAGGCGACGATGTGCCGCTTCGGGGTGTCGCTGAAGCGGATCGCCGAGCCACTCGACGGCCCGTGGGCGTCGGGAGTTCGGGCCGTCGCCGAGCGGTCCGGCATCGTCGTCGTGGCGGGCATGTTCTGCCCCAGTGACGACGGTCGGGTCACCAACACGCTGCTGGCCACGGGTCCCGGCGTCGACGCGCACTACCACAAGATCCACCTCTACGACGCGTTCGGTTTCACCGAATCACGCACCGTCGCACCGGGTTTCGATCCCGCCATCATCGAGGTCGACGGGGTGGCCGTCGGACTGACCACCTGCTACGACATCCGGTTCCCGGAGCAGTACGTCGAACTCGCCCAACGCGGCGCACGGGTCCTCACCGTGCACGCGTCGTGGGGTTCGGGACCCGGGAAACTCGACCAGTGGACGTTGCTCGCCAGAGCCCGGGCGATCGACGCCACCAGCATCGTGGCCGCCGTCGGTCAGGCCTACCCGGGCGACGACGTCGCAGCCGTCGGACCGACCGGCGTCGGCGGCAGCATCGTCTGCTCCCCGACCGGTGACGTGGTGGGCGCCATCGGCCCCGACCCCGACCTTCTGGTGGTCGACGTCGACCTCGATTCCGTCGAGCAGGCCCGCGCCACCGTCGCGGTGCTGCGCAACCGAACCGAGTTCGCTCGTCTCGGGTAGGGCACAATCGCTCAGGTGACCGATCCCTCCGATCCCTGGGCCCGCCAAGGCCAACAGCCGCCGCCTCAGCCCTACCAGCCTGCGCCGGGACCGGGCGGGCCGCAGTGGGCCGGTCCACCGCCGCAGGGACCGCCCCCGGGGTATCCACCCCAGGGCCCGCCGCCGGACGCCACCGAGCCCTCCGAGCCGTCGGAGCCCTCCGGTGGCAGATTCGGGCGCCTGGTCCGCGACCCGCTGTCGATCGTGCTGGTCTTCGTCATCGTGCTCGCGCTGGCCGCAGCCGGCCTCGTCGGCGGCGAGATCTACGCCCGCCAGCGCGGCGCGTCGATCGTCGAGGGCACCCTGAAGTGCGTCCTGCAGGACGACGTCTCCGTGTCCTTCGGGGCCTTCCCGCCGTTTCTGTACCAGTGGGCCACCGACGACTACTCCCACGTCTCGATCACCTCGGCCGGCAACCAGGTCCGCGACATGAAGGGCATGAAGGTTCAGATCGACATCGACGGCGCCCGTCCGTCGAAGGACCCCAACTCCCAGGGCAGCCTGGAGTCGCTCGACGTCACGGCCACCTGGTCGACCGACGGCATCAAGCAGACGGTGCAGAACGCGATCCCGCTGCTCGGCGGACTGGTCAGCGGCGTCACCACGAACGCCGCCGACGGCACGGTCGACATCGAGGGCCCGCTCGGGAGCATCGTCACCAAGCCGCAGGTCGCCAACGACGAACTGACGCTGCAGGTTCAGCAGCTGACCGGGTTGGGCTTCACGCTGCCGCGCGAGGCCGTCCAGCCCGCGCTCGACGCCGTCAGCTCCCAGTTGACCAAGAACTCCCCGCTGGCCCTCAAGGTCGACGGCGTTCAGGTCACCGACACCGGCGTCGTCACCAAGCTCTCGGCCCGCAACGCGACCATTCCTGGCGGGCAGGACGAGCCCTGCAACACCGGGCTCTAGGAGCCGCTGGGCAGACCGTCGAGCACTGCGCGCGTTCCGGAGAGCCCCAGCCGGGTCGCGCCGGCGTCCAGCAGGGCGACGGCGGCCTCGGCGGTGCGGATGCCGCCGCTGGCCTTGACCTCCACGGTCGGGCCGACGGTGCCGACCATGATTTCGACGGCCCGCACCGACGCGCCACCCGAGGGGTGGAAGCCGGTCGAGGTCTTGACGAATTCGACGTCCGCCTCGGCGGCCGCCAGACACACGTCGACCAGCGCCTGCTCACCGGCGAACTCGAGGAGGGCCGCCGACTCCACGATCACCTTGAGCACCGAGTCGGGCACCGCCGCCCGCACCGCTGCGATGTCGGAGCGAACGGCGTCGAGGTTGCCGCTGATCGCGGCGCCGACGTCGATCACCATGTCGACCTCGGCGGCGCCCGCAGCCACCGCGAGCGCAGCCTCGTGCGCCTTGACCTCCGACACGTGCTTGCCGGACGGGAATCCGACGACCGTCGCGATCAAGGTGCCGGCCGACCGGGCCCGCTTGGCGGCGGCGACCAGCGACGGCGACACGCATACCGCGTACACGTCCAGCGCAGCGGCCTCGGCGACGAGGGCGGCCACGTCGGCCTCGGTGGCCTCCGGCTTGAGCAGCGTGTGGTCGACCATGCTGGCGACCAGCGCCTGGGTCCAGATCATTTGATTCCCCCCGGTCGCTCCGCTCCTGCCCCCTGGAACAGATTCCCCCCGGATCGCTCCGCTCCTGCCCCCTGGAACAGATTCCCCCCCGGTCGCTGCGCTCCTGCCCCCTGGACCATCAGAACGGCTCCTCGGTGCCACCGGGATTGCAGCGCGTGTCCACCATCGTCGTGTCGTCGACCACGGGTCGCCACGGCTCCAGATTCCAGCTCGTCTTACCGGGTTGGGCGATCTCGGCGAAGCTCCAGTGACACATGAACTGGTCCTTCATGCCGGGCAGGTCCGCGTCCGGCGCGAGCGCGAGGACCTCGCCCCATGCCTCGTCGCCCTGCGCGGCGTTGTTCAGTTGGCCGGCGGCCTGGCGTCCGGCGGGTGTCGGATAGACGCGGAGGCTGGACAGGTCACCCCAGTGCACCCACCGCGCATGGTCGACGAAGGGCGGGCTGGCGACCGGGGCGGCGGCTGCCGTCGGCGCCGCCACGGTGGCCGTGACCGCACACGCCAGCAGGACCGCCGCGACGACGGCACGCAGTCTGCGCATCGGCTATCGCGACTTTCCCTGGACTTCGAGGATCTTCGGTCGCACGTCGACCAGGTAGACGCCGACCGCGCACGCGGCGATCGCCGAACCGACCGGCGGCGGGAGGAACAACCCCACCAGGGTGGTGCCACCCAGGATGGCCAACCAGATCGGCTTGCTCAGCTTCTCGGCCGCCGGATAGGCGTCGGTGCGCTGCAACGCGGCGTGGACGAACGCATACAGCCCCATCAGGAGTACGCCCACCTGAATGGCGAAGAGGACGTAACTCGCAAGGTCCTGAAGCATCACGCTTCAAGCCTATGCGGGTTACGTCCCCTCAGTCGACTCGCCGGGTACGGCAGTCGGAACCGTTACTTCTGGGTCACCTTCTTGGCGGGCGCCTTCTTGGCCGGAGCCTTCTTGGCCGGAGCCTTCTTGGCAGGCGCCTTGGCCGCGGCCTTCTTCACGGGAGCGGCTGCTTCCTCGGCCTTCTTGGGCAGCTCGACGCCGACCAACTTGGCGGCCCGCTCGCCCACGGCGCGCGTCTGCGTGGCCACGGTGCCCAGGGCGTCCTGCGTGAGCTCGACGGCCTGGTCGGTGACGCTCTCGACGCGGTTGGCGGCTTCTTCGAGCGCCGGCTGGCTGCGCAGGCGGGTCAGCGCCTCCTCGCCACGTTCGACGAGCTTGTTGTACTGAGCGGTCGCAGCCTCGGCGTAGCCCTCGGCGGCCTTGCGGAGCTCCTCGGAGCTGAGCTTCTCGCGCAGCTCGCCGACCTGCGTCGGCAGCTCTTCCTGCAGCTTGGTCAGCTGCGCCCGGCGCCCCTCGACGCGGGCGGTCGCGTCGGTGCGGGCCTCTTCGGCACGCTCCCGGAGGCTGGCCACGATCTCGTTGACGGTGGCGAGCGCGAGGTCCGCGGCGCCGACGGCGGCGAGCAGCGGGGCCTTGAGGTCTTCGACGGTGGGCTGGTTCTTTTCGGCCATGATGGTGGATCCCTTCGACGTTCGTGTTCGGTGTGGCTGGTCAGCAGTTGATCGGAGGTCAGTCAGTAGCTGGCTCCTCATCCATGTCGCGCCCCTCGTGCAGAGCGTCGTTCTGCTCGCGGAACGAGGTGTAGATGTCGAGCAGCACCTGCTTTTGCCGCTCGGTGATCGCGGTGTCCGTGACGATGGCGTCGCGGACCTCGCTCGGCTCGCTGGGTTCGAGAAGTCCTGCCCTGACGTAGAGCACGTCCGCGGAGACCCGGAGCGCCTTGGCGATCTGGTTGAGCACCTCCGCGGATGGCTTCCGCAATCCCCGCTCGATCTGACTGAGATAGGGATTGCTGACGCCGGCCTTCTCGGCCAACTGCCGCACCGAAACCTGCGCCAATTCGCGCTGGCTACGGATGAAGCCTCCGATGTCCTGCGCGGCGGTGGACACGACGGCGGCAAGATTTTCGTCCTGCGGCATGGTCGTCCTCCTTCGCGTTGGCCTGGGAAAAGCTTCGACCACAACGGTAGGACGGGGTGCTAGCTATTGCAAGCACTTGTTAGCGCTTGGCGGCGAATCAGAACAAGATTTGGGCCACTGAGTAGATGATCAACCCCGCGAGCGAACCCACGACGGTGCCGTTGATGCGGATGAACTGCAGGTCACGGCCGACGTGAAGCTCGATGCGCTTGCTTGCCTCGTCGGCATCCCAGCGCTCGATGGTCTCGGTGATGATGGCTGTGATCTCCGTCCCATACTGCGCGACGAGGTGCTGCGCAGCCCGGACGATCCACTTGTCGACCTTCTCCCGGAGCTGCGCGTCGTCCCGCAGCGACTCACCGATGTGCACCACGGAGTCGGCGATCCGGGTGCGCAACGTCGACGTGGGGTCGTCGACCGATTCGAGGAAGATGCGCTTGGCGGTGGTCCAGGCCGTCTCGGCGGCCTTGGCCACCTCGTCGCGGGCCATGATCTGGTCCTTGATGTTCTCGGCGCGGGCGATCGTCGCCTCGTCGTTCTGCAGGTCGTCGGCGAACTCGAACAGGAACTTCGTGGCCGACTTGCGCAGTTCGTGGTCCGGATTGCGGCGCACCTTGTCGGTGAAGTCCATCAACTCGCGGTGGATTCGATCACCGACCAAGCCGTCGACCCACCTCGGCGTCCAGGTCGGCGAATCTCGCTCGATGACGCGCTCGATGATCTCGTCGGCGTTCAGCGACCACTCGAAGGCGCGGTCGGCGAGCAGCTGCAGCAACGCCTCCTGGCGATGTTCGGCCAACATGCTGGACAGCACCCGGCCGACCGGCGGTCCCCATTGCGGCTGTCCGATGCGCTTGACGATCATCTTGTCGAGCACCTGCTGCACGTCGTCGTCGCGCAGCATCTCGACGAGCACCCGCAACGCGGTGGAGGCCTCCGCCGCCACCCGCTCGGCGTTCCTCGAGTCGGCCAGCCACTTGCCCGTGCGCTCGGCGACGTGCGCATCGTGCAGCTTGGTGGCGACGACCTCCGGCGACATGAAGTTCTCCCGCACGAAGTCGCCGAGACCCTCGCCGAGCTGGTCCTTCTTGCGCTTGATGATGGCGGTGTGCGGGATCGGGATGCCGAGCGGATGCTTGAACAGGGCGGTGACGGCAAACCAGTCGGCCAGCGCGCCCACCATGCCGGCCTCGGCCGCCGCGCGGACGTAGCCGACCCAGCCGGGCGCGCCTTGCGACTGCGCCCACGTGGACACCAGGAAGATGACCGTCGCGCCGAGCAGGAAACTCAGCGCGACGGCCTTCATCCTGCGCAGTCCGCGACGCCGCTCGGCGTCGGCGGCGGAGTCGACGCCTGCGAACGATTCTGCGAAGCTCGGCCGCTGGCCGGACGTGGTCACCACACCACCATCATCCTGCATGCCGTCGGCAGCAGCTCCGTCCCGTCGGGGCAACGGGCGAATTCGGCCGTATCATCTACTGCGGACGAGGGAATGGAATGACGGCGGAAATTTCAACGGATGGTCCGGCGGGACCTGTGAAGACCGACGGGCGCAAGAGGCGCTGGCATCAACACAAAGTCGACCGGCGCAACGAACTGGTCGACGGCACGCTGGATGCCATCCGGTTACGCGGCAGCAACGTCAGCATGGACGAGATCGCCGCGGAGATCGGCGTCTCCAAGACGGTGCTGTACCGCTACTTCGTCGACAAGAACGACCTGACCACCGCCGTCATGATGCGGTTTGCGCAGACCACCCTGATCCCCAACATGGCCGCCGCACTGTCGTCGAATCTCGACGGGTACGACCTGACCAGGGAGATCATCCGCGTCTACGTCGCCACCGTGGCCGCCGAGCCCGAGATCTACCCGTTCGTGATGGCGAACAGCTCGGCGAGCAAGAGCAAGGCGGTCGCCGACTCCGAACAGATCATCGCGCGCATGCTCGGCGTGATGCTCCGCAGGCGGATGGCCTCAGTCGGGATGGACACCCGAGGCGCACAGCCGTGGGCGTTCATGATCGTCGGCGGCGTGCAGTTGGCCACCCACTCCTGGATGTCGCACCCGCGGATGACCTCCGACGAACTGATCGACTACCTGACGATGCTGTCGTGGAATGCGCTGCGAGGCATCGTCGAAGCCAACGGATCGCTGGAGAAGTTCAACTCGGCACCGCATCCGTCCCCGACTTTGCCCTCTCGCCTGCTTGACTGACCAGATGGCCAAAGAACCCGACGCCGATCTCCCTTCGCTCTGGACTCACGAACCGCATCGTCTGCTGGAGTTCCAGACCGGCCGTCAGGTGGCCGACATCGACGCGAACTCCACACCCGGGTTCACCGGCAAGAAGAACGACTCGGCCGACCTGCAGGACGAGCGCAACGGGGTCTTCGCCGAGTTGCAGGAAATGCTGTACGCGGGCAGCCGGTCCGGCGACACCCGCAAGGTCCTCCTGGTGCTTCAGGGCATGGACACCGCGGGCAAGGGCGGCATCGTCAAACACGTCGTGGGGGCCGGCAATCCCCAAGGCATCCGGTATGCCAGCTTCGGCAAGCCGACCGAGGAAGAACTCGCCCACGACTATCTGTGGCGGATCCGCAAGGCGCTCCCACCGGCGGGCCACATCGGCGTGTTCGACCGCTCGCACTACGAGGACGTTCTCGCCGTGCGGGTGCACGATCTGGTGCCGCCGGACGTGTGGGGCGCGCGGTACGACGAAATCAACGCCTTCGAGCAGGAACTCGTCGACGACGGCACGACGATCGTCAAGTGCGCCATGTTCGTCTCGCTCGACGAGCAGAAGAAGCGGCTCACCAAACGGCTGCACAGGCCCGACAAGTTCTGGAAGTTCAACCCGGCGGACATCGACGAGCGCGAGCTGTGGCCCAAGTACCAAGAGGCCTATCAGGCAGTGCTGGACCGGACGTCGACGGACTACGCGCCGTGGCACGTCATTCCGTGCGACCGCAAGTGGTACTCGCGCCTGGCGATCACCGAGTTGTTGATCGAGGCGCTCGACGGGTTCGACTTGTCCTGGCCGCCAGCCGATTTCGACATCGAGGCGGAGAAGGAGCGACTGAAGACCGCCTAGGCCCTAGTACGTGTAGAAGCCCCGACCCGACTTCTTGCCCAGCTGGCCGGCCTCGACCATCCGCTGCAGCAGCGGCGGCGGGCCGTATAGCGGCTCCTTGAACTCTTCGAACATCGAGTCCGCGATCAGCTTCAGGGTGTCCAGGCCCACCAGGTCGCTGAGCTTGAGCGGGCCCATCGGGTGGGACAGCCCGGCGACGACGGCCGTGTCGATGTCCTCGACGGTCGCCACGCCGGCCTCGGCCATCCGGATCGCCGCCAGCAGGTACGGCACCAGCAGCGCGTTGACGACGAAGCCGGACCGGTCGGTGCAGCGCACCACCTTCTTGCCCAGCGTCTCGCCCGCGAACGTCGCGACGCGCTCCAGCGCCGCGGCGTCGGTGACCAGGGTGGGCACCAGCTCGACCAGCGGCAGCACCGGTACCGGGTTGAAGAAGTGCAGCCCTAGCACGCGGCTCGGGTTCTTCGTCGCGGCGGCGATCTTCATGATCGGGATGCTGGAGGTGTTCGACGCCAGCACCGCGGCGGGATCGGCGATGGCCTCGTCGAGTTGCGCGAAGACCTTTGCCTTGACCGCCGCGTCCTCGACGATGGCCTCGACCACGAGCTGGCGATCGGCCAGATCGGCGACGTCGGTGGCGACGCTCAACCGCGCCAGCGCGTCGTCGCGTTCGGCCTCGGTGAGCTTGCCCCTGCTGACACCGCGCTCCAACGACGAGACGATGCGGCCACGGCCGGCCTCGACCAGCGCCTCGGTGGGCTCGTAGATGCGGACGTCCACGCCCGCCCGCAGCGATACCTCCGCGATGCCTGCGCCCATTTGTCCGGCGCCGACGACACCCACTCGTTCGATAGTCATGCTGTCACCCTTACATACGCCGAGTGCACGGTTGCTGACACGTCTTCTCGACGTTCAGGTTCAACAACCGTGCACTCGGCGGCAGAGAATTAGTGGAACTGACCCTCTTCGGTCGAACCCGCGAGCGCGGTGGTCGACGAGGTGGGGTCCACGGTGGTGGCGATCCGGTCGAAGTAGCCGGCGCCGACCTCACGCTGGTGCTTCGTCGCGGTGTAGCCCCGCTCCTCGGCGGCGAACTCGCGCTCCTGGAGCTCGACGTAGGCGCTCATCTGGTTGCGGGCGTAGCCGTGGGCCAGATCGAACATCGAGTAGTTCAGGGCGTGGAAGCCGGCGAGGGTGATGAACTGGAACTTGAAGCCCATGGCGCCGAGCTCGTTCTGGAACTTCGCGATGGTCGCGTCGTCCAGGTGCTGCTTCCAGTTGAACGACGGGCTGCAGTTGTACGCCAGCATCTGGTCGGGGAACTCGCTCTTGACGCCCTCGGCGAACTTCTTGGCCAGCTCCAGGTCCGGGGTGCCGGTCTCCATCCAGATGAGGTCGGAGTACGGCGCGTAGGACTTGGCGCGAGCGATGCAGGGCTCCAGGCCGTTCTTGACCCGGTAGAAGCCTTCCTTGGTCCGCTCGCCGGTGATGAACGGCTGGTCGCGCTCGTCGACGTCGGAGGTGATCAGCGTGGCGGCCTCGGCGTCGGTGCGGGCGATGACGACCGTCGGGACGTCGGCGACGTCGGACGCCAGGCGGGCCGAGGTCAGGGTGCGGATGTGCTGCTGGGTGGGGATCAGCACCTTGCCACCGAGGTGGCCACACTTCTTCTCCGACGCCAGCTGGTCTTCCCAGTGCGAACCGGCGACACCGGCGGCGATCATGGCCTTCTGCAGCTCGTAGACGTTCAGCGCGCCACCGAAGCCGGCCTCGCCGTCGGCGACGATGGGGGCCAGCCAGTTCTCGACCGAGCGGTCACCCTCGACCTTGGCGATCTGGTCGGCGCGCAGCAGCGCGTTGTTGATGCGGCGCACCACCTGCGGGACCGAGTTGGCCGGGTAGAGGCTCTGGTCGGGGTAGGTGTGGCCGGAGAGGTTCGCGTCCCCGGCGACCTGCCAACCCGACAGGTAGATGGCCTTGAGGCCGGCGCGAACCTGCTGCACGGCCTGGTTGCCGGTCAGGGCACCGAGGGAGTTGACGTAGTCCATGTCGTGGAGCTGCTCCCACAGCACCTCGGCACCGCGGCGGGCCAGCGTGCTCTCCTCGACGACGTGACCCTGCAGGGCGACGACGTCCTCCGGGGTGTACGTGCGGGTGATGCCCTTCCAGCGAGGGTTGTTGTCCCAGTCGTGCTGGATCTGTTCGGGTGACTTCGGCGTGCCAACGGTGGACATCGGGGCTCCTTCGATTACGAGTGCCGGCGACGTTGCCTTCGTTTCGTTGTTAACGCCACCGCGCATTTAGCTTTTCTGCTGACACGACCATGACACAGCACATAGTCGCAGGTCCACCGGTTTCGGTTGCCAATTTTCGCCAAGCATTGTGCGCAAGTTGCGAAGGTTGCGAAGGATGCGTCGAACTGAACCGGTTCAGAAGTTACCGCGCGGTAACACAACGGTGCAGGTCAGTACGCCCGTACTGTTAAACCCGATCGATTCAGAGCGAGAAGAGACTTGCGACGGCCTTGACCTCGTCGCCGACCACATATGTGAGCGTCGTAACACCGCGATCCGCGAGATCTGGGCCGAACTTGTCGGTCGACCCAGCCGGATATTCGTGACGAAGGATCTCCAGCCGGTCCCCCAGGGCCACCGGCAGGTCGTGCTCGATGGTCACCCGCAACGGCGTGGCCACCAGTTCGGGCCGGTCGACGAGATAGTCCTCGATGACGCTCCAGTAGACCGAGTTGTTCATGTGGTCGAAGATGTCGATGTCGCTGACGCGGACGGGATAGGTCCGGACGTCGACGGCGTCGTCACGGCCGCCGGCCTTCAGGTAGGCCTTCCACCGCAACCGGTTCACCGGCGTCGTCTTCTGCAAGCCCGCGATGAAGTCGTCGGAGATGCGCGCCGGTCCCTGCGTCTCGCGGTTGATGTTGATCCAGAACGCCTCGGACTCCACGAGGCCCGCCCGCCTACCCTCTAGGCGAACCCGCATGTCGCACCAGCGGTTGGACGTACCCGAACACCACCGCCGCAACCGGAGCATGTCCTTGAACACGATGGGTTCGATCATGTCGATCATCGTGCGTCGGACGATCCAGAGCGGATGCGTCTCCTCGAACCCCATCTCACGCAGCTGATCGGACCCGATGTCCTGGATGTGCCGGGTGGCGGCGTCGAACTTGAGCCTGCCCGTGCGGTCGACGTCGGCCACGCGCAGCGGCCACTCGACGTCGAAGACGTCCGGATGCGGATCGGGGACCGGCATCATCGACTTCGCCAGACCCGTGCCCAGCCCACCCTCGGTGCTCACGAGTCCAGATAATGCCACGAGAGCGCCCTGTGCCAATCCTGCGAAGCGCGCCTTCGCAGACTGATTATGCTGGTCGCGTGGCCAAGACGTTCGTCGGATCGCGGGTACGTCAGCTCCGTAGCGAGCGCGGATTCAGCCAGGCCGCCCTGGCGCAGATGCTCGACATCTCCCCCAGCTACCTGAACCAGATCGAACGCGACGTCCGGCCCCTGACCGTCGCCGTGCTGCTGCGCATCACCGAGGTGTTCGGCGTCGACGCCACGTTCTTCGCCTCCCAGGACGACACCCGCCTGGTCGCCGAACTGCGCGAGGTCACCATGGACAGCGACGTCGGCGTCGACGTGGCGCCCTCCGAGGTGGCCGACGTCGTCAACGCGCACCCCGCGCTGGCCCAGGCGATGGTCAACCTGCACCGGCGCTATCGACTGACCACCACGCAGCTGGCGGCGGCCACCGAGGGCCGCTTCTCCGACGGCACCGGCTCCAGCTCGGGCTGGGGATCGATCACGATGCCGCACGAAGAAGTGCGGGACTACTTCTACCAACGGCAGAACTACCTGCACGAGCTCGACGCCGCCGCCGAGGACCTCACCGTCCGCATGCGCATGAACCGCGCCGATCTCGCGGCCGAACTGTCCGACCGCCTCGTCCGGGTGCACGGCGTGCACATCGTCAAGCGCATCGATCTGGGCGACACGGTGTTGCACCGCTTCGACCCCGTCACCAAGACCCTCGAGATCGGCGGTCACCTGCCGTCGGGACAGACGGTCTTCAAACTCGCCGCCGAGCTGGCCTTCCTCGAGTTCGGCGGCCTCATCGACACCCTGGTCGACGAGGGCAACTTCACCAGCGACGAGTCCCGCACCCTGGCCCGCCTGGGGTTGGCCAACTACTTCGCAGCGGCGACCATCCTGCCGTACCGCCAGTTTCACGACGTGGCCGAGAACTTCCGCTACGACGTCGAGCGGCTCTCGGCGTTCTACTCGGTCAGCTACGAGACCATCGCGCACCGGCTGTCGACGTTGCAACGGCCGTCGATGCGGGGGGTTCCCCTGTCGTTCGTGCGCGTCGACCGGGCCGGCAACATGTCGAAACGCCAGTCCGCCACCGGTTTTCACTTCTCCTCCAGCGGAGGCACCTGCCCGCTGTGGAACGTCTACGAGACGTTCGCCAACCCCGGCAAGATCCTGGTGCAGATCGCCCAGATGCCCGACGGCCGGCACTACATGTGGGTGGCGCGCACCGTCGAGCGCCGGGCGTCGCGGTATGGCCAGCCGGGCAAGACCTTCGCGATCGGCCTCGGCTGCGAGCTGCGGCACGCGCAGCGGCTCGTCTATTCCGACGGGCTCGACCTGTCCAGCGAGGTGGGCACGCCGATCGGCGCGGGGTGCCGGGTGTGCGAGCGCGACAACTGCCCGCAACGCGCGTTCCCCGCCCTCGGCCGGGCCCTGGATCTCGACGAGCACCGCAGCACGGTGTCGCCATACCCGGTCAGGCGCACCTGACCCCACCTACACTCCAAGAGGTGAGCGCCCCCGAGACTGTTCCCGCCCGAATCCGGCCAGGAGGTTTCCGCGAGCTCGGACCCCTGAACTGGATCATCGCCAAATTGGGCGCGAGGGCCATCCGCGCCCCCCGCTTCGCCCTGTTCAACGTCATCGGGCAGCACCAGCTGCTGTTCCTGGCGTGGCTGCCGTACTCGGGGATGTTGCTCGGCCTCGGCAAGCTGCCCCGCCAGGAGGCCGAATTGGTGATCCTGCGGGTCGGGCATCTCCGCGATTGCGAGTACGAACTGCAGCAGCACCGGCGCCTTGCCCGCAGCCGTGGCGTCGACCTCGAAACCCAGGCGCGGATCTTCGAGGGCCCGGACGCCGAGGGGCTGACCGACCGGCAGCGGGTGCTGATCACCGCGACCGACGAATTCGTGATCACCCGGTCCATGTCTGCCGAGACGTGGACGGCGTTGTCGACCTACCTCACCAAGAAGCAGCTGATCGAATTCTGCATGCTGGCAAGCCAATACGACGGCCTGGCGGCCACGATGGCGACGCTGAAGATCCCGCTCGACTTCCCGAACTGATCCCCGCTACAGGTAGGTCACCGCGAGCACGCTCACCGAGAACAGCAGCGGCGCGACGGGCAGACACCACAGGAACGCGGCCTGAGCGAACTCCTTGCGGCGATGAAAGCGCCGACCGAGGAAGACGCACGCCACGGCGATGAGCAGCGTGGCGGCCGCGGCCACCAGGACCCACACGTCGACGGTGGTGCTTCTGGTCGCCAACGAGATCGCGGCCAGCCACAGCACGTGACCGATGATCAGTCCGCCGATGCCGGCGACGACGACCGTTGCTTTCACGCGGGTACGTCGATCAGAAGTTGATCATGTGGCCGGCCAAGCCGTGGAAGCACTCCTGCAGCGCCTCGGACAGCGTGGGATGGGTGTGGACGTTGCGGGTGAGCTCGTTGACGGTCAGGTCCCACTTCTGCGCGAGTGTGAGCTCGGGAAGCAACTCGGACACGTCGTGCCCGATCAGGTGCCCACCGAGCAGTTCGCCATACTTGGCGTCGGCGATGATCTTGACGAAGCCACCCGGCTCGCCGAGCCCGTGGGCCTTGCCGTTCGCGGTGAACGGGAACTTCGCGACCTTGACGTCGTACCCCTCGTCGCGGGCCTGCTGCTCGGTGAGTCCGAAGCTGGCGACCTGCGGCTGGCAGAACGTCGCCCGCGGCAACATGCGGTAGTCGCCCAACGGCAATGTCTCTGCGCCGGCGATGGTTTCGGCCGCGACCACACCCATCGCCTCGGCGACGTGGGCGAGCTGCAACTTCATCGTCACGTCGCCGATGGCGTAGATGTGCGGAACGTTGGTGCGCATGTAGTCGTCGATGGCGATCGACTTGCGGTCGGTCAGCTCGACACCGGCCTTGTCCAGGCCGATGGTCTCGACGTTGGGCACGAATCCGATGGACTGCATCACCTTGTCGGCGACGAGCTCCTCGGTCTTGCCGTCCTTGCTGACGACGACCTTGACGGACGACCCTTCATCGGTGATCGACTCGACCTTGGTGCCGGTGCGGATCTTCACGCCCAGCTTCTTGAACTGCTTCTCGATCTCCTTGGAGATCTCGGCGTCCTCGTTGGGCAGGGCGCGGGGCAGGAACTCGACGATGGTGACGTCGACTCCGTAGTTGCTCATCACGTAGCCGAACTCCATGCCGATGGCACCGGCGCCGGCGATGACGATCGACTTCGGGAGCTCACCCTCCATGATCTGCTCTTCGTAGGTGACCACGTTCTCCGACAGCTCCGTCCCCGGAACCAGGCGGGTGCGACTGCCGGTGGCGATGATGGCGTTGTCGAAGGTGAGCGTCTCGGTCCCGCCGTCGTTGAGCTCCACCGACAGCGTGTTGGCGTCGGTGAAGGCGCCCTTGCCGTGGACCTCGGTGATCTTGTTCTTCTTCATCAGGAAGTGCACACCCGCGACGCGGCCGTCGGCGACCTTGCGGCTGCGGTCGAACGCCGACCCGTAGTCGAACGACACGTCACCGCTGATGCCGAAAGTCTTGGCTTCCTTGGTGAAGATGTGCGCCAACTCGGCGTTGCGCAGCAGCGACTTGGACGGGATGCAGCCGACGTTGAGGCACACCCCACCCCAGTACTTCGGCTCGACGATGGCAGTATTGAGGCCGAGCTGGGCTGCGCGAATGGCGGCCACGTAACCGCCGGGACCGGCACCGAGCACGACGACGTCATAGTGAGTCACGACCCCAGCCTAATGGTCGCGGCTACGGCACCTGCGGTAGATGCATCAGCTGTGAGCGATCGCCGGTCGCGCCGCGGGAATGGGGCAGGCGTCCTGCGCCTCGGCGACGAGGTGGGTGCCGCTCTCGCGGGGACGCTCGCCGCGTTCGTACCCCGATCCGGTGACCGGCGGCTCCGCGCCGAGCAAGCGGTTCTCCTCCTCGGTGAAGGCACGGCCGCGGCTGAGGAACCTCATCCCCTCCGGCGTCTCGAGACTGAAGCCACCACCACGGCCGGGCACCACGTCGACCACCAACTGGGTGTGCTTCCACGCCTCGAACTGGCTGCCGGAGATCCACACCGGCACGCCGTCGCCCACGTCGAGGATGCCGAGCAGGACGTCGCGGTCGCCCACCAGGAACTCACCGTCGGGATAACACATCGGCGACGACCCGTCGCAGCACCCGCCGGACTGGTGAAACATCAACGCGCCGTGGCGACTTTGCAGCGTCCGAAGCAGTTCGGCCGCGGCCTCGGTGATCAGTGCGCGGTTGGGTACGTCGACCATCGTCAATCCCCTCCCCCGGCCCGTCGGCCAGGTGTTACTCAGCTCACAGTACGCCGACGGTCACAATGGTCGAGTGGACGACGACCCCCAGCTGTGGCTCGAGGACATCACCGGTGACGACGCGCTCGAGTGGGTGCGGCGCCACAACGAGCCGACGCTCGACGAGCTCGGCGGCGAGCGCTTCGAGACGATGCGGGCCGAGGCCCTGGAGATCCTCGACACCGACGCCCGGATCCCCTACGTGCGGCGCCGCGGCGAGTACCTCTACAACTACTGGCGCGACGGCGCCCACCCTCGCGGGCTGTGGCGGCGCACCACGCTGGAGCAATACCGCACCGACGACCCCGACTGGGACGTCCTCGTCGACCTGGACGCTCTGGCGGCGGCGGACGGCGAGAACTGGGTGTGGGCCGGCGCCGAGGTCATCGAACCCGACTACACCCTGGCCCTGGTGGAGCTGTCCCGGGGCGGGTCCGACGCGACGGTGGTGCGCGAATTCGACATGACCACACACGAATTCGTCGTCGGCGGCTTCGCAGTGGACGAGGCGAAGACCAGCATCTCCTGGGAGGACCACGACACCGTGCTGGTCGGCACGGACTTCGGCCCAGGTTCGCTGACCGAGTCCGGCTACCCCCGCGTGGTGAAGCGATGGCGACGGGGCCAGCCACTGTCCGAGGCGCAGACGGTGTTCGAGGGCGTCGCATCCGACGTCAGCGTCGGGGTGGGGTTCGACCCCACTCCGGGATACGAGCGCCTGATCGCCTCGCGGTCGGTGGACTTCTTCAACCGCGAGTACTTCGAGATCCGCGGCGACGAACTCGTCCGGATCGACGTCCCCACCGACGCCGGTATCTCGATTCACCGGGAGTGGCTGCTGATCCGGCCGCGCACCGCATGGACGGTCGGGACGACGACCCATCCGGCTGGCTCGCTGCTCGCCGCCTCCTACGACGACTTCCTTTCTGGCACGGCTGAATTGGCCGTGGTGTTCGAACCCGACGCGCACACCAGCCTCGACACGTACACCTGGACCCGCGAGCGGCTGGTGCTTGGCACCCTGGTCGACGTCGCCACCCGCGTCGAGGTCGTCACGCCCGGTTCGTGGCACCGCGAACCCGTCGCGGGCCTGCCGGCCAACGCGACGACGGTGATCGTCGACGCCGACGAACTGGGCGACGAGATCTTCTTGGATTCCAGTGGTTTCGACAGCCCGTCCCGATTGTTGTGGGCCCACGTGGGTTCCGAACTCACCGAGGTCAAGAGCGCGCCGGCCTTCTTCGACGCCTCGGACATCGAGGTGCAGCAGCACTTCGTCGCGTCGGCCGACGGCACGATGATCCCGTACTTCGTGGTCGGCCACCGTGATTCGACCGGCCCGGGCAAGACCCTGCTGGGCGGGTACGGCGGCTTCGAGTCCTCCAACACCCCGGGATACGCGGGCGTGCTCGGCAAGCTGTGGCTGTCGCGCGGTGGCACCTACGTGCTGGCCAATATCCGCGGCGGCGGGGAGTACGGGCCGACGTGGCACACGCAGGCGATGCGCGAGGGCAGGCACCTCGTGCACGAAGACTTCGCCGCCGTCGCAGCCGATTTGGTGGCCCGCGGCATCACCACCGTCGAGCAGTTGGGCGCCCAGGGCGGCAGCAACGGCGGACTACTCATGGGCATCATGCTGACGAAGTACCCGGAACTGTTCGGGGCGTTGGTATGCAGCGTGCCGCTGCTCGACATGAAGCGCTACCACCTGTTGCTGGCTGGGGCATCCTGGGTCGCCGAGTACGGCAACCCCGACGATCCCGACGACTGGGCCTTCATCAGCGAATATTCGCCGTACCAAAACATCTCGGCCGATCGCGACTACCCCCCGGTCCTGATGACGACGTCCACCCGGGACGACCGAGTGCATCCCGGTCATGCCAGGAAGATGACCGCCGCGCTCGAAGCGGCAGGTCACCGGGTGCGCTACTACGAGAACGTCGAGGGTGGGCACGCCGGGGCAGCGGACAACGCGCAGACGGCGTTCCGGTCCGCCCTGATCTACGAGTTCCTGCACCGCATGCTGGGCGGCGAGCCGACACCGTAACGGTCGCGGCCGGCCCGACACTCCCCTTCGTCAGGAAAGTGTTCGTTCGTCGAAGGGACGTGTCATGACCGTCATGGAACGGCGTGCGCCCGCCGTCACGAAGATCCAGCAGGTCGGCGGGCTGCTGGCCAGATACGGCCTCGTCGTCGTGATCGGCTGGATCGGGCTGATGAAGTTCACGGCCTACGAGGCCAAGGGCATCGAGCCGTTGGTGGCCTCCAGTCCTCTGATGAGCTGGCTGTACGACCTGTTCTCCGTCACCACGTTCTCGGCGCTGCTCGGGGTGGTGGAGGTGGCGGCCGCGGTGCTCCTCGCGCTTGCGCCGCGGTGGCCGCGGGTGTCCGCCGTCGGCAGCGTGATCGCCATCGGGCTCTTCGTCGCCACGCTCAGCTTCATGTTCACCGCACCGGGGGTGTTCGAGTCGACCGAAGGCGGCTTCCCGATGTTGGGCTCCACGGGCCAGTTCCTCGTCAAGGACGTGGCGCTACTCGGGATCTCGGCCTGGACGTTGGGCGATGCGCTGCGACGCCACTGAGTGGGCGGGAGCGGCTAACATCCGTGCAAATGATCTGCGCAACACCCGATGAAGCCGCCGTCGTCGTGGCGTTGCGGGCCCGAGACGAGGCGGCCTTCGCCGCCTTGGTGGACCTCCACACCCCGTCCATGTTGCGGGTGGCGCGCGGCTACGTGCCCAACGGCGCCATCGCCGAGGAAGTGGTGCAGGAGACCTGGATTGCGCTGTTCAAGGGTATCGACGCCTTCGAGGGGCGATCGTCGTTGCGCACCTGGCTGTTCACCGTGTTGATCAACATCGCCAAGCGACGCGGCATTCGGGAACGGCGCGACGTCGACGTCGCGATCACGGCCTACACCGGCGGCACCGTCGACCCCGCGAGGTTCCGGGCAGCTGGCCAACAGTGGTCGGGCCATTGGCGCGAGAACGACGAACCATCGCCGTTCCCCGAGACCCCGGAGGGCTCCGTGCTCGGCGCGGAACTGATCGCCGTCACCAGAGGCGCGCTGGAGACTCTGCCCGAACGGCAACGCGTCGTGGTCACCATGCGCGACATGCTCGGTTTCGACTCGGCAGAGGTGTGCGAACTGCTCGAGATCAGCGTCGCGAACCAGCGGGTGCTGCTGCACCGAGGCAGGGCCGCGGTCCGGGCCCAACTCGAGGACTACCTGGGGGATGCCCGATGAACGACGAACCGATGGATTGCCGCGACCTGGTCGAACTGGTGACGGCCTACCTCGAGGATGCGCTCGATCCCGAGACCCGCGCCCGCTTCGACCTACACCTGCTGGACTGCGACGGCTGCGAGAACTATCTGCAGCAGTTCCGCGTCACGGTGGACACCCTTGGCATGATCCGCGACGACGTGGAGCCGGCCTTTCGCAGCCGGCTGATGGAGGCCTTCCGGGACTGGCGCTAGCCGTCTGGGGTCACCCCTAGGCTGGATGGGGTGAGCACACTGTCGACGAGCCTGTTCTTCGCTGGCATGGGCGTCCTCCTCATCGGACTGCTGCTGCCGGGCTGGCCCACCAAGACCCTGCCGAAGCGCGCGGTCAAACGCCGGATCTATTGGGGCGCAACGATCGTCGCGCTACCGGTCCTGTTCGCCGCGGGCTGGCCCGATCTGCAGAGCTCGCTGGCGTTCACTGCGATGGCCTGCGTGCTGATGGGCGGGTGGGCTTACTTCCGCACCCCGAACATCAAGCTCGACGGTCGCATCCTGACCGCCGATCCGTCGCTCCGCGAACCCGATCCCCCGCCAGGCGGAGACCGACGGTCATGACGGACAATACTTTCCGCGGCCTTTGCAGCGACAGCGAGACCGCACCGACTCGAGATAGGCACTGTCCGAAAACGTGCTACGTACACTTTCGGGCGAGAGGGCGTCATGATTGGCAGGATGACTAGGACGCGAACCGCACTCTTTGCGATTGCACTTGCGTCGACTGGCGTGCTGGCGAGTTGCTCGAACGACATCGATGGGTCGGCGACCCCAACCCGGGTCACTGAACAATCCGTTAGTACCACGCGCACAACGCCTGATGCCTGGCTCACGACCATCATTCCGACTGGCGACGAGTTGTCGAAGGTGGTCGGCCGCCGAGTAAGGGTCGATGGCATACCGCCGTTGCTTGGCGGCGTCGATGACTTGCGCGATACCGCTGCAGGTGCAGCCATCACCAACAGCTCCTGCATTGCGGTCACTTCACCGCTCGAAAAGCAGGCCTACGCCGCGGCGCCAGTTCGCGCAGTCACATACATGACTCAGTCCAAAATCACGACCGGTGCGGTGTGGCTTTCCTCCGAGAATGACGCGCAGGCTCTGTTCGCTAACCTGTCCGACGAATGGCAAGAATGCGACGGCGCGTCGTACACATCGTCCACCGGCGGATTGCGATTCGACTACCAAATTACCGAGGTGAAGTCGACCAACGATGTCATCTCGGCAGTAGTTCGTGTGACAAGCGCTGGCGGGTTGCCGGTTCGAACCGAGCGGGCACTGGGCATTGCGAAGGACTGCATCGTAGAGGCAGAAGTTCCAGTGGCTGCATCCCCACCTGGTGCGCTCGACGAAAGCCACGCAGCAACCGACCTCGTCGAAACGATGATGTCGAAGGTGAAGACCGCCCCAAGATGACATGGCTGCCAATGCTACTTTGGTGCATGGCTCAGCAAACCGCTTCTATTAAAGTGATGAGCGGGAGATTCACAGGGAAGAGAGCCATGTTCATCGATCCAACTCTTCTGCGCATGGGCGCAGGTTTTACCGAAAGCGCCGGCGTCATCGCGCAACGAGGCGCGCTGAGTTTTCGATCAGCGCAGGTCAAGTCGGGCATCTTCGGCGGTTTCTCCGACGCTGAGTCCTTCCACCTCATGCTCGCCGCCGCGCATGATCGTCATGCGGATTCCATCCAACGACACCATGAAGCATTGAAAGTGCTCGCCGAAAAGGCGAACCTGGCGGCATCGACCTTCAATCGCCAGGATGAGGCTAGCGCGAGCGCCCTTGACACCGCGCGGTCAGACTTCGACTCCTGAATCATGCAACTGCGGCACCTGAGCGTTCCGGAGTTGCTCGCCGCTGCGGGCGGCGACCCGTGGCAACTCGATGAGACTATTCAGAGCGGCTCGCCTGGCGAAATCAACGATTTGGCTACTGCATTTCACGACGCCGGTGTGTGCATGGGCGAGACCACGGATGAGTTTGTCGAGGCAAAGAGGCGGTTTGAAGCCGCATGGGATCGAGACGACGCGGGCGGCCATCCTATCAACGACTCCGATGAAGTCGCCCGTGCGACGTCGACGTTGCATCTCGACCGAGAGCAATTCGCACGCATCGCAGTCGACCTTGAAGGCGTTGCAGCCTCGTTGGCCGAAACTCAACAATCGTCGGCCACTACAATTCAAACTCTCGAGGCCAGTCTTCAGCAAATCGATAACGCAATCGAGTTGGCGATCCAGCAGAACGGCACTCAGTTCGACGAGAATGACCTCGCCCCACTGAAGAACATGGCCATCCAAGACGTCCGCGACGCACTGACCTCGATTGGAACCGACCGCCAAAGCTATGCAGGTGAGCTCACCCGTGTATCTGCGAGCATGCAGGCCGAGGGCTACACCCCGGACGCCATGGACAGCGCTGACGGCGACGGCGTAAACGCAACCGACGTAGCAGCAAAGGAGGCTGCGACCTACGACGCTGCGCAGCGTGCTGCGGATCAGTCTTTGGTCGCAGGCGGAGGTCCGATGACACCTGAGAAGGAAGCGGCTTCCGCACGACTTCGCGATTACGCAACGATCACGAATCCCACTGCTGATCCGACTGTTGTTCGACTCGCCGGAGAGCGACTCGACGACTTTCACACTGCGCGCCAGCCCCCAGGAAGCCTTCGCCCCGATCCGATTCTTGGTGCAGACCCTCAGCGCCGTGCCTTGGTGCGCGGAGAGTGGCAGAGGCAGCTTGAGCAAGGGTCACCGTGGAGTCCTCCGATGACACCGGACGAGGCCACACTATGGATGGACCAGCAGGAGGCTCACGCCCGCAGCGACGCGATCGAGAAAACGATTGCCGCACTGGAGAACCAGGGCCTGGCTCACGATGAAGCGGCGACCATCGTGGGCGTGGCCTCCCAAGGCGTGCCTTGGTCTGACCTTGCCTACGGCGCAAGTGTGGCCGATCCACTAAGCGCGGTGGAGAAACTGGACGGCGCACTTTCAAGCGGGCGACATTCGTTGCCTTGGGAGACCTATTCGCCGGAGGCTTTGAAGACGGTTGGCAATATTGGCAGAGGCCTCGGCGTCGCAGGGTCTCTTCTCGAAGTCGGAGTGGCACTTCACGATTGGCAGAACGGAGCCCCAGCTGGAGCGACCTTCGGCGGCCTTGCTGGCAGCTTGGGAGGCGGGGCGGCTGGTGGCGCGTTGACAGGATTTCTAGGCGGGTGGGCGCTAGGCCCGGGGGGCGCATTCGTCGGAACAGTGGTTGGCGGCCTCGCGGGTGGTGCGCTGGGGCAACAGGGCGGTACGGCGCTCGGAGCGAACTTTGACAAGTAGCCCATCCGCCGACGTCCTCCTGATTGGCGGAATGACATTCGGGCTTGCAGGGGCCCTCCTGACGATGTTCACAAAGAACATTCGGCTACAGCGTCGCATCTACTGGGGCAGCTGGTTACTGGCGGCGCCGTTGATGTCCCTCTCCCTCCTCAACCGAGGTTGGACCGCAGTCGCGGTTGGAATGGCCGCATGCGTCGGGGCGTCGGTGCTGTATGCCTACCTACGGACCAACTACATCAAAATCAACGGACGGATTCACACCTACGCACTATTCCGCAATCGTCCAGACAATGCCGAAGAAGTTCCTCGTACGGCAATACCAGAGCTACCCCGGGATGCCTACGGCAATGCCCTGACTGCGCCGAAATTTTGGTGGACGCTTGTTGCCTTCACGTTGGCCGCGGCCTCTGTCGCAGTTGTTTACGGGCCGGCGGGGGTGACGATCGGCGGGGCGTTATTCGTCGCCGCTGCGGCGGCATCAACCGGTTACGTCGACGGCCACGACGGTTTTCCGATTGCCCGGCGCCAGCGCGTCCAGCTCGCAGTCGTCACTGTCGCCTCGCTTCCGCTGTTCCTACTGCCTCCCGTCTGCTACGCCCTCACTTATGCCGCTGGTCGCCGTCGGACCAACGGCAAGTAGCCTCCATTCCGGCCGCACCAAGCACCGATCCCCCGCCAGGCTAACTGCGACGCAAGCCGCCGACCATCGACACCAGCACGCCGAGCAAGACGAGCGCCGCACCGGCGGCCAGCGTCAGGTTCAGCCACAGATGGAGGCTGCCGATGGCATGGTCGACCATGGCGGCGGCGACGTTCCTGACCTCGTCGGTGGTGGTGGCGAGCCCGTCGTCGACGTAGCGCCGGCCCACCTCGATGCCGGCCCAGCCGGCGGCGCCCACGATCAGGCCCGAAACACCAAGGGCGCCAAGCGCCTTGCCGCGCCGCTTGGCCACCGCCAGCGTCAACAGCGCGAACACACCTGCCAGGACGGCGGTGCCGACGCTGGCCCACGGCTCCCATTTCGCCACCTCGCGATACTTGCCCGGCCGCAGCGATTCGGAGATGTTCTGGGTGAGCGGGATCTGCAACGTCTGGGGCGCCTTGATGCCGAAGTCCGCCAGCGTCTGTTGAAATGAGCTGTCCGCCAACATCGGTGACAGGTCGATCTCCCATCGCCCCGACGCGTCCGACCGCCCGACGGAATCGGTGAACAGCCAGCGATGGGCGACCTGATTGGCCAGCGCGAACTGGCCGGGGAACGCGGCGCTGCCGGTGTAGGCCCGGGCCGCCCCGTTGAGCAGGGTCTCGTTGACGTCTGCGCTCGAGTAACCGGCGTTGGCGGACAACGTCATCAGCTCCGAGGTCAGCGCGGCGGCCATGGCCTGCTGGACCGCGGGATCCTTGGCGGCCGACGTGGCGAGGGCGGAGTAGCCGTCCCTGTCGACGACGTTGTGCTGAGCCCAGGCCACCGGCACCGCAACGGCCAGCGCCACGGTGGTGAGGACCCAGAACAGGAAGGCCGCGAGCAACCGCACGAGTGCGTCCTTCCGTCCGGGCGGACCCGGTCAGTCGGCCAGCGCGCGTCCCACGATGAGCGGATCGGCACGACCGACCACGTCGTGGTCCTTGTTGTCGTAGTCGAACTTACCCAGGACGTAGCGCATCGCGTTGATGCGGGCGCGTTTCTTGTCGTTGCTCTTGACCACGGTCCACGGCGCCATCTCGGTGTCCGTCCAGGCGAACATGTCTTCCTTGGCCGCGGTGTAGGCCTCCCACTTGTCCAGCGACGCCAGGTCGGTGGGCGAGAGCTTCCACTGCCGAACCGGGTCGACCTGGCGGATGGTGAACCGCGTGCGCTGCTCGGCCTGGGTGACGGAGAACCACAGCTTGGTGAGGCTGACGCCGTCGTTGACCAACATCTGCTCGAACAGCGGTGCCTGCCGGATGAACTCGGCGTGCTGCTTGCCGGTGCAGTAGCCCATCACGCGCTCGACGCCGGCCCGGTTGTACCAGGACCGGTCGAACAGCACGATCTCGCCCGCGGCGGGCAGATGCTTCACGTAGCGCTGGAAGTACCACTGCGTGGTCTCCCGCTCGGTGGGCTTCTCGAGCGCGACGACGCGAGCCCCGCGGGGGTTCAGGTGCTCCATGAACCGCTTGATGGTGCCGCCCTTGCCGGCCGCGTCGCGGCCCTCGAAGACGATGACGTGGCGGTGCCCGTGGGTCTGGCTCCACTTCTGCAGCTTCAACAGCTCGATCTGCAGCAGGCGCTTCTGCTCCTCGTAGTCCTCGCGCTTCATGCGT
>Ga0209051_1000479_pt1 | contig 51667 bp, 47 predicted proteins | sample AraplaCvi_mMS_r2_2_FD_184286 | JGI IMG/M metagenome (GOLD analysis project Ga0209051, IMG submission 184286) | Arabidopsis root microbial communities from North Carolina, USA - plate scrape MF_Cvi_mMS_r2 (SPAdes) (version 2) | ecosystem: Host-associated > Plants > Roots > Endosphere | place...
ACACCTGAAGGAACTGGCCGCGGGCGATCTGCGACAGACCTATCGCCGTGACGTAGCGGGCGTCGCGCCCGAACACGCGGTTCATCTCTTCGTAGACCCGCTGCGGCTTGATCGGGACGTCGTCGAAGTGCGTCTTGCGGTGCATCGTCCGCTTGCGCTCCTGGCAGTCCTGCACCCAGGTGCTCCAGGTCGGCAGGGTGCCTGCGCTGGTCCTGGCCTTGGCGGCGGCGACCAGCTGCTCGAGCGCGGGCTTGGCGTCGGAGACGATGCCGAGGTCGGGGGAGAAGACCCGGCCGATCTGGGTGGCCTCGACGTCGACGTGGACGAATCGCTTTCCCTTGCGGTAGGTCTCGAGTCCGCCGGTGTGTCGGTTGGCCCAGCGGTTGCCGATGCCGAGCACGAAGTCCGAGGCGAGCATCGTGGCGTTGCCGTAGCGGTGGGCGGTCTGCAAACCCGCCATCCCGGCGGCCAACCGATGATCGTCGGGGATCGTGCCCCAACCCATCAGGGTCGGAATCACCGGGATGTCCAGGGTCTCGGCCAACTCGACGAGCAGGTCGCTGGCGTCGGCGTTGATGATGCCGCCGCCGGCGACGATGAGTGGCCGCTCGGCGGTCACCAGCATGTCGAGCACCTTCTCTGCCTGGCTGCGGGTCGCCGCCGGCTTGAACAGGGGCAGCGGCTGGTAGGCCTCGGGGTCGAAGTCGATCTCGGCGAGCTGGACGTCGATGGGCAGGTCGATGAGGACCGGACCCGGACGGCCGGAGCGCATCAGGTGAAACGCCTTGGCGAAGGCACCCGGTACCTGACCGGGTTCCAGGACGGTCATGGCCATCTTGGTCACCGGCGCGGCGATGGCGCTGATGTCGACGGCCTGGAAGTCCTCCTTGTGCAACCTGGCGACGGGCGCCTGGCCGGTGATCGCGAGGATGGGGATGGAATCCGCTGAGGCGGAGTACAACCCGGTGATCATGTCGGTCCCCGCGGGCCCGGACGTGCCGATGCAGATGCCGATGTTGCCGGCCGCTGCCCGCGTGTAGCCCTCGGCCATGTGGCTGGCGCCCTCGACGTGCCTGGCGAGGATGTGCTTGATCCCACCGTGGGCGCGCATGGCCGAGTAGAACGGGTTGATCGCCGCCCCGGGCAACCCGAAGGCCTGGGTGGCGCCCTCGATCTCGAGGATTCTCACGGCCGCGTCGACCGTGCGCATGCGGGTCACTTCGTCGCCTCGGTCTTCGTGCCCGACAGCCGCTCGACGCCCAACAACAGCGCAGAGTGGTCCAGGCCGCCGTCGCCGTTGGCGATCGCCGAGGCCATCAACTGTGCGACGACCGCGCCGAGCGGGATGACGACCCCGGCCTCGCGTGCCGCCGAGGTGACGATGCCCATGTCCTTGTGGTGCAGCGCGATTCGGAAGCCGGGGTCGAAGTTGCCGGACAACATCTTCGGTACCTTCTGGTTGAGCACCGCCGATCCCGCCAGGCCGCCGCCGAGCACCTCGACGGCGGCGTCGACGTCCACGCCGTAGGCCCGCAGAAAGGTGATGGCCTCGGCCAGCAGTTCGATGTTGCCTGCCACGATCAACTGGTTCGCGGCCTTGACGGTCTGGCCGGAACCACTGGGGCCGACGTGGGCGATGGTCTTGCCGACCACGTCCAGAATCGGCTTGGCCGAGGCGAAGTCCGCGTCGGTGCCGCCGACCATGATGGACAGCGTGGCGTTGATCGCGCCGGGCTCACCGCCGGAGACGGGTGCGTCGACGATCCGCAGACCGCGTTCGGCCGCGGTCTTGGCCAGTTCCGCGGTGACGTCGGGCCGGATCGAGGAGAAGTCGATCACCAACGTGCCGGGCTGAGCATTGGCGAACACCCCGTCCTCCGGAAGCAACACGGCCTGGACGTCGGGGGAGTCGGGGACCATGACGGCCACCACGTCGGCGTTCTTCACGGTCTGCTCGATCGAGTCGGCGGCCGACCCGCCCGCGGCGACCAAGGCCTGCATGCGTTCCTCGGAGCGGTCGTATCCGATGACGGTGTATCCGGCTGCCACCAGGTGGCGGGCCATCGGGCCGCCCATGATGCCCAGTCCGATGAATCCGATGGTGCTCACGAGATCCTCGTTTCTTGTTGCTGCCGAAAGGTTTCGATGTTCACTGCGTTGGCTCCGCGCTCGTCGCGGGGAAGCCAGTCGAAGGTGTCGGGGCGAGTGGCCTTGTACTCCAGGCCGACATGGCCGGCGTATCCACGGTGGGCAAGCTCTTGCAACTGGTCGGCCAGGGCCACGCCACCGGTGCCCGGTTCTCCGCGCCCGGGTGCGTCGGCGATCTGTACGTGTCCGATCCGGTCGCCGTGGTCGCGGATGACGGCCGAGGTGTCGTCGCCGTTGACGTCCAGGTGGTACAGGTCGGCGAGCAGGCGCAGATTGGTGATGCCGCTCTCGGCGCGCACCCGGTCGAGGACGCCGATGGCGTCCGCGGCGGTCTTGATCGGATACCGCGGGGCGCCGCTGACCGGTTCCACCAGCACGGTGGCGCCGATGCGGTTGGCCGCCGTCGCGGCGAAGGCCAGGTTGTCGGCGGCGACGTCGTCCTGGGTGGCGGGGTCGAACGCGTCGTCGCGATTGCCGTACAAAGCGTTGAAGGCTCTGGTGCCGAGGGTGTCGGCGATGTCGACCGCGATGGCGACGTTCTCCCGAAACGTTTGCTGCAGTGCGGGATTGGACACGATGCCGCGGTCACCGGCCGGCATGTCCCCGGCGGCGAAGTTGAGTCCGGTCAAGCTGACCCCGGCGTCCTGAATGGCCCGGATGAACGCCGTGACCTCGGAGTCCGACGGCGTCGGCGTCGCGAACGGCCACCAGAACTCGACGGCCGCGAAGCCCGCCTCGGCGGCTGCGCGAGGTCGGTCGAGCAACGGGAGGTCGGTCAGCAGGATCGAGCAGTTGACGGTGTAGGTGGCCTTCACAGCGGCATGCCCTTCGTTGATGCGGTGCAGCGGGGATATCACAATTCCACGATGCGGAATGCAACTATCACTGGAGAACTCGAGTGAACGCCCGCCGGAATCGCTTGTCAAGAATTTGGAGACCCCGATACCGAGTGTGAATCGACCGATAAATGCGGTGAATGACGGCGTCCCGCAGGTCTTTTCGACTCACCTCGCGACGATGGTCGCGTGGCCGGCTCGGTCGCGCGGGCCCGTCGACCGGTTCAGTCGTCCGTGGGATGCGTAGTGGACCGTCGCGCCGTCACCGATTAGTGTTGCATACAATATCCGATGATGTCCGACCCGACGGGAGCCAGGGCGTGCCCACTCTGCTGGTCCACCACGATGCCTTCGCCAATCACCAGACGTCGGCGGGGCATCCCGAGCGCCCCGATCGTTACCGTGCGGTGCAATTGGCTCTGGGTGAGCCGCGTTTCGACGACCTGATCCGCGACGAGGCGCAGCTCGGTGTCCTCGACACGACGCGCTACGTGCACACCGACGCCTACGTCGACGCGCTGGAAGGCGCCCGGCCGGCGGAGGGCTTCGTCTACCTCGACGGCGGCGACACCATGATGGAACCGTCGACGTGGGAGGTCGTCCTGCGGGGCGTCGGCGGCACGATCCAAGCCGTCGACCAAGTCATGTCGGGCGGCGTGCAGAACGCCTTCGTCGCCTGTCGCCCGCCGGGACACCACGCCGAAACCGACCGCGCCATGGGGTTTTGTCTGTTCAACAACATCGGCATCGGCGCCCGCCACGCCCAACTCAAGCACGGGTTGACCCGGGTCGCGATCGTGGACTTCGACGTCCACCACGGCAACGGCACGCAGGAGATCTTCTACTCGGATCCCGACGTGCTGTACGCCTCGACGCATCAGATGCCATGGTTCCCCGGCACCGGCGAAGTCCGCGAGACGGGCGTCGGAAACGTCTTCAACGCGCCGCTGTCGGCCGGCGACGGCGGTGCCGAACTGCGCGCGGCGTTCACCGACCGGATCCTGCCCGCCCTGGACGCGTTCTCACCCGAACTCGTCGTCGTCTCAGCGGGATTCGACGCCCACGAGCGCGACCCCCTCGGCTCCCTGTCCATGACCGCCGACGACTTCGCCTGGGTGACCCGCGAGCTGATGACCGCCGCCGAACGGCATTGCGACGGGCGGCTGGTGTCGGTGCTGGAGGGCGGCTACGACCTTCAGGGACTGAGGGAGTCGGTCGCCGCGCACGTCGCGGAATTGATGCGCGGCTGAGCGTCTGAGTGTCAGCGCCCCATCGCGGGCAGCTCGGCCGATTCGGCCGCTGCGGCCCGGTCCACGGTGCCCGCCGGAACCAGCCGCACGAAGACCCCCTTCGAGGTGGGCGTGTTGCTGGTGTCGGCGACGCTGTCCAGTGGGACGAGCACGTTGGTCTCGGGATAGTACGAGGCCGCCGACCCGCGTGCAGACGGGTACGACACGACGCGAAAGTCCTTCGCCCGCCTCTCGACTCCGTCCTCCCACGCGCTGACGAGGTCGACCATCTGGCGGTCGGCGAGGCCCAGCGCCTTGATGTCGGCCGGGTTGACCAGCACGACCCGTCGCCCGTTGTGGATGCCGCGGTAGCGGTCGTCGAGGGCATACGGCACGGTGTTCCACTGGTCGTGGGACCGCATGGTCTGCAGGACCAGATGTCCGTCGGGTACCCGGAGGCGATCGAATGTGTTGCTGGTGAACACGGCCTTGCCCGACGGGGTGGGGTAGCGGTGTTCGTTGACCGGATTGGGCAGTCGGAAGCCACCCGGCTCGCGGACCCGTGCGTTGAAGTCCTCGAAATCCGGTACGACGCGCGAAATCCGTTCGCGGATCAGGTCGTAATCGCCTTCGAAGCTCTCCCACGGGATCGTCGACTCCGGTCCCAGCGTGTGGCGGGCCAGTCGCGAGACGATGGCCACCTCGCTCAGCAGGTGCTCCGATGCGGGGTGCAGACGGCCGTGCGACTGGTGGACGATGCTCATCGAGTCCTCGACCGTGACGAACTGCTCGCCGCTGCGCTGTACGTCGCGGTCACTGCGGCCGAGCGTCGGCAGAATGAGTGCGGTCTCCCCGCACACGGCGTGGGAGAGGTTGAGCTTCGTCGACACGTGCGCGGTCAGGCGGCACTTGCGCATCGCGGCCTCGGTCTGATCGCTGTCCGGTGTCGCCCGCGCGAAGTTCCCCGCGAAGCCCATGAAGAACTTCGCCTTGCCGTCGCGCATGGCACGGATCGCGTCCACCGCGTCCAGCCCGTGCTGGCGCGGCGGGGTGAAGTCGAACTCGCGGCCGAGGGCGTCGAGGAACGACTGCGGCATCCGCTCCCAGATGCCCATGGTCCGGTCGCCTTGGACGTTGCTGTGGCCGCGGACCGGGCAGACGCCGGCTCCGGGGCGGCCCAGGTTGCCGCGCAGCATGAGGAAGTTGACGATCTCGCGGACCGTCGCGACGCCGTGCTTTTGCTGCGTGACGCCCATTGCCCAGCACACGATGATCTTCTTGCTCGCCAGCACGCGGTCGACGACCTTGTCGATGTCCTCGCGAGAAAGCCCGGTCGCGGAAAGGATGTCCTCCCAGTCGATCCGACGGGTGTGCTCGGCGAACTCGGCAAAACCGATGGTGTCGCGGGCGATGAAGTCGCCGTCGAGCACGGTGCCGGGATTGGCGTCCTCGGCAGCCAGAAGCAACGCGTTGACCGCCTGGAAGCAGGCGAGATCGCCGCCGGGCTTGATGTGCAGGAACTGGTCGGCGATCGTTGTCCCGCGGCCGACGATGCCACGGGCCTTCTGCGGGTTCTTGAACCGGATGAGGCCAGCCTCGGGCAGCGGGTTGACGGCGATGACGTGGCCACCGTTGCGCTTGGTCTCCTCGAGCGAGGACAACATGCGCGGCATGTTGGTACCGGGGTTGATGCCGACGGCGAAGACGAGGTCGGACTCCTCGATGTCGTCGAGGCTGACGCTGCCCTTGCCGATGCCCAGCGTCTCTCCCAGTCCGGAGCCGCTCGACTCGTGGCACATGTTGCTGCAGTCGGGCAGGTTGTTGGTTCCAAGGCTCCGCGCGAAGAGCTGCAGCAGGAACGCCGCCTCGTTGCTCAACCGGCCCGAGGTGTAGAACAGCGATTCGTCGGGCGAGTCGAGGCCCCGCAACTCGTCGGCCAGTAGCTCGAACGCGTCGTCCCAGCCGATGGGTTCGTAGTGGTCCGAGCCGGGGCGCTTCACCATCGGCTCGGTCAGGCGGCCCTGATCGTTGAGCCACATGTCGGACTTGGTCGCGAGGACGGACACGGGGTGGTCGCGGAAGAACTCACGGGTGATCCTGCGTGTGGTCGCCTCGTCGTTGACGTGCTTGGCGCCGTTCTCGCAGTACTCGCTGAAGTGTCGTTTGCGCGGTTCCGGCCATGCGCAGCCCGGGCAGTCGACGCCGTTGGCCTGGTTGATGGTCAGCAGGTTGAGCGCGGTGCGTCGCAGCGACGTGTGTCCGAGTGAGAACTCCAGTGCGTGCATGACCGCGGGCACACCGGTGGCCCAGTCCTTGGGTGCCTTGACGGTGAGGTCGTCGTCGGCGGCGTCGCCTGCAGTCATCTCGTCGCGGTCCTTCCGGGGCTCCTCGTCGACGTCGCCAGGTGGCGGTCATCAAATACAGTATGCAATATGTGCTTACTGCGACGTGGGCAGACTACGACCGGGAAGTGCGGCACGTCTCGAAGCGAGCCGCGCCAGGGTGGATCAGGGCCGCTGGGCCGCTGACCCGCCGCCGTCGTCGACCAGGGCCTCGAGCCCACGGTCCCACCGGCGGTCGCGAGCGCGGCCGACGGCCGCGCGGAACATGGCCATGGCGACGCCGATCAACGCGGCGAATCCCAGCCACGCGATCGCGACGGTGCCCGCCGCGTCCACCCGCGCGTCATCGGCGGTCTGTGGAGGAGTCGTCACCTTGCCTGCATCGTCGAGCCAGATGCGCACGGATTGTCCGGCCCTGACGGGTTGTTCGACCGTCGAGTAGTCCTCGTGGGCGGAGCCCTGAGCGTTCCAGCGCACATGTGCCAGGAACGACGTGGACGGGGACTCGGCCTGAGTGGGGCTGGCGGTACTGTCACCCAGCGCAACGGCGTTGACGGGATGACGAGATGCCGCCTCGGCGGCGATGGTCTGGGCCCGCGCGGCGTATCCCACGTGGCCGACGGCCATCGCGGGGACGGCGGCGGCGATGACAGCCACGAATCCGACGACGAGCCCCCACGCTTCGATGCGATCCGCTCTCCGAAGCAAGGGGCCACGACCGAACGCACACTTCACCCACCACCGGATGGGGTTCATGGTCGCCGACGACGGCTGGGTGCCGTGGTCCGCGGCGTTCGTATACATAATGCCATGGTCCCGCAACATGTCACCTCGCCGCTAGTGGCTGGAGCGCGACATCTCTCACATGGGTGTTTCGTCACATTCGTCGGCGGCGGACGGCTGGGCCGGCGAACGCCGACCGGCCCACCGTGACACGCCGCCGACCACCACCGTCAGCGTTGCCGCGACGGCGAACGAGAAGAGCGACGCGCTCATCCACGGGCGGGCGACGAACCCGATCGCCTGCGCCAGGTCGCCCCAAGCCCGCGCCCACCAGCCGACCTGGCCCGGGTAGATGAGTTGATACGTCACGAATCCGAGCGCCCACGGCACGAGCATCAGCCAGCGCGAGGCCGAATCCGACGTCAGATCCCATCCACGCCTGCCGGAGAAGCAGTAGTAGTCGATCGTGAGCACGGCGAACAAGGGCACGAACACCGACCCGATCAACGACAGGAAGCTGGCATAGCCGTAGATGTTCACCGCCAACGCGAGCATGGTGATGAGCACGCCCACCGTCACTGCGACGTACCTCCGGTCCCATCGCGGCCGCACGTTCTGGGTCGACACGGTGGCCGAGTAGACGTTGGCGAACGACTGGTCGATCTCCCGAATGGCGAGCACGGCGAAGGCCAGCCCACCGAGCGGGACGGCGATGAAGGCCGCGAAGATCTGATCCCCGTCGGCGGCCACGGTGACCAGCGCCAGCAGACCGAGCGCATAGCAGGCGATCTGGGTCAGTCCGTAGCCGAAGAAGGCCCCGGTGAACGCCGCCGCGGAGCTACGGGAATGCCGTGCGTAGTCGGCGGCCATCGGCACCCAGGACACCGCCACCGCCACGGTGGTGTCGACGCCGATGCTGAACCCCGACCACGTTCCCTCCGTCAACGGCGGCAGCGGATGGGACAGCAGCTCAAAGAACAAGTACGCCAACGCGATCACCACCGCGACCGTGACGTACTTGCGGAGGACGCGGACCGCGCCGAGCGGATACAGCGAGAGCCCGGTGGTGATGACACCACCCACGACGACGAAGATCCACTGGGGTACCGAGGGCAGGACGGTGGCCGCCGCCGTCGCGATGGTCACCAATTCGAACGTGCCCCAGCCGACCATCTGCACGATGTTGAGCACCGTCGGCAGGTAGGACACCCGCGCCCCGAGCAGGCCACGGAGCAACACCATCGCCGGCGCACCGGTCTGTGCTCCCGGTATGGCCGACGCCGCGATCGCGGCCGCGCCGAGAACCGTGCCGACGACGGTCGCGAGAAGTGCGGCCATCAGCGACAGCTGCGGTGTGCCGGGCCCGCCTGGCTGGAGAACGACTGCGGCCCCGGTGAATCCGAGCAGACTGACTCCGAGGTTTCCCCACAGCCCCATCTGGTCGAACACCCCCAGAACGCGGGGGGCGGGCTCGAGCAGGGTTGGCGGAACCTCGCCGGCCGAACCACGCGGACCGGATGGACGGATACGGCGTACGACGACGGACATCGACACTCACTCTCCCTACGCCGGCATTACCCGGTCAGGTTCAAGCGGTCGGTGGCTCGACAGCCACCCTCTCAGCCCGGTGTCTCCGAGCTCCCGCGTTCTAGCCTCGAAAATGTAGCGCATCCCGGCCCGGCGCGCCGAGGGCCGCCGCCACGGACAGGTCCAGCGCTCCGGAGAGGTCGGCGTCGCGAAGGGAATCGGCGAGCGCCTCGGCGATGATCGATCCCGGGGTGCGGTCCGACGACACCAGCCCCACCACCGGACGCGGGCGAATCTCGCGAAGCGGGCGGACGCACATGCCGCTCGGGACTCCGAAGGCATGCAGCCAGGTGTGCGCGACGATGCTCGGCAGGCGCCGCGTCGCGACGTAGGCGTAGAGCGCGCCGACGTTGTCGGTCTCGACGGCCGGCTGAATGCGCTCGCCGACGGACGCCATCGTGGCGTCCAGGATCCGCCGGTTGCGCATCTCGGCGGTCAGAACGCACAGCGGCAGTTTGGCCGCGGTCTCCCATTCCACGACGTTGCCGGCCGCGGTCGGGTGCGCCGCGTCGACCAGCAGCAGGTAGCGCTCCCGGTACAGCTCGACGCGATGCATTCCCGGCGGTGTCTCGTCGTCCAGGTACGTCACGCCCGCGTCCAGCTCGAATTCCGCCAGCCGCCTGGTGATCTCGCGAGAGGACAGGGCTTCGATCTGAACTCCGGCCAGGGGATTGTGCACGCTGAACCGCTCGGTGACGAGCGGTGTCGCAGGGATGGCAGTGGGCACGGCTCCGATGCGGACCGTCGCGGTGATGCCGCCGTGCATCCGGTCGACGTCAGCCAGCAGCGCGTCACGCTCGGCGAGGATGCGGTGCGCCCAGCGCACGACGCGCGCACCCTCGTCGGTGAATCCCTCGAAGCGTCTGCCGCGCATCACGATCATCACGCCGAGGTTCGACTCGAGCTTGCCGATCGCACCGGACAGCGTCGGCTGGCTGACGTGGCACAGTTGCGCGGCCCGACCGAAGTGTCGTTCGCGGGCCAATGCGACGAGGTACTCGAGTTGGCGGACCAGTACTTCACCCTGCACGCGCCGCTCCTTGGAAGACTTGTCGTGTCATCGACGATACCTATCAGGAGATCGAATCTTCCGTCAGTGCAACCCCTTGTCGGGTCCGGTCGGCAACGTCCACGATTCATGTTGCGCCCCAACCGGATCGCGCCAGACCGCACGCCACGGTCAGGCACTCGCTAAGCAAAGGAACGATCATGGCCAAAGTCGTCTGCGTCCTGTACGACGATCCGATCGACGGATACCCCACGAAGTATGCGCGCGACACCCTGCCGAAGCTGGACGGGTACCCCGGCGGTCAGACGTTGCCGAGCCCCTCGGCGGTCGACTTCACGCCGGGAACGTTGCTGGGCAGCGTGTCTGGTGAGCTCGGTCTGCGGAAGTACCTGGAGGGGTTGGGTCACGAACTCGTCGTCACCGCGGACAAGGAGGGGCCGAACTCGGAACTCGACCGCCATCTGGCCGACGCCGAGATCGTGATCTCCCAACCGTTCTACCCGGCATACCTGACCAAGGAGCGGATCGAGAACGCACCCAACCTCCGGTTGGCCCTCACCGCGGGAATCGGCTCGGATCACGTCGATCTCGACGCCGCGATCCAGCACGGCGTGACGGTCGCCGAGGTGACGTACTGCAACAGCATCAGCGTCGCCGAGCACGTCATGATGATGATCCTCGGCCTGGTCCGCAACTACCTGCCCTCCAACGAGTGGGTTCGCAAGGGCGGCTGGAACATCGCCGACTGCGTCACGCGGTCCTACGACCTCGAGGGCATGGACGTCGGCACGGTGGCGGCAGGCCGCATCGGGTTGGCCGTCCTGCGCAGGCTGGCCCCGTTCGGCGTGCGGCTGCACTACACCGACCGCCACCGCCTTCCCGCAGAGGTGGAGAAGGAGCTCAACCTGACCTATCACCCCACGGCCAGGGACATGGCGCCGGTGTGCGACGTCGTCACGATCAACGCGCCGCTGCATCCCGAAACCGAGGGACTGTTCGACGACGAGCTGCTGTCCACGATGCGTCGCGGGGCCTACCTGGTCAACACGGCCCGTGCGCTCATCGTCGATCGCGACGCCGTCGTGCGTGCGCTGGAGAGCGGTCAGCTCGCCGGCTACGCGGGTGACGTCTGGTACCCGCAGCCCGCGCCCGCCGACCACCCGTGGCGCACGATGCCGCACCACGGCATGACGCCTCACATCTCGGGTACCTCGCTGTCCGCTCAGACCCGATACGCGGCGGGGACCCGCGAAATCCTGGAGTCCTACTTCGGTGGAACCCCGATACGCGACGAGTACTTGATCGTCGACGCCGGCCAGCTCGCCGGTGTGGGTGCGCACTCCTACAGCACCCGCTCCTAGGGGCCGTCACGCCTCAGCGCCGTCGCGTCGTGCTGCCGCCGACGCTGCGGCGCTGGGTCGCGTCCGGGGCTATGCGTCCTTCGGCACCACGATCACCGGTGCGTCGACGCCGGCGAGGATGCGCGCCGCCGTGGACCCGAGGAACAGGCGTTTGGGAGCGGCGAACCGGCTCGATCCGATCACCAACACGTCGGAGTCGTCCCAGTTGAGCTTCTTCAGCGCCGACTCCAGCGTGGCGCCGTCGGCCACCAGGGATTCGATCTCGGGAGCGTCGGGCAGGGCACGCGCGGCGAGGACGAGATTCGACTCGGCGGCGGTGATTTGGGCTTGCCGAACGTCCTTCGGGCTGTCCAGGTGGGCCATGTTCTCGCCGGACACCAGCGACAGCATGCGGATCGACACCCCGGCGGCGCTGGCGAGGGTGATGGCGAACGGCAGGGGATTGTCGTCGCCGGCCTTCGTCGGGACCGCCGCCGTCACCGACGTGACGGTCGAGGGCGGGTCTTCGTGGTAACCGCGCGGAGCGAGCGCAACCGGGATGGGGGAGCAGTGCAGGAGCGCGCCGGCCACCGAACCGATCACGTGGCCGCCGAAGATGCCGTCCCGGGCGCCGCCGATCACGATGAGATCGGAGTGCTTCTCCTCGGCGAACGCGATCAGCGTCTCGGAGTAGGACTCGCCCACCAGGACGTGGGACGCGGCGGTCACGCCGACCTTGGCCAGCGCCACGACCGCCTGGTCGGCCCACTCCTCGCCCTTGCGCACCAGCAGCTGCTGGTACTCCGCCCGGCCGGGGTGGCCGTCGGGATACTCCTCGCGCACGACGAGTACGACGTCGACCGTCGCGTCGAAGGTGTTGGCCAGTGCGCCGGCCAGTGCGACGCCGTCCTCACCGGTCGGCGTCGCCAGGTAGCCCACGGTCACGTGCATTGACGTTCACACCCTTTCGAAGTGGGTCAGAAGGTGTCGGGCACCTTGACTTCGGTCGAGGCGTTGAGCGTCTCACCGCGGAAGAAGCGTTTGGTGCCGAATGCGAAGCAGGCCAACATCAGCGGGATGCCGAGCACCAGCATGCCGACGCCGAGGACGAAGACCCCGCCCAGCGGCCCGAAGGCGGTGTAGCCGTAGTCGGGTGACATCATCTCGATCGCGCTGTAGACGAACGCCCACGTCATCGAGATGGCGCCCAGGAGCGGGAAGATGCCGCGGAAGAACAGGTTTCGCACCGAGGAGAACAACGTGCGGCGCAAGTACCACACGCAGCTGTAGGCGGTGACCCCGTAGTAGAACGCGACGGCCAGCCCAAGCGACGCCACGGAATCGGCCAGGGCGTTCTCCGAGAGGAACGTCAGCACCAGGTAGAAGAACAGTGCGGCGCAACCCATCACGATCGTCCCGAAGGCCGGCGTCATGTACTTCGGGTGCACGCTCGCGAAGCGCTTGGGGATGGCCTCGTAGACCGCCATCGACAGCGTGCCGCGCGCCGTCGGCAGGATGGTGGTCTGCGTGGAGGACAGCGCCGACACGGCAACCGTGAGGAGCAGCAGGGAGGCGACGATGCTGCCCGCCACCGGCTCGCCGAGAACCGTGAGGACGTCGTCGGTGTTGTTGGGGTTGTTGAGGCCGATGCCGACGTCGCTGAAACCCGCGAAGGACTGAATGGCGTAGGCCACCAGGACGTAGGTGCACACCAGGATCAGGGTGGTGATGACGGCCGCGATGCCCGGCGTCTTGCCGGGGTCCTTGGTCTCCTCGCCGACGGCGAGGCAGGCGTCCCAACCCCAATAGATGAAGATGCACAGGATGATCGCGGCGGCGATGGACGACAGCTCGAGACCACCCGGCCACAACCAGGACCATTGCGGCGTGATCGCTTGCGCGCCAGCGTTACCGGAGAAGACCCGGATGAGGGCGAAGATGCTGACGAGGATCAGCACGCCGAACTGGACGGCGATCAGGACGTTCTGCATCTTCTCCGACACCGCCACGCCGCGGGCGCTGACCAGCGTCATGGAGATGATGAAGAACGATCCGAGAAGTACCTTGGCCAAGAGGTTCTCGGCGAGTTCGTCCAGGCCGAGAAACCGGTACAGGTAGATCGCGGCGACCTCGGCGACGTTGGCCAGCACGATGATCGCCGACACCGCCAGGCCCCACCCGCCGATCCAACCGATCCACGGGCCGAAGGCCTTGGCGCCCCAGGTGAATGTCGTCCCGCAGTCCGGCGTGTCCTGGGAGAGCTCCTTGTAGCCGAAGGCGACCAACAGCATCGGGATGAACGCGAGCACGAACATCGAGGGAGCCTTCTCCCCGACGGCGAGCACCACGTACCCCAGCGTCGCCGCCAGGCTGTAGGCCGGCGCCACGGCGGCGAGCCCGATGACGACGTTGCCGACCAGGCCCAGCGCCCCGGACTGCAGGCCCTTGCCTCCTGTGACGGGACCTGCCGTCGGTTCCGCGATAGCCACGGCAAGGAATATACGGTTCTGGGAACGTCCTGGCTGGGTACTGCGAGAAACCTGTGGTCGCCTCAGTCCCTCTTGGTGAATTCCTCACCGGTGGAGGGGTCGACGGCCCGCTCGCCGCGCGGAAGGTTCGACAGGTCCGGCGAGATGACGGTGGGCATGTCACCGGAGTCGGGCAGGCCGAAGTGGGCGACCGATCCGACGGCGGGCTCCAGCAGGAGATCCGAACGACGCGGCAGGGTTTCACCCTTGAAGAAGCTGGGCGACATCGCCCACCACACGAACATCATCACCACACCGAGGACGAGCGCCCCGATGCCGACCACGGCGACCGCGCCGAAGCCGAGGATCGTGACGTCGTTGCCGTCGTCGTCGACGAGGTAGTCGGGCTTGGCGTAGGAAATCAGGCCGTAGGCGAAGACCACCGTGAGCATGATCGCGCCCAGCAGGGGCACCACGCCGCGCATCAGGAGATCGCGCGCCGAGTGGGTGAGCGTCTTGCGGTAGTACCAGACGCAGGCGTAACCCGTCATGCCGTAGTAGAAGGCGATCATCAGGCCGACCGAACCGATGAGGGCCAGCAGGAGGCTGCTGCTGATGAGCGTGAACAGTACGTAGAAGAAGATCGAGACCGCGCCCATCACGATCGTCGAGACCGTCGGGGTCAGGTACTTGCGGTGGATCTTCGCAAACGACGTGGGCAGCGCCTTGTAGACGCCCATCGACAGCGTGGTCCTCGCCGTCGGCAGGATGGTCGTCTGGGTCGACGCCGACGCCGAGGTCAGAATCGTCGCCGAGAGCGCGAGCAGTCCGATGTGGCCGATGACGCTGTCGCCGAAGAGGGCGGGGCCGATGGCGGCGAACACGTCGGCGGAGTTGTCGGGATTGCCAAGTCCCGCATCGGTTTCCCCGACTCCGGCGAAGGCCACTGCGGCCACCGTCACGATGGCGTAGGTGGCGAGCAGCAGGAACGTCGAGAGCACCGCGGCCTTGCCGGGGGTGGTGCCCGGGTCGTCGGACTCCTCGTTGCAGGCCACCGCGGTGTCCCAGCCCCAGTAGATGAAGATCGCGATCAGGATGGCCGGGGCGATCACGGTGCCGAAGTCCAGGCCGCCCGGCCAGAACCAGGACAGCGACGGATGGATCGACTCCGGCAGCGCATGGCTCGTGTACACCTTCAGCAGCGCGTAGATCGAGATCACGACCAGGATGATGACCTCGAAGCCGAGGAGGAAGTACTGCAGGCGGGCCGACACTTCGATGCCTCGGTAGCAGATGTAGGTCATGACGGCGATCCAGATGACGCCGGCCACGGTCGACCACAGGGTGCTGTTGGCGAGGTCGGCGGCGGCCGTCCAGCCAAGGTCGCCGACGAAGGTGAACGAGTACGCTCCGGCGATCTGCGCCAGGTTGGCCATCACGATGACGTCGGCGGCGATGATGCCCCAGCCGCCCATCCAGCCGATCAGCGGGCCGAAGGCGCGGGACGCCCAGGTGAAGGTGGTGCCGCAGTCGGGTTCGGCCTTGTTGAGCTCCTGGTATGCCACCGCGATCAGATAGATCGGGACGAAGGCCAGAAGGACGATCGAGGCCGCCTTGACCCCCGCGCCGCTGGCTACGATCAGGCCGAGCACCGCCGCGAGGCTGTAGGCGGGTGCGGTTGACGCCATCCCGACCACGACGCTGGAGAGCAGTCCGAGGGAACCGCCCTTGAGGCCCTTGCTGTCAACCGTTCCGGCGGTCCCCGAACTGCCCGTGTCGACCGCAGTCATCGCATCTCCCTCGTTAACCCAAGACGAACTGTTGGAGAATACGGTTTCAGTCGTCAAACCGCGCGCTGACGACGAAATTAGTTTTCACAGATACTTCACAGTTGGTAATTCGTGCCATGGGCGGCTTGGCGCAACGGTTTGCTGATCACCCTTTGCGCTCGGTGCGTCACTATTCTGAGCTGGTGTCCACCGCTTGGAGCCGCGACGACTTCGAGCCACTGCGCTCGCATCTGTTGACGGTGGCGTACCGGCTCACGGGGACCTTCGCCGACGCCGAGGACGCGGTTCAGGACGCCTGGCTGCGCTGGGAGGCGCTCGGGTCCGCGCAGGACGACATCGACGATCTGAGGGCATGGCTGACGACGGTCGTCAGCCGGCTCGGGCTCGACCGACTGCGGTCGGCGGCTCACCGCCGCGAGACCTATTACGGCGAGTGGCTGCCAGAGCCGGTCGTGACACCCTTGGACCGGTCGGACCCGCTCGCCGCCGTGGTCGCCGACGAGGACTCCCGTTTCGTCGCGATGGTGGTGCTCGAACGGCTGACCCCGGACCAGCGCGTCGCGTTCGTGTTGCACGACGGCTTCGCAGTCCCCTTCGCGGAGGTCGCCGACGTGCTGGGGATCAGCGCGGCGTCGGCGCGTCAACTCGCCTCGCGGGCCAGGCGGACGATTGCGGACGCCGACGCCGACGCCCCCGCCCCCGATGCGTCCCACGACGAGGTCGTCGGGAAGCTCGTGGCGGCGATGGCCGTCGGCGACCTGGCTGGCGTCGTCGCCCTTCTTCATCCCGACGTCACGTTCACCGGCGACTCGAACCGCAAGGCGCCGACCGCTGCCCGCGTCATCCGCGGCCCGGACCGGGTGGCGCGCTTCGTCGCCGGTCTGGCGCAGCGGTACGGGCCGCGGTTCTTCAGCTCCGCCCAGCCCGTGTTGGTCAACGGCGAGCTGGGGGTGCTGACCACCGGGTTCGAGGCCGACGACGACGGACCCGCCATGCAGCCCCACATTCAAGCGCTCACCGTCCGCGACGGCAAGGTGTACGCCATCTGGGACGTCGCCAACCCGGACAAGTTCACCGCGTCGCCGCTGCGGCGGTAGCGCCCGTCGTCGAGCCTGCTGGGAGATCGTCGTTTCGACGAGAACCGCGATCTCACAGCGGACTCGCTGAGATTCAGGCGTTCGACGGGTCGGCCCACGGAACGCGACACGCATCCCCGGAACTGAAGCCCTGCTCGGTGATTCCCAACGCGGTGTTCATCCGGGCACGCATGTTCTCGACGCCGACGTGGTAGGTCAGCTCCATCACGCCGGCGTCGCCGAAGCGCCGCTGCAGATCGGCCACCTGCTCGTCGGTGACCAGATGCGGGTCGGTGGTCATCGCGTCGGCATAGGCGATGGCGGCCCGCTCGTCGTCGTCGAAGAGGGGGGACGTGGCGTAGTCGTCCACGTGGGCGAGGCGTTCGACGTCGAGCCCGTCCAGGCGGATCAGCATGGCGCCGAAGTCGACGCACCACGAGCAGCCGACCGTGCGTGCGGTCCAGTACACCGCGAGTTCGCGGACGGCCTCCGGCAGCTTCGTCGAGCCGCGCTCCAGCAGGGTCTCGTGCACGGCGTTGGCGACGAGCAGCGGCATGTGGTGAGCGCCCACCGCGAACGGCGCGGGCACCTCACCGAATCGACGCTTGGCGTAGCGGTACATCAGCCGCGCGGTCAGCGAGGCCTTGGTCGGGGGCAGGGGAGCGATGCGGGGTGTTCGACTGGTCATGCCATTCAGACGAGACAGCCCCCGCTCGTGTGACAGCCCTCGCGGGTGAGGGACTAGCGGGCGAACATCAGCGCGCGCTTGACCTCTTGGATCGCCTTGGTGACCTGGATGCCGCGGGGGCAGGACTCGGTGCAGTTGAACGTCGTGCGGCAGCGCCACACCCCGTCGACCTCGTTGAGAATGTCGAGGCGCTCGGCGGCGGCCTCGTCGCGGCTGTCGAAGATGAAGCGGTGGGCGTTGACGATCGCGGCGGGCCCGAAGTAGGAGCCCTCGTTCCAGAACACCGGGCAGCTCGTCGTGCAGCACGCGCACAGGATGCACTTGGTGGTGTCGTCGTAGCGGGCGCGGTCGGTCTGGCTCTGAATGCGCTCGCGCGTGGGCTCGTTGCCGCTGGTGATGAGGAACGGCTTGACCGCGCGGAAGGCGTCGAAGAACGGTTCCATGTCGACGACGAGGTCCTTCTCGACGGGCAACCCGCGGATCGGCTCGATCGTGATCGTCAGCTGCTTGCCGGGCTTCTTCGGCAGCATGTCGCGCATCAGCACCTTGCACGCCAACCGGTTGACACCGTTGATGCGCATGGCGTCCGAACCGCACACGCCGTGTGCGCACGACCGACGGAAGGTCAGCGTGCCGTCGAGGTACCACTTGGCGTAGTGCAGCAGGTTGAGCAGCCGGTCGGTCGGCAGGCACGGGACGCGGAAGCTCTGAAAACCCTGGCCGTCGGGATCGTCCGGGTTGAACCGCGCGATCTTCAGCGTGACCATCACCGCGCCTTCGGGCACGGGCGGGGTGGCGGAGTCGCCGGTGTTGGGCTTGTCCATGACGGGTGCACTCATGGCTAGTACTTCCGTTCCATCGGCTCGTAGCGGGTCTGGACGACCGGCTTGTAGTCCAGCCGGATGTCGCTGAGCAAGTCGGTGCCCTGCTTGTACGCCATCGTGTGGCGCATGTAGTTGGTGTCGTCGCGGTTCGGGTAGTCCTCGCGCGCGTGGCCGCCTCGAGACTCCTTGCGGTTGAGCGCACCGACCACCGTGACCTCGGCCAACTCCAGCAGGAAGCCCAGCTCGATGGCCTCGAGCAGGTCGCTGTTGTAGCGCTTGCCCTTGTCCTGCACGGTGATTCGGGCGTACCGCTCCTTGAAGCCGTGGATGTCGGTCAGCGCCTGCTTGAGGGTCTCCTCGGTGCGGAAGACGGCGGCGTTGTTGTCCATCGACTGCTGCAGGGCGCCACGGATGTCGGCCACCCGCTCGTTGCCGTGCTCGGAGAGGATGTCGCCGACCCAGTCGGTCACCATGTTCGCCGGGGTGGCGGGCATGTCGACGAAGTCGTGTCCGAGCGCGTAGCTGGCCGCCGCGATGCCGGCCCGACGCCCGAAGACGTTGATGTCCAACAGCGAGTTCGTGCCGAGCCGGTTGGAGCCGTGCACCGACACGCAGGCGCACTCACCCGCGGCGTACAGGCCGGGGACGATGGAGCTGTTGTCGCGCAGCACCTGTCCGTTGACCGTGGTCGGGATGCCGCCCATCACGTAGTGGCAGGTCGGGTAGACGGGCACCAGCTCGGTGACCGGGTCGACACCCAGGTAGGTGCGGGCGAACTCGGTGATGTCGGGGAGCTTCGCCTCGAGGACGTCGGCGCCGAGGTGGCGGACGTCGATGTAGACGTAGTCCTTGTTGGGTCCGGCGCCGCGACCCTCGAGCACCTCGAGGACCATCGAGCGGGCGACGATGTCGCGGGGCGCCAGGTCGACGATCGTCGGGGCGTAGCGCTCCATGAAGCGTTCTCCGTCGGCGTTGAGCAGACGCCCGCCCTCGCCGCGGACCGCCTCGGAGATCAGAATCCCGAGCCCGGCCAGACCGGTCGGGTGGAACTGGTGAAACTCCATGTCCTCCAGGGGAAGTCCCTTGCGGAAGATGATCCCGAGGCCGTCACCGGTCAGCGTGTGCGCGTTGGACGTCGTCTTGTACATCCGGCCCGAACCGCCCGTGGCGAACACGATCGCCTTGGCGTGGAACACGTGGATGTCGCCGCTGGCCAGTTCGTAGGCGACGATGCCGGTCGCGACCGGGCCACCGGGGGTGTCCGACATGACCAGGTCCAGCGCGTAGAACTCGTTGAAGAACTCGACGTCGTGCTTGACGCAGTTTTGGTACAGGGTCTGCAGGATCATGTGACCGGTGCGGTCGGCGGCGTAACACGCGCGCCGGACCGGAGCCTTGCCGTGGTCCCGGGTGTGCCCGCCGAAGCGGCGCTGGTCGATGCGGCCCTCGGGCGTGCGGTTGAACGGCATGCCCATCTTCTCGAGGTCGTAGACCGCGTCGATGGCTTCCTTGCACATGATCTCGACGGCGTCCTGGTCGGCGAGGTAGTCGCCGCCCTTGACGGTGTCGAACGTGTGCCATTCCCAGTTGTCGTCCTCGACGTTGGCCAGCGCGGCGCACATGCCGCCCTGGGCGGCGCCGGTGTGGCTGCGCGTCGGGTACAGCTTGGTCAGCACGGCGGTCCGGACGCGGGGGCCAGCCTCGACGGCCGCACGCATGCCCGCGCCGCCGGCTCCCACGATGACGACGTCGTATCGGTGTTCGATCAGCATTGTCTGGACTCCCTTTGACTCAGGAAATGTTCGCGTCGAACGTCAGCAGCACGTACGTGCCCAGCACGACCGTGAACAACACCGACAGTCCCAGCAGGGTGTTCAACCAGAACTTGGTCGTGTCCTTGCGGGCGTAGTCGTTGATGATCGTGCGCATGCCGTTGCCGCCGTGCAGTTGGGCGAGCCACAGCAGCAGCAGGTCCCAGGTCTGCCAGAACGGGGAGGCCCAGCGCTGTGCGACGTAGTTGAAGTCGATCCGGTAGACGCCGCCGTCCCAGATCAGACCGATGAAGAGATGCCCGAGCGCCAGGACGACCAGGACGACGCCCGAGAAGCGCATGAAGAGCCACGCGTACTTCTCGAAGTTCGGCATGGCACTGCGGCCGCGCGGCGCACGTGGGTTGTCCAGTCCGGCGGGCCGGTCGTGACTGCGCTGCATCACGGGGGCCGGGCCACCGCGCTCGCTGACGTGGTCGTACGGGTTCTCGCGTGCTGGGCTCATAGGAAACGCTCCGCCATGTGCATGCCCATCACTCCGAGGGCGACGATGAAGACGCTGATCCACACGCCGAGGACGATCCAGAGCATGAGGCGCTGGTACTTGGGACCGTTCTGCCAGAAGTCGATCAGGATGATTCGGATGCCGTTGAGCGCGTGGTAGAGCACTGCGACGACGAGGCCCATCTCCATCAGTCCGATGATCGGCGTCTTGTACGTGTCGATGATCGCGTTGTAGGCCTCGGGACTGACCCGCACGAGTGCCGTGTCGAGCACGTGCACGAACAGGAAGAAGAAGATCGTCGCGCCCGTGACGCGGTGCAACACCCAGGACCACATGCCGGGGTCGCCGCGATAGAGAGTGCGGCGTCGAGTGGGCGACGACCGCGGGGCGGGTATCGCAGAATCCGCTGTTGTCTGCGTCATGTTCGAGTACTCACTTCCGCGCCTCCAACACCTTCGGTGGACGGTCTGGGAGACGGCGGGTCGTCGACGCCAATTCGTTGCCCAAAACCTGTTTGCGACTCTAATGCCAGTAAGTGCATGTAAAGAACCGGCGTGAGACCGTTGATTGCCCTAATACCATGGAAATTAGGGTGACCTAATCGGATTCGCAGCGATGGAACTGGAGCTTCTAAATGCATTCAGAGATCCGGCGACGGGCTCGGCGCGATGGCTGACGTCGACTGGAAGTCGTTGCGCGACAAGGCGATCGAGGTGTCACGGTCGGCATATGCGCCCTACTCGGGCTTCGCGGTGGGCGCTGCCGCGGTGACGGCCGATGGCCGAATCTTGGTCGGTTGCAATGTGGAAAATGTCTCATATGGGTTAGGACTCTGCGCCGAGTGTTCGGTGGTCTGCGCCCTGCATTCGACCGGCGGAGGGCAGCTCGCGGCACTCGTGTGCGTCGACGTCGACGGGAACTTGCTGATGCCCTGCGGGCGGTGCCGACAGGTTCTCCTCGAGCACGGCGGACCCGAGATGCTCGTCGACCACCCGGCCGGCCCCCGACCGCTGCGCGATCTGCTGCCGGACGCCTTCGGCCCCGACGACCTCGCGCGGGTGGAATCACGATGACGGGGTTCGGCTTCGACGCCCCGACGGTGATCAGAACCAAGCGGGACGGCGGCGTCCTGTCCGACGCGGCGATCGACTGGGTGATCGAGAACTACACCAGCGGGGTGGTCCACGACGAGCAGATGTCAGCACTGCTCATGGCCATCTTCCTGCGCGGGATGACGCCGGGGGAGATCGCCCGTTGGACGGCCGCCATGATCGACTCCGGCGAGCGCTTCGACTTCGGCGACCTCCGCCGCGACGGCAAGCCGCTGAAGTTGGTCGACAAACACTCCACCGGAGGGGTCGGCGACAAGATCACCATCCCGCTGGTGCCGGTCGTCGTGGCCTGTGGCGCGGCGGTCCCGCAGGCGGCGGGGCGGGGGCTCGGGCACACCGGCGGCACGCTCGACAAGCTGGAGGCCATCTCCGGCTTCACCGCCGAACTGTCGAAAGCGCGCATCCGCCAACAGCTTCAGGACGTCGGCGCGGCGATCTTCGCCGCGGGGGACCTGGCTCCCGCCGACCGCAAGATCTATGCCTTGCGCGACGTCACGGCGACGACCGAGTCGCTGCCGCTGATCGCGAGTTCGGTGATGAGCAAGAAGCTCGCCGAGGGCGCCCGAGCGCTGGTGCTGGACACCAAGGTGGGCCGGGGCGCCTTCCTCACCGCCGAGGGCGAGGCGCGCGAGTTGGCCGCGACGATGGTCGCACTCGGAAGGGCGCACGGCGTCGACACCCGTGCGCTGCTGACCGACATGGACCGACCGCTGGGTCTGACGGTGGGCAACGCCGTCGAGGTCGCCGAATCCCTCGACGTGCTCGCCGGGGGCGGCCCCGACGACGTCGTCGAACTGACGGTGGCACTGGCGAAGGAGATGCTCGACGCGGCGGGCGTCGACGGCGTGGATCCCGCGCAGACGCTGCGCGACGGCACGGCCATGGACCGCTTCCGGGAGCTCGTCGAGGCTCAGGGCGGCGACCTCTCGCAGCCGTTGCCGGTCGGTGCGCATGCGGAGACGATCACCGCGTCCCGGGGTGGCACGATGGGCGACATCGACGCGATGGCGGTGGGGCTGGCGGTGTGGCGACTCGGTGCGGGTCGTTCGACCCCGGGTGGTCAGGTGCAGTTCGGGGCGGGCGTGCGCATGCACCGCAGGCCCGGTGACCCCGTCGCCCCCGGCGAGACGCTGTTCACCCTCTACACCGACACCCCGGAGCGCTTTCCCGGCGCGCTGGCCGAGCTCGACGGCGGCTGGTCCGTCGGCTCCGTCGACGACCCCGCACCCGACGTGCGTCCCCTGATCATCGACCGGATCACCTGAGGAGAGTTCATGACGACGCCGTTGACGCTCGAGAACATCCAGCGGGCCCCCAAGGCCCTGCTGCACGACCACCTCGACGGTGGCCTGCGTCCGGCGACGGTGGTGGAACTGGCCGCGGAGGTCGGCTACGACGGGTTGCCCACCACCGACGTCGGCGAGCTGGCCACGTTCTTCCGCACCGCCGCCCACAGCGGTTCGTTGGTCCGGTACCTGGAACCGTTCGCCCACACCGTCGGCGTCATGCAGACGCCGGAGGCGTTGCACCGGGTGGCGTTCGAGTGCGTGCAGGACCTCGCCGCCGACTCGGTGGTCTACGCCGAGATTCGGTTCGCCCCCGAATTGCACATCGACGGAGGGCTGAGCCTCGACGCGGTCGTCGACGCGGTGCTGGCCGGCTTCGCCGACGGTGAGAAGGCGGCGGAATCGGTGGGCAAGACCATCACGGTGCGCTGCCTGGTGACAGCGATGCGGCACGCCGCTCGCTCACGGGAGATCGCCGAGCTGGCCATCCGGTTCCGCGACAAGGGCGTCGTCGGGTTCGACATCGCGGGTGCCGAGGCCGGCTATCCGCCCACGCGGCACCTGGACGCCTTCGAGTACATGCGGAACAACAACGCCCGCTTCACCATTCACGCGGGCGAGGCGTTCGGGCTGCCGTCCATTCAGGAGGCGATCGCGTTCTGCGGGGCCGACCGGCTCGGCCACGGGGTGCGGATCGTCGACGACATCACCGTGCACGACGCCGACGACGCCACCCTCGGTCGCCTGGCCTCGCTGTTGCGCGACAAGCGGATTCCGCTCGAGTTGTGCCCGTCGTCCAACGTCCAGACCGGTGCCGTTGCCAGCATCGCCGAGCACCCGTTCGCCCTACTGGCCAGGTTGCGGTTCCGGGTCACGGTGAACACCGACAACCGGCTGATGAGCGACACCACGATGAGCCAGGAGATGCTGCGTCTGGTCGAGGCCTTCGGCTACGGCTGGAGCGATCTCGAGCGATTCACCATCAACGCGATGAAGTCGTCGTTCATCCCGTTCCGGGAACGCCTGACGCTGATCGACGAGGTCATCAAGCCGCGGTACGCCGTCCTCGTCGGCTAGTGACCCCCGCGATTCGTGTGCGTTCGGGAGCGGTGAGCGCTCCTCATACTCCACAAATCGTTAGAGGAGTTGGCGGAGGCGGTCGGCGAATTCGGCGGGTGCGCCCATGAACCCGCCGTGATCGCCCGGGAACTCGGTGGTGTGCAGGCCGAGGCGCTCGGCCACCGCGACCGACGTCCGGTGGGTCAGCAGGTGGCCCGACTCCGCGCCGAGGCCGATGACGATGCGCGTCGGCGAGGCCTTCAGCGCCTCGAAGTCCGGAAGGTACTGCGTGGTCGGCACCAGGTCGTGCAGGAAGAAGCGGGCGCCCTCGGCCAACGCCTGTTCCGGGTTCACCGGTTCCCCCTGCGGCTCGGGTGGACCCTCGAGATCCGGGCCGGAGGCGGCCATGTCGAAGCCGGCGTTGACCATGAACTTCAGCCACGCAGCCTGAAGTCCCTCGGTGCGGAACGTCGCCACGAGGTCGTCGGTGGCCACCCGCTGAGCCGCGGCGTCGGGCAGCACTTCCAGCAGCGGCGGTTCGTGCGCGACGAGGGTGCCGACCCGGCCGGGGTGGCGGGCGACCAACGCCAATCCCGTCACCGCGCCGCCGCTGGAGCCGAACACGTCGGCCGACGGTGCGCCCAGCGCATCGAGGATCGCCGCCACGTCGTCGGCGCGCAGATCGGGGTTGGACGGCCCGTCGGGATCGTCGACGGGGCTGCCCGCGAAACCACGGGGGTCGTAGGTGACGACGGTGTGGTCGGTCGCCAGGGCGTGGGCCAGCGGAGCGAATTCCGCGGCGGCCATGGGGGAGCCGACGACGAGCAGCAGGGGCCCGCGCCCCCGCACCTCGTAGTGCAGGCGGGCGCCGGGGACGTCGAGGGAGCGGGAGACGAGGCCGTCAGTGAGGGTCATGCCGATGATGACCGGTGGCCGCCGGGAAACTCATCGGTGCCGACGCCGCGGGGCTGAGGAGGTCCTTGGCGCGCAGGGCCAACCAGAACTCGGCGATGGTCGCGGTGTCGGTGATCCGCCGCCCGGTGATGTCTTCGACGCGCTGGATCCGGTACACCACGGTCTGGCGGTGCAACCCCATTGCCTTCGCCGTCCGCACCCACGACCGTTCACACCGCAGATACGCATCCAGCGTCGCCACCATCTCACTCGAATGCGCCGCGTCGTAGGCGACCAGTGCGCCCAGCACGCGGTCGACCACGACCTGCGCCTCCTCGGTGTCGCGGAGGACCGACAGCATCGTGACGTCGCCGTAGCGCGCCGTGCGGTCGGCCGTGGTCTCGGCCGCACGCATCGCCCACGTCGCCTCCCGCACGGCCGCCGGTCCCCGGCGTGGATGACCGACCAGGTCGCTGACGCCGATCGCCGCGTGCGCGCCCACCCGGTGCCGCAACGCGGCCAGGGGACCGTCGCCGGCCGACACCAGCGCGTAGAGGACGGCGCCGCGCCGCAGCAGCAGATGGGGCACCTGGCGGCGGCCAAGGCTGACGTGCAGGTGTCGTTCGGCAGACTGCGATCCGCCCGAGACCGCGACCAGGGCGCAATCCGCCGGCCGCAGACCCCGGTCGGCGAGCATGCGGACGGACTCCCCGCCGGTGAGCCGGCCGTCGCACAGCGACGCCAGCATCTCGGCACCGATGCGACGGTCGTGCTCCCGTCGCACGTTCTGCTGGGCGAGGAGCACCGCCATCGCCGACGCCAGGTGCTGGAGTTGGACGACGTCGGGTGGCGCCGCGCGAAAGTCGTGGGCCACCAACACCGTCGGCTCCTCGTCCGGCACCTCGACGGCCAGGGCGCGCTCGTCGCCCGCCAGGAGGTGCAGCACCCCGGGAACCGCTCCCCGGCGGGCGGAGATCTCCTCGGTGAGCGCTCGCCGGAGCCCGTCGGGCACGGGGTCGGAGGAATCGAGGGCCACCTCACCGGTGGCCGCGTCGAGGATGGCGAGCCGGCAGGCGACCTCGCGACCCAGTTGGCGCAGCGCGTTGCCTGCTCCCGAGTGGCTCACCGACTGACGGATCACCTGATACACCCGCTCGGTGACGGCGATCCTTCTGCCGTCGTCGTTCTCCGCGCCACCGGCCACGGCCCGGCCGATCGCGGCGAATCCGACGGAGTACGGCACCAGGAGGACGGCGAAACCGAGGTCGTCGGCGAGCGTCACCGCGGCGGGAGTCAGATCGGGCGTGGCCGCGTCGAGGCCGATGACGATGCCGCACATGCCGTTCGCGTCGAGCCCTCTGATCAACGCGGTCTGGCCCGCCGCGGACTCGGGCAGCGTTCGCCCGTTCTTCATCAGCAGTTCCCCGCCCGCCAACCACGACCACGGCTCCTCGAGGTCGGAGGTCTGCGCCCAGGAGACCTGCCGGTCCAGACCGCGGGCACCGGCCCGAACCGTCAGACGTAGGTGGGGGGTGTCGACGAGGTCGGTCAGCCGATAGGTCATGAACCGCCCCCGTGCGTCGTCGACGTCAGTGGGTCCAACTTAGACGATCGTCCAAGGCTGAGCACGTGTTTCAGACGATCGCCCGGTTCTGTTTCAGCCTCGACAGGTACAAGGTCGCTGCAACCCTTATCGAGGAGAAGCGATGTCAGAACTCACACCCGACACCACGGCGCGCCCCGCCGAGTCGCCCTCGACGTTGAGCCGCGGCTTCAGCTTCCGGTCGGCGCTGGCACTGGCCTTCGCCGACGTGTCACCCATCGCGGCGGTCTACGCGATCTTCACCCTTGGACTCTTCGCCACCGGCCCGAAGTTCTTCTGGGCCTTTCCCGTCGTGCTGATCGGTCAGCTCCTGGTGGCCGGCGTCTTCGGTGAACTGGCCTCCCGTTGGCCGTATGCCGGCAGTGTCTACCAGTGGTCGCGGCACGTGCGCGGCACCACGTGGGGGTGGACCGCCGCGTGGGCCTACATGTGGGGACTGACCATCGCGCTGGGCACGCTCTCCTACGCCGCGAGTGGATTCCTGCTGCAGATCTTCGGCGTCACCGAGCCGTCGCGGTGGGGCACGGCGACGGTCGCGATCGTGATCATCGCGCTCGGCACCGTGGTCAACATCGTGGGCCGGCAGGTCCTGAAGGTGATGGTGATCGCGAGCATCACCTGCGAGGTCATCGGGTCCGTCGGATTGGGCATCGTGCTGCTCGTGTTCTACCGCGAGAATCCGTTCTCGGCGTTGTTCTCGAGCGCGGGCATCCCCGACGCCGCCACGTGGACGTCCGGCCCGATGCTGCTCGCCGTCGCCTTCGTCGGATGGTCCTTCCTCGGCTTCGAAGCCGCCGGATCGGTGGCCGAGGAGGTCGACGATCCCGAGCGCAACGTGCCCAAGGCGATCATCTTCGGTCTCCTGTTGGTCGGACTCGTGGTCATGTTCTCCAGTGCCGCGCTGATTCTCGCGATTCCGAACCTCGACGAGGTGGTGGCCTCCCAGGCTGGAGACGTGGTCGCCGAGACGCTGACCACCCACCTGGGCGCCGGCGTCACCAAACCGCTGCTCGCCATGTTCGTCATCGGCTTCATCTCGAGTTTCCTCGCGGTACAGGCGGCGGTGTCGCGTTGCATCTGGGGCGCCGCCCGCGACCGCAGCCTGCCGGGGTCGAAGGTGCTCGGCCGGTTGGCGGGCCCGGAACGCCTGCCGGTCAACGCGATTGCCCTGACCGCCGTCGTCGCCATCGTCTTCATCCTCCTGGCGGGCTCGCAGTTCTACAACGTGCTGGTGAACTTCAACATCATCGGCTTCTACATCGCCTTCGGCGTCCCCGTGATCGGGGCGGCCATCGCCCGCCTGACCGGAAAGTGGCGCCCGGGGCCCTTCAACCTCGGCCGGTGGGGCGCCCCCGTCACCTACGCGGCGTCGCTGTGGATCATCTTCGAGACCGTGAACGTCGCGTGGCCGCGCACCCAGCCCGGCCAGCCGTGGTTCATCAACTGGGCCAGCGTGTTGACCACCGTCGTGCTCGCCGTCGTCGGCGGCGCGATCTACCTGACCGTGCGCCGCAACATCGAGGCGCCGATCGGGGAGCGCCTCGGTCACGACTCCGGGGCCGGCGCTGCGGCGTCCGGAACCTGATGTCGCGCAACGCAATCGTCACCGGGTCGGCGTCGGGGATCGGCGCCGCCATCGCCGAGCTGCTGAGCGCCACGGGGTGGTCCGTCGCGGGCGTCGACCTCTCGCCGACCGCCGACTACGTCGCCGACGTGTCCGACTCCGACGACGTCCGAGCCGCGATCGGGCGGATCGTGGCCGACGTCGGCGAGGTGGACGCGCTCGTCTCCGCCGCGGGGCACTACGAGATCACCCCGGTCTCGGAGATCTCCGCCGAGGCGTTGCACCGGATGCTCCGCGTCCACCTGGGTGGACTGCGCAACACCGCGGGTGCGGTCCTGCCGTCGATGGTGGCCCGCGGTGGCGGCGCGATCGTCGCGGTGACCTCCGAACTCGCCATCGGTGGCGGTGACGGTGACGCGCACTACGCGGCGGCGAAGGGGGCCGTCATCGGGTTGGTGCGCAGCCTCGCCGCCGAGTACGCCGCCCGCGGCGTACGGGTCAACGCGGTGGCACCCGGACCGACCGACACGCCGCTGCTGGCCGCGGATTCCCCATGGCGCGCACCGGATTACCTCGCCACCCTGCCGAACCGCCGACTGACCAGACCGGACGAGATAGCACGTGTCGTGGAGTTCCTGGTGAGCGCCGACGCCGCCTATTGCACCGGCGAGGTCGTCTCACCCAATGGTGGAGCGGTGATCTGATGGAGAACACACCCCTCAGCGGCCGGCTGGCGCTGGTGACCGGTGCCGCCCAGGGCATCGGCGCGGCGGTCGCCCGCAGGCTGGCCGCCGACGGTGCCACCGTCGCGGTCAACGATCTGAGCGACGGCGAGTCGCTCGCGGAGGTGGTCGCGGCGACCGGCGGCTTCCCCGCCGTCGGCGACGTCAGTGCACTCGACGTCGCGGCCTTGGTCGACGGGATCGAGAGTGCCCGTGGGCCAGTCGACGTCCTGGTGTGCAACGCGGCCTACATGTCGATGGCAGGTTTCTTGGACGACGACGAGGACGACTGGTGGCGGGTCGTCGAGGTCAACCTCGCGGGCACGTTCCGCCTGATTCAGGCGGTCCTGCCGGGGATGCGGCGGACGGGCGGCGGAAACATCGTCGTCATCGCCTCGGAGTGGGGTGTCATCGGGTGGCCGGAGGCGAGTGCGTATTCGGCCTCCAAGGCAGGGCTCGTCGCGCTCGTGAAGACCCTGGGTCGCGAACTGGCCCGCGAGAACATCACCGTCAACGCGGTGGCACCCGGCGTCGTCGACACGCCGCAACTGCTCGTCGACGCAGCGTCCGCCGGGGTGTCGCTGGAGGAGATGCACCGCCGCTACGGCGCCGACATTCCGATGGGTCGCATCGGCAGACCGGAAGAAGTCGCAAGCGCGGTAGCGCTGTTGGTGCGCAACGACATTGGCGCGATGGTAGGTCAGACGCTTCAGATCAACGGAGGATCGACACGGTGCCGGGTATGAACGACGACATCAGAGGGCAGGCGGACGGCCAGGTCACTCCCCGGTACGCCGGGCTGACGACCTTTGCCCGGCTTCCGCGCCGGGAGGACGTCTCCCGGTGCGACGTGGCGGTCCTCGGGATACCGTTCGACGCCGGCGTGACGTACCGACCCGGCGCCCGATTCGGCCCGTCGCACATCCGGCAGGCGTCCCGGCTGCTGAGGCCCTACAACCCGCAGCTCGACGTGTCCCCGTTCGCGGGTCAGCAGGTGGTCGACGCGGGGGACGTCGCGGCCAACCCGTTCGACATCGCCGCCGCGGTGCGCGAGATCGAATCTGCCGCCGACGAACTCATCCAGTCGGGGGCCCGGCTGATCACGTTGGGCGGTGACCACACCATCGCCTACCCGTTGTTGCGCGCCCACCATCGGCGGTACGGCCCGGTGGCACTGCTGCACTTCGACGCCCACCTCGACACCTGGGACACCTACTTCGACGCACCGGTGACGCACGGGACACCCTTCCGGCGAGCCGCCGAGGAAGGGTTGTTCGTACCCGGGCACAGTGCACACGTCGGCATCCGCGGATCGCTGTACGCCCCAAGCGACCTCGTCGAGGACGCCGGGTTCGGGTTCACCGTGGTGCACTGCGCGGAGTTCGAGCGGCGCACCACCGACGACGTCGTCGGGCAACTGCGCGACGCCATCGGCGACCGGCCGCTCTACGTGTCGATCGACGTCGACGTACTCGACCCCGCCCATGCCCCGGCGACGGGGACGCCGGAAGCCGGAGGCATGACCAGTCGCGAACTCCTGGCGATTCTGCGGGGTCTGGACGGCGCCGACCTGGTGGGCGCCGACATCGTGGAGGTGTCACCGGCCTACGACCACGCCGAGATCACCGGTGTCGCCGCCGCCAACCTCGCCTACGAACTGATCTCGCTGCTCGCCAAGACGGCCAGGGCATCGTGACCGGGCCCGCCGCGCCCGTACCGTGGCCGGGCGGCGCCCGGTGCGCCGCGTCGTTCAGCTTCGACGTCGACGCGGAGTCGGCGATGCTGGCCGTGGACCACGGCCACGCGAACCGGATGTCGGCCATCAGCCATCAGGCCTACGGACCGCTCGTCGGCGTTCCGCGAATCCTGAGGATCCTCGCCCGTCACGACGTCACGTCGACGTTCTTCGTGCCCGGCTACACGGCCCTGCGCTACCCCGACGTCGTCCGCAGCATCGTCGCCGAGGGGCACGAGATCGCCCACCACGGGTACCTGCACGAGGCGATGGCGGGACTGTCCGCCGAGGACGAGGCCGCGATCCTCGACCGCGGTACCGAGGCGCTGGAGAAGGTGACCGGCATCCGGCCGGTCGGCTACCGGGCGCCCATGTGGGAGCTCAACTGGCACTCACCCGGGCTGTTGTCGGACAGGGGTTTCCGCTACGACAGCTCGCTGATGGACGCCGACCATCCCTACGAGTTGGCCGTCGGGACGACGTCGTTGGTCGAGATCCCGATCCAGTGGGCGCTCGACGACTGGGAGCAGTACTGCTTCATCCCCGACTTCTCGGGAACGGGGCTCATCGAGAGCCCCGCCAAGGTCGGCGAGATGTGGCGCCTGGAGTTCGACGCCATGCGCGCCGAGGGAGGGTGCTTCGTGCTGACCAACCACCCGTTCCTCACGGGCCGACCGTCGCGGGCGGCGGCGCTCGAGGACCTGATCTCCTACGCGTGCTCCCTCGACGACGTCTGGGTCACCCATCTCGGGGCCATCGCCGAGCACGTCCGGGGGCTCGGTCTGACGCCCCGGTCGGTGCAGCGGCCGGACCCGTCCGACTTCTAGGGTCCGCTCACTCCTCGCGCAGGCGGGACTCCACGAAGTTCTCGACCTTCTCCCACTGCGCGACGGCAGTGGCGGACGGCGAGGGTGGCGCGCCGACCTCGTCGGGGTTCAGGACGTGCGCGACGAACCGCCCGAACGGCTGATCGGTGTCGAGGGCGTCCTCGACGGTGCTGTCCTCGGCGTAGTCACCGACGTCGCGGATCAACTCGACGGCGAGTTCGAGTTGGTCGACGTCGACCGCTTCCGGGCCGTCGGCGATGTCGTCGGAGAGGGTGCGCAACACGTACACGTTGTCGTCGGTGACACGGATCTGCAGCGAACCGTCGGTGGCGGCGGTCTTGATGTCGTCGAAGGTGGCGAGATCGGACAGGTCGCTCTCGTGCTCGTCGGCGAGATAGCGCGCCAGTGCCCGCTCGGACCCGAACACGCTGATGCGGCCGTTGCGACCGAGGAAGATCGGCTGGTCGTCGAGGTAGCAGCGCAGCGTGTAGAAGGTGCCGCCGCGGGTGAGCAGTCGGATGGGGTCGATCCCGACGTGGGCCCAGAAGTCCTCGTCGCTCCCGAGGACCTGTTGGGTGGCCTGAGCCGCCAGCGCGGTCTCCTCGTCATCGGTGTCGACCTCGTCCTCGATCGGCAGGTCGTCGACGGTGTCCTCGACGACCTCCGGCTCGGGAGCCGGCTCGGCGAGTTCGGCGGCGGCCTTCTCCGACGCCGCGGCGTCGACCTCGGGGATGGTGACGATCTCGTCGATCGCGTCGACCACACCGTCCCAACCGCGGGCGATCACGCCCTCGATCTCGCCCCACCGCTTGCGGCCGCCGCGACCTTCGAACGCCTCGAGGCCGCCACCCAGAGAGCCGAGGACGGGGTTGCCGTTGAAGAACTTCGACACCACCGGCAGGTCGCAGACCGACCCGATTGCCTGCACCACCGCGAGCGCACCCAGCAGCGTCGCCACCGACTCCTCGCTCGGCTTCTCGGCCGCGACCTCGGGCACGCCGATCAGGTCGTGCTGGCGGTCTTCGCCGGGATCCAACCGGTGCGCCGAGGACTGCGTCACCTCGGTGTACGCGGGGTGGTCGACGAGGTCGTTGTCGGTGTTGGTCCTGACGAAGGCCGCCAGGTCGGCGACGGTTTCGAAGGCGTAGAGGTCGTCGCCCTCACCCAGGAACGCCTGCCACTCGTCGTCGGCGTCACGCCACGACGGGGCCCACAGCGTGTACAGATCACCCTTGGTCAGACCGAGCCTCACCGGCACGATGTCAGCAGCCATGCGGCACAGCCTAACTACGCCGTCTGAAGAGGTTGCCGTCACCCGGTGCGGGCGAAGTGGCGCTCCCCGTCGGCGGCCAGTCGGCCGAAGGCCAGCTTGAGGATGGGTGCGAGCGGTGTGAAGGGCAACGCGAACGCGCTCTTGGGTTCGATCGCGACGGTCCAGGTGAAGCGCGTCGAGGTGCCGTCGATCCCGTGCGGTTCGATGACGTAGTCCTCGGCGAAGGTCTTGAAGACCGGGAGGTTGGCCTCGTACGCGGCGAAGGAGTAGCCGTGTCCCTCGTCCCACCGGAAGAAGCGCTCGTGGACGCGGGCCAGCCCGGGCGCCAGCACCACCTCGCGCGTCGTGCCGACGCCGAAGGGGCGGGGGCTGGTCCACGTCAGCGCGCTGACCGTCGAACTCCAGGCGGCCAGAGACTCGTCGGAGACCATGGACTCCCACACGGCGGCCGGCGGCGCGGCGAACGTCTTGTCGTAACGGAACACGTAGGGCGCCGACGTGAAGACACGTTCGTCGGCGGCCTCGACTGCATACCAACGGGCCATGTGGTCGAGCATGCCAGCCGACGCGAGACGATGTGGTCATGCGCGCAGTGGTCTTCGATCGGTTCGGTGGTTCCGTGGACGTCCGGTCGGTCCCCGATCCGGTGGCCTCGCCGGGGGGTGTCGTCGTCGAGGTGCACGCCACGGGTCTGTGCCGCAGCGACTGGCACGCCTGGGCGGGCCACGACGACGGTGTGGCGCTGCCGCACGTGCCCGGCCACGAACTCGTCGGCGTCGTCGTCGAGGTGGGCGCCGACGTCCGGCGGTGGACGGTGGGGGACCGCGTCACGACGCCGTTCGTCTGCGGGTGCGGCTCCTGTGAGTGGTGCCGCGGCGGCCAGGCGCAGGTGTGTCCCGAGCAGACCCAGCCGGGGTTCACCCACTGGGGGTCCTTCGCCGAGCGCGTGGCCCTGCACGCGGCCGACACCAATCTGGTCGCCGTGACCGATCTGGTCGAGGACGCCGCCGCGGCCGCCCTGGGGTGCCGGTTCGCGACCGCGTACCGGGCGCTGCACGCGCGGGCGGGTCTCCGCCGCGGGGAGTGGGTGACCGTCGTCGGAGCGGGCGGCGTCGGTCTGAGCGCCGTGCAGATCGCCGTGGCGGCGGGCGCCAACGTGATCGCCGTGGACCGCACACCTGCGGCGCTGGAGCTCGCGCGCAGCCTCGGGGCCAGTGAGACCGTGCTGGCCGACGGTGGGGACGTCGCCGCCCAGGTGCACGACCTCACCGGAGGTGGCAGCCACGTCGCGGTCGACGCGGTCGGCTCTCCCGACACGTGCGCCGACGCCATTCACAGCCTGCGACGCCGCGGTCGGCACGTCCAGGTGGGGTTGCTGCCCGGCGTCGAGGGTCACCCGGCGGTGCCGATGGATCGCGTGATCGCCTGGGAGCTGGACGTTCTGGGGAGTCACGGCATGGCCAGCGTGGACTACCCCGACATGCTGCGCCTGGTCGAGGCTGGGACGTTGCGCCCGCAGGATCTCGTCGAACGGGTCGTGGGTCTCGGCGAGGGCGCTCAGTTGCTGCCGGCCCTGGCCACGGCCGCGCCGGTCGGGGTGACGCTCATCGACCCGCGCGTCCCCTGACTCACACGGCCCAGTCGCCGTTGAGCGCCTCGATGCGGTCGACGTTGTCCTCGGCCCAGGTGCGAAGCGCCCCAAGCGGTTCGGAGACGCTGCGACCCAGCTCGGTCAGTTCGTACTCGACGCGGGGCGGCACCTCGGCGTAGATGGTCCTGGTCACCAACGACGCGGCTTCGAGTCGCCGCAGGGTCTGGGTGAGCATCTTCGCGCCGAGCCCCGGCAGGGCGGCCTGCACCGCGGTGAAGCGCAACGCGCCACGGTCGTCGAGCAACCCGATGATCAGCGCGGACCACTTGTTGGCGAGCAGGTCGAGCAGCGTGCGACACGGGCAGTTCGCCGAGTAGACGTCGTGCTGATCGTGGCGACCGCTCGGGCATGGCCGTGCCATGGGTCCTCCTAGGAACCGTGACCTGCGTGGTTTGCGCTCCGATGGTAACGGCTCCCGCGCTGACCCGCTTCGACCAGCATGACTTCCCTCGAGGGAAGCAGGCGCCCTTGCGGGACACTGGGGTCTCGGAGCTAGCATTCGGGCGAGGTTGAATTCGTCGGCCCGCCAACCATTTCCGCACCACGACCAGAGGACGGCACGACATGGCCACGATGACAGCGGTCGGCTCCTACGCCAGCTCCACGATCGACTCTCCCGACGCGCTGCAGGACGTCGAGGTGCCGGTGCCCGACGTCGGACCCCGTGACCTCCTCGTCCGGGTCGAGGCCGTCTCGGTCAACCCCGTGGACGTCAAGCGTCGTTCGAGCCTGAGCCCGTCGGCGGAGCCGACGATCCTCGGCTTCGACGCCGCGGGCGTTGTGCACGCCGTCGGTTCCGAGGTCACCTCGTTCGGCGTCGGCGACGAGGTCTGGTACGCCGGCGACATCACCCGGCAGGGCAGCAACGCGGAATTCCAGGCCGTCGACGAACGCATCGTGGCGCGCAAGCCGGCATCGCTGGGGTTCGCCGACGCTGCGGCACTTCCGCTGACCACCATCACGGCCTGGGAGACCCTGTTCGAGCGCTTCGGGATGACCCCGGCCACCACCGGCGACCTGCTGGTCGTCGGCGCGGCCGGCGGTGTGGGATCGGTGATGATCCAGCTGGCCAAGAGGCTCACGGGCGTGCGGGTCATCGGCACCGCCAGCCGGGACGACTCGCGACGGTGGGTCGAGCAGATGGGTGCCGACGTCGTGGTCGACCACCACCACCTGCGGGAGCAGACCCTCGACGTCGCACCGGACGGCGTCGACTTCGTCTTCTCGCCGCACTCGGCGGGCAACGTCGCAACCTATGCCGAGGTGACCCGGCCGTTTGGTCACGTCACCGCGATCGACGAGCCCGAGGGCCTCGACCTGGTGGCGCTGAAGGCGAAGAGCATCGCGTGGCACTGGGAGCTGATGTTCACCCGGTCGATGTTCGGCTACGACATGGAATTTCAGGGCGCCCTGCTCGCCGAGGCCGCGAAGATGGTCGACGCAGGCGACCTCCGGACCACGGTGACGACTGCGGTGGACCGATTCGACGCCGAGGGCGTGCGGGAGGCGCACCGGCTGGTCGAATCCGGCCGCATGGTCGGCAAGGTCGTCGTGCACCGCTGATCGGCCTTTCAGGCAGTGGGGCGCCAGAAGCCCTGAAAACCTTGACCGGCGTTGGTCGTTCGGATCGGGGAGAGCTTGACCGGGTCACCCGCCTCGATCATCACCCCGTTGCCGACCACCATTGCGACGTGACCGTCCCACACGGCCAGATCGCCCGGGCGCAGCGTGGCCTGACTGACGGCGGACCCGACGTCCTGTTCCTGGGCCAGTCGCGGAAGGTCAAGTCCCGCCTCGTGATACGCCCACTGCGTCAGTCCGCTGCAGTCCAGGCCGACGCCGGGGGTGGTGCCACCCCAGTCGTATGGCACCCCGAGCTGGGTCAGCGCGTGCCGGACCGCGCTTGCGGCGGTTTCGTTCGGTGCGGTGGCCGTGCTCCCGTCGGGGAGTTGGACGCCCACCCCGCTGCCGAACATCCCTGGATCGGTGAGCGGCCGCGCGTCGCGGTCCCTCGCCGGATCGGCGGCCGCCGGGGCGCGGCCATCCGCGCGTGGCCCGCCCAATCCGGCGGCCAACCGTAGCGCCGACCCCGACACCGGCCCCGACCCCGCCCCCAGGCCGCTGCCGAGTCCGGGCACGGCGCCCATCGGCACCGTCGGGATCGACGGCGTCGACGAGGGCGGCGGTGCCGAACCGAGCGCGTGCGAGTCGACCGACGCCTGGTGGCCGTCGAGTTCGGTGCGTAACTCCGCGATCACCCGTTCGGCGTCGTCGCGGGCCCCGTGGGCCTCCGCGACGAGTTCGTCGACGACCCCGGGTTCGTCGAGCCGGGACTCCAGAGCCTCGGCGCGGGCCTCGAACTCCGCGACGATCGCGTCCAGTCGCGTTCGAGCGCGGGCCACGGCGTCGGCGGCGTGCGTGGCGGTGGCACCAAGCTGCTCGGCCCTGGCGGCCATGGCGTCGACGGCGGCGACGGTCGACTCGGTGAACGCCTCGGCCGCCATGCTTGCGGCACCGTCCCAGCGCGTGGCCTGCCAGGATTGGCCGGTTGCGACCGCGACGTCGGCCAACGCGGCGCGGACGCCGCCCAGTGCCGCTGCGGTGTCGGGTGTGCCGGTGCCGACCATCGCCTGCAGCTCCCGCAGCGGTGCGCTCAGACCGGCCACCAGAGCGCTGGCCACCGCTTACGTTCCGATCCGCGAAATCGTCTGTCCGGCATGCCGTTCGGTGGAGTCATACGCCTCCGCCGCGGTGCCCGAGACGTGCCTCGCCGCCGCGAGGCGCTCGGCTAGCTGGACGGCGTGGCGCGCCTCCCGAAGCAGCGCGTCGTTGAGCGCGGCGAGGAACCCCGCCCCGACGGTGCCGAACGCGTCGGCCGCCACCCGCGAGGCCCGCAGGTGGGTCGCCACCGACACGAGGTCGTCGGCGCGCGCCGCCTGGGCGACGCTGAGCCCGTGAATGTCGGATGTATCGGCGATCACGGGAGGTATGACGTCGGCCAGACCGGTCGGGTTCCATTAGGGTTCGCCGCATGGACGTCCGCGTTGTCGATCACCCCCTCGCCGCTGCCCGGCTGACCACGCTGCGCGACGAGCGCACCGACAACGCCGGTTTCCGATCCGCGCTGTGCGACCTGGCGTTGATGCTTGTCTACGAAGCCACCCGCGACGCCGCCTCGACGCCTGTGCCGATCCGCACGCCCATGGCCGAGACCGTCGGCTCCCGCCTCGCGTCGCCGCCGCTGCTGGTGCCGGTGCTGCGGGCGGGTCTCGGGATGGTCGAGAAGGCGCATCAGCTGATTCCGGAGGCCAAGGTGGGCTTCGTCGGCATGGCTCGCGACGAGGAGACCGCACTGCCCACCCCGTACCTGGAGTCGCTTCCCGACGATCTGAGTGCCACCCCGGTGCTGGTGCTCGACCCGATGCTCGCCACCGGTGGGTCGATGGCGCACACCCTGGGTCTGCTACGCGATCGCAATGCCGTCGACGTCACCGCGGTCTGCGTGGTGTGTGCACCGGAAGGCATTGCGGCCCTTGAGAAGGCGTCACCGAACCTGAAGCTCTACACCGCGGCGATCGACGACGGTCTCAACGAGGTGTCCTACATCATGCCCGGGCTGGGAGATGCGGGGGACCGTCAGTTCGGTCCGCGCTGAAGCAGCCCGACCACGTCGTCGCTCAGCACGCCGAGGATCGCCGTGGCATCCGCCCGGGCGGCGGCGACGTCCTCGCGGGGTGGCAGCCGAATCTCCAAGTACGCCTTTACCTTCGGCTCGGTTCCGGATGGGCGGACCGCCACGCGCACCGAGTCGCCGGTGTAGATCAACGCGTCCGTGCGCTCGCGTCCGCTACGGGTCAGCAGGTCGGTCACCGTGACCGGTTCGTCGGCGAGACGGGCGGGCGGATGGGCGCGGAGGTGCTCGACCAGGGCGGCGTCCGCGGGTACGGAGACCGCGGTGGTGGCGTGGACGCCGTGGCGCCGCGCCAGTGAGTCCAGGGCGTCGGGCACGGTGCGGCCCTCGTCGCGGAGGGCGGAGACCAGGTCGCAGACCAGCACGGCGGCACTGATGCCGTCCTTGTCACGGACCGCCCCTGGGTCGACGCAGTGGCCGATCGCCTCTTCGTAGGCGTAGACCAGCGTGCACCCGACGACGTCTTCGTCCGCGCGTGCCAGCCACTTGAATCCGGTCAGGGTCTCGACGTGCCGTGCGCCGTGATGGGCGGCGATGGCGGCGAGCATGCGCGACGACACGACGGTGCTGGCGACCATGCTGGCGGCCGCCACCGCACCGGGATCGATCTGCGACAGGATGTATTCGCCCAGCAGCCAACCCGTTTCGTCGCCCGAAAGCATCCGCCATCCGGTGGGTGTCGGGATGCCGACGGCGCACCTGTCGGCGTCGGGGTCCAAGGCGATCGCGACGTCGGCGTCGACGTCGGCCGCGAGGGCCAACAGTAGGTCGGTGGCCCCGGGCTCCTCCGGATTGGGGAAGTCCACCGTCGGAAAGTCGGGGTCGGGCGAGTACTGCTCGGTGACGACGTGCACGTCGTCGAAGCCTGCCTCCCGCAGCGTCCGGAGGGCGGGCTCACCGCCGACGCCGTGCATCGGCGTCAGTGCGATCCGGACGCCGCCGGTGGCCCGCCGCACGCTCGCGGCCCGGCGCACGTAATCCCCGATCAGGTCCGTGCTGGCCGGAGTGACCTCGGTGCGGGCCACGTCGGACGGCGCGTTCGCCATCGCCGCCTCGATGTCGCGGTCTGTCGGCGGGACGATCTGCATGCCGCCGTCGAGGTAGACCTTGTATCCGTTGTCCGCCGGCGGGTTGTGCGATGCCGTGATCTGGACCCCGGCGACGGCAGAGAAGCGCCGCACACCGAACGCGACGACGGGCGTCGGCGCGGGATCGGGCAGCAGGACGACGGAGAACCCCGCGGCGGCAAGCACTTCGGCGGTCGCCAAGGCAAAGGTGTCGGAGTGGTGCCGGGCGTCGCGGCCGACCACGACCGTCGACCCGCCCAGGCCACGGTCGTGGAGGACCGTCGCCAGCGCCCAGGTCGCCGACGTCACCGTCTCGACGTTCATCCCGCCCGGACCCGGGCGCATCGGTCCGCGGAGCCCTGCCGTGCCGAAGGTGAGGCGTTGCGGGGAGGGCGGCGCGGGGGGTGAAGCCATGGGGCTCATTGTGCCGTCACCGCTCGTCGCGCAAGCGCTCACGCACCTCGTCTCCGTCGGCGAGCTTGCGTAGCACCGGCGCCACCAGCATCAGCAGATTGAACTCCAGCTCGGTCAGGGTCTCGCGCATGGCGGAGCTGAGCCATTCGTCGCGCTCGGCCCGGTCGCGCTCGAGGAGCCGCATGCCCTCGGGGGTCGCCTCGATCAGCTGGCGGCGTCGGTCCTCGTCGTCGGTGCGGCGGACCACCAGGCCGCGGGACTCCAGGTGGTTGATGCCGTCGGTCAGCGACTGGACGCGGACGTGCATGCGGGTGGCGAGTTCGGCCGGGGTCGTGACGCCGGCGCGGCTGACCTCGCCGAGTACCTGCTGCTGGCTCAGCGTCAGACCGTTGTCGCTGCGGTGACGCCGAAGCTGGCGGGTCAGGGCCATGATCGACTCCCGCAATTCCGTCGCATTGGCAGTACTGGAGTGCATTACCAAGTTATACCTTGGTATCCCTCCGATCATTGCCAGTTTGAGATCATGAAAATACAAGCGCATACTTGTCTTTATGTGGAAGTGGGTGCTGCTCGTCGCGGTCACGGTCGCGGTCACCGTGCCGCTGGATCTGATCGGCGTTCCCTCCGCGGCGCTGTTCGCCGCGCTGATCGTCGGCATCGTGCTGGCTCTGGTCTCGCTCGCCCCGGCGGGCGTCCCGCGCAAGGCGGGCGTCGCGGCCCAGGGCGTGCTCGGCGTCTACATCGGCACGATGGTGCACCGCGACGCGCTCACCGCACTCGGTTCGGACTGGCCGATCGTCCTCGGAGTGGCGGTGGCGACGCTGGTGCTGAGCATCGGCGCGGGCGCACTCCTGGGCCTGCACCGCGACATCAGCCCGCTCACCGGTTCGCTCGCCCTGGTGGCCGGCGGTGCCTCCGGACTCGTCGCGATCGCCCGCGAACTGGGCGGCGACGACCGCGTCGTCGCCGTGGTGCAGTATCTGCGCGTCGCCTTGATCACGGCGTCCATGCCCGTCGTGGTCACCGTCGTCTATCACGCCGAGAAGTCCGGCCACGCGACCGCGCCGACCCAAACCGCTTCGGCGCCTTGGTATGTGAGCATCGGGATGCTGGTGGTCATCGTGCTCGTCGGCGCCACCGCCGGCCGGCTCGCCCGGATGCCGGGGTCGGGGCTGCTCGGGCCCATGGCCGTCACCATCGCCCTCGAGCTGACCGGCACGTCGTTCGGGCTCTCGGTACCGATGGCCCTCGTGCAACTCGGCTACGCCGTGATCGGGTGGCAGGCCGGCGTCGCCTTCACCCGCGAATCGCTGCGGGCGATCGGTCGCGCGCTACCGGCGGCGCTGGGCCTCATCGTGGTGCTCAACGTCGCCTGCGCGGGTCTGGGCATCCTGCTCGCCCACGTCACCGGCGTCAGCATGCTCGAGGGGTATCTGTCGACGAGCCCCGGCGGCATCTACGCGGTGCTGGCCACGGCCGTCGAAACGGGTTCCAACGTCACGTTCATCGTGGCGGCTCAGGTCATGCGGGTGTTGCTGATGCTCTTCGCCGCGCCGCTGATCGCCCGTGGGCTGGCCAAGCTGGTGCAGCGCCCTCACACCAGGGCGAGTACCTCGGAGAGCAAGGAACCCATCCGCGTCGCCGACTGACGACCCGCCTCGAGCACCTCGGCATGGCTCAACGGCTCGCCGGTCATGCCGGCCGCGAGGTTGGTCACCAGTGAGACGCCGAGCACCTCGGCGCCGGCCGCGCGGGCCGCGATCGTCTCGTGCACCGTCGACATGCCCACCAGGTCGGCGCCGAGGGTCCGCAGCATCCTGATCTCGGCCGGGGTCTCGTAGTGCGGGCCGGGCAGCCCCGCGTAGACGCCCTCGGCGAGCGACGAATCGACGTCGCGGGCCAAGGCGCGCAGGCGGGGCGAGTACGCGTCGACCAGGTCGACGAACTGCGCGCCCACCAACGGTGAACGCGCCGTCAGGTTGAGGTGGTCGCTGATCAGCACCGGTTGCCCCACCGCGTACTCCCCGCGCAGGCCACCGGCGGCGTTGGTCAGCACCACGGCGCGCGCGCCCGCCGCACAGGCCGTCCGCACCGGGTGCACGACGTGCCGCAGGTCGTGTCCCTCGTAGGCGTGGATCCGGCCGAGGAGCACCAGGACTTCCTTGCCGCCCACCGTCACCGCCAGCGCCTGCCCGCCGTGACCCGCTGCCGACGGTGGGGTGAAGCCGGGCAGCTCCGCCATCGGCACGACCGCAGTAGGTTCACCGAGCACGGCGGCGGCCGGTGCCCAGCCAGAACCGAGGACGACGGCGACGTCGAACGCGTCGACGCCGGCGCGGGCCACCAGGGCCGCCGCGGCCTCGTCGGCCAGGGACTGCGGGTCGATCGATGCGGGGCTCACGGCGGGAAAGCGTACCGGCGACCAGTCCCACGGCATCGAGACTGCGCTCACTGCGAGAAAGTGCGAGTAGTCGTGACGGTGGGCGCAGAGTCGACCCCGCCGATTAGCGCCTGCGCGGAGAGCAAAGGGTCGGTGAGATACTTCTCCGATGCCTGCCGCCACAGCGTCGTCGATCGTCGAGGACGTCGTCCAGCGACGGCGCGGCGACCTCGTCGAGCTGTCCCACTCGATTCACGCCGAACCGGAGTTGGCATTCAGCGAGCACCGCAGCTGCGCGAAGACCCAGGCGCTGGTCGCCGAACGCGGCTTCGAGCTGACCACGGGAGTGGCTGGCCTCGACACCGCATTCCGCGCCGTCTTCGGCAGCGGGTCGTTGGTCGTCGGCATTTGCGCGGAGTACGACGCGCTCCCCGGCATCGGTCATGCGTGTGGGCACAACATCATCGCGGCCTCCGCGGTCGGCACGGCTCTGGCGCTTGCCGAGGTCGCCGACCAGCTGGACCTGACCGTCGTCCTCCTCGGCACCCCCGCGGAGGAGGCCGGTGGCGGCAAGGCCCTGATGCTGGAGGCCGGCGCGTTCGACGACGTCGCCGCCACGGTGATGCTGCACGCCGGGCCGATCGACATCGCCCGCGCGCGGTCGTTGGCCCTGTCGCAGGTGGCCGTGGAGTACCTCGGCCGCGAAGCCCACGCCGCCGTCGCGCCCTACCTCGGACTGAATGCCGCCGACGCCATCACGGTGTCCCAGGTGGCGATCGGGTTGTTGCGTCAGCAACTCGCACCGGGGCAGATGGTCCACGGCATCGTGACCGACGGCGGGCAGGCCACCAACGTCATCCCGGCGCGCACCGAGATGCACTACACGATGCGGGCCAACGACTCCGGATCGCTCGAGGAGCTCGAGGCCAGGATGTCGGACTGCTTCCGGGCCGGTGCGGTGGCCACGGGCTGCGGTCATCGGGTCGAGGCGACCGAGCCGTCCTACCTCGAGTTGACGCCCGACAAGTGGCTCGCCGACGTCTTCCGCGCCGAGATGGTGCGTTTCGGCAGGACGCCCGTCGCCGCCGAGATCGAGGCGGCGCTGCCGCTGGGCAGCACCGACATGGGCAACGTCACGCAGCTCATGCCGGGAATCCATCCGATCGTCGGCATCGACGCCGACGGCGCATCCATCCATCAGCAGGCGTTCGCGGCGGCCGCCGCCGGACCGAGCGCCGACAAGGCCGTCATCGAGGGAGCCGTCATGCTGGCCCGCACCGTCGTGGAGCTCGCCGAGACACCCGCCGAGCGCGACAGGGTGCTCGCGCTCAAGGCAGAGCGGGGTCGTCCGTGAGCATTCAGGACTCGACCAACGCATGGCTGGCCGCCCACTACGACGAGCTGGTGGCCTGGCGACGACACATCCACCAACACCCCGAGCTGGGGCGCCAAGAGTTCGACACCACGCAGTTCGTCGCGTCGCGGCTCGCCGACGCCGGCCTCAACCCGAAGGTGCTGCCGGGCGGCACCGGCCTGACGTGTGACTTCGGGCCCGAGCACGCGCCGCGGATCGCGCTGCGTGCCGACATGGACGCGCTGCCGATGGCCGAGCGGACGGGGTTGCCGTTCGCGTCCACCACGCCTGGCGTCACCCACGCCTGTGGTCACGACGGCCACACGGCCGTGCTGCTGGGCGCCGGGCTGGCGCTCGCGTCGGTCCCGGAACTCCCCGTCGGGGTGCGACTGCTGTTCCAGCCGGCCGAGGAACTGATGCCCGGCGGTGCGATCGACGCGATCGCCGCGGGCGCCCTGAACGGGGTGTCGCGAATCTTCGCGCTGCACTGCGATCCTCGCCTGGAAGTCGGCAAGGTTGCGATTCGGCCGGGACCTATCACCTCGGCGGCCGACCAGGTCGAGATCACGCTGCACTCGCCGGGCGGACACACCTCGCGTCCGCATCTGACCGGCGACCTGGTGTACGCGCTGGGCACCCTGATCACGGGGGTCCCCGGGGTCCTGTCCCGACGCGTCGACCCGCGCAACAGCACCGTCATGGTGTGGGGCGCGGTCAACGCGGGCGTCGCGGCCAACGCCATTCCGCAGACGGGCAGCATCGCGGGCACCATTCGTACGGCGAGTCGCGAAGCCTGGGTGATGATGGAAGAGCTCGTCCGCGAGATCGTTTCGTCGCTACTCGCCCCCCTGCAGGTGCAGTACAGCGTGCACTACCGCCGCGGCGTGCCGCCGGTGGTCAACGAGTTGGTCTCGACGCGGATCTTCACCCATGCGATCGAGGCCATCAGTCCCGACGCCCTCACCGACACTCGCCAGTCCGGTGGCGGTGAGGACTTCTCGTGGTATCTCGAGGACGTCCCCGGCGCCATGGCCCGGCTCGGCGTCTGGCCGGGCGTGGGCCCCCAGCTCGACCTGCACCAGCCGACCTTCGACCTCGACGAGAAGGCACTGGGAGTGGGCGTTCGGGTGTTCGCCAACATCATCGAGCAGAGCGCGGGGCTCTGAGGCCGTCGTGGACTCGGAGGGCACGACCTTCGGCCGCTACCGGCTACTGGACCTCATCGGCAAGGGTGCGATGGGCCAGGTGTTCCGGGCCTACGACACCGAGACCGACCGCGTCGTCGCCCTGAAGGTCCTGCCGCCGCACATGGCGCAGGACGAGGACTTCAAGCGCCGCTTCCGCCGCGAGGCCCATGCCGCGGCGCGACTCAACGAGGCACACGTCGTGCCCATTCACGGGTACGGCGAGATCGACGGTCAGCTGTTCGTCGACATGAGGCTGATCGACGGCCACGACCTCGGCGCGGTGCTGCGTGCCGAATCCCATGGCGTCGACCAGAACCGCGCCGTGCGGATCGTCTACCAGATCGCCCTCGCGCTGGATGCCGCGCACCGGGCGGGTTTGGTGCACCGCGACGTCAAGCCGTCGAACATTCTGATCACCGACAACGACTTCGCCTACCTGATCGACTTCGGCGTCGTCCGCGCCACCGAGGAGGTGTCGCTGACCGCAACCGGTCTGGCGCTGGGCACCATCGCCTACATGGCGCCGGAACAGTTCACGACGGGAGTCGTCGACCCGCGGTCCGACGTCTACTCGCTGACGTGCGTGCTGTTCGAGTGCCTCGTCGGGCGGCAGCCGTTCCTCGGCGGCATCCAGCAGAAGGCGGCCGCGCACGCGGTCACGCCGCCGCCCCGACCGTCACTCGAAAAGCCGCGCCTGGCACCAGGATTGGACGACGTCGTCTACCGGGGCATGGCCAAGAACCCGGACGAGCGCTATCAGTCGGCCATGGCCTTCGCCGAAGCGGCCCGCGCCGCGCTCGAACGTCCCGCCGCGCCACCGCCTCCCGGGCCGGGTTGGTCACCGGCGCACCGTGGTCCCCAGAATGCCGCCGGGGCCTCGTTTCCGTCCGTGGTGCCCGTCCCACGCAGGCCGCGTCGGCGACGGGGAATCCTGGTGGGCGCCGCCGTCGCCGTCGTCGGAATCGTCGCGGTGGTCGCCGTCGTCCTGGTCACCAGGCCGTCCGGCGGCGCCGGGCCCGGCACGGCGACGACGAACCAGCCGGGCGCGGAAGCGTCGCTCCGGGTGCCGACGGGCAAGCAGGACACCCTGCCGTTCCCCATGCTGGCGGCCTTCTCGGTGACCGTCGACGACGCCGGAACCGTATACGTGCCCGACATGTTCGCGATTCGACGTCTGCCACGCGGTGCGTCCACGAGCGTCGAGGTGACCCTCTCCGACGGCTTCGCCCCCCGCGCGCTGGCGGCTGGACCCACCGGCACGCTCTACATGGCCGACCTGAGCACCAACCGCGTGGCGATGTTGACACCGGGCTCGGTGACGCCGACGACGCTCCCGTTCGGATCCCTCGGTGAGGTGACGGGCGTCGCCGCCGGTCCGGACGGCGCGGTCTACGTCACCGACACCACGGGGGACCGCGTTCTCGAGTTGGCGCCCGGCGCCAGCACGCCCGTGGCGTTGCCGTTCGCCAACCTGGACCATCCCGAACACGTCGCCGTCGGTGGCGACGGCACGGTGTACGTGGCGGCGTCGTCGGGCATCGTCGCGCTGGACGAGGGGGCGACGCGCGAGCGACGGATACCCGACGGGCCCGGTGACGTGGCCGGAGTCGCAGCCGACCACGCCGGAAACCTCTATGCGACCGACAGCAGCGCCATGACGGTGTCCGCGCTGGCGAAGGGTTCCACCGAATGGGTGACGCTTCCGTTCACCGGGCTGCGGTTGCCGTCGAGCGTCGCCGTCGACGCGGCGGGCAACGTCTACGTGCTCGACGAGATCCAGCGAGTGGTCGCACTGATGGCCAGATAGGGCCCGGCTAGGTACCCGGCCCGATGTTGCGTGCCGGCCGGGTGCGTAGGTCGTGAACGTATTCCGGTGGCGCACCGGCGATCTCAGCGGCCTCGGACATCACGCCGAGGTAGCGGGCCGAGGGAATCCCACCCTCCCACGCGTCGACGACGTAGAGCCAGGCCAGCACCGGATCGGTGCTGGTGTCGGAGGATTCGCGGTGGACCCGGCAGCGGATCTTCTTGTGGAAGCCGAGCTCCGAGCCCTCCCAGCGGTCGAGGTTCTCCTCGTCCTCCTTCGTCATGTCGTACAGGACGACGAAGACCTTCGACTGCGGATCCTCGACGAGGGTCGCGAGCGCACCCTCCCAGCTGAGATCTTCGCCACCAAAGGTCAGTCGCCACCCATGTATCCACCCCGTCCCCGCCATCGGCGAGTGGGGTGCACGCTGCAACATCTGCTCCGGATGCATGTTCGATCCGTAGGCGGCGTAGATCGGCACGGCGGTAAGCCTAAGGGGTCGATCTGCACCCAGTCGGCTAACCACCGGGTTGAGTTGGACACAGCAGACTAGGTTGGTGCCGTGGCTACCCGCATCGTGATCATCGGCGGCGGGCCCGCCGGGTATGAGGCTGCACTCGTCGCCGCGGGCCGCGGCCCCGACGTCGCGCAGGTCACCATCGTCGACTCCGACGGCATCGGCGGCGCCTGCGTGTTGTGGGACTGCGTCCCGTCGAAGACGTTCATCGCCTCGACCGGCGTGCGCACCGAGCTGCGGCGCGCCGACGGCCTGGGCTTCGACATCAAGATCGAGGACGCCAAGATCTCGTTGCCGCAGATCCACAACCGTGTGAAGACGCTGGCCCGCTCGCAGTCCGCCGACATCGGCTCCAACCTGCTGCGCGAAGGCGTGACGATCGTGCACGGCCGCGGCGAACTCGTCGACGACATCCCCGGCATGGCGCATCACCGGGTGAAGGTCAGCACACCCGACGGCAAGGTAGGCGTCCTCAAGGCCGACGTCGTGCTGATCGCCACCGGCGCCCGGCCCCGCGTCCTGCCCAACGCCGCCCCCGACGGCGAACGAATCCTGAACTGGCGTCAGCTCTACGACCTCTCCGAGCTGCCCGAGCATCTGGTCATCGTCGGCTCCGGGGTGACCGGGGCCGAGTTCTGCAGCGCCTACACCGAGTTGGGCGTCAAGGTCACCGTGGTCGCCAGTCGTGACCAGATCCTCCCGCACGAGGACTCCGACGCCGCCGCCGTGCTCGAGGAGACGTTCAACGAACGTGGCGTGAAGCTGGTCAAGAACGCGCGCGCCGATTCGGTGACCCGCAGCGGAAATGGCGTCGTGGTGGCGATGGCCGACGGCCGCAAGGTCGAGGGCAGCCATGCCCTGATGACGGTCGGGTCGGTGCCCAACACCGAGGGCCTCGGTTTGGAGAAGGTCGGGATCGAGCTGAGTCAGGGCAACTACCTGTCGGTGGACCGCGTGTCGCGCACCTCGGCGGCCGGGATCTACGCCGCAGGCGACTGCACCGGACTGCTGCCGCTGGCATCGGTGGCGGCGATGCAGGGCCGCATCGCGATGTATCACGCGCTCGGCGAGGGAGTCTCGCCGATTCGGCTGCGGACCGTCGCGGCCGCCGTGTTCACCCGGCCGGAGATCGCTGCGGTGGGCGTCCCGCAGACCGCGATCGACAACGGGACGGTCCCGGCGCGCACGCTGATGTTGCCGCTGACCACCAATGCCAGGGCGAAGATGTCACTGTTGCGGCGCGGCTTCGTGAAGATCTTCTGCCGGCCGGCCACCGGTGTCGTCATCGGCGGCGTCGTCGTCGCACCCATCGCCTCGGAACTGATCCTGCCGATCGCGCTCGCCGTCCAGAATCGGATCTCGGTCACCGACCTCGCCCAGACGTTGTCGGTATATCCGTCGCTGTCGGGCTCGACGGTGGAGGCGGCCCGGCGGCTCATGGCTCACGACGATCTGGACTGAAGACACGTAGGCTCGCAGAGGTACGCCTACCGACCAGTAACTAGAGGAGTCCTTGGCGTGAGTGACCCGATCCCCGGTCCTGGCAACGGCCAGACCCTCCTCGGCCCCGAGTGGCGGGCTCAAGCTTGGGAACGCCTCGGCAGCGAGCAGTTCGACGTCGTCGTCATCGGGGGTGGCGTCGTTGGCGCCGGTGCCGCACTCGACGCCGCCACGCGGGGTCTCAAGGTCGCACTGGTCGAGGCGCGCGACTTCGCCTCCGGCACGTCGAGTCGCTCCTCCAAGATGTTCCACGGCGGTCTTCGATACCTGGAGCAGCTCGAGTTCGGTCTGGTCCGCGAGGCCCTGCACGAACGCGAGCTGTCCCTGACGACGCTGGCCCCGCACCTGGTCAAGCCGTTGCCGTTCCTGTTCCCGCTCACCAAGCGGCTGTGGGAGCGGCCCTACGTGGCGGCCGGCATCTTCCTCTACGACCAGTTGGGCGGCGCGAAGTCGGTACCCGCGCAGAAGCACCTGCTCAAGGGCGGTGCGTTGCGTCTGGCGCCCGGGTTGAAGCGCAGCTCTCTGATCGGCGGCATCCGCTATTACGACACCGTGGTCGACGACGCCAGGCACACGATGATGGTGGCCCGCACCGCGGCTCACTACGGCGCGGTGGTGCGGACCTCGACGCAGGTCGTGTCGCTCCTGCGTGAAGGCGACCGGGTGACCGGCGTGCGCGTCCGCGATTCCGAGGACGGGGCGTCCACCGAGGTGCGCGGGCACGTCGTCGTCAACGCCACCGGCGTCTGGACCGACGAGATTCAAGCCCTGTCCAAGGAGCGCGGCCGCTTCCGCGTGCGGGCGTCGAAGGGCGTGCACGTCGTGGTGCCGCGCGACCGCATCGTCAGCGAGGTCGCAATCATCCTGCGGACCGAGAAGTCGGTGCTCTTCGTCATCCCGTGGGGCACGCACTGGATCATCGGCACCACCGACACCGACTGGAACCTCGACCTCGCGCATCCCGCCGCCACCAAGGCCGACATCGACTACATCCTCAAGACGGTCAACACCGTGCTCGCCACCCCGCTCAACCACGACGACATCGACGGCGTATACGCCGGGCTGCGACCGTTGTTGGCGGGGGAGAGCGAAGAGACGTCCAAGCTGTCGCGCGAGCACGCGGTGGCCACGCCGTCGCCGGGTCTCGTCTCCATCGCCGGTGGCAAGTACACGACGTACCGGGTGATGGGCGAGGACGCGATCGACGCGGCAGCGGAGTTCGTGCCGACCAGGGTGGCGCCGTCGATCACCGAGAAGGTGCCGCTGATGGGGGCTGACGGATACTTCGCCCTGATCAACCAGACCGAACACGTCGGGAAGCATTACGACCTGCACCCGTACCGGGTCCGGCATCTGCTGGACCGCTACGGTTCGCTGATCGGCGAGGTGCTGGCGATGGCCGAGGGGCGTCCAGAACTGCTGGCGCCCATCACCGAAGCGCCCGTCTACCTCAAGGTCGAGGCGTACTACGCCGCGGCGGCCGAGGGGGCACTGCATCTCGAGGACATCCTCGCTCGACGCATGCGCATCTCGATCGAATACCCGCACCGCGGCGTCGACTGCGCCCGTGAAGTCGCCGAAGTCGTTGCGCCGGTGCTGGGTTGGAGCGCCGAGGACGTCGACCGCGAGGTCAACACGTATCGGGCCCGCGTCGAAGCCGAGGTGTTGTCGCAGACTCGGGCCGACGACGAGTCGGCCGACGCCCTGCGTGCCGCCGCGCCCGAAGCGCGTGCCGAGATTCTCGAGCCCGTGCCCTTGACGTGAGGCGCTCCGGGGGCAGGAGCGCAGCGACCCGGGGGAGTCCGTCGGCGCCCCTTCCGCTTCGGGACGGTCTCGGGCCGGTTCGCGTGAGGTTGCGCGGGGGTGCGGTGCTGGTCGAACTCGCGTCTCGGTTCGGCGAGGAGGCTGCGGCGAAAGTGCTTGCGGGCGAGGTCGTCTGCGCGGACGGAACAGTCGTCGGTGCGGCAACGGTATTGCCGCCGAACGCGGACGTGTACCTCTATCGCGACCTACCCGACGAGGTTCCCGTCCCGTTCGACGTCCCCGTCCTCCATCGCGACGAGAACGTCGTCGTGGTCGACAAGCCACACTTCCTGGCGACGATGCCACGGGGCGGCCACGTCGCCGAGACGGCGCTGGTGCGGCTGCGTCGCTCCCTAGATGTTCCGGAGCTCTCACCCGCGCACCGATTGGACAGGTTGACGGCGGGGGTCTTGCTGTTCACAGTGCGCCGGGAAGTGCGTGGCGCCTACCAGACGATGTTCGCGCGTGGCGAGGTGCGCAAGAGCTATCTCGCCAGGGCGTCGGTGGACCCGACGCTCGAGTTTCCGGCGGTGCTCCGCAGTCGAATCATCAAGGAACGCAGTCGACTACAAGCGTTCGAGGAGCCCGGCGAGCCGAACGCCGAGACGTCGGTGGAGCACCTTGGGGACGGCCTCTACCGGTTGACTCCGCGTACCGGGCGCACCCATCAGCTACGGGTGCACATGGCGTCACTGGGGCTGCCCATTCGAGGCGACTCGTTGTACCCCGAGGTCGTCGACGTCGCGCCGGACGACTTCTCGCGACCGTTGCAGCTGCTGGCCCACCGCCTGGAGTTCGACGATCCCGTGACGGGGGTTCACCGGTCCTTCGAGAGTGCCCGGACGCTGTCGGGCGACGTGTTCTACTGACCGTCGTGGATCGCACTTCATTCGACACGCTCTTCGACATGACCGGTCGCACCGTCATCGTGACGGGCGGCACCAGGGGTATTGGGCTCGCGCTGGCCGAGGGCTTCGTACTCGCCGGGGCCAACGTCGTGGTGGCCAGCCGCAAGCCAGACGCCTGCGAGGAGGCGGCCGGCCACCTTCGTGGTCTCGGCGGGCAGGCGATCGGCATCCCCGTCCACGCGGGTGACGTCGAGGGGTTGGACGTCCTGGTGGACGGCACGGTGGCCGAGTTCGGCGGGGTCGACGTGCTGGTGAACAACGCCGCCAACGCATTGGCTCAACCCCTCGGCGAGATGACGGTCGAGGCGTGGGCCAAGTCCAACGACGTCAACGTCCGCGGCCCGGTCTTCCTGACGCAGAAGGCGTTGCCGCATCTGAAGAAGAGTGACCACGCCGCGGTGCTGAACATGATCTCGGTCGGCGCCTTCGGCTTCGCGGCCGACCTGTCGATGTACGCCGCGGGCAAGGCGGCGCTCATGTCGTACACGCGGTCGACGGCCGCGGCCTTCGTCGGTGACGGCATCCGGGTGAACGCCATCGCGCCCGGCCCGGTCGACACCGACATGATGCGCAACAATCCGCAGGAAGCGATCGACGCGATGACCCGCGGCACGCTGATGAAGCGGTTGGGGACCCCCGACGAATTGGTCGGCGCGGCGCTGCTGTTGTGTTCGGACGCAGGCAGTTACATCACGGGGACGATGATCATCGTCGACGGCGGGGGAACCCCGCGCTAGCGCCCCTGTCCCTCGGCGCGAGCGTGCGTGTCTGCGGGCGACGCGCCGGGTGGATGTCGAGCTTTTCGCACGTTCGCGCGGTAGTCAAACCCCTTGTGTCACTTGTGTTTCAGGGCCGATGTCTTGTCGGTGGGTCGTACTAGTGTGGCGCTCCTAGTGTTCTAGTGGGCGTCTTTGTGCTGGTCGGGGTCGTTTTGTGTTGCCGTGCAACGGGTTCACCGGCGAGTTGAGGAAATGTAGGA